>Ga0075012_10001519_pt1 | contig 23424 bp, 20 predicted proteins | sample All_14_2_FD_71474 | JGI IMG/M metagenome (GOLD analysis project Ga0075012, IMG submission 71474) | Freshwater microbial communities in response to fracking from Pennsylvania, USA - Allegheny Zone_MetaG_DW_15 | ecosystem: Environmental > Aquatic > Deep subsurface > Groundwater > Drilled...
CATTGAGGTTCAGCGAAAAGGCCCAGGCGGCTTCGTCACAATCCAGGATGGTCCCCGCGTGGACGAAGCCCGCGCAGTTGAACAATACGTCTATGGGGCCGATCTCGGCCGCCACGCGGGTGATGGCGTCACTGTCCAGGACATCCAGCCCCCGGCCCAGGCACCCCCTGGCCTTGGCCGCCAGCTCCGGGTCCCGGTCCGTCGCATGGACGGTGGCACCTTCGGCGGCGAACATTTCGGCCGTGGCAAGCCCGATACCCTGACCGGCGGCGGTGATCAGACAGGTCTTGCCCTCCAGACGACCCGTCATGCGTTGACCCTCGCCATGGGCAGGCAGGCCGGGCCGATCGGCTCGAAAGCCTTGTAGGTCAGGATGAACTCCTGATGCCGCAACTCCTCGGAGATGGTGCGGCGTCCTTCCGCCGTGGCCTCGATCAGCGCGACGATCTCGCCGCCGACGTCGTCGAGCGTGGCCTGACCTTCCAGGATACGGCCTGCATTCACGTCCATGTCTGCGGACAGATGACGGTAGGTCTCCGGGTTGGCGCATATCTTGATCACCGGCGAGATCGCCGATCCGACCACCGATCCACGACCGGTGGTAAACAGGGTCAGATGCGCGCCGCATGCGATCAGTTCGACGATCTCCGCATTGTCGGAGATGTTGGGAAAGCCGAAGCGAGGCTCACCGTCCGGCACGACATCGAGCAGATACAGCCCACCCGCCGGTGCTTGGTCCCCCGGCTTCAGCAGCCCACAGATCGGCGACGAACCGGATTTTGAATACGCCCCCATCGACTTCTCTTCCTGAGTGGTCAGCCCGCCGTCGGCATTGCCGGGGGCAAAACTGCCGAACCCCATCACGGTGTAGTATCGCTCCGCCTTGGCCACGGCGGCTTCGATTTCCCGACCCAGTTCCGGCGTTACCGCACGATCGGCCATGATGCCCTCGCAGCCGACCAGTTCGCCGGTCTCCTCGAAGATGCAGACGGCATCCCGGGCCACCAGGGCGTCGAAGGCTCGGCCCACGGCCGGGTTGGCGGTCAGGCCGCTGGTCCCATCCGAACCGCCGCAGATCGTGCCGATCACCAGTTCGTCGATGCCCATGGGCACCCGGGGCGTGCGGTTCGCGGCGGACCGCAGACGGTCGATGGCTTCGACTCCCGCCTCGATCGTCGCGGCCGTACCCCCGGTCTGCTGGATCACGAAAAGCTCGACCGGTCGCCCACTCTGTTCGATCGTCTGCTTGAGCAGATTGCGGTTGAAACTCTCGCATCCCAGCGAGACCAGCAGCACACCCCCGACGTTCGGATGGGTGCAGAGCGCCTGCATCATCGTCAGCGCATAGGCGTTCGGATAGCATCCGGGAAAGCCGATCAGATGGGTGTCGATGTCATCTGCGCGCGTCACGATGCGCCGCGCCACGTGATGGGCGCATTCCACGAGGTAGACGACCGCGACGATGTTACGGATGCCTTTGCGCCCATCCTGTCTCAGGAAACCCATCATGCCGGGCCTCCCACCGCATCTCGCGTGTGGCTGGCGATATAGTCGCTCTTCATGTTGTGCATATGGACATGAGCCCCGGGCACGGCGTCAGCCGTCATTGAGCCGATGGGCGCGCCATACTTTCGGACGCCGTCGCCGACATTGAGATCGTGGCGGGCCACCTTGTGCCCGACCCGGACCGGATCGGGAGCCGACACAGTGCGGCCGTCGATGACCAGCAGATCGCCCGCCCGGATGTCGACGGCCGTAACCAGAACATTGTCCGATGGGTGCAGGAGGATCAGGCCGCGACCCGTCTGCCCGGACGACTGTGGAGGAGCGGTCGGCGCATCGCTCCGCAAAAGGCCCCCGGACCTCAGCGCGTCCCAGAATTCGTCCGGTATGCGGGCGTGAATCAGGTGGACCGCTTCGGCCGCCTCGGCGGGACTGGCGGCACCGGGGATAACGCTGGTGACCTGAGGATGGGCCAGGACGAACTGCAGGGCTGCGGCCTTCAGGCTTACATCATGCTCACGGCACAAATCCTCGATCGCTCCGACCTTTTTGATCACCTCGGGCGGCGCGGGGGAATAGTTGAACCGAACGGGGCTTCCGGTTCTCACCCCTTGGGCCAGGATGCCGGAATTGAAGGGACCCCCGATGACCACGGACGCGGCTCGTGTCGCGCAGAGCGGCAGGAAACTGTCCAACGCCGTCTGCTCCAGAAGCGTGTAGCGTCCGGCCATCAGAAAACCGTCGAAGTCTCCATGTCGCAGGGCCTCGGCACAAACCTGCCATTCATTGGCACCGATGCCGATGGCCTGGATGCGTCCGTCGGCCTTCAACTGCTCTAGCGCGCGATAGCCGCCGTCCATGAACTGCTTGAAGCGGGCGGAATGGTCTTCGCCATGGGTCTGAACGCCTAGGTCATGAGCGAAAACGATCTCCACCCGATCCCGACCGAGGCGGCGCAGGCTTTCATCGAAGCCCTGCATGACCGCATCGTAGCTATAGTCGAACTCCGGCTCGAACGGATCGGCATCGACAAAGCCGTGGCGGTCGCGTGCGGCACCGGCTCCGACGGGCTTTAATGTCCGCCCCACCTTGGTCGATATGACGACGTCGGGGGCCTCAGCAAGAACCGCCCCCAGTCGCCGTTCACTCATGCCAAAGCCGTAGTGCGGGGCCGTGTCGCAATAGCGGATACCCTCAGTCAGAGCCGCGGTGACGGTATCTGCAGCGACGGAATCCTCGATCGGTCGATACAGGTTGCCGATGGCGGCACCCCCGAAACCCACTGTGGTGAGCCGCACCGAAGACCGACCGAACTCGCGTTGAGGCAAATGGGTCATGACCGCGCCACGTCCGCATTCAGGCCATAGAAGCGCAAGGCGTTACCACCGAACACGGCGTCCCTGTCCTTGTCAGCCAGCTCCGTCCAGCGCTGCGCCTGCATCAGCCAGCCGTCATAATCCGCGGCCAGGTTCAAGACCGGCCAATCGCTGCCCCACATCAGGCGGTCCGGGCCGAAGACCGCCATAAGATGATCGACGACGCTGCGGAAATCGGCCTCGGCCTGATCCGGCGCGGCCTCGGTCAGAAGGCCGGACAGCTTGCAATGGACGTGAGGCAGGTCGGCGAAAGGCGCGATGGCGGCCTTCCATCCGTCGATGGACCCGGTCGCCAGGGGCGGCTTGGCCCCGTGATCGATCACGACCCGCAGACCCGGCCGCCGATCGCAAACCTCCAGCAAATGCGGAAGGTGCCGGGCATGGACCAGCGCGTCGAGGGCCAGGTCGCAGGCCTCCACGGCATCGAGAGCCGGCGCAATCTCGGGGCTCGTGATCCAGGCATCGTCGGCCAGCGACTGCAGCATGGGACGCAGGCCTACGAGGCCGGGGCGCTGGGCCAGATCGGCGATGCGAGTGCCGGCATGGGTTGCGGCCAGATCGGCCCAGCCCACGACCCCGAGCACGAACCGCTCATCCGCGGCCACGGACAAAAGCCAGTCGGTATCGGCGTCGTTCGGCTGGGACTGGACCGCGATACATCCCCGCACGCCGACAGGTCGAGCGACGGCCAGCAGGTCGGCAGGATCGAAGTCGCGATGGATCGCCGCCAGATCGGGCGTGGGCCAATCGCAATGGGGCAGACCAATGCGCCAGAAATGTTGATGTGCGTCGATGATCATGCGCCGTTTGGCTGCCTCCCTTGGAGACTGAATACCGTTGTCTTTGATGAAATCAAATATAAAATGACGTCGTAAATATAAATCGGAACGCCCATGCTCGCCAATGTCGAAGACTACCGCCTCGCGGCCCAGCGCCGCCTGCCACGCTTCCTGTTCGACTACATCGACGGGGGCGCGCTGTCGGAAACCACCCTGCGGAGGAACGTCGCGGATTTCGACTCGCTCGCCCTGAGGCAACGCGTCCTGTGCGACATCGGAGCGGTGAGCCTGGAGACGGAACTGCTGGGCCAGACGGTGTCCGCGCCCTTCGCCCTGGCACCGGTCGGCCTGGCGGGAATCAACGCCCGTCGGGGAGAGGTGCAGGCGGCCAAGGCCGCGGATGCGTTTGGGGTGCCGTTCTGCCTTTCAACAGTTTCGCTATGTACGGTGGAAGAGGTCGTGGCCGCCGGTGCCTCGCCGCCATGGTTCCAGCTCTACATGATCCGCGACCGGGGCTTCCTGCGGGATATGTTGGGGCGTGCCTGGGCCGCAGGGTGCCGCACCCTGGTCTTCACCGTCGATATGCCGACCCCCGGTCTGCGGTATCGAGACAAGCGTTCCGGCCTCTCCGGTGGCGGCGCGGTGGCGCGGCAGATCCGTCGTATGAGCCAGGCGCTCGTCCGTCCTAGCTGGTGCTGGGACGTCGGCCTGATGGGGCGACCCCATACCCTGGGTCACGTCGCCTCGGTGCTGGGCGATGCGGCCGGGATCGAGCAGTTCTGGGGCTGGATGGCCGACAATTTCGATCCGACCGTGACCTGGCGTGATCTGGACATGGTGCGAGAGGCCTGGCCGGGGCCGATCGTCATCAAGGGCATACTGGATCCCGACGACGCCAGGGAGGCGGTGGCCTTCGGAGCCGAAGGGATCGTCGTGTCCAACCACGGCGGGCGGCAGCTCGATGGCGCACCTTCGACGATCAGGGCGCTGGGTCCCGTGGCCAAGGCGGCTGGCGGCCGGACGACTGTTCTGATGGATGGCGGCGTCCGGAGCGGCACCGACGTCGTGCGCGCCCTGGCCGCCGGGGCGGACGGCGTTCTGCTGGGCCGTGCCTGGGTCTACGGCCTCGCGGCTCGCGGCGGTCGGGGGGTCGAAGAGGTCTTGCAGATCATTGCCGCCGAGGCCCGTCTGACCCTGGCGCTCACGGGTTGCCGCAGCGTGGCCGACGTCGCCCCATCACTTCTGATCGACAAGGATTTCGCGCTGGGAGGTTGACAAGGCCATCAGAAAGCGATGCAAATATGAACTAGCGTTTCGCCAGCGCGCATCCGGGCTTCGGCTCGAGACATAACAGGCGACAGGGAGGTTCGAGATGGTCCGAGGGGGGACACTGCGTACGCGCATGGCTTGCGGTACGGCGGGATTGGTCATGATGATGGCGGCAGGTGCCGCTCAAGCTCAGGATGCCGATGCCACCAACGTCGACGAAATCGTCGTCACTGGTATCCGGGGCAGTATCGAGAGTGCGCTTGAGCGCAAGCGCAACTCCAATGTCGTCATGGAATCCGTGACGTCCGAGGATATAGGGCGATTCAGCAATGAAAACGTCGCCGAAGCCCTCCAGCGGGTTCCGGGCGTTCAGATCGACCGCGAGGGCGGCGAGGGGCGGTTCGTTTCGATCCGGGGCCTGGGCCCGCAGTTCAACCGAACCACAGTCAATGGCCGCACCGCGGTTTCCGTCGGCGAGGGCGGCACCACCGCCAATCGCGCGTTCAACTTCGACACCCTGGCCACCGAATACATCGCGCGAATCGACGTCTTCAAGACCCCGACCGCGGCCATGGATGAAGGTGGCCTGGGCGGCATCATCGACATTCAGACCGTGCGGCCTCTGGACCTGCGCGAACGCGCCGGCGACACCGACGGACGCGTCTTCCGGGCCAGTTATGAGACGACCTGGAGCGACCTGGTCGAGCAGTGGGACCCGAAATTCTCGGCCATTCTGAGCCAGAGATTCGGTAGCGATCTGGGGATCCTGGTCGGCGTGGTCTACAATCGACGCTCGCTCCGCCAGGATCTGGTCGATGTGCCCAACTACGACCGTGTCACGGTGGCGGGGAACAGCGTCTGGCGCCCAGGCAACATCCGCTTTGCCCTGAACGATCAGGAGCGTGAGCGCCTGGGCTCCACGGTCGCCATACAGTGGCGGCCCGCCGACTGGGAGTTCAATTTCGACTGGCTGCACAGCGAGTTCAGCGAAGAGGGCGTACGCGACCAGTTGCAACACCCTGTGCCGGGCACGGGTGCGGGTGTGGTGAATCAGGTCCTGAGCGCAGACGGAAGCCAGCTGGAAACCTATACCGTCAACAATACGAACATGGCGGCCTTCAACCAGCTGTCCGGTGCCGACACGGTCAGCGATTATTATGGACTGAACGCCTCTCGCCAGCTTGGGGACTGGACGATCGAGGCGGACGTCTCGGTCGGCGAGGTGGCATATGAATCGTCGTTGCGGTCCTATCTCGGCAACTATCGGCGCAACGTCTCGGTCGATCTCACAGGACCTATTCCCTTCGTCTCGACCAGTGTGCCGATCGATGCGGCGAGCATTCCCGCCTTCACCGCCCATACGCTGCAGATCAATCTGATCGACACCGAGGAACATGAGTACGCAGGCCAGCTGGACTTCAGCCGCGACCTTGCCTGGGGGCCGGTGGAGCGCATCTCCTTCGGAGTCAAACAGCGAGACCGGGACACCGACGTCGTGTTCAACGTCTATTCCTATGCCAATCCCGCTCTGGTCGCGGCCGCAGGGGCGACGGGCACCAGCCTGACGCCACAGTTCCGTCCGTTCCCCTATGACAACTTCCTCGAGGATTATTCCGTTTCGAACCGCCAGTGGGGCACGATCGACACGGCGCGTCAGTTCGAGGTTTTCGAAGCCCTGCTCGACTATCTGAATCCGGCGGGCTTCACGACCGACATTCCGGACACGGCGCGATCCTATGGCGTGGGCGAGAAGGTCAGTTCCGCCTATGCGATGGCGGATCTGGGCGGTGAGTTCATGGGGGTTTCGTTCCGCGGGAACGCGGGCGTGCGCGTCGCCTATACGGCGTCCGAGTCGCGGGGCTTCGTCTATGACGTCGGGGTCGGGACCAATGTGCCGGTCACGGCCGAGAATGACTACACCGACGTCCTGCCCAGCCTGAACCTGGCCTTCGACATCGGCGATGAAATCGTCCTTCGTGTGGGTGCCGCCCGGGTCATTACCCGTCCGGACTTGGTCGATCTTGCACCGACCGTGGTGGTCCAGAACGTCGGTAATGCCTCAGCCCGGTCCGGCAACCCCGCCTTGGATCCCTTCCGTGCCAATCAGTACGATCTCAGCCTGGAATGGTACGACACCGAAACTCGGGCCTCCCTTGCGGCGGCGCTCTTCTACAAGGACATCGAATCCTTCACCGAGGTCTTCATCACGCGTGAGGCCATTCCCGGATTTACCTCCGGCGACGCGGACGGCCTGTTCGACGTGACGCGTCCGACCACCAATGGGGAAGGGGCCTCTGTCACCGGCTTCGAACTGGCGGGCTATCTGCCGTTCGGTATGTTCGCGTCATGGCTCGAGGGCTTTGCGTTCAGCGGCAACATGACCCTGCTGGACAGCGAGACCAGCGGGATCGACCCGGTCACCGGACGAACCCTGGGCGTGACGGGGGTGGCCAAGCAGAACTACCACCTGATGGCCTTCTATGAGCGCGGCCCGTTCGGAATCCGGATTACCCGGACGTTCCGGGATGACTTCATGTCGGTGCGGTCATCGACCACCACCGGTGGACCCGAGTACACCGAGGCCTATGGCCAGTGGGACGCAAGCGCGACCTTTGATCTGACCCGCAATGTCACGGCCAGCTTTCAGGCTGTGAACATCGATGGCGAAGACACGCGCCGATACGCCGCCATTCCCGAAAACTTCCGCAGCCTGATCGCCACCGACCGTCGCTTCACCTTCGGCCTGCGGGTCCGCTTCTAGGAGACCAGCACATGACGTTTCCGATGTACCGCCTGGCCGGCATGGTCATGGCCTCGGCCATGGCGTGCGGTGGTTCCGCCCTGGCTCAGGATGTCGTGACGCCGGAACAGGCCTTCGATGCCACGACGACGACGCGAACTCAGCCGGCGCCGTCGGACACATCGACGGAGTGGTTCCGCGACGCCCGCTTCGGAATGTTCATCCACTGGGGGCTGTATTCGGATGCCGCCGGGGAGTGGGACGGGCGTCGCTACTATGGCAGTTCCGAATGGCTGATGCGGCGGGCCCGGATACCGGTCAGCGAATACGAAAGGCTGGCCGAAGACTTCAATCCGGTCGCCTTTGACGCCCGTGAATGGGTCGCCGTCGCCCGCGATGCCGGCATGACCTACATCGTCATCACGGCCAAACATCATGATGGCTTTGCCATGTATGACAGCGCAGCCAGCCCCTATGACATCGTCGATGCCACGCCTTTCGCCCGCGACCCGCTGAAAGAACTGGCCGATGCAGCGCGGGCGGAGGGCATCCCGCTCGGATTCTATTATTCGCAATATCAAGACTGGGCGGACCGGGACGCGGGCGGAAACACCTGGGACTTTCCGGCGGAAGGGCGGGACTTCGACCGCTATCTGACGGGCAAGGCGATGCCGCAGTTGCGCGAACTGCTGACCAACTATGGCGATGTGGCCCTGATCTGGTTCGACACGCCCCAGGATCTGACGCTGGAAGATGCCCAGGCGTTGCGGGCCCTGGTGAAGTCGATCCAGCCAGAGACCCTGGTCTCCAGCCGCATCGGCCATGGCCTGGGCGACTATGAGGACCTGAGGGATTCCGAAATTCCTGCGCGCGGAGCGATGACCCGTCCCTGGCAGGCGCTTTTCACCCACAATGATTCCTGGGGCTATCTGGCCTTCGACTACAATTTCAAATCCGGCGACGATCTGATCCGAACCCTGGTCACCGTGGCGTCCAAGGGCGGCAATATGCTGTTGAACGTGGGGCCGGACGGGCAGGGACGGATGCCGCCGGAATCGGTCGCGGCATTCCGGCAGGTCGGTGCCTGGCTGCGCGTCAACGGCGAAGCGATCTATGGCACCGAGGGCTCCACGATCGGAGATATGCCGTGGGGCCGCGTGACCACCAAGCCGGGCGTTCTGTATCTGCATCTGCTGGAAACGCCCCGAGATCGGGTGATGATGGTGCCCAATGTCGCGGCCACCGACATCGTCGATGTCCGACCCCTGGCGGGCGGCGAACCCCTGTCCTGGCGACGCGCTGGCGATGATGTGCTGATCGATATACCCACCGCCTTCGAGGGGCGGGACGTGCCCGTGTTTGCGCTGCGCTATCGCGGTGCCCAGCCCGACGCGCCCCACCAGCCCATCCTGTCGCGCCAGTTCGCGGCCCTGCGGCTGGGGCCCGATGACGCCCGACGCAGTGCGGACGTGACGGTCAGGCCCGTGACCGGTGCCACCTATTTCGGCGTCTGGAAGCACTTTCCTTCCGTTACTGGGCTTGCCGATTCCGACGATAGCCTGACCTGGCCTTTGCGGGTGCTTGAGCCGGGCCGGTATCACATCGAGATCGAATATGCCGGCACTGCCGCCCAGGCCGGACGCGAAGGCGTGATCAGCTTGGGTGATCAGGACCTGCGGTTCCAGGTCCTTCAAACCGGCGAGATCGTGAACAACCGGCCGACCCCAACCTATGTGCATCATATCGGAACGGTCGAGGTCGATGAGCCGGGTGTGCTGGACCTGCGCCTTCGCCCCGAAGGAGCAGGGGGCGAGGATGGTGATCTGTTGGTGCTAAAGTCCGTGACGATCCGCCCTCAGAGCTGAGGGTGGATCAATCTTAGTGGTCGGCCAGGTCGAAGATGGTCTCGGCCGGCACCCATTTCTGGCCGGGCGCGGCGTGGGGCAGACGCTTCTGGAAGCTGTCCATCAGCGTTTCCCAAGCCACGACGTCGGGATCGCCCGCGTCTGCTTCCGCCTTGCGCTCCGCCGAAAACGACTCGTCGGTGTCCATGATCATGAACAGGCGATTCCCCACCTGGTGAATGGTCATGGCGGTGATCCCGGCCGCTCGGATGGAACGGATCACCGCCTCGGGCGTGCGCCCGGGCTGGTGCCAGATCCGATAGGTCCGCTGGAGTTCGGGGTCGGGGTGAAGGTCCAGGGCCAGGCAGTAGCGGACGGTTGGCATCGACGATCCTCCGTTTCGACCATTCAAGCCTAGATGTCGATGTCTTGTAAATATGAAACGCCAGTGCGCAAGTGAATCACCCCGGCGTTCTGCGTCGGCGTCCCGGTGCGGTGACCAGGCTTTCCTCGCCCAGTCGGATGGAGCGAGAGATTTCTTCGGCTGCGCGGGCCAACAGGCGGGTCGCCTCGCCGATGGGAATGCGATCGACCGTCCTTTCGACGAACGGTACGGTGAGGGCGGCCACTGCAAAATTGGTCTGCATGACGGGGGTCGACAGGTCCATGACGCCGCGGACGGCAGAGCTCCGTTCCCGGGCGTGGCCTCGCTTGACGATCTCTGCAGCCTGCTCGCGGAAGACGGTCTCATCGAATTCTGGATGCAGTTGCGTCAGAACGCGGCACCACTCCGTCTGGACGTTGGCCGGCTGGAAAGCGAACAGCACCCGCCCGGAGGTCGAATCGAACAACGGTCGACGGTGGCCCAGCTTCACAGCGAAACTGATGTCTCCGGGCGAATCGACCCGCGCGATCACGACCATCTGATCGCCTGACGCGACCACCAGATGGGAGGACTGCCAGATGGCCTCTGCCAGCTCGTGCATGATCGGAAGCGAGACCTCCAGCAGACCACGTATCGGCGGCTGCTCCATGCCCAGGGCGAACAGCATATTGGTTATGGAATAGCCCTCTTCGCCCCCCTGATGGGCGATGAAGCCCTTCTCCTCCAGAACCTGGATCATCCGGAAGATCTCGCCCTTGGACCGCCCCAGGCGATCCGACATCTGGGACATGGTCAGGGGGCGGCTTTCACGCGCCAGCAGCATGAGAATGTCGAGACCCTTCTCCAGGGCGGGTGCCCGATACTTCTGCGGCTCGCGCGTATCCATTCTTCGTTCCTCTGTCTCGGCCCTCCTTACCCGCCCGCGTTCGCCACGCAAAATGCCGAGTTGGTCGTTGCATATGTGAACATTCGTGTTACTAGTGCATCAAAGAAAAAAGAGTTCAGGGAGTTCTAGGTGAGGGTTTCAGCATGGATCGCCGCGTGCGTGATCACGGCGGCTTCGAGCACGATCGCCCTGGCTCAAACCAGTGACCGTCGGCCGAACATCGTCCTGATCGTGACCGACGATCAAGGCTATGGCGATGTCGGATTCGGCGGCAATCCCGTGGTGCAGACGCCCCACCTCGATGCCCTCTATGACGACAGCGTGCGGCTGACGAATTTTCACGTCGATCCGACCTGTTCGCCGACGCGGGCGGCCCTGATGACCGGCCAACATTCCCTGCGAGCCGGCGTCTGGCACACCGTGATGGGCCGGTCCCTGATGCCCACGGAAAAGGACACGCTTCCCGAAAGGCTGGGTCGTGCCGGCTATGTTTCGGGCATCTTCGGGAAATGGCACCTGGGCGACAACTACCCGTTCAGGCCCCAGGATCAGGGGTTCGACCGCGCGGTGATCCACGGGGGCGGAGGTGTCGGCCAGACCCCTGATCACTGGGGTAATACCCAGTTCGACGACACCTATTTCGTGGATGGCGTCCCGACCCGTTTCGACGGCTATGCGACCCACGTCTGGTTCGACGAGGCCGAGGACTTCATTCGAACCAATCGCGATCGACCCTTCTTCGTCTATATCGCCACCAATGCGCCCCACCAGCCGTGGCGGGCCCCGCCTGAGGCTGTTCAACCCTATCTGGATGCCGGACTGCCGCGACAGGTCGCCGAATTCTACGCCATGGTCACCGATCTGGACGAACAGGTCGGGGGCTTGCGTCAGGTCCTGGCGGAGACCGGGCTGGAGCAGGACACGATCCTGATCTTCATGACCGATAACGGCAGCGCCCTGATGGCCAGGGACGCCATATTCGACGGCGACTATGAGGGCTTCATGGCCCAGGCCCGTAACCGTCCCGAATGGGCGGAGTGGTCGTACAATGCCGGGCTTCGAGGCTTCAAGAACGAGGTTTATGAAGGCGGCCATCGCGTCCCCTTTCTGATACACTGGCCCGCAGGCGATCTGGGCGGCGGTCGCGACGTGACTACACTGGCCGCCCATTTTGATCTTCTTCCGACCCTGCTCGATCTGGTCGAGGCCCCTCTGGACGGAGCCGACGAACTGGATGGCCGCAGCCTGGAACCTGATTTCCGGGGCGAGCCGTCTGCAGAACGGACCCTGGTCGTGACGAACCAGCGGACCGACATCCCATCGCTCGACCGCCCGAACGTCGTGATGACCGACCGCTGGCGCTTGGTCGTCCATGGCGAGCGCGGCGTGCGCGAACTCTATGATATCCAGGCCGATCCGGCGCAGACGCGCGATCTGGCCGCGTCCCAACCTGCCGTCGTTCAGCAGTTGCAGACTTCGCTGGAAGCGTGGTGGCGCGATATCGGGGCGACCGGCGAGACGCGCCAGAGAATCATCGTCGGCGCAGCCCAGGAAAACCCTTCCCGGCTGACCGCTATGGACTGGATGGAGGCGGGCTCCGAGCGCGATGTGCCGTGGTTTCCGGGTTTTCAGCCTCCGGTTCCGGAACCGGCATCGACGGCATGGATGGGGCGCGAGGCCGAGTTCAAGCCCTTGCCTTGGTATGTGACGACCGCCGAAGCCGGGACCTACCGGATCCGCGCCTATCTGCATGACGCGCCTGCTGCGCGCCCCATCGCCCGCGCCTATGGCTTTCTGGAGATCGACGGTGTGGTGACGCGGGCCTCGCTGCCCGGTCTGTCGTCCTGGGGCGAATTCTCCATGCCTCTGTCGGCTGGCGATCACAGCATTCGCGCCTGGTTTTCTGACGATGAGGCGGGGACGACCGCTGTCCTGCCAGCCTTCTTCCTCCATGCCGACCATCTCGAACTCGCCGCCGATGGAGCCGCCCGATGAAGCGCATTCTGACCCTGGCTTTCGGTCTTGCCGTCATGGGGAGTGCCGCCTGTGCCCAGACGACCGGGCCCGCTGATCCGTCTTATCCGGCCTTTTCATGGGACCGGGTGCCCCTGTACGGCCACCTGGGCAAGAACGTCGGTGACTTCACCGATGCGGAGGCCCGTTTCATCGCCTCCACCTATGATTTCGTGACGATCGAGAAGGGACAGGCGGTCCAGACGCGCGGCAGCACCGAGGCCGGTACCGCCTTCGCCGTCCGCCAGCTGAAGGCGGTCCGTCCCGACCTCAAGGTGATCTATTACTGGAACGCCTTCATCGACTATCCCCTCTACGCGGGATCCGAGGGACCGCTGCCCGACAGCTGGTTCGTCCGGACCGTGACGGGGGAGTTCGACACTATCCGCGATCTCCGACGCTGGGACCTCTCCCGGCCCGAGGTCCGACAGTGGTGGGTCGAGACCGCGGCCAAGGAGATCGAGGCCATGGGGGCCGACGGGATTTTCGTCGATGCCCTTCCCCAGGTGGCCATGAATCGCAACGCCACCAGCGCCCGATATGGCGAGGCCAGAGCCCGCGAGATCGAACAGGGTTCGCTGCTGCTCATCCAGGAGCTTCGTGCGCGGCTCGGGCCGGACGCGATCATCATCTACAACGGCTTGAGGGCCCCATCGAGCCCTGCCCATTGGGCCGATGGAGGCGCGCGATATCAGCCCTGGGCGACCTTCGCCATGCTGGAGCACTATGCCTTCGACGACACGACCTCCCCGGAACAGATGGCCGCCGACATCGCCCTGGTCCAGGAGCAGGCCCGCCGGGGCGAAGGGGTCGTCTTCAAGGGCTGGCCCACGTTCAACTGGCTGGACGAGGCCGCCATGGGCCATCCGGAGAGCGACCTTCGCGACCGGGCCGAGGCCGAGATCGACTTCCCTCTCGCCTCATTCCTGATCGCGGCCGGAGAGCACAGCTATTTTAGCTACACCTGGGGCTACCGCGAGAACCACGGCGGACTGCAGGAATTCCCGGTCCTGCACAATCGGCTGGGAGCACCGCGGGGCGAAGCGGTGCGCGACGGATGGCGCTATCGCCGCACGTTCGACCATGCGGATGTCTTCGTGGATCTGGAGACGCGCACCGGAAGGATCGAATGGCGATGACGATACGGGTCCTGGATCGTCGCGCCCTGCTGTCCATGGTCGGAGGGGCGGTGGTCCTTCCCTCCGTGGCGTGCGCTTCGACAGGCATCGATACCCCGTCGCTCCTTTCACCTCTGTCGGACCTCGCGCGAGCCGGTCCGCCGCAAACCTGGGTGGCCCAGGCGGCTGCCCCGCTCGATCCCGGCCTGGAGGCCCTGTTCCTCGAAGGCCTGCCTTATAAGGACGGGACCACCCGTGTGTTCGCCGTTCGTGGTCGCCCTCAAGGGGCCGGACCGCATCCCGGTATCGTGCTGGTGCATGGCGGCGGCGGCACGGCCTATGTCGAATGGGTGCGGCGCTGGGTCGCTGCGGGCTTTGCGGCCATCAGCGTCGCGGTCGAGGGCCAGACCGATGCCCAGGGATCAGGCGGGCGGGATCGTTGGGTCCGGCATGAATGGGCTGGACCGGCGAGGGACGGCATCTATGGGGACATCGATCGGCCGGTGGTTGACCAGTGGATGTTCCACGCGGTCGGTGCCGCCATTCTGGCGCGAAATCTGCTGAAGGCCGATCCTTCGGTGGTATCGGAACGTGTCGGCCTTTGCGGGACGTCGTGGGGTGGCGTCATCACGGCGACGACCATCGGCCTGGTGCCCGACTTCGCCTTTGCCATACCCATCTATGGTGCCGGCTATCTGGACCGGATGGACAACCAGTATGCGGCCCTGGCCCGGAGACAGTCCTATGCAACCCTGTGGGAGCCAGGACTGCGGCTGGCCCGCTATCGCAATCCGTCACTGTGGATCAACTGGCCCGGAGACCAGCATTTCTCGCTCGATGTCCACGCCTTGAGCTATGGCGAGGTTGGGGGCGTCCACGCCGTCGCCCTGCGACCCGGAATGCGGCACAATCATTCAGCCGGCTGGTCGGCCCCCGAAAGCTATGCCTTCGCCCGTTCCGTGATCGAAACCGGCGCGCCGTGGGGGGTGATGCGGTCCGCCACCATCGTCGGCGACCGTGCCCAGGCGGAATTCTCGAGTTCGAAGCCCCTCGTTTCGGGCGAACTGGTCTGGTCGCCCGACCAGGGACATACAGGCCAGCGTGCCTGGACCACGGTCACGGCTGACGTCCGCCAGGGACCCGACGGCTACTCCCTGTCGGCGCCCTTGCCCGCAGAAGCCCGCGGCTGGTTCATCAACGCCAAGACCGACGACCTCATCCTGTCCTCCGATTTCCAGTCCCGTCAGATCTAAGGAATGTCCATGGCTCGTTTCCGTCGTCTCATGGCCGCCGCCGCTGCCTCGGCACTCCTGGCCGGCCCCGCCGTCGTGGTGGCCCAAACGGCTCCGGCTCCAACGGCGGCGGTTCGTCCCGCGACCAGCCAGCCGAACGTCATCATCATCCTGGCGGATGATCTAGGCTGGGGTGACCTGGCCATCTATGGACACCCGGACATCAAGACCCCGAACCTGGATCGGTTGGCGCAGTCCGGACGTCTGCTGACCCAGTTCTATGTCGGGTCGCCCGTTTGCTCGCCCAGCCGGGCCTCTATCCTGACGGGCCGGTTCGCGCCGGAAACCGGCATCCACTACGCCATCGGCGGTAATGCGGGCGATCGCTACAACAGCGACCCCTGGCTGGATGACTCCGTCACCACGATCTATGACGTCTTCCGCGAGCGAGGCTATGCGACCGGCCATTTCGGCAAGTGGCACCTGGGGGCGCGTGGCACCAACGGCAATGCGCCGCCGCCCGAGGCCTATGGCGTGGACGCCAGCGCCACGACCAACAGTTCCGGCCGTCGCCTGCCGGTCGGCGGCGATGCGATCGGCAATGACCGCGAGAACGGGCAGGAGCGGGCGATGAGCAGCGCCGCCATCGTCGAGGCCGGGCTGGGCTTCATCGACCAGCATCCGGACCAGCCCTTCTTCATCAACCTGTGGACGCTGGAACCCCATGCCGTGCTCAGTCCGACGGACGAGCAGATGGAGCCCTATCTGGACCTGACCCACCCCACGGCACAGGGCCGCGGCTGGCGCAGTTCCCAGACGGTCTACTATGCCTCGGTCACCAATGTGGATCGTGCCGTCGGCCAGCTGATGGAAGGGTTGGAAGCGCGGGGCCTGCTGGAAAACACCATCATCATCTTCTCCAGCGACAATGGGCCTTCGCCGCTCTGGAGCGTCAGTACGGGCCATGCGGGCGCGGGCATGGCGGGACCCTTCCGCGGTGTGAAGGGCAGCCTGTACGAGGGCGGCATTCGGGTGCCCTTCATCATCTCCTGGCCCGGTAAGATCGAGGCCGGGGTCATCGATGACACCTCGGTCATGGCCACGGTCGACCTCCTGCCGACGCTGACCGATCTGGCGGGCGAGCCCTATCAGGCGGACGGTCTGGACGGCGAGAACCTGACGCCGACCCTGGTCAGCGGGCCGGGGCAGGCCCGCAGCCAGCCGCTGTTCTGGGACTATCGCTTCAGCAGCTGGGGCGGGGAGATTCACCGCAGCCCACGCCTGGCGATGCGTGACGGCGACTGGAAGCTGCTGATGAATCCGGACCGCTCTCGGGTCGAACTCTACAACCTCGGCACCGACAAGAACGAGACGGCCAATGTCGCTGGCTATGAGCCCGAACGCTTGGCCGTGATGAGCAGCCGGCTGATGGCCTGGTACGAGACCGAGGTGCGGGACCCGACCAATGCACCCGATCGTTCGGGCCTGGGAACCTGGCGCTGGCCGGGGTCAACCGCACCCGACGCCACCCCTCGCGGCCGTGTGAGGCGAGAGCGTTCCGCCGAATAGCTCATACGGCTAAGGCCCAAAAACCAGGGAATTCCGCAACGGATCGATCGCCTTAAGCCGTTGTATCCTCACAGAGCCCAATGTGGGCAACAGGGAGACTGAAAATGCGTATCCTCACCTTGGTACTTGCGGCTTCCGCGATCGCCACGGGCGGTGCCCTGGCGCAAGCGATGCCGCAAACCCAGGCCGTGCAGGACCGGCCCGTCGATCCGGACCGCATCTTCAAGCGGTTGGACAAGGACGGTGATCAGCAGATCAGCCAGGCGGAATGGACCGAAGGGGGTCGCAACGCCAGGGGGTTTGCCCGATACGACACCGACAGCAACGGGCAGCTGGATTCGGCCGAAGTCCAGGCGATGGCAACCGCCCTGACCCAGCGGCGCGCTTCGCGCGAGCAGTAGATCGGCAGCGGGACAGTCGGGCCATGTCGCAGGAACTGCCGGACGGCATGGTCTGGATCGAGGGCGGCCGGTTTCAGATGGGATCGGACGCCTTCTATCCGGAGGAGCGGCCCCAGCGCCCTGTGCAGGTCGATGGCTTCTGGATCGACGCGGTGCCTGTCACCAATCGGCGCTTCGCCGCCTTCGTGGACGCAACGGGCTGGGTCACCCTGGCCGAGCGACCGGCCGATCCGCGCGACTATCCGGGCGCTCCACCCAAGATGTTGGTGCCCGCGTCATCGGTCTTCGATCCCATACCCGGCGTGGCGACGCTGGCCGTGCCACTGAGCTGGTGGTCCTATGTTCCCGGTGCCAGCTGGCGTCATCCCTACGGTCCCGATAGCGACCTGAGCGGACTGGACGATCACCCCGTGGTGCACGTGGCCTGGCAGGACGTCGAGGCCTTCGCTCAGTGGGCGGGGGTAGATCTGCCGACCGAAGCGGAATGGGAGTTCGCTGCCTGGGGTGGGGCGATCGACCAGGCTTTTGCCTGGGGCCATGAACTGGAACCCGATGGTCAGCATATGGCCAATGTTTGGCAGGGCCAGTTCCCGCATGAAAACCGGCTCTCGGACGGGTGGTTCCGGACTTCGCCGGTCGGCACCTATCAGCCGAACGGCTATGGGCTGCACGACATGATCGGCAATGTCTGGGAATGGACCCGCGACTGGTGGGGCGCGGCACCCTCCACGCCGACCAAGGCCTGCTGCGCGCCTCTGAACCCCCGCGGCGCCCCGCGATCCGGCAGCGGGGATGCCGCAAATCCAAAGATGCCGCGCAAGGTGCTAAAGGGCGGCTCACACCTTTGTGCGCCCAACTATTGCCAGCGATACCGACCGCCTGCCCGACATCCCCAGGCCATCGACACCGGGACGTCTCACATCGGATTCCGCTGCGTGAAGCGACACCGTGCGCCCTGAACACGGCCAGGCGGTGGAGGGGCTGGTCTCGGTGGCCCGCGGCCTCAGCGACGGAAACGCCAATGGGGTGCGTTTCATCTTCATCCAGCCAGAGGATAGAGCCCATGCCCAGTGTCCCGGCCCTTGATGCAGCGATCGCCCTGACCCGCTTCGGCCTCGGGGCCGGTCCTGGGGGCATCGCTGAGGTTTCCCATGATCCGCGTGCGTGGCTGGACGCGCAGATCCGTCCGCAAGGTGCGCCTCTGCCGCCCGGTCCGTTCACGTCCACAGGCGAGCGGACGCAGCAAATGCTGGACTATCAGTCGCAAACCACAGCCGCCCAGCGGCCCGCCCAACCGGTCCGCGGCACGATGCCGGAACCTTCGCCCGGGATGTCGGCAACTGACTCTGGATCAGAAGATCAGCCCATGGCCGATCCGACGGCCCAGGCCCGCTTCGACGCCCGGCAGGCCAGCCGCCGCGCCCTGACCCGTCAGACCGCGATGGACTTTCTGGCGCGGGCGCGGTTCGGCGTTACCACCGACGATGGGTTTGCAGAGCGATGGGCCCTGTTCTGGGCCAATCTGCTGACCGTCTCGGCGACCAAGTTTCAGGCACGGCTGTTCGTCGGCCCGTTCGAGCACGAGGCCATCCGACCCCACGTTTTCGGCCGTTTCGAGGATCTCGTGGTCGCCGCCGAACAGCACCCGGCCATGCTGCTGTATCTGGATCAGGCCCGGTCCTCCGGCCCCAACAGCCAGGCCGGTCGTCGCCGCAATGCGGGGCTGAACGAAAACCTGGCCCGAGAGGCCCTGGAACTCCACACGGTCGGAGCGGCCAGTGGCTATACCCAGGCCGATGTCACTGAGCTGGCGCGCGCGCTCACGGGTTGGTCGGTGCCCACCGCCAGGGATCAGGGCGGTCGGCGGGGCCGACGACAGCAAGCCGCCATGCAAGCCGACACCGACGGCTTCATCTTCCGGGCGAACAGCCATGAACCCGGCGAACGCACCGTGATGGGCCGCCGCTATGCCGAGGCGGGGGTAGAGCAGGGCGAAGCGATCCTTCGTGATCTCGCCAACCGACCGGAAACCGCACGCCGCATGGCGCATCGCATCGCCACCCATTTCGTGGCCGATGCCCCACCCCCCGCTCTGGTCTCGGCGCTCGAGCAGGCCTGGATCGGCTCCAGGGGCGACCTTTCGGTCGTGGCGCGGGCGCTGATCGCTTCGCCGGACGCCTGGCGATCCGAGGCGTCCAAGATCAAGACGCCTTACGAATTCATCCTGTCGACCCACCGCGCCCTGGGCACGACACCCGAACGGATAGAGCCGTTGCAGCAGGCTCTGATCCAGATGGGACAGCCCGCCTTCACGCCGCCTTCGCCCGAGGGTTGGCCCGATACGGCGGCGGACTGGGCGGGGCCGGATGCCCTGGTCAAACGGTTGAACTGGGCGACCACGGTGGGAGGGCGGGCCGAGGCCGATGATCCCGAGAACGTCGCCGTCCAGGCCCTGGGGCCGCGCCTCGGGGAACGCACGCGGCTGAGCGTCGCCCGCGCCGAAAGCCGACCCGAAGCCATGATCCTTTTCCTGATGTCGCCGGAGTTCCAGAGCCGATGACCCATTCTTTTCAAATCCACCGTCGCGCCCTGCTGAGCGGTGTCACCGCCGGCATCGGCCTGGCCTATGCCGGGCGGGCAGGGGCCCAGCCGCGGGCCGGACGAAACAAGCTGATCATGGTCGTCGCGCGCGGCGCGATGGACGGCCTGTCCGTCACCATACCCTATCAGGACCCTGACTATGCGGTCTTGCGCGGCGGTCTGGCGATTTCCCCACCCGGTCAGGAGGACGGTGCCCTGGCCCTGTCGGACGGGTTCGGCCTGCATCCCGCGCTTGCGACACTGCACGGCCTTCACGGAAATGGTCAGCTGAGGTTCGCCCCGGCCGTGGCTATTCCCGCCCGCATCCGGTCCCATTTCGACGCCCAGGACGTTCTCGAGAACGGCGGCGGTCGCTTGCGTGAGCAGAACGACGGCTGGCTGAATCGCGCCTTGGCGGCCACGGGCGGCAATGGGCTGTCCATCGGGGCACAGACGCCGCTGATCCTGCGCGGGGCCACGCCGATCTCAAGCTGGGCACCCGGCGGGAATGTGAGGGGAGGGGACCGTATCGCCTCGCTGTTGCAAGATCTCTACGTCGATCACCCCATGCTGGGCGACAGCCTGGCCAGGGGGCTGGAGACGGAAGCCCTGGCCGCGATGTCGGATGACGGCGCACCGGTTCGCCGCAATGACGCCGGAGGTATGGGCCAGGCGGTCGGCCGTCTGATGACCGGCGAAGCAGGGGCCGATCTGGTCGCCCTGTCGGTGGACGGATGGGACACTCATGCCCGACAGAGAGCGCAGATGCAGTCGCGCCTGACCGGGCTGGACCAGCTCATCGGCGGGTTGAGAGCGGGCCTGGGCGAGGAATGGGATCGAACGATCGTGGTCGTCACCACCGAGTTCGGGCGCACGGTCCGCGTCAACGGCACCCAGGGAACGGATCACGGGACGGCCTCGTCGCTGCTTCTGTCGGGCGGCGCATTGAAGAGCGGGGGCCCGATCGGTGACTGGCCGACCCTGGCGGAGAACCGTCTGTTCGAAGGACGCGACCTTGCGCCGACTCTGGACGTGCGATCGGTGTTCAAAGGCGTGCTGCGCGACCATATCGGCGTCGATCGCGCCGTGCTGGACACACAGGTCTTCCCGGACAGCGCTCGTGAGGCCCCTGGGGTGAGCGGATTGGTCTGAGACGCTGCTCGGCGTCATCCCGATGGAGCGGCCGGTGGGAATCGAACCCACGACATTCAGCTTGGGAAGCTGACGTTCTACCTCTGAACTACGGCCGCGTCCGGCACCGAACGGACGGGCGCGGACCATAGCGGGGCACGGGCAAAAGAAAACCCCGGCCGTGTGCGGGACACGGCCGGGGCTTTCCTTCGCAGGGCTCAGCCCTTGGTGCGGCCCTTGCGACCCAGGTCGATGCCCAGATCGACGGCGGACAGGCAAAGGGTCGCGATGACGGCCCAGAACAGGGCTTCGCGCCATTCATCGCCCAGGACTATCGACACCAGGGTGGCGATCCACACCAGGACGATCAGTCCGATCACCCCGACCTTGACCCAGCGGGGGTTGGTCGGGGCGGCGGCCTGTGGCGTGACGGTATCCACGGACGGATCGGTCACGGCTGCACGCGTTCCACGTTGACGCCGCGGTCTTCCAGCATTTCCTGAACGCTGTCGTCACCGGCCAGGTGGGCGGCCCCCACGGCGATGAAGATGGTGCCCGATCCGGCCAGCATGGTCTCGATCTGGCCGGTCCAGTCGGCGTTGCGCTTGGTCAGCAGGGCGTCATAGACCTCGGTGCTGGCCTCCATCATCGGGGTGACGCCAATCGCCTCGACTCCCTCGACATCGCCGGTGGCCCAGGCACTGACTAGGCGGTCCAGTTCGACCGTCGCCTGCTCGAAGTCCTCCAGGGTGGAGCGCAGGAAGGCGATCTGGGTCTCTTCCGACAGCTCGGCCAGAACCCGGAGCTGGCCCTCCATCGTCTCAAGACCACGGATCGGCTTGCCCGCGGCCTCGGCGCGGCCGCGAAGCACCAGTTCGACGCCGGAGTTGGCGTCATATCCCGCCTTGGCCAGGGGGGCGACCGACAGGGTCAGGGCGACCAGCCAGGGACGCAGCGGGTCCAGCTGGGCCGCGCTGGCCCCGATGCTTTGCGCCGCGACGTCCAGCTTGGCCAGGTCGTCAGCCGTCAGGATGCTGGACAGGGGCCGGTTCGGCGAGATGCCATACTGCTGGATCAGCGGCATAGCCGCTGCCTGATCGTCGGGATTGGTGATCTCGAACCAGATTTCAGAACTGGCGTCGAAGGCGGCGTCGACGACGGGCGAGCCCCAGGCCGTGTCGGGGCGCAGCACATGGACGGTGCCGAACAGATAGATGGTCGAGTCGGCATCGCGCACGACCCACAGGGCGGGACCCTGTCCGGTGGCCGGCACGATGGCGCGCGGGGCGGCGGGGGCGGGGGCCGCATCCTGGGCGAAGGCGGCCGATGGCAGGCCCCCGGCGACGGCGGCGAACAGGCCCAGGCCAAGGGCGGCGCCCAGGGTGGTGCGGCCCAGGGTCGAGGCGGTCGTCTTCAGTCGGGCGATCAAGGTCATGGTTTCAGTCCTTTGGGTTGGGTCGAAGAGTGGAGAGGGAGAAGAAAGGGGTCAGGTGGCCAGGCCGCGTCGGGCGGAGGCGATGACGGAACAGACCAGATAGACGCCCATCAGTATGCCCATCATGCCCCAGGCCGAGATGCTCTGGATCAGGCCCAGACGCTCGGCGGCCGCATAGACGAACAGGGCCAGTTGCACGGCCCAGAAGGCCAGGGCGCTGGTCTCGGCCATGACGCGGCGGAACAGTTCGTCGGCCGTGTTCCACAGCATCAGATTGGCGACGCTCTGGCCGATCAGCAGGGCGACCACGGCCCAGAAGATCAGGTCGGGCGAGGCATAGGTCGGCCCATACATGGGCAGCAGCAGCATGACCCCCGCCAGCAGCAGGACCACGATCTGCAAGACGCCGCATCCCTTTGGCACCGACGACGGCCGGGTGAACATCACCACCACGCTGGCCAGGGCAGAAACGATCAGCAGGGCCGCCATCAGCAGGTTCAGGCTGTCGTCCCAGGGCATGGTTTCCAACTCGGTCACGCCCGCAAGGGCATAGCCGGTGACCCCGCCCGCCGCCGCCAGGGCGGCGATGCCCAGGATGCGAAGGGCAAGCGAAGGCTTTCGGTCAAGCGAAACAGTCATGACGGGCTCCTCAGTCCGTGAAGATCGATTCGATGGGTTGTTCGAAGACGCGGGCGATCTTGAAGGCCAGCGGCAGGGACGGGTCATAGCGGCCCGTCTCCAGCGCATTGACGGTCTGGCGCGAGACCCCCAGCCGGTCGGCCAATTCGGCCTGGCTCCAGTTGCGCTCGGCGCGCAGCACCTTGAGACGATTGTTCATCGGACCTTCCTCACCGCCGCCGCAGCCACCACACCGCCCAGGCGATGAAGTAGCCGGCACACTGGACGGCCAGGGTCCCCATGGCTCCGCCATAGAGCAGGTCAACCGCTGATGTGCCGTCCAGCGCAGCCTGCGCCTGGTCGGAGTCCAGTGTGGTCAGGAAGGTCAGGAAGATGACGCCACCTATCGCCAGGCTGAAGGTCGATCCCCACCACCAAGCCCATTTGTGGGCCTCTCGCGCCGCTTCATCCAGGCCCTTCCACCACCAGGCACAGGCCGCGATGGCCAGCGACATGGTCACGCTGATGGCCAGGGCTGTCAGCAT
>Ga0075012_10001521_pt1 | contig 23421 bp, 16 predicted proteins | sample All_14_2_FD_71474 | JGI IMG/M metagenome (GOLD analysis project Ga0075012, IMG submission 71474) | Freshwater microbial communities in response to fracking from Pennsylvania, USA - Allegheny Zone_MetaG_DW_15 | ecosystem: Environmental > Aquatic > Deep subsurface > Groundwater > Drilled...
GCTTGTCGCCAATGCCCATCAGGCCGCCATACGACAGCACCGCGTAGCTGATGCCGCCAGCGCGCACATCGAGCATGATCTCTTTGATGTCGCCCAGATCTTCGCCCTGGTCATTGAACACATCGTTGCCCATCAGGGTGTCGGCACCCATCAGACGCGGGCCGGGGTCAGGTGCTTGATTTCACAGCCTTGGCCACCGCGTCGCGCGCGTCCTTGACCGCTTCCTTGGCATCGCCGTAGCCTTTTTGCAATTTGCCTTCTACCTGCAACTTGGCGCCTTTGGCGCGCTGTTCTTGGCTGTCTACCAGTTTGCCCGCAGCTTCCTGGACCGTGCCGGCGATGTCTTTGGCCTGGCCTTTGATTTGGTCTTTGTTCATGATGTTTCCTTGTAAAAAAGTGGATGGATACGAACAGGAGCCTGATTCAGACTCTGCACCAAGATTAGCCACGGCCAGGCAGGGTGTCGGTGCGCTTGCATACACACTGACCGCAATCTGCCACCCGCCACCCGCCACCCGCTGGGTGCGCAAGCGCACCGACAGGCCTTGGCTGCCAGCCTAAGCTGCAAACGGCAGGCGGCCATTCGCTGCTGCCACCCATTGAGTCACCAAGGAGCAACCACCATGACCACCCGAGACGTCTACATCACCAAAATGAAACTTCAGCTTGACGAACTGAACCTGCAAATGGGCAAGCTGGAGCTGCGCGCCCAGGAAGCGCGCGAAGACATGCGCGACAAATACCAGGCCGAGATGGCCAAGTTGCATGACCAATCCGAAGTTGCCAAAGCCAAACTCGCCGACATGCAAGCCAGCACCGAGTCGGCCTGGGACGGCATGGTGACTGAAATGGACAAGATTCGTGACGCGTTTGTGCACTCGTTCAGCTACTTCAAATCACAGCTTTAAAACATCGGGCATGGAGGGCGGATCGCCTCCGCCATGACACCTGCCGCTGGTGATTGCACAGTTTGCTGTCACAGATGGTCGGCCCGCTTCATCGTCAGATAGGCGGGCCGTTGTTTGACCGTTGCTGGTGCCCGGTGGGCCCTGGCTGGCGCGCAACGCCACGTCAAGCTCGCACCATGGCGGCGGGTCTTGCAGCGCACGGCTGACCTGGGCAAACGGGAACGCCACCAGCGCGCTCGCCACGCGACAAAGGGCAACCCCGGTCAAGGGGTCGCCCTTCGGTGTAGGAAAAACCGGCTGTTTACTTGGTGACTTGGTGACCCACCACACCGCCCACGGCCGCGCCGATACCGGTGCAGGCCAGGCCGCCACACAGCACGTTGCCAGCCACGCCGCCAATCACGGCGCCGGTGGCGGTGCCTTTTTCCTGACGCGTCATGCCGGCGCAGCCAGCCAGGCCGACGCTTGCCACCAGCAGAAAGACCGACAGACCGGTAGAGAGACGTGTATTGAGTTTCATGGCAAATTTTCCTGACGATGAATGAATGTTGTGTCGTGGCTGCCAGTCAAGCTGCCACGTGCGAGGGCCCATTGTGGGCCGCCGGCCACGCCCGGTCTGTGCGCCACCGCACGCCCGGCGGGCGGTCGGGCGGGAGTGGCAGGCGTGTCCTGCGCAAGTTCAAGCCATGCCTCGGTGCGCCGCCACAGGGCCTGCGTGTTGGCGGGAGGATGGTTTTCGCCAGGGGCGTGACCTCGGTGGTTCAAGTGTCCGGGTCGCGCAATCGCTCCGTGGTCGCAATGGCGTACACCTTGCCCTGGGCATTCACAAGCGGGGTGGCCACCAAGGTGATGTTCACCGCCGCGCCGCTTTTGGTCAGCCGTTGGGTGTGGTGCAGCCCCAGCACTTTGGACTCGCTGAGCTGTTTGAGCCGCTCCAGCGCTTCGTCCATCAGTGCGGGCGGAATGCGCTCGCCCAGGCTCAAGTGCAGTGCCTCGGCCTCGGTCCAGCCGTACAGGCGCTCGGCACCCGGGTTCCAGGCCAGGATGCGGCCTTGCAGGTCGGTGGTGGTGATGGCATCAAATGCGTCGTTCACCACCACCGCCAGGCGGGCGCGCTGGTTGGCCTCTGCCAGCGCGGCCTCGGTGCGCTTGAGCTCGCTGATGTCGCTGAAGGTGATCACCGCGCCCTCGATCACGTTGTCCAGCGTGCGGTAGGGACGGATGTGCATGGTGAACCAGGCGCCATCCGTGGTCTGCACCTGCACATCAATGGGCACCAGCGTGTCGAGCACGCGCTGGGTGTCTGCCACCAGGGCGCTGTAACCCACCAGGTTTGAGACGATGTGGCCCACCGGGCGGCCCACGTCGCCGGCAATCAGGTTGATGAGTTTGGACGCCATGGGCGTGAAGCGTAGGATGCGCAGCTGGTGGTCCACAAACACGGTGGCAATGCCGGTGCCCGCCAGCAGGTTGTTCATGTCGTTGTTCAGGCGCGAGAGGTCGTCCACTTTGGAATTGAGCTCGTAGTTGACGGTGGACAGCTCTTCGTTGACGGACTGCAGCTCTTCCTTGGAGGTTTCCAGCTCCTCGTTGGTGCTTTGCAGTTCTTCGTTGACCGACTGCATTTCTTCGTTGCTCGATTTCAGTTCCTCGTTGGAGCTTTCCAGCTCTTCGTGGGTGCTTTGCAGGTATTCCTCTTTGGCACGCAGCTCTTCACGCAGTGCGGCAATCTGGGCCACCGCGTCGGCACCCAGGGGCAGGGGGGTGTCGGTGGCGCTGCCGTTCGGGGCGGGTTCAAAGGCTTCTTCCAGAATCACCAGGTACAGGTGGGCCTCTTTGGTGTTGGGGGGCAGCGGCGCCTCGGTATCCGTCGGGAGGGTGCTGGCGGGCTGGTTGACGGGCACCGGGCGCACGCTCAGGTTGACCCGGGTGAAGTGGCCGTTGGTGCGCACCCGCAGGCCCGGCGTGCGCACCGGTTCCTGCACCGCCACGCAGCGGTGCAGTGCGTTCGAGAGCGCCGGGCGCAGGCCTTCGCGCGCCATCTTGATCACATTGGCCACGCCGACCTCGCCCGGGGGCGGCTCCAGGTACATGCCGGTGCGGCCGTGCAGGTACAGGATGTCACCCAGGCTGTTGACCAGCGCGCCCGCCGGTGCCACCTGGGCCAGCAGGGCCTGTTCGGTCAGCTCGCGCAGCGGCAGCTTGACCGCAAACGCGTCCTTGCCCGGCCCGCGTGGCAGCGCCGCTTCCAGCGCGGACAGCGGTGGCAAATACCGGCTGGGTGTGCGCACCGTGGCCAGGTCGGTGTTTTTACGCTGGTAAATTTTGGCCTTGCGGTCCAGCGCGCCAAACAGCGTCAGAAAGTCGCCAATGCCTTCCGAGGTGCCCAGAAACAGCAAGCCCTGCGGGTTGAGTGCGTAGTGAAACAGCGGGATCAGCCGCTTTTGCAGTTCGGCGCCCAGGTAAATCAGCAGGTTGCGGCAGGTGATCAGGTCGAGCCGGGAAAACGGCGGGTCCTTGATCAGGTCTTGCTCCGAGAACACCAGCATGTCGCGGATGCTTTTGTGGATGCGGTAGCCGCCACCGTCGGGCTCGGGCGTGAAATAACGCGCCAGGCGCAGCGGCGTGATGTCGGCTGCAATGCCCAGCGGGTACAGCCCAGCGCGGGCAAAGGCAATGGCCCGGCTGTCAATGTCGGTGGCAAACACCTGCACGGTGTAACTTTGTTTGACGGCCTCCATGAATTCCTGCAGCAGGATGGCGATCGAATACGCTTCTTCGCCGGTGGAGCAGCCCGCCACCCAGATGCGCACCACACCGCCCAGGGTCGGTTTGCCGGCAAACAGCATCGGGATGACCTGCGCCTCCAGCGCCGCAAAGGCTTCGGGGTCGCGGAAAAAATTGGTCACGCCAATCAGCAGGTCGCGAAACAGCGCCTCGGCCTCGTCAGGCGTTTGCTGCAGGTAACGCACATAGTCGTCGATCTTGCTGATCTGGTGCACCGACATGCGCCGCTCGATACGCCGGTGGATGGTGCTGAGCTTGTACTGCGAAAAGTCGTGCCCGGTCTGGGTGCGCAGCACCACAAAAATCTTGCGCAAGGCGCTCTCATTGATCTGAACCGGCCGGTCCGAATGGGTGGTGAACTGGCCAAACGCGTATTTCACATAGGTCAGCAGCTGCGCGGGCATCTCGGAGGCGTCCAGCAGGTAGTCCACCATGCCGGTGGCGATGGCGCTGCGCGGCATGCCGTCAAACTCGGTGGTCTCGGGCGTTTGCGCCATCACCATGCCGCCCGCGTCCTTGATGGCGCGCACACCCACCGTACCGTCGCTGCCGGTGCCCGAGAGCACGATGCCAATGGCGCGCTCGTGCTGGTCGACTGCCAGCGACTTGAAGAAAAAGTCGATCGGCAGGCGCTGTCCGCGCGGCGCGGTGGGCTCCAGCAGCTGCAGGCAACCGTGCAACAGCGCCATGTCGTGGTTGGGGGCAATGATGTAGACGTGGTTGACCTGGACCGTCATGGCGTCTTCGACTTCGACCACCGGCATCGGGGTGTAGCGGCGAATCAGCTCGGCCAGCATGCTCTTGTGGTCAGGCGCCAGGTGCTGCACCAGCACAAACGCCATGCCCGGTTCGGCGTCTTTGGGCATGCCCGAGAAAAACGCCTCAAAAGCCGCCAGCCCGCCCGCCGAGGCACCGATGCCAACGATGGGAAAGCTGTCAGGCGGGGCGGATGCCGCTGGCGGCACACTGGCCGCGGCGGGTTTGTTCGGCGCTGGTTTGAGCGCTGCGGGCGGGGAAACTGGCGGCTGGGCTTGGGCTGGTGCTGCGGTTGTGCCCGCTATTTTCTTTGCCATGGAGGCACTCCTTATCTGACCGGTGGTGTAAAGCGACGTGATGGCGCGGGCCCCAACCTGAGTGTAGGGGCTGGGAAATCTGTGAAAAAGAATAGCTTGAAACCCTTGCCCATGGCTGCTTGAGGCCTGTCTGGCAGGAATTTTTCAGGCATCCTGCAGGGGGTCAGATGCCGGGATGTCGGCGTTCACCAAAGGGTGCTACGGCCGCTTGACCATAATCGGGGTCCATTCAACTTCGGCGCAAGCCCACCATGGCCAGCTCTGCCCACCCCACTGACCGCCACCAGCACATCCGGGCGCTGTTTGACGAGTACATCGAGATGTATGCCTCGCGTGATGCGCGGCTCACCGAACGTTTCAGCGACAACTTCAGCGGCTACACCGGCAGCGACGATTTTTTGGTGAAAGACCGGCAAGCCTGGCAAGCCATCACCCGGCAGGATTTTGCCCAGGTGCCCGGGCGCATCCGCATCGAGCTGCTGGACTATGTGCCGCAAGACCTCAGCCCCGAGGTGGTGATGTGCACGGCGGCGTTCCACATCCATCTGCCGGTGCAAGACCATGTGCTGGCCAACGAGGTGGCGCGGCTGGTGCTGGTGTTCCGGCAGGAAGGTGCCCAGTGGCAGATTGTGCACAGCAGCATTTCGATCCCTTACCCGTCGGTGCAAGACGGCGAGGTGTACCCGCTGGCCACGCTGCGTGAGAAAAATCAGGCGCTCGAAGCCTTGTACCGCTCGCTGACGGAAAACACCCAGGACGTGCTCTGGCGGACCGACGGCCACCTGATGGTCACTTACATCAGCCCGTCCGATGAGCTGTTGCGCGGCTATCGGGCTGACGAGGTGGTGGGCCGCCATGTGTTCGAGATGTTCACCGACGCAGGTGTGGCGCAGGTCAAAGCCGTCATGCGCGAGGCCAGCCAAGCCCGGGCGCAAGGCCTGCGCAGACCCTTTGTGAATCTGGAGCTGGAGCACCGTTGCAAGGACGGTCGGCTGATCTGGGGTGAGGTGTACTCGCGCCCGGACCTGGACGCCCAAGGCGCCATCGTGGGCTACCACGGCATCACCCGCGAGATCACCCAGCGCAAGCTGCTGCAAGACCAGGTGCGCCAGCTGGCGTTTTTTGACCCGCTGACCCATCTGGCCAACCGCCGGCTGCTGGATGACCGCATCAGCCAGGCGCTGGCCGCGGGTAAACGCTCAGGCTGTTTGGGTGCGCTGCTGTTTCTGGACCTGGACAACTTCAAGCCGCTCAACGATGAACACGGCCACGCCGTGGGCGACCTGCTGCTGGTGGAGGTGGCCAACCGCCTCACGGCCTGTGTGCGCCAGGTCGATACCGTCTCGCGTTTTGGTGGTGACGAGTTTGTGGTCTTGCTGGCCGAGTTGAGCTCCGCCCCGGCGCAGGCCACCGACCAGGCCTGTGTGTTGGCAGACAAGATTCGCCACCAGTTGGCCCGGCCGTATGTGCTGAGCGTGGTGCAGGAGGACTTGACGACCAAGGTGGTCACGCACCACTGCACGGCCAGCATCGGCCTGGTGGTGTTTCAGGGCGCCCACGTCACCCAGGACGAAGTGATCAAAGCCGCCGACACCGCCATGTACCAGGCCAAAGAGACTGGCCGCAATGCCGTCTGTTTTGTCAGGCTCAACGGTCAGCCCTGATCGCCTTGGCAAGCGCCGTGGCGCGACGGCCCTGCTCTGAATGCTGTCCCTTCGGTGCCAAGCCGGCCTCGGGCGCCGGGGTGGCAGGCCCATCTGGCGTTTTTAAGACCGCGTTATGTGCGATAGCGCACGTAGTCAGCGCCGCCTGACCGCTATGCTGCCTTGACTTTCACTGCCGGGCCGACACGGGCTGGCTTCACTTGGCGATACCTTTGAAATCCCCTTCCAAACAAATGATCTGGCTGGCAGCGGCGCTGCTGCTGCTGGTTGCGATGGTGTGGGTGGACCTGCTGGCGGTCTACCCCTGGGTCCAGGCGCTGGTGCTGATCGTGCTGCTGCTGGCCATCTTCGGGATGCAAGGCGCCAGCCAGCGCCAAGTGGTGCGGGCCAACCGGCAGGCGCAGGACAACGCCCAAAAACTGGCGGTCACCCTCAACGCGATCGGCGATGCGGTGATTGCCACCGACGCCCAGGCCCGCGTGACGTTGCTCAACGCGGTGGCGCAAAACCTCACCGGCTGGACCCAGACGCAGGCGCTGGGGCAGCCGGTGGAGGAGGTGTTCAAGATCGTCCACAAGCTGACCCGCCAGAGTGTTCCGGTGCCGGTCGCCGCCACGCTGGCGCATGGCACCCCCCAGGGTCTGGCCAACCGTGCGGTGCTGCTGTCCCGTGACGGTGCCGAGTACGACATCTCTGACAGTTGCACCCCGATTCGCCACTCGGACGGTGCGGTGGTGGGTGCCGTGCTGGTGTTTCGCAATGTCACCGAGGAATACGCCGCCCAACTGGCGCTGCGCCAGGTCAGTGCGCTGCAAAACGCCATCGTCAACAGCGCCAACTTCTCCAGCATTGCCACCGATGCCAACGGGGTGATCCAGATTTTCAACGTCGGCGCCGAGCGCATGCTGGGTTACACCGCGCCCGAGGTGATGAACCGCATCACCCCGGCCGACATCTCCGACCCGCAAGAGCTGGTGGCGCGCGCGCAGTCGCTCAGCCAGGAGCTGGATGCCGACATCGCGCCCGGCTTTGAGGCGCTGGTGTTCAAGGCCTCGCGCGGTATTGAAGACATTTACGAGCTGACCTACCTGTGCAAGGACGGCAGCCGCCTGCCCGCCCTGGTGTCGGTCACCGCGCTGCGTGACGAGTTGGAGGCGATCATTGGTTACCTGCTGATTGGCACCGACAACACCGCCCGGCGTGCCGCCGAGGTGGAGCGCGCGCACCTGGACCAGACCCTGCGCGACAAAAATACCGAGCTCGAAGCCGCCCGTGCCGCCGCCGACAAGGCCAACCAGGCCAAGTCCGAGTTTTTGTCGGGCATGAGCCACGAGCTGCGTTCGCCGCTCAACGCCATTCTGGGTTTTGCGCAACTGATGGAGTCGGGCACACCCGCGCCCACTGCCTCGCAAAAGGCCAGCATCGAGCAAATTTTGCGCGCCGGCTGGTACCTGCTCAAGCTGATCAACGAGGTGCTGGACCTGGCGCTGATCGAGTCGGGGCGCATGGCACTCTCAAACGAACCGGTGTCGCTGCCCGAGGTGTTGCAAGACTGCCAGACGCTGATGACACCGCTGGCGCAGAAAAAAGCGGTGACGCTGCATTTTGGCCAGATGGCGGCGCCGTGTTTTGTCAACGCCGACAGCACCCGCCTGAAACAGGTGGTGATCAACCTGCTGACCAACGCCATCAAATACAACCGCCAGGGTGGCAGCGTGACCGTGACCTGCAGCGAGCGCCCCGGTGGGCGCCTGCGTATCAGCGTGCAGGACACCGGCGAGGGCTTGAGCGCCGACAAGGTGGCGCAGCTGTTCCAGCCGTTCAACCGTCTGGGCCGCGAAAACAGCGACGAAGAAGGCACCGGCATTGGCCTGGTGGTGAGCAAGCGCCTGGTGGCGCAGATGGGCGGTGAGATCGGTGTCAGCAGCACCGTGGGCGTGGGCAGCGTGTTCTGGATGGAGGTGGCGTTGATCGGCGCGCCGCAGTTTGCCGGGCTTGAGGGTGATCTGCCCTTGGCAGCCACCACGCCAGCCCTGCCGCTGGCCACCGTGCGCACCGTGCTGTATGTGGAAGACAACCGCGCCAACATGGAACTGGTGCAGCAGCTCATTGCGCGCCGGCCCGACCTGCGGCTGTTGGGTGCCGCAGACGCCACCCGCGGCATGGCCCTGGCGCGCCTGCACCAGCCCGACGTGATTCTGCTGGACATCAACCTGCCGGGTATCAGCGGCCTGCAGGCGCTCAAAATTTTGCAGGAAGACCCGTGCACGCAGCACATTCCGGTGCTGGCCCTGAGCGCCAACGCCATGCCGCGCGACATCGCGCGCGGGCTGGCGGCGGGTTTCATGCACTACCTGACCAAGCCGATCCGGGTGCCCGAGTTCATGGACGCCCTGGACGACGGGCTGGCACTGGCCCACAGCCGACGACACGCCAGCGTGCCCTGTGAGGAAGATGATGCGTGACAAACCCGATGTGATGGATGCCCGCATCCTGATCGTGGACGACCGGGGTGCCAATGTGTTGCTGCTGGAGCAGCTGCTGCAAGCCGTGGGCTACCGCCATGTGATGTCCACCCAGGACCCGTTTGCGGTGTGTGACTTGCACCGCGAGCACAACTTTGACCTGATCCTGCTGGACCTGCAAATGCCCGGCATGGACGGTTTTGCGGTGATGGCGGGGCTGGCCCAGATTGAAACCCAAGCCAAAGGTTATGTGCCGGTGCTGGCCATCACCGTGCAGCCCGGCCACAAGCTGCGGGCACTGGCAGCGGGTGCCAAGGACTTCATCGCCAAACCGTTTGAGCTCGAAGAGCTGAAGACCCGCATCCACAACCTGTTGGAAGTGCGCCTGTTGCACAAAAAGCTGTCCAACGCGGTGAACACGCTGGAAACGATGGCGCTGCAGGACGCGCTGACCGGCCTGGCCAACCGGCGCCTGCTGATGGACCGGCTCAACCAGTCCCGGCTGTCGTCGGCGCGCACGCACAACCACTGCGCGCTGATGTTCATGGACCTGGACAAGTTCAAGCAGCTCAACGACACGCTGGGCCATGACGTGGGCGACCAGCTGCTGCAGCTGGTCAGCGCACGCCTGCTGCTGTGTGTGCGTGAGGGCGACTGTGTGGCCCGCTTTGGGGGTGACGAATTTGTGGTGCTGCTTGACGCCTTGAGTCAGAATGCGGCGGATGCCGCCCAGCAGGCGCAGAGCGTGGCCCACAAGATCCTGCAAATGATGCAGCAGCCGTTTGATTTGCAAGGGCACAGCGTGGCGGCTTCGTTGAGCGTGGGCCTGGTGATTTTTCTCGGCGCCCAGGCGCCGGCAGAGGAGATGCTCAGACAAGCCGACCTGGCCATGTACCGCGCCAAGGCCATGGGGCGCGGACAGTTATGCGCTTTCGATGCCGCGCTGCCAGCGGATCTGGTGGTCAACACACCGCAAGACACTGTTCGCTAGGGAAGGCCAGCCATGCAAAGAAGACCCCTTTTGAAGCCTGACCAACCGCCGCAAGCCCAGCCCGAGGTCACCGATGACCGCGTGTTCTCGGTGGGCGCGCTGCAATCGCTGCGGCGCCGGGCGCAAGACCGGCACCAGTCCAGGGTGACGCTGCCGCTGGAGATGCTCAAAGAGATGGAGCCGCAAGACGCACAGCTGCTGTTCCATGAATTGCGGGTGCACCAGATCGAGCTGGAGCTGCAAAACGAGGAGCTGCGCCGCGTCCACCGCGAGCTGGAGGCCGCACGGGAGCGCTACTTTGACCTGTACGACCTGGCCCCGGTCGGGTATTGCACGGTGGATAACCACGGCATGATCCTGGAGGCCAACCTGACCGCGGCCAAGCTGCTGGGGGTGACCCGCAGCGCCCTGACCAAGCTGCGCCTGACGCATTTCATGCCGCTGGCCCAGCGGCAGGTGTTTGAGCAATGTTGCGCCGCGCTGGACCTTTCCGGGCCAGCGCAAAACTGCGAGCTGCAGATGGTCGGCGATGACGGCCATGCATTGTGGGTGCATCTGACGGCCAACATGGCCCGTGACGCCAGCGGGGTGACCACGTTTCGGGTGATGTTTCGCGATGTGTCGGACCGGGTGCGGCTGGACTTGGCGCTGCAGGCCAAAAACGCCGAGCTGGACCACGCCCGCCAGGTGGCTGACAAGGCTAACCGCGCCAAGTCGGATTTTTTGACCAGCATGAGCCACGAGCTGCGCTCACCGCTCAACGCCATCCTGGGCTTTGCCCAGCTGATGGACGTCGGCCTTCCGCCACCAACGCCGGCGCAAAAGTCGGCCATTGACCAGATCATCAACGGCGGCTGGTACCTGCTGGACCTGGTGAACGAAATTCTGGACCTGGCCAGCGTCGAGTCGGGCCAGCTGGCGCTGACGATGGGGACCGAATCGCTGGGTGAGATGCTGGCGGACTGCCAGATCATGATCGAGCCGCAGGCCACGGCCCGCGGCATCGCCATCCGCTTCCCTGAATTGGCGCAACCGATCCTGGTGCAGGCGGATCGCCGCCGCTTCAAACAGGTGCTGATCAACCTGCTCTCCAACGCCATCAAATACAACCGCCAGCAGGGCACGGTGACGGTGAGCTGCCTGGTGAGTGCGCCGGGGCGGCTGCGCCTGAGCGTGCAGGACGATGGCAAGGGCCTGACCCCGGAGCAGGTGGCGAATCTGTTCCAGCCGTTCAACCGGCTCGGCCAGGAGAGCGGGCCCCAGGAGGGCACGGGCATTGGCCTGGTGGTGAGCAAGCGCCTGGTCGAGATGATGGGCGGCAGCGTGGGCGCCTCCAGCCGGGTCGGGGTCGGCAGCGTGTTCTGGTTTGAGCTGGCGCTGTCCGGTGCCACGCCATGAAAGACTTTCCGATGGTGTGTGTAGGCGGTTCCGCAGGCGGGCTGGACGCTTACATCCGCCTGCTGAAAAACCTGCCGCCCGACATGGGTGTGGCGATCGTCATCGTCAACCACATCACGCTGTTTGCCACCCAGTTGCATGAGGTGCTGCTGCGGTTTTCCAGCATGCCGGTGACACTGATCACCGACGGCCTGCCGGTGACGCCCAACCAGGTGTTCATCATCCCGTCCAACCGCGACCTGCATGTGCAGGACGGCCTGTTTCGACTCGCCCCCATCTCCAAACCCTACGGCTGGCCCGATGTGATCACGGTGTTTTTGCGTTCGCTGTCCAACAACTGGACGGGGCAGCTGATGGCGGTGATTGTGTCGGGCTACGATGGGGATGGCGCAGCGGCGCTGCGTGGCATCCGCGAAGCGGGCGGTATCACCATCGCCCAGAAACCCGCCACCGCCAGCCGGCCCGACATGCCGCAAAGTGCCATTGAGAGCGGCTATGTTGACTTTGTGCTGTCACCCGAGGACATCGCCGAGCAGATCGTGCGGCTGGCCAAGACGGCTGCCCGCACCGCAGGGCCACGCGATGCCATCCCGGACCCGGCTCGCGATGTTGGAGATGATTTTTGGAGAAGTTGAAATGAACCTGTCTGTCGATATTCTTGCCGCCAGCATCCTCATCGTGGATGACCAGCCAGCCAATGTGCAGCTGCTGCTGCAGCTGCTGGGCGAGGCCGGATACACCCAAGTCAGCGCCACCACCAACCCCGAGGAGGTGTGTGCGCTGCACCGCAAAAACGCGTACGACCTGATTTTGCTGGACCTGCAAATGCCGGTGATGGACGGTTTTTCGGTGATGGAGGCCCTCAAAACCAACCCGGTGGACAGCTACCTGCCGGTGATTGTGCTGACCGCCCAGCCCGGCCACAAGCTGCGCGCGCTGGCGTCGGGCGCCAAAGACTTCATCAGCAAGCCGTTTGACCTGGTCGAGGTCAAAACCCGCATCCACAACATGCTCGAAGTGCGCCTGCTGTACAAAAAGCTGGCCAGCTACAACCAGGAACTGGAAGCCATGGTGGCCGAGCGCACCGCCGAGCTGCGCGAGAGCGAGGCGCGTTTTCGCAGCCTGACCGAGCTGGCCTCGGACTGGTACTGGGAGCAGGACGAGAACGGTGTCTTCACCAAGGTGTCCGGGCCGGTGCTGGAGATGCTGGGCATCCAGGTGGCACCGCTGGCGGATGACCCTGCACCGGCGCCACTGGGTGGCTGGAACGAGGCCGAGCGCAACAAGTTGCGCAACGCCATCGCCCAGCGCGAGCCGTTTCTGGACTATGTGTTTCGCCGGGTGGACGCCAAGGGTGGGGAACAAACCTTCCAGGTCAGTGGCGAACCGATGTTTGACCGGCACAGCCGTTTTATCGGCTACCGCGGCATCGGTGTGGAACTGACGTCGAAATATTAAAAAAACCGGGAGTTGGATATGCCCTTGCTTGTGAGCCCTCACCAGAACCATTTGCTGGCCGCGTTGCCAGACGCCGATCTGGCGCTGTTGACCCCGCACCTGGAACACGTGCCGATGCCGCTGGGCCAGATGTTGTTTGAGCCCGGCAGCCAGATGCGCCACGCCTATTTTCCGACCACCTCCATCGTGTCCCTGCATTACGTCACCGAATCCGGTGCGTCCGCCGAGACGGCGGGGGTGGGCAATGAAGGGGTGGTGGGTGTCTCGCTGTTCATGGGTGGCGACACCACGTCAAGCTCGGCGGTGGTGCAGACCACCGGCCACGCCTGGCGCCTGGATCGCCATATCCTGAAAGACGAGTTCAACCGCGGCGGCGCCCTGCAGCGCCTGCTGCTGCGTTACACCCAGGCGCTGATGACCCAGATGGCGCAAACCGCGGTGTGCAACCGGCACCATTCGGTTGAGCAACAGCTGTGCCGCTGGCTGCTGCTCACGCTGGACCGCTTGCCCGACCGCGAACTGGTGATGACCCAGGAGCTGGTGGCCAGCATGCTCGGCGTGCGCCGCGAAAGCGTGACCGACGCCGCCGGGCACCTGCAGGCGGCGGGCTACATCCGCTACCGGCGCGGCCACATCGGTGTGCTGGACCGCGCCGGGTTGGAGCGCAGCGTGTGCGAGTGTTACGGCGTGGTCAAAAAAGAGCTGGACCGGCTGCTCAGCGACGTCAAGCTCAATCAGTAGCGGGGGCCGGTGCACGCCGCTCTGCCATGCCGGCCCGAGGGCCAGCCAAGGCGTCAGTAGCGGCGCAGGGTGCCGTTGTCAATCTGCACCCTGTCGCCCACGCGGATGTCGCCGGTGGTGGACTGGGTGACGGTCTGGTAGCTGCCGTTGTTCAAACGCACGGTGAATTTGTAGGCACTGACCAGCTGGTTGGCCTGGTTGTTTTTCTCCAGCGTGTGCCCGGCGTAAGCGCCGCCTGCCGCACCCAGAACGGTTGCTGCCGTTTTGCCACTGCCGCCACCGACCTGGTTGCCCAGAATGCCGCCCACCACCGCGCCGGCAATGGCGCCAGCGCCAATACCGCCCAGCCCGGAAGTGGCCTCTTGTTGCACCAGGTCAATGGACTGCACCACACCGTATTGGGTGTAGGCGCCGCTGGCCTGCGGCTGGACGTTGCCGGTGGGGTAGGTTTGCCCCGGCACGTTGGCGCAAGCCCCCAGCACCAGCAAGGTGGATATGCCCAGGACGGCTTGAAAGTTCTTTTGAATGGTGTTCATGAAAGTCTCCGGTTATTTCTTCAAACTCATTTGGTTAGTGACCTGTGTCACGCCATCGATGGTACGGGCAACGGCTACCGCGCGGTCAATCTGGCCTTGGTTATTGACAAAGCCGCTGAGCTGCACCTTGCCCTTGCGGGTGGCCACGTTGATGTCCAGGCCGTTGATGCTGGCATCTGCCAGCAGGGCGGCTTTGACTTGGGTGGTGATCACGCCGTCGTCGATCTTGGTGCCCACCGTGGCGGCCACGCCGTCTTTGATGGCGAGTTTGTTGTTGACGCTTGTGACGCCTTCAACGCCCTGGGCTACGGTGATGGCCTGGTCAATCTGGCTCTGATTGGCGACAAAACCGCTCAACATGACTTCGCCTTTGCGGGTTTCGACCGCGATGTCGGAGCCTTTGATGTCGATGTGGTCCAGCAGCGCCGTCTTGACCCGGGTGGTGACGACACTGTCGTCAATTTGGGTCCCGACGGTGATGGCGGGTGCCGCGGTACCGGTGGTGTCAGCTTGTTGGCTGCACGCCACCAGAGTTATCGCCATGACGGCGGTCAGCGTGGTGGTCGCAATGCGCAGGCTAAGGGGGTGGCCCATAAGTTGTCTCCCATGTTGTTGTGAATAAGCCTCCACTTTGGCCCTGGGGGGCGGTGCTGTCGGTGCGGCAGCTCACGTTGGGTGCAACGCATGGGTGAAACACAACGGTGGGTTGGCGACGGGTGCGCAACTGGCAGGTCTGTGTGTGCAGGCGCACAGACGCGCGACCGAAGCACGGTCAGACTGCGCTATTTGACAGAAAGTGACCCTCATGAACCCGATCAAGCTGATAGGTATTGTTCTCATTGCCGCCGGTGCCCTGGGCCTGGTGTATGGCGGCTTCAGTTACCCCAGTGAAACCACGGCACTGAAACTGGGCACCATGGAACTGAAGGTGCAGGAGACCAAAACCGTCAACGTGCCGCTGATCCTGAGCGCCGCCGCGGTCGCCCTGGGTGCGGCGATGCTGGTGTTTGGGCGCAGCAAATAAGGCAGGGCTACAGCCAGCGCTCCCACAAGCGCGCCAACCATTCCTTGAGTTTGAACTGCAGTGGGCGAGCCGCCCAGGTTTTGGCGTCGATGGGGTGTGAGGCGGCCTGGTCCAGCGCAAACATGGCCGACATCTGCGCGGCAAAGTCGCGCCCCAGGATGACCGCGTTGACCTCGTCGTTGTCCATGAAGCTGCGCCAATCCAGGTTGCTGGAACCCACGGTGGACCAGACGCCGTCGATCATGGCGGTTTTGGCGTGCAACAGCGCACCCTGGCGCTCGAAAATCTTCACACCGCCTTGGAGCAAGCGCCCGTATTGCGCCCGACCGGCGTGAAATACCAGGGCCGAGTCGCTGTAGCTGGGCAAAATCAGCCGCACATCCACCCCGCGCGCTGCGGCGTCGACCAGCGCCTGCATCAGTTGCGGGTCGGGCACAAAGTAGGCGTTGGTCAGAAACACCTGTTTTTCGGCGTTGCTGATGGCCGAGATCAGCGTCAGGTACACCAGGCTGTACGGGTCGTCCGGCGTGCCGCCAATCGCGCGCACGATGTCTTTGCCCGCTGGCGCGAGCACCGGGGTGTAGTTTTTGGCCATGAGGGTCTTTCCGTGTTGCTTGTCCCAGGTCTGAAGAAAAAGTTTCTGAAATTCAGCCACCACCGGGCCGTCGATTTGGATATGGGTGTCGCGCCAGGCGCCTTCAGCCGTGCTGGTTTTGCTGCGCCGATGGATGACCGACCCCGACGCATACACGTTGCTGATGTTGATGCCGCCCAGAAAAGCGGTGCGGCCATCCACCACCAGCAGCTTGCGGTGGTCGCGGTTGTTGATCAGCCAGGCGCCGCCGCGTGAGGCCAGCGGGTTGACCGGGTTGAATTCGAGCACCGCCACACCGGCGCTGGCCAGCTCGTCAAAAAATTGCCGCGGGGTGGTGAGGCTGCCGACACTGTCATAAATCAGGTTCACCTGCACGCCTTGGCGTTGCTTGGTGAGGAGCGCCTGCGCAAACGCCTGCCCCGTGGCATCGTCTTCGATGATGTAGGACTCCAGGTTGATGTGGTCCTGGGCGTCGGCAATGGCGGCCAGCATGGCTGCATAGGTGGCCGGGCCGTCTTGCAACAGCGTGACCTGGTTGCCCAGCACCAGCGGGCTGTCGTTGATGGCCTGCTCTAGGGCGATCTGTTTGTCCAGAATGTCCAGGTCGCCGGCAGTGCGCTTGAGTTCGGCTACGATGGCGGCGCTCCGGCGGGCCGACACCGGCCCGCGCGCGGATTCAAACTGCGCCGCCTGCGCGGTATGGCGCGCCAGAATCTCTTGGGTGTCGGGCAGGCTGGCGCAACCCGCCGTGCTCAACACCCACATCATGATCAGGATGGCAAGGTAAGGAGAGGGTTGGCAAGTTGGGTGTGGCATGAAGCGGGCAGGGGACAAGGAGGGGCAGCCAGCGGACGTAAAAACGCCCCGCGATCCGATAGGCGAATCCAGGGCGTTAGCCTTTTGGCCAGGCTCAGGCACAGAAAAGGTGACTGGTTTGTCTTGAACCACCTTTCCTCAACGTTTCAAGGTTGGATCAAGGACGAACAGCGATCTCGTTCTTGACCGAGGTGACATTGTTCACGCCACGGGCAATGCGTTCGGCTTCAGACTTTTCGGTGCTGCTCTTGGCAAAGCCGGACAACATCACCACGCCATTGAGCGTTTCAACACTGATGGAGGAAGCGCTGACCAGTTTGCTCTCGGCCATGCGTGTTTTCACCAAGGTGGTGATGCCGGCGTCGTCAACGTAGGCGCCCACGGTTTGTTGGCCACGGCTCACAGCGCAACCGGTCGCGGTCAGCAGGGCGGCGGCAGTCATGACGGCGGCGAGGGCAAGTTTCATATTCATAGGGGACTCCTGGACTATTTTGATGGTGAATGCCCCACCACCTTCGGGCGATAAACCGGGGTCATCCCAGTTGCTGGACGAACTGTAAAACGTGTGCGCCAGCGCGTCCGTGCGCTGGCGCACCTAAGGATTTACACCGTGATCACAAAGCTGGTGTGCTCTGGCAGCTCTGTCCAATGCAGTTGCTGGCCCGGTGCCAGCAGGGTGGCGCTGTGTTGGGCGGCGGCCTGCACGGCGGCTTCGGGTGACGCGCGCAGCAGGATGAAGCGCATCTGGCGTCTGCCACGCACCAGCGTGATCTCGGCCTGCGGCCAGTGGCTGGGCAGATGCGGGTGAAAAGCCAGGGTCTGCGCGGTTTGTTTCAGGCCAAAGATGGATTCGATGGTGGCGCGGTGCATCCAGGCGGCCGCCCCGGTGTACCAGCTCCAGCCGCCACGGCCCACATACGGGGGCTGGCTGTACACGTCGGCCGCCATCACATATGGCTCCAGCCCGTACAGCGGGCCGCGCGTGGGGTGGCTGGCGCGGTGCGCCGGGCTCAGGTAGGTGAAATAGCGGTAGGCGACATCGCCGCCAGACACCTCGGCCTGCGCCATCAGCCCCCAGATGCCGGCGTGGTTGTACTGGCCACCGTTCTCGCGCACACCCGGCGGGTAGGCCTGGATGTAACCGGCGCTGGGCAGGGCGTCACTCAAAGGCGGGTCCAGCAGCTTGATCAGCCCCATCTGCGGGTCCACCAGGTGGGTTTCGGCAGACGCCATGGCTTCGCGCGCCAGCTCGGGCGGCGCGGCGCCCGAGAGCACGGCCCAGGCCTGGGCAATCAGGTCGATGCGGCCTTGCGTGTTGACGTGGGAGCCCAGCGGCTGGCCATCGTCAAAGTAGGCGCGTTTGAACCACTGACCGTCCCAGGCGGTGCTGGCCAGCGTTTCTTTTAGCCCGGCGGCCACGTGTTGCCAGCGCTGCACCCGCGCGCTGTCACCGCGCGCCAGCGCCCAGGGCGCAAAGTCGGTGATCAGGCGGCACAGAAACCAGGCCAGCCAGACCGATTCACCCCGGCCTTCGATGCCGACACGGTTCATGCCGTCATTCCAGTCGCCGCTGCCCATCAGCGGCAGGCCGTGGCTGCCCAGCGCCAGGCTGCGATCGATGGCGCGCGCGGTGTGTTCGTAGACCGAGGCTGTTTCCGCGCTGATGGCCGGGCTGTCATAGGCGTCTTCGGCGCCGGGTGCAATGGTGCTGCCTTCCAGAAACGGCACCTGCTCATCGAGCACGCTGGTGTCGTCGGTGGCTTGCAGGTAGTGGGTGCAGGCCGCCACCAGCCACAGCCGGTCGTCCGAAAAGTGGGTGCGCACGCCAGCGCCCGTGGGCGCGTGCCACCAGTGCTGCACATCGCCCTGGACAAACTGGCGCGAGGCGTGCAGCACAATTTGCGCGCGCAAGGTGTCGGGTGCCGCCCAGGCCAGCGCCATGGCGTCTTGCAACTGGTCACGAAAACCGGTGGCGCCACCGGCCTGGTAAAAGCCCGATTTGGCCCACAGTCGGCACGACACCGCCTGGTACAGCAGCCAGCGGTTCACCAGCGCGTCCAGCAGCGGGTCAGGCGTGGTGACGGTGGTGGCGCCCAGCAGCGTGTCCCAGCTGGCGCACACCTGCGCCAGCCGGTTGGCCGCGGGCAGGGCGTTGGCCTGCGCCAGCAGTGGCCTGACCTGGTCGGCGCTGGCCGCGTAGCCGAGCAAAAAATTGACCTGGGCCGACTGCCCGGCGCCGATGACGCGTTGCGTGGCGAGTGCGGCGCAAGGGTCCAGCCCGTCGCCGCTGCGCTGGCCCAAGTGGTCGGGCAGCACCAGGCGGCCACGGGCGTCAAAAAACTCCCGCCGGTCGCAGGTCCAGTCGGTGGCCTGGGTACCGCTGTCGGCCAGGCTCAGGAACGCCGTGCCCTGGCCAAACCCGGCGGCGCGTTCAAGCTGGGTGGCCAGCAGCGCGGTTGCCCCGCCCTGTTGCAGCACAGCAGTGCGCACGGTGGCGCGGTCGCTGCGGTTGGCGCCCATCAGCCATTCGGCCAGGCCGATCAGGCGCAGTTGCAGGGTGCGGTGGCCGTGGTTGGTCAGGGTGATGTGCACCTGTTTGATGGCGGTGTTGGCATCCACGCACCAGGTGGCAGTGACCGCCAGATCAGTATGGCGGTGCGCAACGCGGGTGAACCCCTGGCCGTGCGTGACCTGGTAGGTGCGGGCGTTATGTACCCCCGCGCCGGGTGCCACCGGCCAGACCTCGCGGGTGTGGCTGTCCTGCAGCAAAAACCACTCGGACGGCGGGTCAGACAACGGGTCGTTGGACCAGCCGGTGAGCTGGTTCAGGCGGCTGTTGATGGCCCAGGTGTAGCCGCCACCGGCCTCGGACAGGTGCGCGCCAAAGTCGGCGTTGGCCAGCACGTTGATCCAGGGCCGGGGCGGGCGCTGATGCGCCGACACGGTAAAACCAAAGTCGGCCGTGGTGGGCGCAAACTGGCCCACACTGGGGCGCGGCAGGGCGATGCCGGGCAGAGCCATCGGCAGGGTGGCGGTGGATGTCTCTTGCCGGCGCTGCAGGGCGAGCTCGTGCAGATGCAGCCAGTCCTGCACGTGGCGTGCGAGCGGGCGGCCATCGGCGCGCAACACCACCCGGGCCAGGCTGTGCAGTGTGTTGAGTTCGGGGCGGCTCAGATCGTCGGCACGCAGCAGATGAAAACGCGTGTGGGCGCTGCCCACCTTGGCGTTGACATCGGCCGCGTGGCGGTCGCGCAGGGCGGCAATGGTGCGGTCCAGCGTCATCAGGTACGAGGCTGGCTCGGCGTTGATCACCACCAGGTCACACGCCACATTGCCCCACAGCCACAGGCCCATCGCCTGCGACAGGGTGCGGACCAGGCCCAGGCCCTCGTTGACGCTGACCAGCGCCAGCACCACCGGTAGGTCCCCCGAGATGCCAAAGCGCCACAGCAGGCGGCGGTCGCACACCTGCGCGGCGGTGCCCGGGTCCCGCACGGCGCGCGCCTGGGGTCGGGTCAGGCTCAAAACCAGCGCGCTGGTCAGGCTTTGCACGGTGGCGAAATTCTCGGCGCTGATGCGCAGCGCGCGCAGCCGGATGCCGCTCAAGGTGGCGGACATCAATGAGGCGCGCGCCACGTTGCTGGCCAGGCGGTATTTGTCGATGACCGCGCGCAGGGTGTCCGGGTTTTGCGCCACCGCGGTGGCGAAGGTCAGCCTTGCCTTGGCGCCGGGCGCAATCTGAAGCCGGGCCGACAGGGCGCACACCGGGTCCAGCCCGGTGTCGAGCGTGACCGCCTCGCCGTCGGCTGCGGTGGGTGCCAGGCGCATCCGGGCCAGCGGCTGGCTGGCGGGGCGGTTGCGGCCTTGCCAGCTTGGGCGGTCGGCGCACAGGCGCACCTGCTGCAGGGGTGCACTGCTGTCGGTGAGGAAGTGCGCCAGGTGCAGGCCCTGCTCGGTGGCCAGGCGCGGCTTGCGCGCCATCAGCAGCGCCTGGTGCGAGGCCAGCCATTGGGCGCTGATGAACAGGTTGGTGAACGCCGGGTGCGCCTCGTCGGCCCGCGCCTCAGACAGCGTGACCTCAAAGGCCGACATCAACTCGATGTCCAGCGGCAGCTCACCCAGGTTGCGCAGCTCCACCTGGCGGAACTCGATGTCGTCCTCGGGGCTGACCCAAACCGTCATCTGGGTTTGCAGGTCGTCCCAGCTGGTGTCAAAACAGACGCGGTCGGCATGGAACACGCTGGCGTAGCTGGCAGCCGGGTCAGGCGCCGGGTGCTGGGTCAGGGAAAACAACTCGGGCTGCAGGCTGCGCCTCAGATAGAAGAAGCTGCCGCGGTCATCACGCAGCGCGTCGTCCCGTGTGCGGGTGATGCCCATGTGGTCCCAGCGGCTGCTGCCAGCGCCGTTGGCGCGCAACAGCACGCTGTAGCGCCCGTTCGAGAGCAATTGGGTTGGCGCCACCGCCTGGCCGCCGGGCAGCACCTCGCGCAGCAGGCCCTGGGTTTGGCGGCGTTGGGCCTGGCGGCGCAGGTTGGCGGCCGGGGCGTGCAGGCTGGAGACTTCGCGCGGAATGCGCTCATGCAGCAAGATGGTGACCGCCTGCAGGTGGGCATTGGCCATGCCCCAGCGCTGCGGGGCATGGCCCAAGAGCACATTGGCCAGCGCCACGATGGTCATGCCCTGGTGGTGGGCCATGAAGGTGGACACCGGCACATACGGCTCGTTACCGACCCGCCGTGCCACCGTGTAGTCCAGCGCCTCGATGAAGCCGTAGCGACCGCGGGCGCCCAGCAACTCGAGGGCCACAAAATTCTGCCGCGCCAGCAGCGGGTCCAGCAGCGCCGCCAAACCGGTGGCGTAGGGGGCAATCACCAGCTCATCGGGCGGGGTGCGACGCAAGGCCAGCCGCGGTACACCTTGCGGTGCATATTGGTATGCCAGCGTGTAGTCGCTGGCGCCATAGGCTGACTCCGAGATGCCCCAGGGCACGCCCAGTGCCTTGGAAAACGCCACCTGTTCCAGCAGGGCGGTGTGACAGGCTTCAAACAACACGCTGCCGCGCGGCTCCTTGAGCACCAGGCTGGGCATCAGGTACTCGAACATGGAGCCGCTCCAGGAGCGCAGACCCACGTCCGCCCCGTGGGCAAACAAGGGCCGCCCCAGATGCGCCCAGTGCCGCACCGGCAGGTCGCCCCGGGCCACGCCGAGCAGGCTGGTCAGGCGCGACTCGGAGGCGAGCAGGTCGTAAAAGCTGTTGTCCAGCTGGTGTTCGGCCACCCGGTAGCCAATGTGCAGCAAATGGCGCTTGCTGGAGTACAGAAACGCGAAATCAGCCTCCCAAGCCAGGGCGGAGAGCGCGTGGGCCATGGCTAACAGGCGTTGCCGGGTGAGCTCGGTCACGTCGCTCTGGCCGGTGTCGGCCCGGGCCTGCGCATCCAGCCGGGCCGATTGGCGGGTGTTGCGGTGGTCCCGCAGCAGCCAGCCCAGTTCTTCGCGCTGCAAGGCGGACAGCTGGTGGCGCGTTTTGAGCAGCGGACGCAGCCGGGCGCTGGAGGCCAGCAGGGCGCGCTGGCTGGCGGCGTCATCCAGGGGGTGCTCGGCAAACTCCAGGCAGGCCTGGGCCACGGCCAGCAGGTGGCCGCAGAGGTTGCCGCTGTCCACGGTGGAGACATACATCGGCCACAACGGCTGCGCGGTCTGGGTGTCGTACCAGTTCATGAAGTGGCCGCGGTAACGCTCCATCTGGCGCAGCGTGGCCAGGGTGGCGTCCAGCCGGGCCAGCAGCTCTTGCGTGCCGATCCAGCCAAATTGCCGGGCGCAGGTGGCGCTGAGCAAATACATGCCGATGTTGGTGGGCGAGGTACGGTGGGCCACCAGGTCGTGCGGCAGGGTTTGCAGGTTGTCGGGCGGCAGGTGGTGGTCATCGGGGCCCACGCAGCGCTCGAACAGGCGCCAGGTGTCGCGCGCCACGCTGTGCAGGTAGGTTTGGTCGCTGGCGGGCAGCTGCGCGTCGGCACACAGCGTGCAGACCCGGCTGACCCACCAGGTCCAGACCGGCGAGGCGCCCCACACCAGACACAGCGCGATTGCCAAGGTGGGCCAAGGTGTGGCCAGCAACAGCAGCCCGAACAGGAGCACCAGCGCGGCCAGCGGTTCGCGCCAGTGCTGGCGGGCGATGTCCGGCAAGGTGGTTTTGGCCTGCGCCTGGGCCACCGCAGCGGGGGTCCATTGCAGCAGATGGCGTCGGCTGACCAACGTGCGGTACAGCGCCCGGCTGATGGCATCCAGACTCGCCAGCGCCTGCTGCAACAGCTCGGCCAGCAGCCACAGGCCGCCCAGCAGGGTGCGCGCCAGGTCGGTCAGCGCCTCACGGTAAAAGTGGCGCACGGCCAAGTCGCTGCGGCTGGGCAGCAAGCCCGCCAGCGCGCCCATCAGCGGCCCGGCGGTAAATGCCGACAGCACCAGCAGCAGCGCCGCCCAGGGCGACAGGCCCACGCCGGCCAGGCTGACCAGCAGCAGCCCGAGCGACATCGGCGCCACCAGCGAGCGGCGCAGGTTGTCGGTCATCTTCCAGAGGTGGATGGCGCGCAGGCCGTAGCGGCGCGGCTGCAGCATCAGCGGCAGCAACTGCCAGTCGCCACGCGTCCAGCGGTGCACGCGCGAGGCGGCCACATCGGCATGAAACGGCGCGTCTTCAATCACCGAGATGTCGGTCACCGTGGCGCAGCGGGCCATCGAGCCTTCGATCAGGTCGTGGCTGAGCACCTGGCCCTCGGGCAGGCGCCCGGCCAGCACCGCGTGAACCGCCTGCACATGCAGCAAACCCTTGCCGGTGAACGTGCCCTCGGAAAACACATCCTGGTAGACCTCGGAACTGGCGGCGCTGTAAGGGTCCATGCCGCACTGGCCGGCAAACAGCCAGTGGTAACGGGTGAATTCGCTCAGATCGGGCAGCGGCGTGGCCA
>Ga0075012_10001522_pt1 | contig 23417 bp, 20 predicted proteins | sample All_14_2_FD_71474 | JGI IMG/M metagenome (GOLD analysis project Ga0075012, IMG submission 71474) | Freshwater microbial communities in response to fracking from Pennsylvania, USA - Allegheny Zone_MetaG_DW_15 | ecosystem: Environmental > Aquatic > Deep subsurface > Groundwater > Drilled...
AAAGTGACAGGAATGACCGGAACATCGGCGCGGGCAGCGGCCAGGAAAGCCCCCATGCGGAAGGGCAATACACCGGGCGGTTCACGGAAGGTTCCTTCGGCAAAGACTACAAGGGCGTTGTGAATCGCCCCGGGTTTCGTAGAGGCTCCGTAGTTTAAGTGCAGGCGTATTCAGCCTGCGCAGTGAGTTGCAGATAATACCGATCCTCAGCCTCGGCGGGTGGGATGTAGCCGATGGGCTCAAGGAGTCGCTGGTGATTGAACCAGGTCACCCATTCGAGGGTGGAAAGTTCGAGCGATTCCACCGTTTTCCAGGGTGCCCGGCGATGGATCAGCTCGGCCTTGTAAAGGCCGTTGATGGTTTCAGCCAGCGCATTGTCGTAGCTGTCGCCCTTGCTGCCGACAGAAGGCTCGATGCCTGCCTCGGCCAGTCGCTCGGTGTAGCGGATGGAAACGTACTGCGACCCGCGATCCGAATGATGGATCAAGCTGGCATCTCGCTCAGGCTGGCGAGCGTAGAGCGCCTGCTCCAGGGCATCCAGAACGAAGTCGGTCCGCATGGAACGACTGACGCGCCAGCCGACGATGCGACGGGCAAAAACGTCGATAACGAAGGCGACATAGACAAAGCCAGCCCAAGTGGAAACGTAGGTGAAGTCCGAAACCCACAACTGATTCGGCCGATCTGCCTTGAATTGGCGATTGACCCGATCCTGCGGACACGGCGCCGCAGGGTCACCGAACGTGGTTCGCACCACCTTGCCACGCCTCACGCCGCGCAGACCAAGCCGGCGCATCAGGCGTTCAACGGTACAGCGCGCCACCTGAATGCCTTCCCGTTGCAATTGCCGCCAGACCTTGTCGGCGCCATACACCTGAAAATTGGCCTGCCAGACGCGCTCAATGTGCGGAATCAGGAAGGCATCCCGGCGAGCCCGGGCACTCAGCAGCGCGGGATCTCGCTGACGGGCGGCATGGCGCCAGTAAGCGGACGGGGCGACCTGCAACAACGTGCAGATCGGCTCGACCCCGAAACGCTCACGATGCTGGTCGATGAACGACCTCACCTCTTCTTGAGGCGGTCGAGCTCCGCCTGCGCGAAAAACGCACTGGCCAGCCGCAGAATCTCGTTGGCCTGGCGCAGTTCTTTGTTCTCTCGTTCCAGTGCCTTGATGCGCTCGCGCTCGGCAGTCGGTATGCCATCACGCACGCCAGTGTCGATTTCGTGTTTCTTGACCCAATCGTGCAACGTCACCGTTGAACAGCCAATCATCGGCGCTATTGATTCGATGGCCGCCCATAGCGATGGCCGATCCTTGCGTGCTTCCTGCACCAGCCGTACGGCTCGCTCTCTGACTTCCGGGGAATATTTGTTCGTCTTGCTCATAGCTCCATTCTCTCAAGAAATGGAGCCTCCTCAATTCCCGGGGCGATTCACATAGCGCAACCCCGAGTTATAGCGAGAGCCTCGCGAAGGTGTGCAGTCGGGGGTTGCGAGTCCATCAAGAATGACTCCGATTGCATGGCAAAAGCCTTGTGGATCGAGAATAATTGTTCCATCAATACCGCTTACTCGCCCAAGCAGTTCCTCTGTCATCAAAGTTGGATGAATGCCTGTCCCCTGCTGGGCTAGGCGCTTAGCCTCTTCCTCGGCATCTGAGGCAATAACGATCATGTTGCCATGCCCTTGACTTACAGCGGCATTGAATAGACCCCATAGATGGTTACGGTTATCCGATGTCGAGTCCGGAAATATCCGCGCAATGTTGTTAATGAATAAGTCACGGCTAATTACTTCCTTCGGCAATCTTGGCTCACCATAACGACTTCTCAGTAACACCTGCTTCCCGCATCGCAACTCCCAATGATAGTGATCCAGGAAATCGATGACGAAAATGTCCTGCTTTGTAGGATCGTGCTCGGCTCTCAATCGCCCAAGGCCATGGATACACTCAGGGTCCGCAACCAAGGCAATGTCATTCGCCGCCATCTGCAAGATTTTTCGTGCCCATCGCGGTTCACGGAACGGGACAGGTACTTTGAATCGAAGTACATAATCGATTGCTTCGTTTTCCGGGTCCGTTAACAACAGGTGGCCGGTTCCCTCTGCACCTTCGTACATCAAAGAGGAAATCAGGTTAAAACGCTCGAACAGGTCTGCGTGGGTATAACGTTTCTGGACTGCAATGCCTGGAGTCTGCATGAAACTCGTTGCTGCATTACGAACGATCTCATCTGCCCGGCGCATATTGCCAAACAACGAACGACCAGGATCGGGACCACGAAGCTCGTCAGTTGCCTCGGATAACAAGGTCCCCATGCATGCATGAATGAAGCTTCGATACCCTTGAGAGGCCCACCGATCGTCAGATACAGTTTCAATTAGTGGAGGAAATTGCTGAAAAACTGATTTCTGGATCTGAATTACCGGAACAACGTAGTAACCGCCTACTGGGTAGGCTCTGCCACACAAAGAATGTACGCCGTTGTCGTCGTCATAGGGTAATAGCGCTTTGCGTATCGCTGTAGTTACGGAGTCTCTCCGGATAACCTCCGGTTTGTCACGCATGCTCTGCTCATCACTGTAGAAAATTTCTTGCAGATGATGATTGCTAACCGTATCTTCAATCGCATCAAGCAGGCCTGAGAACAACGTCAATGGCCATTCGCCATCCTCGGGTTCGATGCAAACCGGATTCGGGTTCTCGTTATTTGGTGCCCGAGCGCCCACCAGCAGCACCTTTGGTGCAAGACCCGCCCCAATTTGCGCAAAAACATCTTTGGATCGAGACTCAAGTAACGCCCTGAAGTGTGGCTGGTAGCCCCACATGAACAAGTGAATGGTGTGCCTTCTCATGAGCTGAGCAACGCTAACGTTTCCTGTTTCACCATTGTTTCCAGAGATCAACGGCAGCATTAAGGAACTCGTCACATTTCTCAGTTCGCCACGTTACCGGCGAGCCTTCACGAAGCAAATAGTACTGTTCATTTGCGCAAATGAAATCTTGCCTATCGGCTCCTAGAATCCAGTTCATGGCGTTCACGAACGTATCGTCAAAGCTCTTTCCGAACTGGCTATCTGGAACGTTGTAGAGCAGTCCTTCCAGATAATACGACGGCGCAACCCCACTCTTCAGCATCCCCTCGGTTATTAACCGAGAGCGAAGATTTTTGAGGACACGTGCCATGGGTTTGAACCACCTCGACGTATTTTGATGCTTTCTGGTTAAATTTTCCGAGTGCTGCTTTGGATAGTTGGCTATTTGTTCGCCTGAGCTTGTGAAGAAGCAAATTCCCTCATCGTAGGACTGGTCAGACGAAGAAATGAACTTGTGATAACGCCGATAAGCGGTTGCAGCAATTACGTCGGACTTCCGTCGGGTTCCATTGGCAGCGATGGCAATAGCCTTTTCACCGGAATCCACATCGTGCCCAAATCTACTGGAAAGGACGCTCAATACATCCTTTTTGAAGTCATCATGCGTGTATGTCGCATCGGTATTTGAGGACTTAAAAGCCTCCTGTTGTAGTGAAGACAAGCCCGATAGATCATGATGGAAGCAGTCATCAAGCCTGATAACGATATCTACATCGCTTTCAGTGTAGATATTCGTATCATTCCCATAGGACCCTTGCAGGAAAACTTTATAGCTTTTCCCTGCGTATGGAGTGTTCTTGCCTTCAAGGACATCCTTGATCGTGTTGTAGGTGGCGCTTGATTGCGTTATTGATCCTTGATGAGACCACGTTTCAAGCTGGGATTCCGGAATCGGCATCGCTACTCCCGTAAACTTTCACAGTAAAAATGCCTTGAGATCCATCTCACGGGATGCAAACGACTCGCTACCACGCTGACGCAGGATGTTGAGCTTGACCAGATCATGTTCCATCAGGTCCGTTGCCATTTCAGGTTTCTCGAACGTATCGCTAATTCGAATGGTTTGTATGTCTTTGAATAAAATCGCTCGGAGTTGATCCATGGATTGCGTGTTTATCTCCAAGGTCTTCTGCAAAAGCTGAACACTGAGAAGATATTTTTTTGCAAACCACATCTTTAGGCCGCGGGGACTGGGCTCCGGATAGACGCCGACACCAATGCTGACGACACGCAGGTTTTCCCGCTCACGATTCATGGCTGCTGTGGCATCAGCAATGGCGTACAACGTGGGGTTGTTGGCGCAATAACCGCCGTCGATCAACTCGACATCGTCACCTTTTGCCGTTGTCACGGTTTTTCGTTCGAAGAATGGAAAGGCTGAGCACGATGCCTGGACAGCATCCGCAATGCTTACGCCGAAGCCGGGTGTGAATGTGCCAATGCGCCCATGTGCTTGTGCGACATCGCCCTTAAAGATCATTGGCCGCTCAATTAGCCATTTGGTGGAAACGATACCGACTCCTGTCAGAACATCCTCAAATGTCTTTTTGCCAAAAACCTCATCGGCCAATTTTGCAAGCGCTGCTGATTTGCATTGGGCGCTTCCTGCACGCATTACGCTGGGAACATGTTTTTTGTAGAGTTCATGTATCGCATCAACTTCATAGCCGAGAGCGATGAGCGCGGCAATGATGGCTCCCGTGCTCGTTCCGAACACCAAGTCGAACCGCTTGTGCAGAGGACAACCAAGCATTCCCTCGATTTCCTTAAGCACCCCGAGCGTATAGAACCCCTTGGCGCCACCACCATCAAGGCAGAGGATGCGAAACAGGCCATCCTTCTCATATTCGGCAGTTAAGTTCGATTTTTTTTCTGTTTCCATGCCGAGATATGAAGCGATCAAAAAGATTATTGAAATATACCCAAATGGGATTCGTTCGACCAGCAAGAAAACAGCATCCCCACTTGTTTTGCATCGTGGCAACACTTAACTATATGCCGATGGCTGTACTCAAATTGGTAGCGACGGATCAATTGGTTCAGGCACTGCTTCCACATCGATAATGTAATCCCCAAACCGCTTGATGTGACTTGTGACATAAGGGCTGAGGGTGGCAATGTCCTCGCGGTTGACCGGGAACCCCTCCTGCTTCAACTCGCGCAAGATGCGCGTCTGATCCACGACATTGTGAAAAATCACGGCATTGGCCACCAGATCGTTGTACTTGATGACTTTCTCCTGCTCCTCGGGGTCGTTGTCCGCGATGATTCCTTCGCCGCCGAAGAACAGCCATTTCGAGAACCCGTTGTAGGCTTCCACCTTGTTGGTGGTGGCGGTGATCTGGTCGCGCAGCTCGATGTCCGAGATATAGCTGAGCAGGAATGCCGTCCGTACAACGCGCCCCAGCTCCCGAAATGCTTGGTACAGCCGGTTTTTCCGGCTGTAGTTGCCCAATTTACGCAACAGGGTTGATGACGAAATCTTCCCGGCCTTGATCGAGAGAACCACTCGCAGCAGGTCTTTCCAGTGGGTTTCGATCAACTCCCAGTCCACGACATCTTTGAATAGCATGTCGATATTCTGGTAGCTTGTTTCCTTGGTCGGCCGGAAAAACACCAAATCGTGCCAATTGCGAATACGTGGCATCAGCTTGATTCCCAGCAAGTAAGCAAGCGCAAAGACGGGTGCCGACTGCCCCTGGGTATCGGCATGGACGGTATCCGGCTGGATGTCCGATTTGTTCTGTAGCAAGCCCTCAATGATGTAGACCGCTTCCCAGACCCCGCAGGGAATGAAGTGGCTGAACAGGGCCACATAGTTGTCGGCGACATGGTGGTAAGCAATGCCGCCGTAGCCACCGTAGCGAATGTGGTATTCCGCCAGCAGGTTCTGGTCGAACATGTCGAACTTGGTGCCATCGGCGGCCGCTGACTTGCCTTCCCCCCAGACCTTGGGCAACTCGAAGGCATGGTAGCGGTTGATGATGTCCTTGAGCGCCGCATTCAGCTTGTTGGCGTTGGCATGCCGGCGATTGATGAACGACAGCATGTGTGGCGTGACGGCCCCGCGTAAATGCCGCGATGCCTGCGCCGGCCCAAGATTGCAGCCATAGGTGAACGTGGTGAGGATGTAGCGTTCGCCTGGATTTTCGATCTTCGGATCGGAGCCCGATAGCGGCCCGAAATGCCGGTTCCAACTGGTCCAATGCGCCACATTGCACAACACGTCAATGACGTTACGTTCTGGCAGGCGTTGCAGTAATGCGGATTCCAGGGCGCGGGCCGATGCCTTGGGTTCCCGTGGGCCACTGCGCTTAAGGATGGGCAGGCCCGACTCATCAATCCCCAGCGACTTATTTTCCGGAAAACCCGCATCCACCTCGGCCGCAGTGTCCGTCAGCCAGTTGCGCAGATTGTCGGTAAATCCTGAAGCATCATCCGGGAAGCCCAACTGCTGGCAGTAGTCGGCCATCAAGGGTTCGCACTCCTCCCGGGAAAGAAGCTGGTCACGATAGTCGGCATAGGCTTCCGAACCCTGGATCGACACATCCCCGGACTTGATCTCGGCGGCCAGCGCAGAAAACACGCAAACCTCGAAATGCTGCCGGTTGATCCGTTCGCCTTCGTCGGTTTTCGTCAGAACCGTCCGTTTCCAGCGCTCGTTGGTGAAGGAAAAATCCACCGTGTTATCAATCCAGGCGCCTTTTCGATTTTCATACGCCAGCAGAACATCCATCGCGTCCATCAGCGATTTGTCCTCGCTGGTCGACGTCATCGTCAGCAAATGCACCATGCGAAACAAGGTGGGCCGATGGCTACGATAGAAGCGCCACAGCAGCGGGAAATAGTTGTCGCCGCTGAAGGCGCTGATGGCATCGCAATCCTCCTGCAATGACTTGGTGCCACCCCGAGTCGTCAGCAGCGAACGTATGGTTTTTCCGGCTTCGGCATCGGCCGTCTGGGTCTCCAGCACCTGGATCACATCGGCCAGGGTGGCGACCAGATGTTCGGTTTTCTGGCGATACTTGATGCGCAAGCGTTCCAGTTCATCCTTGCCGCGCCGGTGGATATGGCTCATCCGCTTGATGAACATGTCAGCCAGGTCGTCACGGGCCTGCACTCGGGCCCGGTGAATCAGGCTGAGCAGCAGGACATAGCGCTTGGGCGGCGTAAATTTCTTGAGTTCCGCCGCATCCAGCACTTTGGCTTCCGCCGCGAAGTGTTTGATTTTGGCGTAGGGAATCCCCCTCAAGTGATGGTCTGCGCCGACCGTATCAGACAACTTAACGATGTGGTCGAGCAAGTCCTGCAAATGCTCCAGAGAGGATCGTTTCGGCAGTTGCTTGAGCGTGAAGAACAGACTTTTCTTCTGCGGACTATTGCCGATTTCAAGCAAGGCATCGAGTTGCTCGCGCTCGGTGGCTGAAAGCTTCTCCATCACCTCCGCGAAAAACCGCCCATTGATCAGCGTACGAACACGGCGCGAAAGCCGGTCAAGGGTGCTGAATGCGGGCAGTTCGATGCGCTGGCGGACCAACTCTTCGATGGCCACATTGATCAGGTCGGCCGGGTTGTCCATGACCTTGGCTGCAGTCGACATGGCCTCGCCGGCAATGCGGAGGCCATGGTCTCCCCAGGCCGATACCCCTAGACGTTCTCGAATGGCCCGATGGTGCCGATAAAGTGTGCGCAATTCCTCATACGTCGGCAGCGTAACGGCCCCCAGTTCGCTGGCCGTTTGAATGTGCTGAACAACGGTAGGAGGAACATCTTCTATCGCCGGAAAATACCCCAGGCGCTGGAAGGATTTGAGCAGCACCAGCAACCCGAATCTGAACTGCGGCCTACGTGCAAACTTCAAAGCAAAACTGAGTTCCTCATCCGTCGGCGTGTACAGCGCATCGAGTTCCTTGGCCAATGGACTCCGCTTGAATCGCGGGTAGGCGGTGCGTTCGACTGAAGCCATGGTTTAGGCGGTACCGCGTATGGATGCCATTGTGCCGACCTATTTCACGCCATTTCTGCCTGGACAAGTTTGGGATAAACGACTCATAGCTCGCCTCTTTCTTTCAGGGTTGGGGGTAATAAAGCGGCGGCAAGTCATGCTGCCGAAGCAGATCGATAGGCTCGAAGAAACACGTCAACCGCTCGGTCTACGACCTCCGTGATGTGCTTCTCGCTAAGCGTGGTACTCACGTTAAACAGGCCGGCCTCATGAACCTCAGACTCAAGCAGCCCGCGGAAATGGCGGGCCACAACCACTGGATCTGATTTACGAAGCCGACCTGCCTCGATGAGGCCGGCGAAGTATTCCTCTGTGAGCTTCATCGCCCGGAGCGATCCTCGTTCGTAGAACATTCTGCCGATCTCCGGATCGGCCGCTGCCGCGATCAACATGCGCGTCGCCGCGAAGCGCTGGGGGGTATGGAAATACGTCAGGGCATGCCGCCCGAATTCTTTTAGGGTCGGCTCGACGTCGCGGGCGGGGTCGAGCAACGAGAGAGTGTCCATCGCCTCTTTGGGGAGTTCTGCCCCCGCGCCCGCGCCAATGCTTTTGTAGAGAAAAGACATCGCATCACCGCCGAACTCAATGGCCATCCGGCTGACGAACTCCTGGAACAAGGCTTCCTTAGTCGCGAAGTAGCGATACAGCGTCGCCTTCGAACTCCCGATACGCGCCGCGATTTGATCCATCGACGCCCGATCGAAACCCACCTCCTGAAAAACTTCTTTGGCGGCGGCCAAAATGGCCTCGTGGCGGGCCTCGGTTTTCATTCTTGCCATCTCAATATTTCTCCTATCGTTCTGTCGCTCTGCACTAACGATGTGCGTGAACTACTGAGCTTGATAAATTTTGGAACTGTGCGGTATCGTTTTTGTTAGGTCAAGTCCCCCGTATGTATTTAGGCTGCCGGGCTGCTATTCACTCAAATGACAACTTGTAACTTCCGAGAATGGGTACTTGGCGTGAGCAATCAATTACATTGTTCAGCGCATGACTTTTGCTGTAAATCTTTCACCAGCCGCTGAAAAGCGGGTGATGTACGCAAGGTCGAGCGTCCGCTTTCAACGAGCTGGCTCACTTGACGGGGTTCAATAGTGAACGCTGTTGGTACCTGTAACAGCAACCGGCGGACATCGCGATCATCTACGTCGTGCAGGCTGACCGGGATGACGTGAATTTCTGCGTCTGCCGAAAACGGGCTGTTCCGCTCGCCGCGGCTTTGGGCAATTTTGTCCGCCCACCCGCTGACGCCGTCGTTGAGTGCGGCCATCGTTTCTTGGGTCGAGCGCGAGCCAGCGCCGAAGACCAGAGCATCAATCACTTGCGCTGTACTCGGGACTTTATCGCTCTGATCGATGCGATCGACCATATCTCGTTCCGAGTTGACGACGATCAGGACGATTTTCCGTACCGATCCCGGCGGCGATTCACGAAATCTGTTCTGGATTGAACCGGAGGCGACTACGCGATCCAGCAGAATGCGAACCCCAAGGTTGTCGGCCAGGCCCCCATCGACAAGGTGGATGAACGGCCGTTCCTCGGCATTGAGGTAACTAGCTGCGCTCCGATCAAGTAACTGACGTCGGTAACTGGTACTAGCGTTATGCGCATCGCTCTGCGTCGCCTCGACGATGGGCAAGGCAGGCGCAGCGCAACCGGCAGCCTGATTACGCAGGCTCGTCGGTGTTAGGACAAAGGGAATGGCTGAAGACGAAGCAACTGCGAAAGCGAGTGGCACGGACGATAGGTCCGAGCAAATCAGACGAAACTGTTCCGGCGAGAACTCGAACGGTGCGCCGGTAGTGAGGTCTGTCGCAGCGATTAACAACTCGGGCGCACCTTTGCGGCCAGCAACGTCACCGTAGGTCTTACCTTTGTAGAGCTTGTCGAGTTGCTCAGCGAACGCGTTACTGCGCCCGAACCAGGGAGACGTGAGACGGTATGCGGTCGCCGATGAGATAGCTTGGCTGATGAAATCCCCCTGAATGTCCTTGAGGAGAAAGTCCGCCTCGAACTCGTTCAGACCCTCGGCACCGAAAGCCGCGTAGTAGGCGGCAAGCACACTGCCACCGGACACGCCGCTGATCGCTGACAGTCGCTCAAGCAGGTTGGTGGGTTTTCCTTCCCAACTGAAGTGCGTGGCGTTCATTTCCTGCAGGACGCCAAGGCCAAAAGCGGCGGCGCGCGACCCGCCACCGGACAAGGCGACCACAACTACGATTGACGGCGGAGGAATCGTCGCCTGCAAAGCGCTTTCCTGTGTCCGGATTGTCCCCGGTTGGGCGGCCCGATTTTGCCACGGACGCACAGTAGAGCAGCCAGACAGGATTAACAGGCCAATCAGTGCCAGCACCCGGACAAGACGGGTTCGGGAAAAAAACGAGTAGTGCATTGCTCAGCTTCCGTTTCAAGAGGTTTCAGGTGGCAATCGGGTCGATTGAACGCTCGCCATTGGGCTTAATCGGCGCGTGATCAAGCCATCTGGCTGATGGTCTTGCGGAATCGCATCAGCGACAGCGAGAACAGCGTGGCACCGATCACGGCCAAGGCCAGGAGCTGAACCCACACGACTTCGATGCCTGCTCCACGGAACAGCACGGACTGTCCTAGCTCGACGAAGTGCGTGGTGGGAGCGACCAGCATGATGTTCTGCAGCAGTTCGGGCATGCTCTCGCGCGGTGAGTTGCCGCCGGACAGCATTTGCAGCGGAAGCAGCGTCAGCACGACGAGCATGCCGAACTGTGGCATGTTGCGCGCCACGGTCGCCATGAAGATGCCCATCGAGGTGGTGGCGAACAGGTGCAGCGCGGTGCCGGTGAAAAACAGTGTCAGCGAACCCTGTACCGGGACGTTAAGCAGGCCGCGTACAACGAGGTTCAGCGACAGGATCGAGGCCACCAGGACGACCAATCCCATGGACCAGATCTTGGCCAGCATGATCTCGATGGGCGTGACCGGCATCACCAGTAGGTGCTCAATGGTGCCGTGCTCGCGCTCGCGGATGAGCGCCGCGCCAGTCAGGATGATCGAGATCATCGTGATCTGGTTGACGATTTGCGACAGGCTGTCGAACCAGGATTTATCGAGCGACGGGTTGAATAGAGCGCGCTGCTCCAGATCGATGGCGGGCACGACCTGTCCGCGGTAACGGTTGTCGAATTCGCTGATCTCGCCCATCACCATCTGCTGGATGTAGCCACTGCCGAGGAAAGCCTGGCTCATGCGCGTGGCATCGGTGTTGAGCTGGATTTCGGCGCTGCGTCCGGCCAGTACGTCGCGCTGGAAATTGACCGGGATGTTCAACACGAAGGTGTAGGCCCCCTTGTCCATGCCCTTGTCCACCTCCGCATGCGTGATCAACGCTGGCGACTTGAACTTAGGGGGGTAGAAGGCCGAGGCGATCCGCTGCGACAACTGCGAGTGGTCCTCGTCCACGATAGCGATCGGCGCGTTATTCAGCGTCGGTGGGCTGGAGGACGCCGAGGAGTACACCGAGAGCGTGAAGGTGAACACGATCAGTACCAGCATCATCCTGTCGCTCCACAGGCTCCAGAGTTCCTTGACGCCCAACCGGTAAATGTTTGCCAGCATCCGCATGTCAACGCTCCTGTTTCTTCAGCAGCGCAATCGCGGTGCCAAGGATGACCGGCACCGCCAGCAGCATCGGCCACATCGACGGCAACAAGTCGCCAAAGCCCAGCGCCTTGTTGAAGGCACCCCGGCTGATCGTGAACATGTAGTTGGCCGGGTGGATCTCGCCGATCATGCGGCCAACACCGTCCAGCGAGGACACCGGATCGGTCATGCCGCAGAACTTGGTGGCCGGAATGATGGTACCGACCATGGCAATGAGCATGGCGGCGATCTGGCTCTTGGTCACGGCTGAGGCAAGCAAGCCCATGCCGGTGGCGCAGACGCAGTAGATGAGCATTGCCAGGGTCAGCGCCAGCACGCTGCCGGTGACGGGCACGCCGAAGATGGTCACGGTCAGCAACAGCATCAGCGCGAAGTTGATCATCGCCAGGCCCACATAGGGCAGTTGCTTGCCGAGCAGAAATTCGGTGCGGGTGACCGGCGTGACGTAGAGGTTGATGATCGAGCCGACTTCCTTCTCACGCACGACCGCCAGCGCCGTGAGCATGGCTGGCAGCATGAGCAGCAACATCGGGATCACGGCGGGTACCATGGCCGGAAGACTTTTGACGTCGGGGTTGTAGCGGTAGCGGCTTTGCACGGCAATCTCGCCGGTGCGAGCCGTTGAGCGGGCCTGCGTGCGAGCTTGGTCGGCCAGCCAGTGTTGATGCATGCCGCGGATATAGCCCTGTACGGTCTCGGCGCGCTGGGGCATGGCGCCGTCGAACCAGGCACCGATGGCAACCGACTTGCCGCGCTGCACGTCGCGCGCGAAGCCGGGCGGAATCTCGATGGCCAGTGCCAGTTCGCCGCTACGCATGCGCCGATCGATCTCCGCATAGTCAGCGAGTGGCACACGCTCGGTGAAATAGCGCGATCCGGACAGCTCAAACGCGTAGTTGCGGCTGAGCGTGGTCTGGTCGCGATCAAGCACGGCGTAGCGCAGGTTGTTGACGTCGTTGCTGACCCCAAAGCCAATCACGATCAGCAGGATCAGCGAGCCACCCAGCGCGAGCGTGGCGCGCACGCGATCGCGCTGCAACTCCAGCGTCTCGCGCCACAGATAGCTGAGCATGCGCTGAAGACTGAAACGGGTACGCCCACCCGGCGAGGCGTGGTCGCTTGCTGACGGCTCTGCCTGCACCGGCGGCATCGCCGCCGCATCCTCGTCCCGTTCTGGCGTCTCTCCACCTGCCTCGATGAGGTAGCCGATAAAGGCGTCTTCCAGCGATTTCGCGCCGCGCTTCGTTACCAGAGCCGCCGGCGTGTCGCTATCGAGCACCTTGCCTGCATGCATCATCGACATGCGATCGCAGCGCTCAGCCTCGTTCATGAAGTGGGTGGAGATGAAGATTGTGACGCGGTCGCGCCGCGACAATTCAACCAGCAAGCGCCAGAAGTTGTCGCGCGCAATCGGGTCCACGCCCGAAGTCGGCTCGTCCAGGATCAGCAACTCGGGCTTGTGTACAACCGCCACTGCCAGCGACAAGCGCTGGCGCATGCCGAGCGGCAGGCTGTCGGGCAACGAGCCCTCCGAGGCCTGCAGTTCGAAGCGCTCGATCATCTCGCGCGTGCGCGCAGGAATTTCCGCTTCAGGCACGTGGAATAGGCGCGCGTGCAGCTCCAGATTCTGGTGCACGGTCAATTCGCCATAGAGCGAGAAGGCCTGCGACATGTAGCCGACGCGCCGTCGGGTATCCAGGTCCTTCGGATCGACTTCGTGGCCGAACAGCAAGGCCTGGCCCTCGCTGGCCGGTAGCAGGCCAGTCAGCATCTTCATCGTGGTCGACTTGCCGCAGCCGTTGGAGCCGAGAAAGCCGAAGATCTCGCCGCGGCGGATGCGGAAGGAGACGTGGTCGACCGCGACGAAATCGCCGAAGCGCATGGTCAGGTTGCGCGCCTCAATCGCGATGTCGTCCTCATGGGCATCGAGCGGCGGAATCTCCACTGGCGCGTAGCCGCGCTTCTTCTCCTCGGGCAGCAATTGAATGAAGGCCGTCTCCAGCGAATCACTGCCGGTACGCTGCAGCAGCTCCTGTGGCGTGCCGGTGTCAAGGACTTTCCCGTCGTCCATTGCCACCAGCCAGTCGAAACGCTGTGCCTCGTCCATGTACGCAGTGGCGACGATCACGCTCATGCCCGAACGTTGGCGGCGGATGCGTGCAATCAAATCCCAGAACTGAGAGCGCGCCAGCGGATCGACACCCGTGGTGGGCTCGTCAAGAATCAGCAGGTCCGGGTCGTGGATCAGCGAGCAGCACAGGCCGAGCTTCTGCTTCATGCCACCCGACAGCTTGCCGGCTGGCCGGTCGAGGAACGGATGTAGACCGGTGGAACGTGTCAGCTCGTCAATGCGCCGCCGCCGCTCAGCCGCGTCATGGCCGAACAGCCGTGCGAAGAATTGCAGGTTCTCCTCCACCGATAGCGTCGGGTAGAGATTCTTGCCCAGGCCCTGCGGCATGTAGGCGATGCGTGTGCACACCGACTCGCGGTGGTGGCGATCGCGCATGTCGCCGCCGAGCGTTTCGACTGTGCCGTCCTGCACGGCGCGGGCGCCGGAGACCAGCGACAGCAGGCTGGATTTGCCCACGCCGTCCGGGCCGATCAGGCCGACCATGCACCCGGTGGGCACCTCCAGGTTTATCCCGGCCAGCGCCTCGACCTTGCCGTAGTGCAGACCCACGCCCTGGAGGCGTACGACGGGTGATGCGGGAGAGGTGGACACTGCTTACTCGGCCACCTTAGCCGACAGTGCCGCGGGCCAAGCCGCATTTGAGTCGAGCTTGATCCATGCCACGCCCGGTACACCGGTTTTGACCCGCTCCAGATTGCGGCGCAGCAGTTCGGGCGCGATCTGCGCGCGCACTCGGAACATCAGCTTGGCGCGCTCGTTGGCTGTTTCCACGGTCTTGGGCGTGAACTGCGCCTGGCTGGCGACGAAGGAGACGTTGGCCGGGATGTAGGTTTCGGGGCTGGAGTCGAGCACGATGCGAACTTCGCTGCCCAGCGCGAGGCGCCCGGCCGCGGCCTCGGGCACGAAAAAGGTCATGAAGACGTCCGACAGGTCAAGCAGGTTGAGCACGCGACCGCCGGCACCGAGCACCTCACCGGCCTGGGCGACGCGGAACTGGATACGGCCTTCGCGGGGTGCGGTGAGTTCGCTGTCGCGGATGTCAGCCTCCACGCGCGCCATCGTGGCGGTGGCGGCCTTTACGCTGGACTGGGCGCCGACCAGTTGCGCCTGCGCGGCCCTCACTGCGGCCTGTGCGGCGGCGGCCTGGGCGCGGGTGGCATTCAGCGCTGCCTCGGCACCAAGTACCTTGGCATGGTCGTCATCCAACTCCTGCATCGAGGCTGCACCTTCTTTCGAGAGGGTCTGCGAGCGCGCCAGCCGGCGCCGGGTCGCATCCAGTTCGGCTGCGCGCTGGGCGATGAGCGCTTGCGCTGCAGTGTGATCGCTCTCGCGCAAGGCCACCTGCGCTTCGGCCGCTGCCACACCATGCTCAGCCTGTTGGCGATTGGCTTCGGCTTCGTCGCGCTGGGCATGCAGCGTGTCCAACTGCATCCGCGCTAGCGGCTGGCCCGCGGTGACGAAGTCGCCCTCTCGCACAAGAAGTTGATCGAGCCGGCCGGACAACTTGGTTGCCACATCAATCTCAGTCGCCTCAATGCGGCCGTTGCCGCTGATGAAGCCCTCGCCGGGGCCCGACGGCTTGAACCGTGACCAGCCTAGGTAGGCGAGGACGCCGACGGCGGCGATGATAGCGATGAGGACAAGCGTCTTCTTACTAGATGTGGCACGGGGTGGTGTCATAGGGAACGGCCTTCAGTTGGCGTCATCTGCCGGGGCAGGAGCGCCCTCAGCCAGCGACTGCGTGCCTCCGCCCAGGGCGGCGTAGAGGTCGATATGCGCCGAGATCAGCGCGCGGCGGGTCTGGGCGAGCTGCTGTTCGCCGGTGAGCAAATCGCGCTGCGCGTCGAGCACTTCCAGAAAGGCCGCCGCGCCGTTGTCGTAGCGAAGCCGTGCCAGCCGCGCGCGCTCGGTCTGGGCGCCGAGCGCGTCCTGCTGGATGCTGACCTGCTGGGCCAGCCACCGGCTGGATGCCAGTGCGTCGGATACCTCCCGGAATGCGGTCTGCACGGTTTTTTCGTAATGGGCCACCGAAAGATCGCGGCGAACCTCGGCCAGGTCCAGGCTGGCGCGGCGACGCCCACCATCGAAGATGGGCAGGGAGATGCTGGGTGCAAAACTCCAGGCCCGGCTGCCGGAGGCGAACAAACCGTCTAGCAGGCTGTTGAAAAAATCAGCGTTCCTCGCGGCTTTTTCCCCTGCCCGAAAAATCAATCTCCGCTGCGCGCTTCAAGCCGGAAGTGTTGCCGCTTTCAGGCGTCTATTCCGCCGCCGCCCGTGCATCCATTACCCAGCCATTCCCACTGCCGCGCCTACATTTCTGCCCAACGGCCCGTCCCGGAATACGTCCCCCTGCTCAGTGGGACGGCGCCAGCAAATTGCCCAGCCGAGTCAGGTTATAGGCAGAAAAATTCAGCAGCACCTCCCCGCGAAGACGATCCAGCCCGCGCAGCATGACGCGCCCGAGCGTGCCGACTTCCTTCACCCAGCCAAAGGCTTCCTCGATCATCTTCCTGCGCCGCAGGCTCACCGCGTAGTCCTCCGTCTCCTTGATCGCCTCGGGCACCGCACTGCCTCGGGTCTTGGCGGCCACGTGCGGGACCATGCCCATATCCTGGAGCGACTGGATGAATTCGGCCGCGTCATACCCGCGATCGGCGCCCACCGTGATGGGACGATCGGGTTTTCGTGGTGCCGCCCGACGCGCGAGCATGACCAGGGCCGCATCTCGTTCGGCCGTGCCGGTGGCCTGCGTGGTGTGCACATCGACGATCAGCCCGTGACGGTTCTCGCTGAGCGTGTGCGTGGTGTAGCTCAGGTAGGCCACGCCCGTGCTCTTGGTGGCCAGGAGGGCGTCCGGATCGGTGCGGGAGACGTGGGTCTTGTTTGAGCGTTTCTTGCCGCGGAAATCCACCTCCGGGTTGCGCCCTTGGTCGGGGCCCGGGGGCTCATCCGAGCCGTCCCGCGCCGCCAGGCTCTTGTGCGAGGCCCAGGCCCGCAAGAGCGAGCCGTCGACGCTGAAGTGCTCATCCGAGATCAGCTCGGCCCATTCGGCGATGGCCACGACGCCGCCGAAGAATTCCCGCATCACGCTTTCCTTGAACAGCCGATCGCGATTGGCCGAAAAGCTCGAGTGGTCCCACACCGGCTCGTCCTGACTCAGGCCGACGAACCAGCGGAACATCATGTTGAAATCGAGATGTTCGATCAGCGCCCGCTCCGAGCGAATGGAGAACAGGCATTGCAGCAGCAGGGCACGAAGCAGGCGCTCGGGGGCAATCGACGGGCGCCCCCCTTCGGCGTAAAGGGAATCGAAGGTCGGCGACATCGAATGCAAAACCATGTCGGCCATTACTTTGACACGACGCAGCGGATGATCCACCGCAATCCGGTCTTCGATGTTGGTGTAGCTGAAAAGACTGCTTTGTTTATGGTCGGGGCCGCGCATGGATATTGAAGCCTGTAAATGCTTAGTGAATTATAAATCCATCGAAAGCCTTGCGGGGACTGGAGATTGACTAAATCGACGCCCTGCTAGCTCCGCACTCGCGGTGCCGATGCTGCCGGTGAGCGTGATGCGCGGGAAGAACGCCGCGCGGGCCGCGCCGATGTTGGCCTCAGTAGCCTGCAACCGGTGTTCTGCGGCGACAATGTCTGGACGGTGGAGCAGCAACTCGGAGGGCAGGCCAGGCTCGAGCGCGCGCGTGGCCGCGGCTCCATTAAGCAGATCTCGCGCGGGGTTGAGATCGAATGGCGTACCGACCAGCAGCGTCAGCGCATGGGATTGCGCGGCGCGTGTCTGTTGCAGTTGTGCACTCAGGGACTGGGCCTGGTTCAACAGCGTTTGTACTTGCATCAGGTCGAAACGCGAAGTCGAGCCGACCTCGACGCGGCGCCTAAAGATGCGCAGTGTCTCTTCATGGCTGGCGATCATGCGGTCGGCCAGTGTGATCCGCTCGTCGAGTTCACGCAGCCTGTAGTAGCCATCGGCGACATTGGTGAGCAGTATCAGTTGCACGGCGTGGCGTGCTTGGTCGGTGGCGAGGTAGTCCTGCAGCGCGGCGTCCTGAAGGTTGCGCACGCGGCCCCAGAAATCCAGCTCCCAGGCGTTGACGCCCAGACCGACCTGGTAACTGCCGCCGGTTGAGGGCTGGCCAGTGAGGCTGAGGTCGCCGGGCGTCCTGCCCCGGCTCGCATCCACCCCCAGCCCGACGCTGGGCAGGCGCTCGGCACGCTGAATACCATGAAGCGCACGCGCCTCCTGAACCTGCAGTACGGCTGTGCGCAGATCGCGGTTGTGCTCCAAGGCCAGTGAAATCAACCGACGCAGGTGCGGATCTGCGAAGAAGTCGTTCCAACCCAGTGTCGGCGCCGCGATGCCCCCGGCAATCTCGTCGGGGTAGCGACCGGCTACGGGCAGTGCGGGGCGCTCGTGGGGCGGCGCCAGCGAGGTGCAGCCCGCAAGCAAGACGGTGATGGTCACGAACAGCGCGACGATGAGATAGACCCGGCTGATCGTGGCGACGCGACGCGTGGCAACCTTCGCCAACAGGAACTCCTTGTTCGTTTCAGTACCAGCCGCGCACGTTGGTAACGTCATGAATGCCACGCGCCCGTCAGCGCAAAGGAGCCGCCATTTATCCAGGTAAAAAACTTATGCCGTTGCCGCGCGATCACAGTTGACCTCTATGCCAAATGGCACTGATTCGGAGTTTCAAATTTCATGTCCGAAGTAACCCCGGTAGTTGCTGACTCCTGCAACTACCGGGGAAATCAGACTGATCAGAATTTGTAGAGGTATCCGAGGCTCACTGTCGACTGATTCGCCTTCTCCACCAACGGACTGTCCTTGATGGCACTGCCGTACTGTGTGATACCGAAATCCAAATACAGGTTGTGTTGGCGAGCGGGGCTATAGTCGATACGCAGTCCCGCTTCCACGCCATTGCTGGATTTACCCTGGTAAGTACTGCGCCCAACAACCGCTTCCGAAGCCTTTACACCATAGTAATAGTCGACGAACTTGCTGTCGTACCACTCGACGCCCAATCGTGGCGTGAGGCCGAACGAACCCATCTCGAATCGCCGATCCACTTGCAACTTGAAGCGCGAGCCTTTGCTATTGCCCGACGCATCGCCGAGCAGTTCGGCAGAGACATTGGCGATGTTATTTTTCCAGATGGCAGCGCCGCCGGCCCAGAAACTACCCTTGCGATCATCCATCCCAGCAAGGAAAGGAGAGTCGCTGCTTTCATAACCATCAGAGCCGGCATATCGCGCCCGCAGTCGGAATGAAAGGGACTGGCTGGAGTACAGCTTGATATCCAACTTGGGGACCGAGAAACTCACCCATTTGTTTTCGTAGTTGAGAAGAGGCACCGCCATGTTGTATCTATCAATGTCGCGGTAGGCTTTTTGTACTGTGACGGCACCAAGGCCTACCGACCACCGCGATTCAGCACCACTATCGGTCTGGCTACTCTGCGCCATAGCTGCTGACGAAAGAAACATGGCCAGACCGAAGGTTGTCACTACTGTGCGTGCCGCAGGGCCAGCAGTAAGGATTGGGGATAATAGATTCATAACTCGCCTCTTTCTTGCGGGGGTGGGGGGGAAATTGAGCGGCAGCAAGTCATTCCGCCGAGGGTGATCATGAGCGCCTCGCAAATCGACGTACTGTCAAAATCGAATTCTTGAAAAGCATCTCTGGCTGTAGTCCAGTGGACCTCGTAGCGAGCCCCGACTTTCGTTCTTGCCATAGCAATGTTTCTCCTATAGTTCTATCTCTCTGTGCCCGTAACGATACTACGTGGTTTCGTTGATTTGTGCAAACTATACGGTATCGTTTCTTAATAATCAATCCACCGCACTTCTCTCTTTGATGCATGAAGACTATCGAGTCCTCGCAGCCCTAGATGCCCATGACCGGGCTAGCATTGTGGCGTTATCACCCTGTTTGGCAGCGCTATCAAAGACAGTCCGTTGGAGGACCAGACTAATCAGTCGACGGTGAGCCTCGGATATCTCAACAGCTTCTGATCCGCCGGTTTTCCCCGGTAGTTGCAGAAGTCAGCGACTACCGGGGTTGCTTCAGATAAGCGATTTCCCCGGACAAATGGTGGTTCCGGTATGCCGAAGTGTGCTCGATTTCCTTTTTGCAGCATCTCCCTGCGGTTATCCAGGAGCGGAGTGTTATTGCCGACACGACTCAAGCCAGCTTTGGCTCATCCCTTATTTCTTGAGCCTCCGGCCCGAAGTGCGCCATCGCAAATTCGATGAAGCTGCGGAGTTTTGGGGTCATGCGGCGGTCGGGGGCATAAAGGATATGCATCGGACGCGTCGGGGCGCTGTATTCGGGCAACAGGGTGAGCAGCTGCCCGGAGGCGAGATAGGGTTCGACGATTTCGAAGGGTTGCAGCAAGACGCCGACGCCGGCGATACGTGATGACTCTTGTCGGACCTCGGCGCCGCCCGAATGCGCGAATGCCGATCGAAACCCATACGGAGATTGGCACCTTAATGAAATCGGTGTTGGCTGCATCCTATTACCGCAAGGGCGCCTACAACAACGTGAACACTGTTCGAAGCGAACTCGATGAGTGGGTGCAGCGCGAGTACAGTACAAATGAACTATCGGACGAGCTGTTGTTAAAACTCTACTACCGCGGCGAGGGCAGCTCCACCTTCTCGCGTTCGATTTCTTCCGGCGAGTGCAGCCGACATGTGGAAAGCCTAGGCCAAGTCAAAGTTTCGCTTATCAAGCATTACCCGGATTGTCCCCCGCTGCGGTCGATGCTGAAGAAACTCGATACAGTGATTAAGTCGCTCTGTAGCTGGGTATCTTGACGTGGATTTGTCGAAAGGCGCTGTCTCGGCAGCGCCTTTTATTCCTTACTGTTTCGCATCGGAATACTCCCCGGTGGTTTGAACATGTCGTAGATCATCCTCGGCATGCAGGTAGATCGCCGTGGTCTCGATGGATGCATGCCGCAGATTTTTCTGGATGAAGCGAATATCGTTGCCGGCGTCAGCCTGGTGAGTAGCGGATGTATGCCGGAGCCAATGAGTTGAGGCGCGACGGAGGGTCTGAGCACCCGTGGGATCAGTAGACTCAAGTGATGCGGCCGCCCGCCGGAAAACTTCTTTCACGATCAAATACACCGCAGTCGGGGTCAGAAACTGGTCTGTACGGCCGGTCACCGACATGACCAGAGGTCCGCCTTCGAGCGCCGTTGGGACTGCTGGCATCGAATGAAACTGCCGGTAACGGGCCAGATCCCTCATCAACTCATCACTTATTGGCACATCCCCCTCGGCGCCGCCTTTGCCAACGACGTGCAGCCACCACTTGCCACGTCGTTGGGAGAGATCGCTGGATTTGGCCTGAGCAGCTTCTGAAACACGCAATGAAGCCCCATAGAGGAAACGGAATAGCCAGCGAACACGTTCGTAATGCTGTTGCTCGCGGCGGCTTTGTGCCGGCAACGTGTCGATGAAAGCCAACACTGAATGCCACAATGCATGATCAAGATAGCGTTCTGCAGCCGCGTGGCGACTCTTTCTGGATTCGCCTCGGCGCCGCCGCAAGGTCAGCGGATTTCCGGCCAGGTAGCCAGCCTCTACAAGATAGCCAAATAGGCCAGACAAAATACCCATCGCCTGGGCAATACTGCGCGGAGATAGTGGGCCATCGAGCAAGCGGCGCTTACTACCGCGGCGCGGCATGCTTGTATCAATCCATTCGGCAGACGGATTGGCCAGAAACGCTTCGTAGGCGAGCAAATCTTCGCGATTTAGACTTGAGAGCGGTTTTCCGATTGCTTGCGTTGCCCAGAACAGCAATCGCACCGCTTCCTTGCGATAACTACGCAGGGTGTGAGGGGAGTTCACGTACTCCGCCAACCATAAGCGAATGGCCTTCACATCGGTATCCGCGGCCGTTTGCCGAACAACGCCACGTGCCCGATTTGAACCTTCGCTTCCATCAAGCGTTTGCGGCAGGGCAACGGCTGAGATTTCTTCGATTGAAAGCGACTGTCCGTCCATGACTTTGTCTGACGATTCATTTATGAGGTGTTTAGAAGCATACACCGTCAAAACTTTTGATTATGGGTGTTATCGTAAATTTCTAGCCGTAATGATTACATATATTACGTTATACGATAATATATTATTAAATTCAGCCTCAAATCGGGGTTGGTTGTCGACTTCAGTAGGAGCATGCCCATGAGCCGTGTCAGCGACACCCGTTTGCGTACCCGAGAAGCAGCCGCACACCTCGTTGCCGCCGGGCGCCGGCCCCACGATCTGACCGTGGATCTGATCTACGCCGAAATCAAGCAAGGCAGCAGAACTACAATCAATGACGAACTTAAACTCTGGAAAGATGAACAAGCCAAAGCAGAAGCCCTGACGGCGGCGTTGCCGCCTGCAGTGGCCAACGCAATGATTAACATCTGGGCAATTGCAGTCGAGCATGGAGAAAAGGTGTTCGATCAACACCGAGAAGAGGCTGAATCTCAACTGGCCCAAGCCAATGCGCGAATTGAAGCCCTGGAATCCGAGAAAAACGGCCAAGACCAACGAATTCAAGGCTTGCTGGCGGATATTGTTCGGGGCCAAACCGAATTCAATTCACTGTCTGAAGCTCTTGCTGGTGAGCGGACAGCCAAGGATGCAGCCATTGCCAAGAGCAAAGCTCTGGAGCAGCAAATCGTATCGACCAAAGCCGATGCTGAACAGGCGCTCATTACCTTGAAATCAGAGCACCGCCAGCGCATTGAGGAGCTACAGGCGATTATTGCCTCGCAAGAAAGCTCGTTTCGACTGGAAATCAACAAGGCCACAGAAAGGCTGGAAGGTGTTCAAAAGCACGTCATGCTTCAGGTCACCGAAGCTCGGGAGGCCCAGAAACGGGCTGAGTCGCAGCTTTCCAAGGCTAATCAGAAAAACGACCAGTTGCTGGCCGAAGCACTGCAAATAGGGCGCCAGATCACATTGCTAACCCAAACGGCTGAACGAGCCCAAGCCGACTTTACCCAGGCGCAGGGCGAGATAAGGAAACTTCAATCGGAGCGTGAGGGACTAATTCAGCAGGTGGCCACGGCAAGTGGCAAACTAGGCGCTGTTGGGGATCAAATTGAATCACTGGAGCGCCGAGCGATAGGTGCGGAAACCAGACTCGAAGAGGCATTAAAGCGGCCAACGGCAGCGAAGAAGAAAAGTGAAAAGCCGCACCAGCAGGACTTAATCAGCCGCTAAGTCCTATTTTTACACGTATGTCGGCTGTACCCGTAATAGGCGCTCTGCTACCCACTCCATGACCGCCTGCCAAATGGCTTCCTTGTTCGGGAAGTGCCGAAACAGCGCACCCTGGGTCAAGTTCATGTGTTTAGCGATAGCCGCAGTGGTTATCTCGCTTGGGTTTTGTGAACCGGCAAGCGCCACGACGGACTCGACAGTTACGGCACGACGTTCATCGGCCGGCAGATGCTTTGGATGGGTGTCCACGAGCACTCCTTGTAAGATAGTAAATGATTACTATCTTACCACAAGAGGCAACTCAAACAAGAGAAAACCCGACGTACTCGTCAATATCTAGAGTCTGCAATGGGCTTAACGTGCTTTATTTTCCGTTTTCTGAGACGTCCCCGTGAAGGTCTCCCAGGGGATGACCGCTTCGATTGCCGTAAACGGATTGGTGCCGGTCTTGCGCGCATCAATCAGTGCATGGCCCACACGCGAATACAGCCGCACCTTGTCGTTGATCGC
>Ga0075012_10001523_pt1 | contig 23403 bp, 18 predicted proteins | sample All_14_2_FD_71474 | JGI IMG/M metagenome (GOLD analysis project Ga0075012, IMG submission 71474) | Freshwater microbial communities in response to fracking from Pennsylvania, USA - Allegheny Zone_MetaG_DW_15 | ecosystem: Environmental > Aquatic > Deep subsurface > Groundwater > Drilled...
GCCCGTTAGACGCCCCGATTGACCTTCGAACAGACAGGGATGAACCGATGAAGACACCCGGCACTGTGATGGGCGCTGATCCGGTGCTGGACGCCGACCAGGTAGATCGCATCAACGCGTGGTGGCGGGCAGCGAACTACCTCTCCGTCGGACAGATCTACCTCCTGGACAACCCGCTGCTGCGAGAACCCCTGCTGCCCGAGCACATCAAACCCCGGCTACTCGGACACTGGGGCACCACGCCTGGGCTGAACTTCATCTACGCCCACCTGAACCGGGCCATCATGGACCGCGACCTGGACATGATGTACGTGATGGGTCCCGGTCACGGCGGGCCTGGTCCCGTCGCATCTTCCTGGCTGGAAGGCAGCTACACCGAGACGTACCCGGACATCACCCGGGACGCCGAGGGGATGCGGCGCTTGTTCCGCCAATTCTCGTTCCCTGGCGGCATCCCGAGCCATGTCGCGCCCGAGACCCCGGGCTCGATCCACGAGGGCGGCGAGCTGGGGTACTCCCTCTCGCATGCCTACGGCGCGGCGTTGGACAACCCGGACCTGATCGTCGCTGCGGTGGTCGGCGACGGCGAGGCGGAGACCGGGCCGTTGGCAGCTAGCTGGCAGTCCAACAAGTTCATCGACCCCGCCCGGGACGGGACCGTGCTGCCGATCCTGCACCTGAACGGCTACAAGATCGCCAACCCCACCGTGCTGGCGAGGATCACACCGGAGGAACTGGACCACTTGCTGCGTGGCTACGGGCACACCCCGTTCTACGTCGAAGGGGATGACCCGGCACAGATGCACCAGGATTTCGCGCGCGCCCTGGATGCTTGCTTGGATGAGATCCACGACATCAAGCGACGGGCGAACGACGGGGATACGGAACGGCCACGCTGGCCGATGATCGTGCTGCGGTCCCCGAAGGGATGGACCGGCCCCGCCGAGGTCGATGGCAAGAAGGTCGAGGGCACGTGGCGGGCTCACCAGGTCCCGTTCGCGCAGGCGCGGGAGAACGACGAGCACCGCGCCATCCTTGAGCAGTGGATGCGCAGCTACCGCCCGGAGGAACTGTTCGACCAGACCGGCGCGCCCGTACCCGCGGTGGCTACGCTGCACCCTGAGGGAAACCGCCGGATGAGCGCGAACCCGCACAGCAACGGCGGGGGGCTGCTGCAGAGCCTGCGGATGCCCGACTACCGTGACTACGCAGTGCAAGTGGATATGCCCGGGACCGACACGGCGGAATCCACCCGCGTCCTTGGAACACTGCTGCGCGACGTGATGGTCGCCAACATGGAAAACTTCCGGGTGTTCGCGCCGGACGAGAACAACTCCAACCGGCTCGACGCGGTACTTGAGGTCACCGACCGGGCCTGGAACGCTGCGACCATCGACGGGGACGATCACCTCGCTGTGGACGGTCGAGTAATGGAGATCCTCTCCGAGCACACCATCCAGGGCTGGCTGGAGGGCTACCTACTCACCGGGCGACACGGGTTCTTCTCCTGCTACGAGGCGTTCATCCACATCATCGACTCCATGTTCAACCAGCACGCCAAGTGGCTGACCACCACCAACAACATCCCTTGGCGCCGGCCGATCGCCTCCCTGAACTACCTGCTCACCTCTCACGTCTGGCGACAGGACCACAACGGCTTCTCTCACCAGGATCCCGGGTTCATCGACCATGTCGTGAACAAGAAGTCGGACGTGATCCGGGTGTACCTGCCGCCGGACGCGAATACCTTGCTGTCGGTCGCGGACCACTGTCTGCGCAGCCGTCAATACGTCAACGTCATCGTGGCCGGTAAGCAGCCCCAACTGCAGTTCCTGGATATGGAGCAAGCCATCGAGCACTGCACCAAGGGCATCGGCATCTGGGACTGGGCGAGCAGTGACGACGGACAGGAACCCGACGTCGTGATGGCCTGTGCCGGTGACGTGCCCACCCTGGAGACCCTCGCCGCGGTGACGATCCTGAAGAAACATTTCCCCGACCTGCGCATCCGGGTGGTCAACGTCGTGGACCTGATGCGGTTGCAGGACGCCCGCGCACATCCGCACGGGCTGTCCAACGCAGACTTCGATGCGCTATTCACGAAGGGCAAACCTGTTGTCTTCGCGTACCACGGTTACCCGACCCTGATCCACCGCCTGACCTACCGGCGTGCGAACCACGGCAACCTGCACGTCCACGGTTACCGCGAAGAAGGCACCACCACCACCCCGTTCGACATGTGCGTGCTCAACGAACTCGACCGCTACCACCTGGCCATCGACGTCATCGACCGCGTCCCCCGGTTGCGTGATGTCTCCGCCCACGCCCGGGAGGAACTGCGCAACGCCCTGATCGAGCACCGCGGCTACATTCGCGAGCACGGCGAAGACCTCCCCGCGATCCGCGACTGGACCTGGAACAGCGAGGGCACAGACCCCACAGTTCAGCCTGGCGCAGCCAGATGAACGCGGAGGCTACCTTCCCTGCGGCGCACCATCTCGATGCCGTCTATGACGCGGTCCTGTTCAGCATGGACGGCGTTGTCGCCAACATCGCCGCCATTCATGCGACCGCATGGAAGCAGTTGTTCGACGGCGTGGTGAATGACCCGCGGGTTCCTCCCCGCGTCCGCAAGGACCCCGTCAACCCGATGGTGGACTATTTCCGCTATTTCCGTGGGCGGTCCCGTGAAGACGGGGTGGCCGAGTATCTCCGCGCCCGAGAGATCACGCTGGAGCCCGGCGAGCCGGGCGACCCGCCGGATGCGTGGACGATTTTCGGGCTCGCTGCTCGGAAGAATGAGCTGTTCCTTGCGGAGCTGCGCAGGCGCGACGTCCGGGCCTATGCGGGCACAGCAGGGCTGCTGCAGCGTCTGCGGGACGCGGGCGTGCCGGTGGGTCTGGTCACGGCGAGCCGTAACGCACAGCAGGTGCTGGCCGCGAGCAAGTTGACCGGCAGCTTTGACACCATCGTGGACGGTCAGGCCGCACTCACACATCATCTGCCGGGCGCCCCGCATCCCGCCAGGTTCATGGAGGCGGCGCGCCGGCTGGGGGTTCCCCCGGCCCGTGCGGCGATTGTCGTGGGATCAGTCGCCGCTGTGCAGGCCGGCCGACGGGGCGGCTTCGGGTTCGTCGCCGGAATCGATCGGTCCGGCCAGCGAGAACACCTCGAGGCGGCCGGCGCGGACATCGTCCTCAACGACGTCAGCGAACTCGATCTGGGCGTCTCATCGACCCACCCGTGGCTGCTGGTCTATGAGGGGTTCGATCCCGCACACGAAGGGCACCGGGAGGCACTGACCGCATTGGGCAACGGCTACCTGGCCACACGCGGCGTCCGGCCTGAGCATCACGACGATGGAATCCACTACCCGGGCACCTATCTCGCCGGTGTCTATAGCCGGCTGAACAGCACCATCCACGGGCGCGCCCTCGAAGAGGAGCACCTCGTCAACACGCCCAATTGGCTCCCCGTGGACCTTCGCATCGGAGACGGGTTGTGGCTGTCGTCCGGCCAGGTCGTAACCCATGGCGAACGACGCGAACTTGACCTTCGCCGCGGGCTGATCACACGACAGGCGACCCTCACCGGTCCCAACGGGAATCGCCTTGACTTCGAGCAGAGAACCTTCACCTCTATGCATGACCCTCACCTGGCGGTCCTGGAGACCACGGTCACCGCCCGCGGTTGGAGTGGCCCGGTCACCCTGCGCGCGGGCATCGACGCGGGAGTGCGCAACACCAACGTGGCCGCTTACCTCGGCTCAGATGCCACCCACCTCACACCGCCGGTATTCCAGCACGGCGGCGACATCACCCTCTGCCGGGTGCAGACCCTGCAGAGCCGACTACGCATTGCTACGGCCGTTCACCTGAGCCTCACCGGAGCGGACGGTGTGTCCTACCGCAACACCGAAACAGAATCCCGGCACACCCGCGAGGTCCGGGTCCACCTGGAAGAAGGCCAGCCGGTCACCCTCACCAAGACCGCCGCCATCTTCACCTCGCATGACCGTGCCATCACCGAACCTGGCGAAGCGGCCGTGCAGAGTCTTCAACAGCACGGCGGCAACGTTGCGGCCCTGCGCGGACTGCACGAAGCTGCCTGGCGTCGGCTCTGGGACCGGTTCGCGGTGACAGTGGACGCCGACGGGCACAGCCAACTCATCCTGAACCTGCACGTGTTCCATCTGCTGCAAACCCTGTCCCGGCACACCGTGGAACTCGACGCCGGCGTGCCGGCCCGCGGTCTGCACGGGGAAGGGTATCGCGGGCATATCTTCTGGGACGAGGTGTTCGTCCTCCCCGTCATCGCGACACGCCTTCCAGAACTCAGCCGGGCGCTGATCGACTACCGCTGGCGGCGCCTGAACACCGCCCGCACGGCAGCGACCGCCGCCGGTCTGGGCGGGGCGCTGTTCCCGTGGCAGAGCGGCAGCGACGGACGGGAGGAAACCCCCGATGCCCTGTACAACCCCCGCTCAGGCCGGTGGATGCCCGACAACTCGCATCGCCAACGCCACGTCGGACTGGCCATCGCCTACAACGCCTGGCAGCACTACCAGGCCACCGCCGACCTCGAGTGGCTCGCCGAACGCGGTGGTGAGCTCATCATCGAAGTCACCCGACTGTTCACCTCGCTCGCAGAATACGACCCCGCCACCGATCGCTTCCACATCACCGGGGTGATGGGACCCGACGAGTTCCACGACGGCCCCCCGGACGCCCCTGGCCGCGGGTTGCGCGACAACACCTACACCAACGTCCTCGCCGCCTGGGTCACCCGGCGAGCCGGAGACACCCTCGCCCTACTCGACGGCCACCGAGGCCAGTCCCTCCGCGACCGGCTCCACGTCACCGAAGACGAAATCGCCCACTGGGCACACCTCAGCACGCGGCTCACCGTCGGCTTCCACCGCGACGGCATACTCACACAGTTCGACGGCTACGAGGACCTCCAGGAACTGGACTGGGCCGGCTATCGCAGCAAGTACCGGAATATCGGCCGCCTCGACCTCATCCTGGAGTCCGAGAATGACAGCACCAACCGGTACAAGCTCGCCAAACAGCCCGACGTGGTCATGCTGGTCTACCTTCTGGGCCAGGAAGGTCTACGCGCGCAACTCGCCACTCTCGGCTACCCGTTCCCCGAGGAGGACCTGATTCGCACGATCGACTACTACCTCGCCCGCACCGCTAATGGGTCAACGCTCAGCCGCGTCGTGAACGCCTCTGTGCTGGCCGGCATCGATCCGTCACGATCCTGGATCGCCTACCGAGAAGCCCTGATCGCCGACCTGGACGACGCGCAAGGCGGCACCACCCGTGAAGGGATCCACCTCGGCGCGATGGCCGGCACCGTCGACTTGCCCGTCCGATCCTTCGCCGGCATGACCTTCGGTGATGACGAGCTCATCTTCACCCCCCAGCTTCCCCCGCACCTGGCGCAGGTCCAGTTCCAGATCCGCTACCGCGGACACCGCATCGACGTGACGCTCGGACGCAACACCCTCACACTGATCGCCCACCGGGGCTCGGCTCCCGCCATCCGGGTGCGGGTCGGTCCCACCCATGAACTGCTGTCCGCCGACCAGACCAGGGAGTTCCCCATCCACACGCCCGGAACCCCGACGGTCGCTTCGACGAAGGAACCGAGATGAGTGCGCCGAAAGAACGACAATGAGTACGCATCGCAGCCGCTACCGGCGCATCGCTGCAATCCTCGAGCGTCACGGGCTCGGGCTGGCGGCCGGCATGTTCGGGTTGGGCACATGGATTCCCTTCAACAAGGGCGTCCTCGGGCATGCGCGACGAGACGAGCCCTACACGAGCCCGGACCATGTCAGGCTCGCGCTGGAAGAACTCGGCCCCACCTTCATCAAACTCGGCCAGCTGCTATCCACACGGACCGATCTTCTTCCCCCGAGCTACCTTGACGAGCTCGCCAAACTGCAGGACGCCGCGCCGGCAGAGGACTGGGAGCCGATCAAGGCCGTGATCCGGGAGGAACTCGGCGCCGACCCGGAACAGGTGTTCGCACACTTCGACACACGCCCGCTCGCGGCCGCCTCGATCGGGCAGGCGTACGCTGCCACGCTCCACGACGGCACACAGGTGGTCGTGAAGGTCCGCCGTCCCGGTGTGGTCACCCAGGTCGCGGAGGACCTGGAGATCCTGCAGAACCTCGCCGAGCGCGCCGGCCGCCGCTGGGAAACCGCCCACCAATACAACCTGCCGGGGATTGTCGAGGAGTTCTCCCGCACGCTCCGCGCGGAGCTCGACTATCTCCAGGAGGGGCGAAGCGCGGAGAGAATCGCCACCAACTTCGCCGACTCGCCCGATGTCACCATTCCCCGGGTGTTCTGGGAGACGACCACGACACGGGTGCTGACGCTGGAACGGATGCACGGGATCAGAATCGATGATCTGCCCACCCTTGACGCCGCCGGAATCGACCGGACCCAGCTGGCCCAGCGGGGTGCCAACCTCATCCTCACCATGATCTTCGAACACCGCTTCTTCCACGCCGACCCGCACCCCGGCAACATGTTCGTCCAACCCGACGGATCGATCGCTCTGATCGATTTCGGTATGGTCGGGCAACTCGATGAACACGTCACCGATCAACTCTCCGATGTGCTGCTCACCTTCACCCGCGGCGACGCTGACGCGCTCACCACCGCGCTCCTGACGCTATCGATCACGAAGAACACCCCCGACCGTGACGATCTCCGCCGCTCTCTGGCGGCCTTCATGTCGCAGTACCGCGACCGCCCACTTGCCGAGATCAACCTCACCCACCTCCTCGGACAGCTGCTCGCCCTGCTGCGGCAACATCACCTCCAGCTCCCCCAGGAGACCGCGCTGCTGTTCAAAGTGCTGATGATGGCAGAGGGGCTGGCGGCGGAACTGGACCCGCAGTTCGAGATGCTGCAGGCGCTCACCCCCTTCACCGAACGCCTCGTGCAAGCACAGCTATCGCTTCCCGCCATGGCGAAACGCTGGGCGCAAGCCTCTGCAGATGCGGGAGCCCTCCTCCTCGATCTACCCGCAACGCTGCGTCGGATGCGCCAAATCTTGGAGACTAGCGGCTTCGAAGTGCATCTGCGCGCGGCCGAGTTGGAGCCGCTCGTGCGGCGGGCCGAGCGGACCGGCAACCGCCTGATCGCCGGGCTTCTCGCCGCCGCACTCATCAACGGCATCGGCCAACTCGTCAGCGCCAACCCAAAGTCGCGGTCACCGCAAGGTGCCATGATCGGCGCCGGCGCCAGCGCGGTGACCGCTCTCGGCGGGTACCTTCTCTGGACCGCGCGGCGGCAACGATGAGATCCGCCCATCGCGGCTGCCCAGCAGCGTTGTCGCCCGAGAACGGCCCTCACGGCTTTGCAATCCCACCACGAGAGAGGGCACTCGAATGAACAGAATCCAGGTCGGCGTCAACGGCTACGGCGTCATCGGCAAGCGGGTCGCCGACGCGATCCTGTTGCAGCCAGATATGCATCTGGCCGGCGTCGCCGACATCGCCACCGACTGGCGCATCAAGTCGGCAGCGAACCGGTTGCCGGTGTTCGCCTCCACCGCGGACGCTCAATCCGCCATGATCGCCGAAGGGCTGGACCCGCGGGGGACACTCGACGAGCTCCTTGAGCAGTCCGACGTCATCATCGACACCACGCCCAAGCATGTGGCGGCCGGGAATTTGGACCGGTACCGCGCAGCAGGGGTGAAGGCGGTGTTCCAGGGCGGCGAATCACACACCACGACCGGGCACTCGTTCGTCGCTCAAGCAAACTACGAGAGCGCCCTGGGTCGGGACACGACCCGGGTGGTGTCGTGCAACACCACCAGCATCGTCCGGGTGCTGGGAGCGCTGGACACGGCCGGGCTTCTGCTGCGGGCGCGGGGAGTGCTCATCCGCCGCGCCACCGACCCGTGGGAATCGCACCTCGGCGGCATCATGAACACGATGGTCCCCGAGCCGAGCATCCCTTCGCATCAAGGCCCCGATGCGCAGACCGTGCTGCCCGGCTTGGACCTGGTCACCATCGCCGCCAAGGGGGCGCACACCCAGACGCACAACCACTACTGGACGCTGCAGTTGACACGACCGGCGACCCGCGATGAAGTATTGGACGCACTGCGTGCAGCGCCCCGCATCGCATTCATCCGCATGTCTGATGGTCTGGTCGCGCTGAATTCGACGATCGAGCTGATGCGCGACCTCGGCAGGCCCCGGGGAGACATGTGGGAAGTGGCCGTCTGGGAAGACCTGGTCACCGTCATCGGGGACGAGGCGTATCTCACTTACCAGGTCTACAACGAGGCCATCGTCGTCCCCGAGACGATCGACGCGATCCGTGCCCTGACCCGCGCGGCCGCGGACGCTGCCACCTCGATGCGGCTCACTGATGACACCCTGGGCATGCGTCAAGACTTCCTCATCGGCAGCACGGGGGAACGGCCATGACTACCCGCTTGCCCTCGCATCAACCTCCACCCGACGATGAGAACCCCGGCCCGCGACGGAACGGATCGATGCCGGTCTACGGCTGGCTGATCATCGCGCTGTCCGTTATCGGGATCGCGGTCTATCTTGTCGTTGACCACTGGCCGCACCTCCTCGCCGCGCTGCCCTACCTCGGTATCATCGCCGTGGCCGGGCTGCACATGTTCGGCCACCGCGGGCACGGAGGCGGGCACGGAGGCGGGGGGCATGGACACCGTGATACCTCCCACGGCGGCGCAGGCCCTGTCGATCCACCGTGACTCGTCCCGGATCATCCTCCAGCGACACCACGACCGCGGCAAGCACACCAAATCCCTGGCGAATGCTGTGGATCACTTTCGCCTGGGGATCATGCTTCCTCACGATCAGCATCGGATTGCAGGACTCGCCGCCGCTGTGGCTGGCCGCGTTACGCGCTCTGATCGCGGGCGCTGCGTTGCTACTCATGATCGGCATCCGACATCCTTCGCTGCCAAGAGCGCCCAACACATGGCTGTTGATCGCCTGCCTCGGTTTCGTGAACGTCGCACTCGCCTACGCCGCCATGTTCGGAGGGATCATCGGGCTGTCGACCGGGGTGGCGTCGGTATTGGCCAACGTGCAGCCGATCCTGATCCTCTTGCCTGCCTGGTGGCTCTACCACGAACGACCCTCAGCAACGACGGTCGCCGCGATGATCCTGGGCCTCGCCGGTCTTCTGCTGATTGTGCTCCCGACCGGGTTCGGTACCGGGGCATGGTTGTCGCTGATTTCTGCCGCCGCAGTGACCGTGGGCACTCTGATCGGGAGGGTGATTCGCGCTGATCCGTTCGTCGTAGCAGCCGCGCAACTGCTGATCGGCGGAGCGGTCTTGGCGGTCGTTGCCGCCGTCGTGGAAGGCCCGACAGTGATCAACTGGAATGTCCGTTTCGTCGTCGTCCTTCTCTTCATGTCCCTGATTGGCACCGCGGCGACGACCGTGGCATGGTTCGCTGAAGTCCGGCGCGCACGACTGGACATCCTGACAACCTGGACGCTTCTGGTGCCGATATTCGGCATCGCACTTTCCGTCGTGCTCCTGAATGAGCGCCAGGGCATATCCGGCTGGGTCGGGACTGCCATCGTCTTGGCGTCCATGATTGTCCTCGTAATCTCCTCGAGGCGCTCGAAAAACCAGAGGCATCCAACCCGACCCCGAGACCGACACTGAAGCTCACTGGGTGTGATGGAGGCTCTCAAATGTCAACGATGAGAGTCACGGCAGCACCACGGAAGTACAGCGAAGAGCTGAAGGAGCGGGCGACCCAGTTGGCGCTAGACGCGCGTCGTGATCCGGCGAGCAAGGTGGGCGCGATCAAGCCGATGGCGGACCAGCTTGGCATCCCCCTGAGGCGTTGCTACGTGGGTGCAGCAGGCCGAGGTCGATGGTGGCATCGCGCCGGGAACTAGAAGTGTCGACGACGAGAAGGTGGACGCGTCGCGCACCAAGCACATGGATGCTAATCGCGTGCCTTGGCGTCGTGAATGTCGCACTCGCGTATGCGACTAGGGTCGCCGGGATCGCTGGGCTGTCAACCCGGGTCCCCGTCGGTGCTCGCCAAACGTCAACTCCGTATCGGCGGGGCGATCTTGGCTTCCGTTACAGGCCGTCATCGAAGGCCCGCCGGCCATCACCTGGAATCTGCGATTCGTGCTCATACCGCTCTTCATCTCGCTGACAGTCCCGGTCAGCGCCTCCCCGCGCCCACAGGGACCTCCCTCGTGGGGCCCGGCTCTGCGACACTGGAGCCACGGGGTGCAGACGACAGAGGAGCGTGTCCATGAATTCTGCTGAGGGCTTTCATGTTGTGGTCGGCGTGGATGGGTCGGCCGGGTCGCGCGTGGCCCTCGAATGGGCTGTGACCGAGGCCCGGCTCCGCCAGGGACATGTCACGGCCGTGACCGCCTGGGAGTCTCCCGCGGTGACCGCGGGTATGGAGGGTGTGATCTGGGATCCGGCATCGTTCGAGACCGCTGCCAGAAACGAACAGGCCCGCATGCTGCAACGGGTGCAGGCCGGTGACATCGCCATCACCGGGCTCGTGATTGCCGGCGCCCCCGCCGCTGTCCTCCTCGAATCGTCCCAAGATGCGGACCTCCTCGTGGTCGGCTCACGCGGACTGGGCGGATTCAACAGCCTCTTACTCGGTTCCGTCTCGACGCAACTTGTCCACCACGCCAAACGTCCCGTACTCGTCGTCAGGCCCGAACGGCCGGCTCCCGAGCGGCTCCTGTCCTAGCGAGCCTCGCGGCCCGGCCCGTCGGGCACGGCCACAGCGGGGCGACAGAGACCGATGTCTCACGGGACCTAGGTCCTCCACGCGCACACCCGATTGGTGACACACTCCGCGCATGGTTTCGAATCCGATTGGGGCGGTAGGGGACGGCCGCGCGTCGGGGGAGACGCGAGCCGACCTTGTGCTTAGCGCGAGTGCGATCTCCAAGACATACGGACAGGGCGTGTGGCCGTTTCGCCGGCACAATCAAGTGCTCGACGGCGTTTCGCTGTCATTGCATCGTGGTGAGGTCGTCGGTCTGGTCGGGGAGAACGGGTCAGGCAAGTCGACGCTGATGAAGATACTTGTCGGCGCGTTGTCGGCGGATGCGGGCTCCGTCGACCTGCGCGGTTCGCTGGGGTACTGCCCGCAGGCGCCGGTCGTCTTCGAGCGCCTCACCTGCGACGAGCACTTCGAGCTGTTCGGTGTCGCCTACCGCATGCCCCGGGAAGACCGTCTGGCGGCGCAGCGGCGACTTCTAGAGGAGCTCGATTTCGAGCGGTACGCAGGCGAGCGTGCAGATCGACTCTCGGGCGGAACGCTTGCCAAGTTGAATCTTGCGCTGGCATTGCTGCCGGACCCGGCTGTGTTGCTGTTGGACGAGCCTTACGCAGGGTTCGATTGGGACACGTACCTCCGGTTCTGGGAAATGGTCGAGCGTCAGCGCGGCGCGGGCAGAGCAGTGCTTGTGATCAGTCACTTCATTGCCGACGAGCACCGGTTCGACCGGATCGTCGTGCTCCGCGATGGGAAGGCGACCCAGAAGTGAAGGCCGTCGCGGTTCTGACCCGCCGGTTCCTCGTGGAGTACGTACGAAATCCGGTGAACCTGCTCGTGCTGGTGCTCATCCCGGTTGTGTTCGTGTGGGTCGCCGCCGAGCCGATGGCGGATGCCGCGAAACTGCTGGGCGGCACGGGCGTGGCGGTGGAAACGGCGACCGCTGGGTGGGCGGCCGCGTTCCTGGCCGCCCTTGCAATGTTCTTCCAAACCCGTCAGGCACATCTGGCAGATCGGCGTCTGGTTCTGGCAGGCCTTCCCACTGGCATGCTCGTTGCGGCCCGACTGTCAACAGGCCTTCTAATCGCGGTACTTGTCTCGGCGGCAGCGATCTCGACGCTCTTGCTTCGCGGGGGGCTGGACGATCCGCTTCGCGTCGTGGCGGGCACCCTCATGTTCGCGGTCACCTACGTCGGCATCGGCGCCGGGGTCGGCTCCATCATCAAAGACCCGGTCAACGGAACCGTGGTGATCCTGCTCATCTGGATTCTGGATGTCTTTTTCGGACCCGCGTTGACATCACCCGACCGGGTCGAGCTCACCCGTTGGATGCCCACGCACTTCGTCACCCTGTGGATGGTCGACCTTCCCTCCGGCCACGGAGGAGAACTGGGCGATCTCGGAATCGCGTTGGTCTGGGTAGGAGGCGCGTTGATCGTCAGCGGACTGCTCCTCGCGCGCGCTACGCGCGTCAGTCGTCCACCGCACGGCCCCCATACGCCTGGGTGGACGCGCCAAGTCGGAACGAGTTTCCGCATGGGGATGCGGCAGTATCGGCGCAACCCCGCCCTCTGGGTGCTGCTCGTGACCGTGCCGGTCATCTTCATTTGGCTGGCCAAGCTCATCACCGAAGAGCAGTACACCATCATGCGTGTGCTCGAGGCCGGACGGAAGGTAGATGTGCGAGTCTGGCTCCCAGACACGCACGCGGGAACGATGGCACCGATCGCGGTAGCGTCGTTGGCCACTGTCGCCGGCCTGTTCATCGCGCTCAACAACCGCGACGGCGACCGCCGGCTCGTGGAATCCGGGATGAGTCGTTCCGCGCTGCTCGTGGGCAGGTTCGGTGAAGTCGGAGTGGCGGTGCTGATCGCCGCCGCCGCCTCCCTCGCCGTCACCGCCATGGTGTTCCCTGCGAAGCAATGGGCCGGGTTCGTCGGGGGCATTCTGCTCATCGGCACTGTCTATGCGCTCGTCGGCATGTGCCTCGGTTTCCTGTTCGGCCGTGTCACCGGGGTACTGATTGCGTTTGTCGTACCGTTCTTGGATCTCGGCATCACACAGAGCCCCATGCTCCGGCTCGAACCGCCAGGGCCAGCCATCTTCCTCCCCGGCTACGGCCCGTTCCGCGTCCTCATCGACACCGGCCTCACGAACGACTTTGACGACGTCGCCGGGATCCTCATCGGCTGCCTATGGGTCATCGGCCTCATCGCGGTGGTCGTGCTCCTATTCTCAAGACAGGTCGGCCGCGCGCGGCGACCCGCATCGACACCCACACGCATGCGCCCGCCCGAGGCGCCGGCGGAGACAGTGGCGGGGGCCTGACCCACGTGCATCTGCCCATTTTTCGTGACTGGAGCGAGCGTCGAAGTGTCTAGGTGGTACGTCATCACGGGAGGGCCGAGCTCGGGAAAGACGACGATGGTGAACCGGCTCCAGCAGTTCGGCTATCGCACGACAGTCGAGCACGCGCGACACTACATCGACCTGCAACGAGTCGGCGGAGCATCGGTTCAGGAGATTCGTTCCAGGCAACTCGAGTTCCAGCGAAACGTCCTCACCATGCAACTCGCGCAGGAGGCGACGCTGGATCCCGACGAGACAGTGTTCCTGGATCGTGCGTTGCCGGACTCGCTGGCCTACTACCGCTTCCTCGACCTAGCCCCCGATCCGGAGCTGCTGGACGCTCTCGGACGTGCGTCATATGCAAAGATCTTCATCCTCGACCTGTTGCCGCTTGCGCGAGACTACGCCCGAACCGAGGACCCGTCCGCGCAACGACGCATCCACGAGCTCCTCGTCGAGGTGTACGGGAGCCTGGCTGCCCCGATCGTGCACGTTCCCGTCCTCCCGCCCGACGACCGCGTCGACTTCGTTCTCACTCACCTCTGAGCCCATCGCCGCAATGGCCGCATCACGCGTCTCCTCAGGGTGCTCCACACGCTCGCCCCTACGCGGAGCCGTGCCCAGCACGTTCGCTTTCCGCAATTTGCTCCGACACCGCGGGACCTTCGGCCTGTCACATCCGAGCGAATAGAGCGCACGATGAGGGTGTAAACCGGCCGGATGGTCGGTTGGATAGGACAGCTCATGATGTATGGACAAGGCTTCGCAATGGGATGGATGTGGTTCGGCGGTATCGTGCTCGTCCTCATCCTCGCGGCCCTGATCATTCTTGTTATTCGCGCGTCGGCAACCGGGGCATCATCGCGAGGCGTCTCAGCGCCGCCGGTCGCGACAGGCACGGCACTGCGGATCGCCGAGGAACGCCTCGCGCGCGGCGAGATCACGCCAGACGAATTCCGCCAGATTGCTGGTGCGCTGGGGGAGCCCAAGTAGGCGCTGCCCTCACCCCGCCACAGGCTTCATCCTCGCTCCGCGTATTGAGTGTCAGATGGTGCTTTCGCAGAGCGGCACAGTCCGGCAACTGCTTTGTATCCCTACGTCGGGTATCACTCGGTCGAGATCTACACGGCTCGGCTTCGCTAACGCGGGATGGAAGACTCTGGTGGATAGAGGACCGCAGCGGCACAGTGGAGTCATGTGCAGACGGAGTGGCCACGAGTAGCCGGACGGTGTTTCCGGAGGACACCGCCGGACCCCTCCCAGGTCGCGGTGCTCGCTGGGGCGTATTGGCGGGTCTGACGCTGGTGACCTTTCTCCTTCTGGTCGATGACACCGCCGTCGCGGTAGCGCTGCCATCCATTCAGGAGCAGCTTGGCATCGGGTTCGAGTCCCTTCAGTGGGCGGTCAACGCCTACACCCTGGCCATTGCCGCATTCACTCTGCTGGCCGGTCGTCTGGCGGACCGCAACGGCCCACGGCCGATCTTCCTCATTGGGCTCGCAGTCTTCATCGCCGGGTCGTTCGGTGCCGGGCTGGCCTTCAACGCCGCCACTCTGATCGCATTCCGGGTCGTTCAGGGGGTCGGTGCTGCCCTTGTTGCGCCCTCAGCGCTCGCGCTCATCGCCGTCACCTTTTCCTCCAAGCAGCGGGGCCTGGCCCTAGGTATCTGGGCCGGCGTGTCCGCGAGCGCTCTGGGAATCGGACCACTGTTCGGCGCCGTCCTCAACGACTCAGTCGGCTGGCGGTGGATTTTCCTCCTCAACCTCCCGTTGGGTGCGGGTGCCTGGCTCGTCGCTAGGCTCGTGCTTCCCAAATCCCGAGTGAAGGCCTCGTCGGTTCGTCTGGACCTTTTGGGTGCTTTCCTCTCCGCTGCGGGGCTCGTCGGGCTGATTTCCGTCCTCAGTGAGCTGACAGATGCTGATTGGACGTCGTGGCAGGTCATCCTCCGCACGGGACTGACCGTCGTACTCCTCGGGCTGTTCCTGATCCACGAGTCACGCACCCGCGATCCGCTCGTGGACCTCGCTCTGTTCCGTAACAGGTCTTTCACCGGCGCGAACCTCGTCACCCTGCTCGCCACCGCAGTGATGTGCAGTCTCTTCTTCTTTCTCGCTCTCTATCTGCAGACCGTGCTCGGCCTGTCCGCTCTCGCTGCGGGGGCGAGCCTTCTGCCGTTGACCGTTACCATCGTCGTCGTCGCACCTCTTTCCGGTGGCTTGTCCGACCGATTCGGTGCGCGCGCACTCGTCGCGACCGGAATGCTGGTGCTCGCCGCGGCACTACTGGGTCTAGGGACTCTCGGTCTGTACAGCAGCGTGGCTTCCCTCATGCTGTGGCTCGCCCTGGCCGGCCTGGGCATCGGGCTGGCGAGAACCCCCACCACGGCCGCTGCTCTCGGCGCGGTGGATGGCTCCAAGTACGGAACGGCTGCAGGTGTGTACAACACCTTCCAGGCGACGGGGCTTGCCGTGGGGATTGCGCTGATGGGTGCGATCCTCACTTCGTTCGGGCCTGATGCAGCATTCGACCGCGACTTCGATGCCGCGCACCATGCCGCTTTCCGTGACGGTCTTTCCATGGCGCTGACGATCAACTCGGGCATCGCGGCTGTTGCTGCTGTGCTGGCCGCAGTCCTCCTTCGCTCTCGGCTCCAATCGCCGCCCGCCGCGAAGACCACCTCAATGGCGGCTCCCAAGCCGTGAGGTGCTCTGCCGCCGAGGCAGCCGACGCTAGGCGATCGGTGTCGCCCGGTCGCATCGCCACATGCCAAGGAGTCCACAAGCACGGCATCCCCGATATCTCACGAACAGACGCGAACGGTGACGGTGTGCCAACCGCTGGCCCCGACGGGGAAGGGTGGCCGTCCGCGGCGGACTTGGACCTCGCCGGAACGACCGATCGCTCGGGCTGCGATCAGGTGCGTGCCCGGCGCCAGATCGAGACGCGCTCGCCAGCGGCGCCACGATGACGGGGCGAGCTCGCGGGCGAGCTCCGCGCTCTGCCAAGAACCGTCGTCTGCCCGCACTTCCACTCCGGCGAGACCGTGGGGAGGCGCCCACGCCACCCCTACCACGGCGATGGTGCGATCAGTCGTGGCTTCGGGTGCGGCGGCATCGATCCGGGCCTGAGGCTGCACCCAGGCTGGCTCGTGCGGCCACCCGCGAGGAGACCAGTAGTCGCTGTGCGGTCCCGCGATGAGTTCCAGCTCCGTCAGCCACTTCGCCCCGCTGTACTGCCCATAAATGCCAGGTACGAACACCCGTGCCGGAAAGCCGTGCTCGGCGGTGAGCGGCTCGCCATTCAACCCGATGACGACGTAAGCATCCCAGGTGCCGGTGCGAACCGGCCCGAGGGGCAAGGAGGCGGTGAAGCCGTCGATGGCCCGAGTTACGAGGGTGGTGGATCTTGCAAAGGGATCCGCGCGCTCCAGCAACTCTTTCAGACGGACCCCCAGCCAGCGACCGTTGCCGACTCGGGTGCCGCCGACAGGATTATGAATGCACACCATGACTGCATCGAACTCTTCGGCGTCGGCCGCGAGCTCGGCTAGGGATAGTCGTTGTGGCCGTCCGACAAGGCCAGTGATGGTGAGTCGCCACTCATCAACGTCGACCAGGGGTGCACCCATGTTCACGTCGGTGACGTAGAACTGGTCGACGGGAGTGATGAGGGGTGTCACCGACAGTTGTCGGTCGAATCCGTCATCCGGATCCGTGCGCCCGCTGGGCCGCCAGTCGGAACCCTGACTGGTGCGGGTCCCGAGACGGTGTCGGCGGCGTCGATAGGCCAGCATCATCCTGGCGGCCGCGAGCGAGCCCACGCCGAAAACAGCCAACGCGGCCTGCCCGGGGTCGCGCTTGGGGGTGTGACTCAGCCCCACGGCGATGGCGGCCGCGCCGACGGTCGCCGCCGTCGCCGTGGTGAGAGGCGAATGCGGGGGGCGCCGCAGGCACAGCCCGGTGGCCAGGGCGGAGAGCCCGAACACAGACAGCGTGCGAGCTGCCGCTGGCATACGAGCCAACCCGATGGCCGTGGCGATCACGGTCGTACCCACGCCGACGCGGATGGCCAGCTTGTCCTTGCCGCCCAACAGGTACACGGTCAAGTCGACCATCTGTCGAGGACTCCAATCCACCAAGGCTCTGCCAGCGCCGTCGATCAGCGAGCGACCACGTGCTGCCGCAACCAATTCGCCGAGACCCAGGCCGACGGTGCCCACGGCGGCTGCGCCGCGCCACCCTGGCTGCGTCGACCGCAAGTTGACTGGATCCCGCTTCACGTTGTCCTCATCACGGCGACACTACCCGCGTCCTCAGCCCTCGATCAGGGCCGAAGGTCACAAATACCGGGGTTGCTGCGGCGCTGGGCGCTATGCCCGCACCAGGCTCAGCAGGCCGGATATGCCGTACAGGGTTCAGTCGAACTGGACTTACCTCCTTCCGGCACGAGGGCTTTCGCCGCTGAGTGCGGCATCGTGTTGCTGTTCATGGCCTAGAACATCTTCCCGTTTACTTTTCAATGACGCGGTGGACTGGGTAACGACACCCGGGTGGTGCTCGGATTCGCCATCGGCGGTTGCGTCATCAGCAGTGTCGTACAGGCCAGCATTCTGATCGCCGAGGCCGTCGGGTCACAAAGCACCGGCCCGAGTCGACCACTTCGACTATGACGACGGCGACCAGCGGGCACGATCGTCGGGCGGGCTGAGCATGTCCACCCTTTCAGCCTGCCAGCAGGCCCCGGTCTGAACCATCCGGCGGCGACCGGCTGCCGGCCCCAGTACCGCTGAAGATGTATCGCCTCGCACGTTGCGGAACATTTCGAGGCAGTGCATGCTTATACCCTAATGGGGTATAAGCATGCCACCTCGTCTGTGGCGGTCGCCGCCGAAGCGAAGGGACGCAAACCGTGGGTGTAATTGTCGTTGTGGGCGCTGTAGTGCTGACCGGGCTACTGGCTTGGTACTTCTTTGCTCCGCGCGCCGCCCAGCGCGCAGCCGTCAATGGGGACCTGCAGGTGCAGACGATCACGGTCAGGGGCGGTTATTCCCCGAGCGTGGTTGAGGTGGTACAGGGGGTTCGCACGCGCTTGGTGTTTGACCGGCAGGAGACAGGCGACTGTTCATCACGCGTCGTTTTTCCCGATTTCAAGGTGAACCAGAGCTTGCCCGCGTACGCGACTACTGCGGTGGAGTTCGTCCCCGAACACGTCGGTGACTTCGGCTTCGCGTGCGGGATGAACATGCTGCACGGAACTGTGAAGGTGGTTGCCGGGTCCGCCGATGGGCCGCGAACGACAACCGATTTACTCGAGGCCCCCGCCGCAGTCGATGAAGGCTCGGGCGGAGTCGCACCGCTGCCCATGGAGGATCATGGCGATCTGGAGGCAGCCGAGCACGCCGCGGAGATCGCAGACCTGCGCCGCCGAGTGATCGTCGGCGCGGTGCTGACCCTGCCGATATTTCTCAGCGTGATGGCCCATGACCTGTTTGGGGCCATGTGGGTGCCACCCCTGCTTCTGGCGCCGTGGTTCCAGTTCCTGTTGATTACCCCGGTGATGTTTTACACCGGGTGGCCAATCCACCGGACTGGGTGGCTGGCGCTCACCCACCGGGCGGCCGAGATGAACTCGCTGATCACCCTCGGCACGATCGCTGCGTACGGGTTCAGCCTGGTCGCCACGTTTGTCCCGTGGGTGCTTCCCGATGAGGCGCGCGGGGTGTACTACGAGGCTGTCGGCGTCATCCTCACCCTGATTCTGCTCGGCCGGCTGCTTGAAACCCGGGCGAAGGCTGGTACGGGTGAGGCGATCCGTACCCTGATTGGCTTGCAGCCGCGCACGGCGCGGGTCGTGCGTGGAGCCGCGGAGTCTGAGATCCCGGTCGCCGACGTCGTGGTCGGCGACATCGTCGTGATTCGCCCCGGCGAGAAGCTCCCGGTCGACGGGCAGCTCACGGAAGGTACCTCCGCGGTCGACGAGTCCATGATCACCGGTGAGCCGATCCCGGTCGTCAAATCCGCCGGGGATGTGGTGATCGGTGCGACGATCAACCAGACCGGATCTTTCCGCTACTCCGCGACCAAGGTGGGCGCGGACACGATGCTCGCGCAGATCATCCGTTTGGTTCGTGAGGCCCAGGGCTCAAAAGCGCCCATCCAACGACTTGCCGACAAGGTTTCCAGCTATTTCGTGCCGGCGGTCATCGCGATCGCGATCTGGACCTTCGTGGCCTGGTGGTTGTTTGGCCCACCGCCAGCTGGCGTGTTCGCCCTCGTAGCGGCGGTCGCCGTACTGATCATCGCGTGCCCCTGCGCGCTCGGACTGGCCACTCCGCTGTCGATCACCGTTGCCGCCGGAAAGGCCGCAGGAAACGGCATCCTGATCCGTTCGGCAGAAGCGCTCGAGACCGCCCACAAGGTGAACACGGTCGTTCTAGACAAGACGGGGACGATCACCAACGGCACCCCGACGCTGACCGACGTGCTGCCGGCAGAAGGGTTCGACGCCGACGAGTTGCTCGCACTCATCGCCGCGGCCGAGCGAGACTCCGAGCACCCCCTGGCGACCGCCATTGTCGCCGGGGCGGCGGACCGTGGCCTCAACGTTCAACGAGCGAGGACCTTCGCATCCATCACTGGTCAGGGTGTGAGTGCCCAGGTCGACGGGAAGACGGTGCTGGTCGGCAATGCCCAACTGCTGACCGCGGCCGGCATCGAGGTCTCGACGCTGAAAGCGAACAGGGACCTGCTCGCCGCCGACGGCAAGACACCCATGCTCGCCGCAGTCAACGGATGCCCCGCGGGGGTGGTCGGCGTCGCCGACACGATCAAGGACGGTTCGATCGCCGCTATCGCAGGTCTCGCCGCCCGCGGTATCGACGTCGTGATGATGACCGGCGACAACCGCATCACCGCTGCCGCGATCGCCCGTCAAGTCGGAATCGGCCGCGTCGTGGCGGAAGTCATGCCAGAACACAAGGCCCGCGAGGTGAGGCGACTGCAGGCGGAGGGCCGGGTCGTCGGGATGGTCGGCGACGGCATCAACGACGCCCCCGCGCTTGCCCAAGCCGACGTAGGCTCGGCAATCGGGACCGGGACGGACGTGGCGATCGAGGCCTCCGATGTCACCCTGATCTCCGGGAACCTGGGCGGACTCGTGACGGCGATCGACCTGTCCCGCGCCACCATGCGCAACATCCGACAGAATCTCGTGTTCGCGTTCGGGTACAACGTCGTCGGCATCCCTCTGGCTGCCGGCGTGCTTTACCCAGCGTTCGGAGTGCTGCTCAGCCCCATGATCGCCGCCCTCGCGATGGCGCTGTCATCCCTGTCCGTCGTCACCAACTCCAGCCGACTTCGTCGATTTACCCCCAAGCCCGCGACCCAGGCGGTCGCGGCCCCGACCACCAACCCGGTGGTCGAGATCGGCAATCAAGAAACAAAAGAGGACAACCCCATGGCACACCAACACGCACCCGAACCTACGGACACGACGCTTGTCACCGACCCGGTCTGCGGCATGAGCATCGCCCCGAACACCGCCGCGGCGACCCGCGAGCACGACGGAAGAACGTTCTACTTCTGCTCTATTGCCTGCGCTGACAAGTTCGACGCGGACCCGCACCGCTACGGACACCCGCACCCGGACCACTCAGTCAGATAAGAACGGAAACCAGGGTAGACGCGGCCACGTCGGCAACGACATGCAATCCTCGCCCGAATGCAGAGGGCCGGGAGAACGACCGCTACCTGCCACGACCTGCTACGAGGACGACACCAAGACCATCGACGTGCGCACTCCAGTCTCGGCCGCGACCATGGCACAAGCAGTGGCCCTCGCCATGGGGGGGTGCCCCTATGTGGTTAGTCAAGCGAAGTGTTCTAGAGCAGCGATCCGAGGTCGGAGCCGAGCGAGGGGTAGGTGGCGGTGGCGGATTTGAGTTGCCGGGTGGTGAGGCCGAGCTTGATGGCGAGTCCGAAGGTGTTGATGAGTTCGGAGTAGTCCGGGCCGAGGAGGTGTGCACCGAGGATCTGGTCGGAGGCGGTGTCGATGATGATCTTGGCGGCTGCGGTGGTTTCGGCGACTCGGTAGGCGGAGTACCAATGGCTGGTGTCGGTGAACCGGACCGCAATGTCGTGCCCGGCTTCGACGGCTTCGTGCTCGAGGAGTCCGACACGGTTCAATTCGGGGATGGTGAACACAGTGGTGGGCACTCCGGTGTAGTCGGGAGCGGTAGTGGTGCCTCTGACCATGTTGGATGCGGCTACTTTGCCTTCGAACACGGCGACGGGGGTGAGAGGGCGGCCAGACGTGTCTGCGGCGTCGCCGGCGGCGTACACGGCCGGGTTGGTCGTGCTTTGTAGGTGGGCGGCGACCGTGACACCGCGGGAGCCGCTGGCGATGCCGGCGGCGTCCAGATGCAGGCTGGCGAGGTTGGGGACCCTGCCGGCGCCGTGGACGACGAGGCCTGTGTCGATGCTGCCCGCGCTGCCGGTGGTGTCAATGCCGACCCGGTGGCCGGCCGGCGTGGCTTCTACTCCGGTGACGGTCGTGTTGCGAAGGACACGGATGCCGGCCTGCTCGGTTCGGCTGATGAGCAACTCGACAAGGTCGGGATCGAACTCGCGCAGCGGGCGCGGCCCGCGGTCGATGATCACGCAGTCTGCGCCCGCACGGGCGGCGATGTGGGCGAATTCGAACGAGATGAAGCCGCCGCCGATGAACACGATCTTTTGCGGCAGCTGATCGAGATCGAGGAACCCGGTGCTGTCGATGAGATTCCCGGCACCGGGGAAGTCCAGGGGGCGCGGGGTCGCACCGGAGGCGATGAGGAACCTGTCCGATCGATGGGCGGTGCCGTCGATGGTGAGCTCGTTGGTCCCGGTGAACTCGGCGTGCCCGTGGAAGGTGGTGACGCCATTGCCGGTGAGTTCGTTCTCCACCCGCTTCGGGACACGATCCGTGAAGCCGCGTTTCCGCTCCATCAGCGCTGGCCAATCCAGGCCCATCCCGTTCTGGTCGATACCGGTGCCGCTCATCAGCTGAGCTGCGTCGATGACCTCTGCGCCGCGGCGCAGGATCTTCTTCGGATCGCAGCCGCGCAGCGCACAGGTTCCGCCGTAGGGGAGTTCGTCGACGATCCCGACCCGCCATCCCTGCGCGGCGCACTTGTTGGCCGCGGAGATTCCCGCCATTCCCGCGCCGATCACGACAAGGTCGAACGTGTCGCTCATACCGCCGCTGCTTCCGCCTGGGCGATCGCGTCGCGCAACTGTCCCAGCGTCGGGGATCCAGCGAGACCGTCCGGGGTCAGGTAGACCCGGCAGGACAAGCCCGGCGGCGCATCTGGTGCCGGGAACAACGCAGCCCCCTCGAGGAGAAGCGTGGGGGACCCACGGAAGTCCAGCGCTTCCGCGTCCGCCTGCGTGGCTACGCGCTGCCGTTTCACCGCGAGGTCAGAACGCTCCGCGGCGATCATCGCCACGCGTTCCGCGGCGGTCTCCCAGTTCGGACACCCGTCGAAGTACTGCACCGTGATCTCCATGCACCGACCATAAACGTTATAGTCAGATGCAAGGTCAAGTGGTGTGATGGAGACATGCGCATCGGAGACCTCGCCGAAATGACCGGCGTCAGCACACAGACCATCCGCTTTTACGAACGCGAAGGTCTGCTGCCCGCCCCCCACCGAGAGAGCAACGGATACCGGTCGTACGAAGACCGTACGGTCGCACGAATCGGGTTCATCCGCGCCGCGCAGGCCGCCGGCCTGAAGCTGACCGATATCGCAGGAGTTCTCGAGCTGCGAGAGGCTGGACAAGCTCCCTGCTCACATGTGGAATTCCTGCTGGCCGAGAAACTCTCCGAGGTCCGTGCGCGGCAGGAAGAGCTTGTCCGACTCGAAGCGGAACTTGTCGGCATGATTGCGGCAAGCCGGATGCTTGACCCGGCGGAATGCTCCGCAGGCAGCGTCTGCAACCTGATCCCGCAGTAACTGCCTGCGCCGTGCGACGCTCTCCACGTCGAGGCCATAGACCTGGCGCCGCCTCAGCTGGCGTCTTCCCGGAGCGAGCAGCCCATACAGGTCGCGAAGGATGCTCGCCGGTAGCATCTGGCTTGTGCAGAATGCCGATATCGACCCGAAGCCAGCGGTCGCACCAGGGTGCTCATGCTGCGGCCGAAGCTATCAGCGTTCGAAACTTCACGCACTGGGGGACTCGGGGGCCTTCATCTGTCGGCGCTGCGGTCTATACGT
>Ga0075012_10001524_pt1 | contig 23402 bp, 19 predicted proteins | sample All_14_2_FD_71474 | JGI IMG/M metagenome (GOLD analysis project Ga0075012, IMG submission 71474) | Freshwater microbial communities in response to fracking from Pennsylvania, USA - Allegheny Zone_MetaG_DW_15 | ecosystem: Environmental > Aquatic > Deep subsurface > Groundwater > Drilled...
GGCCACTGCCCCCCTGTCCCCGACCAAACAATTTTCATTTCCCCCAAAACCTTGCCCGTTTTCGGATCAAACGGCGCCTGCCGAATCCCCTCCGTCCCTTGAACCGTGAGATAGCAGGTTCCATCATCATCCCAAAAAAGCGACGGATCAATCGAATTCACATCAATCAGAATCCTTTCCGACCACGGCCCCCGAATATCCTTCGCCGTCACCAAAAAATTGCCGCCCGCCCCCACATTCGTCGTTACCATATAAAACGTTCCGTCATGATGGCGAATCGTCGGCGCATAAATCCCTCCTGCATTCCCTTGCCCCATCAAAGGCAACTGACTAGGCGTCGTCAAACAATGACCAATCATCTCCCAATTCGATAGATCACGAGAATGCCGGATCGGCACTCCAGGAAAAAACGCGAACGAACTATTGACCAAATAGAAATCGCTCCCCACCCGGCAAATGCTCGGATCGGCGGAAAAACCAGGAATGATTGGATTCATAAGTTGACTGTCCTGCTGGGCAAACGAACTCAGAAAAATACTCGCTAACAACTGCGTCACCGGTGACATCGTAACAAAACTATATCACACCTAGATTTACCGATAAACTACATTTTCACGGATTTTCTTCTTCCCACTGTTTCCACTCTGCCGCAGAGCCCTTTCCCACCCAACTCGTCTCAATTCCCTGAATTAAAAGCAGTTCCGAAAGTTGACCAACATGACCCTGCAAATGCCTCAACCCCATGAGTTCATGCGAGAGTTTGCTGAAGTTGCCGTACCAAGAGAAGCCGCTCTCCGGCGACTCCAAATCCAGCCCATCAATCGTCTCGTCCACCATCCCTACCACAAAATCGATATAACGCAAGGTGTCCTCTCGGCTCAAAGGCTCGGCATCCAGTGCAAGTTCATACGGCTCAACATAAGAAGGATCAAGCCACATCTCCTCGTGCCATCCCGCCGGACGATCGGGCCACGGTGTGTACGCTGCAACATCTTGCCCCAATTGAAACTGCGTAAAAAACGCGGCATGCAATGCAATCCGCCAGAACTCGCGGCCCGGTTCGCCGCTCACCCACATGCTTTCCGGACACTTCTCAACGCACTCCCGCAGCATCGCCAGCCCCGCATGAAACTGCTCCTTCAAAGCCTGCTGAATCACCAAACCCTCCTACTTTTTCACCAGAAATCCGATCAGTTTATAGCTCGCTTTGCCTTCGCCAAACGAAACTGAACTGCCACTTTTCACGACATCAACTTTCCTGATCGGCACGCCGTTTCTCGCCACAATCTTCACCCCCACCATCATGTTCGCATGCGTGACCGTGAAATGCTCTGCATCCGCGACCTCTTCAACGTATGCAACATGACCATAAGGATTGCTTCCCCAGCTATCCAAAACCATGAGCGACCCAACCTTGGGCTCCTGAACCAACGTCGCATTGGCAACCATGTCGCCCCACTTGCGCGCATCCCGGCCAAAATGTTGCCGAAACTCCAAGTCCCAACCTGCTTCCTTGGCTCGATTATCCGCATACCAAGTGCATTCCCCCACCGGCAGCTCTCGCGGAACCTGATATCGCACAATTTTAGTCCACAAAACAACTCCAAACACAAGCGCCAACCCCCCAATCAGTATCGCCCAACCGTATCGCATGAATCTATTATGAAACGACTTCACGCCCACGTCTGCTCAAGAATGCCCACGCTTTCAACCTACCGACAGCCTCTTTGTTCGGACAGGCACCAACTGATTACTGGATATATTCAGTTTAATCATATATCCAAAAGAAGAGAAATGGAAAAGAAACAAGAGTGTTGAGTGATTAAATCACTCAATACTCTCCACGTATGACTCTTACTTTATGCCTCTTGATTGTTCACTTAACAAGTGCAAACGATAGTCACTCTCTTCTCCCCCAACTCCGAATCAACTCCCGGACAAACATCCCAGATTCCGTCAAGTCTTTATCCGCCCAACCACCTTTTGGCGAGGCACCTGGCTTCAAAACTGCTGCACCTTCAACCTTATCCGCGATTGACCAATTGCAGTGGCTCAGATTGTTTTTCTGCATAAATTGAACCCATTCCGCCACCGATTCACGATCAACTGCCCCATCGCCGCTCGCTTCAACCGTTCCCCACTCGGTGACAAAAAGGGCAATCCCCGCATTGAGTGCTTTCTGCGCTTTCGCCCTTAAATCAGCCTTATGAGTACCCGCATAAAAATGCAATGTATAGGCAAGATTAATATCTTCAATCGGATCAGCCGCCGCAACATCGACATCCTGAGACCAAGTCGGAGTCCCCGCCACGATCAGATTATCTGGGTCGTTTTTGCGAATAGCGTTGATCACTTTAATAGAATAAGGCTTAATAACTTCCGCCCAACTCACCTTAAGAGGTTCATTGTAAATTTCATAGATAATGTTGTCAACATTTGCATATTTTTTCGACAGCCGATCAAAAAACTCAACTGACTGTGCCGTGTGCTCCTCAGCCTTGTGGTCATGCCAGTCAACGATCACATAGAGCCCTTCCGCCACTGCCGCATCAACGACCTGACAAGCTTTTTCGAACTCAACTTCCGGATTCTTCAAATAGCCATCGGGTTCAACCGCAACCGCCGCCCGAACCACCGTAATCTGCCAGTCTTTTTTCAACCATGCCACGGTATCACGGTTGTAAAACTGGGGCATCCACTGACTCCAAAAAAGGCTCATGCCCGCCAAGCTCACCGGCCCACCATGTTTTCCGACAATTTGATTCCCTTTCACCTGTAATCGACCGTGGTCTTGAACCGGATTTGAAAATGCGGGCAAACAACAAAGCATGAGCATCGCGGCCACAATGAACTTTGTTATGGGCTGAAAATCTGCGTGAACCATCATCTCTTCTACATATTACTCCGACATTGACCTTTTATAACCTATCGCACCGATTGTTTTCCACAAACTCACGCACAAATCTAGCAAGAAAACATTCAGTAAAGCTAACACTTCCAGTATAATTGAGTTAGAACAATGACACCTTTTCTAACCATCACTGCTTTCGTTCTGGCAAAGGAACCACCTGCCCCCGGTCTCAGAACACATGCTGATCGCGCAAACGTTGTTTTTGGCAGTTGTGCCCCAATAGATTTCTTGATGCAAAATCAAGATAATGGAAAATACAGCTCCGCTCTCACTCGCAACTTTAACCTCGTAGAACCCGAGAATGATTTTAAGCCTCCTGCAATTTGGTTGGGGGTCGGACATTACAACTATTCTAAAACTGACTTCCTCCTCGGGGCACCCGGAAAAACTGGTTGGGCACAGAAAAATAACCTCAAAGTCCGCGGTCACGTTCTGGTCTACGCCGCCGATCAAGGCTACACAATCCCCGGTTGGCTCCTGGCAATGGAATCAAAAATCACCGCCGATCAAGCCAAATCCCTCCTGCGCGAATACATCCTCGATGTCGCCGGACGGTACAAAGGCAAAATCCACAGTTGGGATGTCATCAACGAAGCCATCGATGACCGACCCAACGACCGAAAATTCAACCTAAAAGACAGTTTCTGGTATCGCAAACTCGGCCCTGAATTCATCGTCCTCGCATTCAAATATGCCCGCGAAGCTGACCCCCATTCCTCACTCTATTACAACGACTACGGAATCGAGGCCGTCGGGACAAAATCAAAACACCTTTTTGATCTTGTCGACTACCTCCAAAAAGAAGGTGCCCCCATTCACGGAGTCGGTATGCAATACCACACCTATCTGCAAGAAGAATTCAAAGAAGGCGACGGCCATCATCAAATGATCGACGAAATCGGCAAGCGTGGCTTAAAGTTTATGGTCACCGAACTCGACTTCCGAATACCCGTTAAAAAGTTCAACCAAGGTGATCCCAATTATGCATTAATCGCAGAATCACCGGCCCTTCTTAAAACACAAGCCGAGCGGTATGAAACCATTCTCAAAATGGCATACAGTTACAAGCATTGCGAAGGTGTTAATCTCTGGGGAGTCAACGATAAGTACAGTTGGATCCGAGATTTCTTCCCCGGAACGGGTGCACCGCTGTTGTTCGATCAAGATTATAAAGAGAAACCCGCGTACTTTGCGGTTGAAGACTTGCTTAAGAAAATGGTAAGGCGGAAATAATCCGCCTTACTTCTTACTATATTCCGTTTCCCGGCCCGACTTTTCTTTTAACTTTAAACTATTCCCACTCAATGTCGATTGATATTCAATGGTGATCGTCTGTCCGCTCATATCATATTGCATCAGAAGCTTGCCCTTTTGGGCGAGCCATTGACCTTTGATATCAGAGTCGGTATCGCCTTGCGGTCCCGAAACTTTTGACTTAATTGCCAAAGCTCCATCTTGACCAAGATCAAGAACCGAACGACCGTCGCTCGTCGACCAAACACCCACATACTGTTTATCCACCGATCCCGTAAATTCAACCTTTCGCGGCTTCGGTGGCCCTTCATCTTCCTCAGGAGGTTGACAACCAATGAGAGCGGCGGCTACTGCTAACGCAATAACCGCCTGTGCCTTTACCATCATCATAATTACTTTCCGCCCGTTCGAGCTTTCGCTTCAGCTTGGGCTTTTGCAGCAGCTTCCATTTGCCTTTTCGCACTCTCCCCACCTTGCTGTTGCAACTGCTGCATCTGCTGCTCTTGTTCGTCTCTAGGTTGACCAGTTGGATTCTGCATCTCCTGCTTTGGTGCCGCCCCGCCACCATCAGAATTACATCCGATGGTAGCGAAAGCAATGGCCAAAACCGAGATGACAATTAGTCCGCGGCGTATCCTGCGCATGGGCGTCCAGCATTGAAAAGGTCATTGTCATCCAAAGCCGAAGGATTGTAAGAGTTCACATAGGAACCACGAACAAACATGTCCGTGCACCAGCTCAAAGCACCTTTCTTCTTAAACTTCGCGTGACTATCTGCCCATGATACGTTTGCACCACCCGAATATCGGAAGCGCGGAAGCGCAGAAGCTGGGCCGTTACCCGTCAAGCTACCGCTGTAGTCATCGCTGCCCGGATCAGCATCCCAAGTCGGAGGAATCGTCCCACCAACAATGTTTGCCGCCGCGCCGCCCCACCAATAGAATCCGCTTTGCATATAGGGGTTTGCCGATCCGTATGTCGTGTTAATTCCAACTGTAGTCAACATCAATGTCGATGCCGGTCTGGCCAATTGAGTTTGAGATACTGAAGGAACCGGGGCAATGCCAGTCGCTCCACCCGTACATGTTTGGTCATCACCTGTGGTGTTACCACTGTAATTATCGCCGCAATTTCCGCCCGTTCGCCAAGCCTGGCCCGATGGCATAACCGCTTGATTAGCACCGTAACCAAATCGTCCCACTGGTTGCGACGGACTATTCCAAATCCCACCGTCCGCAAGCGGCCCGGTCTGACCCGCCGTTGTCATGATATATCCCTGTTGTGAGATACCATTCTTGATGTATGGCCCTGCCGCCTCTCGATATGTGATTGGAGCCCAAGTTTGGCGACCTGCCTGCAAATAGTCATTACGAGGAAACATGTCATCGTAGTCTGCCGAGTAAATAAAGATGCCTGTCGTAATCTGTTTCATGTTCGAGAGGTCTTGGGTTTTCTTTGCTGCAACTTTGGCTTGCGCAAAAACGGGGAAAAGAATTGCTGCGAGGATTGCAATGATGGCAATCACGACCAACAGTTCGATCAATGTAAATGCATGATTTCGGTGTTTCATTTGAGTTCTTCCGCGATGAAGTCTGTATAACGTTTCCGAGGTTGAGAATGACCTCGTTCAGCAAAATGACGTTCCAGAAAATCAATACGCACACCGAAACCAAAAGCAGTTCCCTCGGGCAACATGAATAAATTGGGCGAACACCTTGGTTCGCTATTTGTCCACGCTCCGTCGCTATGGGTTCTCTCCTGGATCCGATTTACATTTTTGATTTATCTGTAAATCATTTCCACATTTATATAATATCATAAAAGTCTGAAAATGCAAAAGTTTTTTTTCGCTCTTTCAAATTTGAACCTAAAACACACCTCGGCACACCGAAAATAAATAAGTTTCGAACCTGTTTCGCTACAAATTGGCTTTCAAATGCGCACCTCATCTGATCAATCGAGGCAGCAGTAAATCACCTCCATAACCGCCAAAACTGGCGCAATTTCTCCATCATTTGAACGGGAACAACGCAACGAACAAAAGAAAGATTTAATGTTAAATATTCTCAGACTTGATTTTTCGCAAAATACAAAATCGAGGCGGCTAACCTTCAAAAGCCAGCCGCCTCGATCGTATCATCAATCCTACTTCCGCAGGTCGTCGAATACTTGATGAGCAAAGGTCGTCGCCGACCGCATAATGTCTTCCGCATCCGCGGTTTTTCGATTCGCCAACGCCGAATTCAACGCATCCATATCAAGCTTCTCGGCCGCTTGCTCGCAAGCTTCCCAACTCAAAATACTGCGCACCACTCGGTCAATCGCCTGTGCCTCATTGTCGTAAGCCCTCGGCTGCATATCGTGACCAAACCACCGCTGATAACCAGCATCAAGGAACAATCGAGCAAGCGTCACGTTAAACGCATTCACCCGAGTGCCGAAGTCAATGTCAAACTTCCCTGGCCCTCCCATCAGCAAGCCGTCGTTATAACCTTGGCTATTCAAGTGGGTATGGAAAAGCGTGCCCGCATCAATCTCTTCAATCGTATCGTAAACCGCATCCAAACCAATCATCTCCGAGTGGCCAATCTCCTTGTTCACCCCGAGCCGGCTTCCATCAACCCCGTACTGGTTGGCAATACGATCCCAAAGCAAAATCGCACTCGCCGTCGTCGGTGGCATCATCGCGGGGTGACCTTCATTCGGCTTCGGCTCAATACAAATGTAGAGCTCTCCACCCTTAGAGGCTTCATATTTTGCGAGCCCCGCAAGGTTGCGTTTCAGATTCTCATACATCGTGCGAACGCCGACCGTCGCCAGGTCATAACCCCAACTTCCATTCCACAAAACCAAAGTCGGAACGTGATCCTTGTGCCATACCTTTCGGAAAATCCCATAGGCCAGGTCAACCGTAACCTCACCGTACTTAATTGCTTCGCGCTGCTCCGCTTCATCACAAGATGCAATTCCGCCATAACCCCAATGCACGTGCGCTCCCGGAGTAATCATCGCCAAAGGCAAATCGTGCTCGCCCATCGCGTCAGCAACTCGCTCCGAATTCTCCATGTCGATCTCATAATCGTAATGGACTTCAAATCCAAGATGAATATGCTCGGGCAGCCGAGGCTTAATCTCTTTAGCAACCAAACCGGGAATATCTTCGGTTTTCAATTGGTCTCCCGACCAACTCGGACGAATGTTTCCGGGGGTAAAACCACCCTTTCCAGCGTTAAATGTCCAGCGGCAAATACTGTGGTGACGAATGTTTCTCATGATCTTCTTCGATTCCCAAAACCAAGGCTGATCGTCAGAACCAACCTCGTCAAATCTTACTTCGCAAGCACTTTTTTTCTGAAATCATCGCCTGCGTCTTGACATCTTAGCCCAAAAAGGACCAAGGTGATTTAACGGTCTATTATGGACACAGCAATGGGGCTAAAACCAATGGTACGCGCGCTTTTATGCGCATTTTCTTTGCTCTTAATGTGTCTCGCCTATCCCAAAACCACGATCCGAATGGTTGTCTGGGATGGACAAGAAGCCACAACGGTTATCCGCAAAGCCCTCAAAGACTTCGAAAAAGCGAATCCCGATATCACCGTCAAGCTTGAACAGGCCGACTACCAAGTCTATTTCCAAAAACTTCTGGCCCAATATGCCGCCGACACTGCGCCGGATATCGCAATGCTCGATCCCGGCAGTTTCCAAAGATATTCCACTCGCGGTGCCCTCCTGCCTCTCAACGATTTCTTCCCCAAAACCCCAGGCTTCGATATCAACTCATATTACAAGCCAATTGTTGATGCTCACTCTGCCGACGGCAAGCTCTATGTCCTCCCGCGCGATATCGCCCCGATGGGCATCATCTATTACAACAAGAAACTCTTCCAAGAAGCCGGTATCGCCACCCCCGATGGATCATGGACATGGTCGTTCGAACCGCGACCCGAACTCGGCGACAAAGATTTCCTCACCGTCCTCGAAAAGCTCACCAAAAAAGACAAAAGCGGCAAAGTCACCCAATGGGCATATTCAGCCTGGGATTCCTCCGGCATCGCTGACCTTCTCACTTATTCATCCGGGGGCCGCTATGTCGACAACCGCGAAGCGTTTGATAAAGTCAATTTCGATGACCCCCGCGTCATCCGCGCCTACGATTTCGTCGATCAACTCGCAAACAAATTCCACTACATGCCCAGCCAAAGCGAGCTCACTAGCGTCGTCCAGGCCACCGCTGTAGACCTTTTCAATATGCAAAGGGTTGCCATGTTCCAATGCGGAATCTGGTCTGTTCCCATCGTCCGCAAAGCCAATGTTCCCGGATCACCCAACTTCTTTGAATGGGATATTGTCGAAGCTCCCGGGTTCCAAGACCCCGAAACGGGCGAAATCACCCGCGCCGCCAGCACCGGCGGATCTGGCTACGGCATCCTATCCAGCACCCGAAACCCCGATGCCGCTTGGAAAGTCGTCGAATGGATGGCCGGTGCCGAAGGGATGCGAGCAATGGCGGAAGCCGGACTTGCTCAACCCGCTATCAAAGAAATAGCGACAAGTTCCGCCTGGATTCCCAACGAAAACACTCCCGTAGAGCAGCAATATCCCTGGAACCGAATCGCCACCCACAACGCGGTCGATCACGTCATCTTCTCTCCATCCGCACCCTATTGGGGAGAGCTTAATGGAATCGTTGGAGCAAAACTCACCCTCATCTATAACGGCACTCAAAAAGCCGCCGATGTCCTGCCCGAAGTCAACCAAACCGCCAACGACCGGCTGAAAGATATCCTCGCCCAACAAAAACAAGAACCGTTCAACTGGTTGGGCGGCGCCGCATTTGCCGTACTTCTTTGCATCAGCCTCACTTACTGGGTGTTCAAACCCGACCTCGGCAAAAAATTAACCCAACGTCAAAAAGCCGAAGCCCGCGCCGGTTTTCTTTTCGCGCTTCCTTGGCTGATCGGGCTCGTCGTTTTCACGCTTGGTCCCATGATGATCTCCCTCCTCATGAGCACCACCGATTGGGATTACATCACGTCCGCCAAGTTCCGGGGCCCCGATAACTTCACTGAAGCCCTCAGCCGCGACCCCCGATTCTGGAAATCACTGCAGGTCACCCTGGTCTACACCGTCGTATCCGTTCCCCTCGGAATCATTTCCGCCCTCGGACTCGCCCTTATCCTAAACACACGGGTCAAAGGCGTTCCCATCTATCGAACCTGCTTCTACCTCCCCTCTCTGGCTTCTGCAGTCGCCGGAGCCCTCATTTGGCGACGGGTTTTTCAAAGTGATGGCGGACTCCTCAACATGGCTTTATTCGGCCCGGATGGCACGTGGCGGCTCCCGCTCGTCAGCCAACTTCTCGGCCCCAATGGAGAACTGCCCAACTGGCTCGGTTCCGAGCATCTTGCCCTCCCCGCCCTTATCATGATGTCCGCGTGGGGTGTCGGTGCTGGAATGGTGATTCTCCTCGCCGGACTCCAGGCTATCCCCGAATTCTATTACGAAGCCGCCAAACTCGATGGCGCATCTCCCGTGCAAACATTCCGCGTGATCACCCTGCCGTTGCTCTCACCGGCATTGCTTTTCACGCTCATCACCGGTGCAATCGGGAGCTTCCAAAGCTTCACAAACGCGTACATCATGACGCAAGGCGGTCCAAACGACGCCACCCGATTCTATATGCTCCACCTATATGACGCAGCATTCACAAACCTTCGCATGGGTTACGCTGCTGCCCTCGCGTGGATACTTTTCGCCATCATCTTTGTCGTCTCGCTTCTCCAACTCCGGCTCAACAAAAAAGTCTATTACGAAGGTGCTGATCGCTAATGAAAACCCAACTCCACTGGCGAATATTCAACTACGCCCTCCTCATCGTTCTCAGTCTCGTCTTTATGATGCCGTTCTTCGTATCGGTCACCACCTCCCTCAAATCACCCGCCGAAATCGCCAACACCACCGCCTGGTCACTGCCCAAACAAACAACATTCGATAACTACAAGGAAGTGCTCACGAACGAAAACGTCTCGTTCGCCAAGCTGTTCCAAAACACGCTCTTCATCTCAACCCTCACCACTCTCGGCGTTCTCCTCAGCTCCTCTCTCGTCGCATTCTCATTCAGCCGTCTCCGCTGGCCCGGTCGCGACCGACTCTTCATTGTCCTTCTCGGAACCATGATGCTTCCCGGAATCGTCACGATGATCCCCAGCTACCTCATGTTCAAATATTTCCATTGGATCAATACGCCTTGGCCCCTCATTGTCCCCGCATTCTTTGGCGGGGGTGCCTACAACATCTTCCTCCTGCGCCAATTCTTCCTCGGAATCCCCCGCGACCTCGACGAAGCCGCTCTCATCGACGGAGCCAGCTACTGGACAATTTTTTGGCAGGTCATCATGCCGCTCTCCAAATCTGCCCTCGCCACCGTCGGAGTCCTCGCTTTCATCTACAACTGGCGAGATTTCATGGGCCCCCTCATCTATCTCAACGAAGCCGAAAAACAAACCCTCGAAATCGGCCTCTCCACTTACAATTCGCTCAATCAGCTTCAATGGAACCTCCTCATGGCCGGATCTGTCCTTGTCATGATCCCCCTAATCGTCATTTTCTTCCTCGGTCAAAGATATTTCGTAAAAGGCATTTCCATGACCGGAATCAAGTAAAACAAAAAGTTCGTAAAATCACCACGACCACGCCACCGATCAAGCAAAAGGTGGTGTAAGATATACGCATAAATCAAATGAAATCGACGATGCGAGACGTAGCAAAGGCCGCCGGGGTATCCGCAATGGCCGTTTCGAGCGTACTTCACGGCACCGGACGCAATGTCCGAGTGAGTGAAGAAACCGCCGAAAAAATTCGCCGTGCCGCTAACGATCTCAAATACATGCCGAACAGTTTTGCCCGCAATTTGCGATCCGGCAAAACCAGCACCGTCGGCGTCGTCTTCCAACACCTCGAACGATTCAGCGAATTTAACCCCTACTATCCCCAACTCCTCAACGGGATCATGGCTGCCCTCTTCCCCGCCGATTACACCCTTGCGCTTTGCCCCAAACTCGTTCGCGACGGCGACATCGGTGCCATGCTCGATGGGCGATTCGATGGCGTACTCTGGGCCCGACCCGACTTCACTGAAGCCAATGTCGAAACCCTTCGCGACGGACGAGTCCCCCTCGTCATGCTCCACGCCCCTCCCGGATCAGCAGACGGCATTGCCACCTTCTGCGCTGACAACGAAAGTGCATACCGCAGCGTTGTGAAACACCTCGTCGACCTCGGACACTCCCACTGCACCTTTATCATCGAAGAACTCAACGAGCACACCGCTGAAGGTCGAAACCGAGCCGAATCATTCCTCCAAGCCATCCAAGAAAATGGAATCCACGGCGAACTCTTCACCTGGGACGAAACCGCACGATCACTCGAAAAATATCGCCAAGACCACCGCAACATCACCGCCTTCGTCTGTTTCTCCGATACGCTGGCTGGTCATCTCCTTGCCGTCTGCGGCAATCTCGGCATCAATGTCCCCCGCGACATCAGCGTAATCGGATTCGACTCATCGTCATTCTGCGAACGCACAACTCCCAGACTCACATCGGTCTTCCAACCGGTTGAAAAAATCGCATTTGAAGCCACCACTCGCCTTCTCCAGCTCATCGATGCCGGAGCAAGTGCAGAATCCGCCGACCTCGCCAACACCGCCAACATCTATCAATGCGGCCTCGACGTCCGGGACTCAACTTGTCCCCCATCAACTCAAAAAAGCACCTAACGGCAAAGCCAATTGAGCTTGCCCCCGACCTAAGAACCTCTGCCATTGCTTTGACACCATGAATTTGATTTACCGACAAATTGCCTGTATTGCATCGGTCATCGCCGTCACCGGACTCGCCTCAACCCTTGTCGGCTTTAGCCAAAGCACCCCGCCGACATCAGAAAAAATTGTTGCCACCATCGATCTCACAAACACTCGGCAACCCATGCTCGGTTTTGGTGGCTCCCAAACCTATAACGGCGACCAGCTCCTCGCCGAAGAAGGCCGCGATGCCGTCTACAAAGCTCTATTCGAAGACCTCAAGCTCGACTATTTCCGCATCCGTAACTATTACGACTACGAAGGTCAGAAAGAAAACTACGAAAAACAACTCAAAGATTTTGTCGGGGGTGCGATCAAATACGGCAGCGTTCCCACCCGAAACAAACCCGCCACCAAACTAATATTCACTTCTTGGTCTCCCCCTGCCTATCTTAAAAGCAACAAGCGAGTCAACGGAACCGAAGATGGCACCGCTGAAGGCAAAAAGAACGTCACGCTCGCAAAAGATGCAAGCGGCAAATTCATTTATGACGGATTCGCCAACTGGTGGCTCGCCAGCCTGAAAGACTTTAATCGACTCACCGGGCGATACCCCGATCTGATCACCCTCCAAAACGAACTCGATATCGCCGTAAGCTATGAAGGTTGCGAATTCCTGGGCACCGAAGGCAAAACCGCCGACGGGTACGAATTTGCCGGATACGACCAAGCCCTCGCCGCCGTCCACGCCAAGCTCCAAAAAGAACTCGGCAAAGATGCCCCGGGAATCACCGGGCCCGAAACTTTCACCATCCGCCTCGATAGCGGAGATAGCCAAGTCAAGCGCTATCTCGACCCCGATACCGATTGGGGCAAAAAAAGCTACAACCTCCTGGAAGCCGTTTCATTCCACATTTACGGCAACGGAGCCGAGCAACAAAACCCCGAGCAGTACCGCAAAGCCCTCACCCGCCTCAAAGAAGTCTACAGGCCAAACAACTCCGGCAAGCTGCTCATGCAAACCGAATTCCTCGAAGGCGTTGACCTGATCCAGCAAGCCAGCATGATGTCCGACGCCTTTGTCTATGGCGATATCTCCGCTTACTTCGTCTGGATGTCCGCCCGCGTGAACCCTAATCCCGGCAACGCCCTCGTTTACTACAACCCATCCGACAAAAGCGTCGAGCGACGGGGCCGCTTCTACGCCGTCAAGCACTTCAGCAACTTCATCGGTCAAGGATGGCGCCGCGTCGAAGCATCACTCACCAACGATCAACTCCGAATCGCCGCGTTCCGCAAAGATGACGGTTCTCAAACCACCATCGTGCTGATCAACCCCACTAGTTCCCCTCAAACCGTAACCCTGCCCAATCAAGAATTTAAAAAATCGGAGCAATTCCGATCATCCGAAACCGAAGCCGGTGAAAAATTCCGCAGCCTCGGCCCCCTCGTCAACAACGAAGTCGCCCTCCTTCCCCGGTCGGTCGTCACCGTTCACTACTCCAACTAACGCCATGAACTCGAACCGCTTTTACAACGCTCACCACTCCCCCATCGGAGCATTCGCAACAATGACCTTCGGTTACAAAGGGTCAAAGGGCGGTCTCGCCACCGAACTCAAAGGACCGGCTGACGAAAGCATCTTTGTCGGACTCGAAGAATCTCGCCGCCAAGGCATGTATCAATGCCTCCCATTCTTCGATGGAACCGAAGAATCTGCGGCCGACGACTACGATATCGAGGGCCTCCGAGATTATCAACACCGCAAAAGCATCTTCCCCTTCTCCGACGACGACATCGAACGCACGCTCGGAGCATCACTCGACACTTGGAAAGCCGGCGACCTCACGTTCACCGTCTACACCCCGGTTCGCAGCATCCCCGATCCCGAAACCGCCGCACCCGCCGATCTTCAACTGGCTCTTGTACCAGCGATCATTCTCGAACTCACCGTCGATAATCGCAAAGGCACTTTCGCCCGAAAAGCCTTTCTCGGTTTTAGCGGTAGCAACCGCAAACGAACAATGCGCCCCTGGAAAATAGGCGATCTAACCGCTGTCGGTCAGGCAAACAGCACCGCCATCGCCACCCTCGACCCCACCGCATACGCCGGAACCGCTTTCCAGCCCGAAGCAATTCTCGACCCTCGATGGCCTGAAAATCTCGACTTCACTCTCGGCAACACCGGACTCCTCGTCGTCGAAGTCCCCGCAGGCGAAATCAAAACGGTTCAGTTCACAGCCGCATTCTTTGAAAACGACCCGGCAACAACCGGGCTCGAAACAAATTACTTCTACAAATCGCTATTCGCCTCAATGGATGAAGTCCTCGACTATTCACTGAAAAACGCCGACGATATCATTGCCCCCTGCAAGCCCCTCGACGATTATCTGTCCGCAACTCTCGGCGATGTCCGCTCTGCCACCCTTGGCCACGCAATAAAGAGCTATTTCGGAAGCAGTCAATTCCTCCAAACTCCCGAAGGCAAACCCCTGTGGGTGATCAACGAAGGCGAATACCGAATGATGAACACATTCGACCTCACCGTAGACCAAATCTACTTTGAACTCGCCCTCAACCCCTGGACCGTGCGGAACGTCCTCGACCAATTCGTCGAACGCTACTCCTATTACGACGACGTCAAATTCCCCGATTCCGATCAAACCTATCCCGGTGGCCTCACCTTCACCCACGATATGGGCGTCGCCAACCATTTCAGCCCCCCAGGCCGCTCTTGTTACGAACAAGCCGGTCTCAAAGGTGTGTTCAGCTACATGAGCTGCGAAGAGCTAATCAACTGGATTCTCTGCTCCTGCCTCTATCTCAGTCACACCCGCGACGTGCAGTGGGCCAAACAGAATCAATCCACCCTTGCCGACGCTCTGCGCAGCCTGGTCAACCGAGACCATCCCGATCCGCAACAGCGCAACGGCGTTATGTCCCTCGATTCCACTCGCTGCCAAACTGGTGCCGAAATCACGACTTACGACAGTCTCGATAAATCGCTCGGTCAAGCCCGCAACAATCTCTATCTCGCCGTCAAAACCTGGGCCTGCTACGCTCTAATTGAAGAGCACCTGCTCACCCTCGGCGAAGGTCTCCTTGCGGATCTGGCCCGCTCCCAAGCCAAACTCTGCGCCCAAACCATCGTTGATAGTGCCGACGATCAAGGTTTCCTCCCCGCTGTTATTGGCGAAGGTGTAGATGCCCGAATCATCCCCGCAATCGAAGGTCTGATCTTCCCCTACATCGCCGGTCGACTCGAACTTGTATCTGCCGACGGCCCCTACGCCGACCTCCGAGCAACGCTTGAAAAGCACCTCGATCTCTGCTTCTCAACCGGAGTATGTCGTTTCCCCGATGGCGGGTGGAAACTCAGCTCAACAAGCCGAAACTCTTGGCTCAGCAAAATCTATCTTTGTCAATCAATCGCCGAGCAACTCCTGAAACTTCCCGTCGACCAGAAAGCCGACAATGCCCACTGGAACTGGTTGATGGACGAAGACAATTCCTACTTCGCTTGGAGTGACCAAATGCTTGCCGGTAAAGCCCACGGAAGTCGCTACTACCCACGCGGAGTCACCGCCATCCTTTGGCTCGCCGACCAAGAAGCCCCGCTCAAGTCAATACGCGAAATTCTCCTCGGTAACCCCTCCAAACAAGACGCCCTCATCTAAGATGAACTCCCCTTTCATCCCGGATCGCCCCGTGAGATTCGCCGATGACGGCTACGCGGCGTGGTTACGCTATAAACCTCTCGGCACTCCGCCGCCAATCCCCATGCGGATAGCGGTCGAGAGCACCGATCCCATCATCCATACCGCGGCTCTCGAACTCAAACTCGGCCTCGAATGCCTTTTCGAACAGCCCTGCCCTCTCGTCGCCGACGATACAAACGCCGTTATTCATTTAATCCAAAATGACACCCTCAACCTAAAAACCGATGGCTTCCAAATCACGCAATCCCATCAAAACATCCTGATTGAATCCCCTAACCCTCGTGGATTGATCTACGCGGTTTTCCATCTCCTTCGCCTCCTCCAAACAAACGACATACTCGAATATCCCATCACCGAAGAACCCGCCGCCCCCATCCGTTACCTCAACCATTGGGACAACCTGGATGGAACCATCGAGCGGGGATACGCCGGACTCAGCATTTTCTATGACGATGACCAACCCATCGAATCGATCCTCACCCCAAATCTAGAACGAGTCCGTGACTACGCCCGGCTCATCGCCAGCATCGGTATCAACGGCGTCAGCCTCAACAACGTCAACTCCGATGATCGGCTCTATAGCGATGCCGGCTTGCCCACGATCATCAAACTCGCCGACATTTTCGCCGAATACGGCATTGGCTTTCTCCTTTCTGTCTGCCTCGATTCCCCTCTCCGACAAAGCAGTCTCGAAACATTCGATCCATGCAACCCTGATGTCCAAAAATTCTGGGCCGACAAAGTCCAGCAAATCAGCACGGCGACCAAAAATTTCGTCGGGTTTGTCCTCAAAGCCGATTCCGAGGGCCGCCTCGGCCCCTCAGCCTACAACCGCACCCACGCCGACGCCGCAAACTGTCTCGCCCAGGCTCTTGCCCCCATAAATGGCCACATCTTCTATCGGGGATTTGTTTACAACCACAAAATGGACTGGCGCGACCTCACTCTCGATCGAGCCAAAGCCCAATACGACAATCTCCAACCCCTCGATGGTCAGTTCGCACCCAACGCGATCATCCAAATCAAAAACGGCCCCATCGACTTCCAAGTTCGCGAACCTGTTTCGCCCACGTTTGCCGCATTAGAGCAAACCCCCACCGTGATCGAATTTATGATCACCCAAGAATATTTGGGCCAGCAACTTCACACCGTCTACGAAGTCCCGTGGTGGAAAGACAGCCTCGAATTCGATTTCCAAATTGAGGGCAAACCGAGCAAAACGAAAGACATCGTTACCGGCAAAACCTTTCCTCGCCAATCGTGTGGATTCGTTGCCGTGTGCGGTGTTGGTCGCTCATCAAACTGGATGGGCAACCACCTCGCCCAAGCCAACCTCTACGGCTACGGTCGCCTTGCTTGGAACCCCGACCTCTCCGCCAAGGAAATCAGCGACGAATGGTGCAAGCAAACGTTCTCTCGCGATCCAAACACTTATAAAACCATCACGAATCTGCTCCTCAGCACTTGGCCAACCTACGAAAAATACACCGGCAATCTCGGAATCGGCGGCCTCACCGATGTCATCCATATCCACTACGGCCCCGCGCCTCTCAGCAGCGAACACAACGGATGGGGTCAATGGCACCGCAGCACTGAATCTGCAACCGGCATGAACCGCACCGTTTCAACCGGCACCGGATTCACCGCCCAATATCCACCAATAGCCGCTGCACTGTTCGAAAACCTCGAAACCTGCCCCGAAGAACTCCTGCTTTTCTTCCACATCGTCCCCTACACCCACCGGCTCAAATCCGGCAAAACCGTCATCCAACACATCTACGACGAGCACTATCAAGGCGCGCTCGAAGCCCGAGAACTCAGCAAAACATGGCAAACCCTGCGCGGCAAAATTGACGAAAAGCGGTTCCTCGAAGTACTCAGCCAACTCCAATATCAAGCCGGACACAGCATCGTTTGGCGAGACAGCATCTGCCACTATTTCCATAAGCTCTCCAGAATTCCCGATTCCCACAACCGTGTCGGCAACGAACCCCACCGATACGAAGCGGAAGCAATGCACTTGAGCAACTACGAAGTTGTCAATGTCAAACCGTGGGAAGCCGCCTCAAACTCCCAAGCCATCAGCCTGAAACAAAACCAATCGACCGGCTCCGCCGAAACAACAATCCAAACCCTCCCCGGCCCCTATACCATCCATACTTGGTTCTTCGACCTTCCCGGTGCATCCGCCCGATTTACCCTGCAAGTGAACGGCAAGACCATCGACCAGTGGGATGCCCGCATGACGCTCCCCAGCACAAAAATCGACTCCCACACCCGCCAGCGCCACACAACTCCCAATATCACCCTTCAAGAAATCACCACCATCAAATTCATCGGCGAAGGATGCGATCAAAACCCCGCCGCCCTTGATATGTTCGAATTGGAACCGGTGAGTAACCCATGAAAATTGTCGACATCCGCGCTACCACCGTCTCCGTTCCTCTCCATGCTCCCCTCCGCCACGCCAACGGATGCCACTGGGGTCGGTTCGTACGCACAATCGTCGAGGTCGAAGCCGACAACGGGCTCGTCGGGCTCGGCGAAATGGGCGGCGGAGGTGAGACCGCCGAAGCCGTCTTCCGCGCCATGAAATCTTATCTTGTCGGGCACGAGGTCGCCCGGCTCGAAGAGATGAAATACAAAATCGCCAACCCGACCGCCAGCCTCTACAATAACCGCACCCAAATTCTCGCCGCCCTCGAGTTCGCATGCCTCGACCTCCTCGGACAATTCACCAACTTGCCCGTCTGTGATCTGCTCGGCGGAAAGCTGCAAGACGAAGTCCCCTTTGCAAGTTACTTATTCTTTCAGTACCCCAATGCCGACGGATCGGGCGAAGTCCGCACTCCCGACCAGCTCGTCGAGTTCGCCCTCCAAATCAAATCCACCCACGGATTCACATCCCACAAGCTCAAAGGCGGAGTCTTCGCGCCCCATTACGAGCTTGAGTGTTACCGCGCCCTCGCCCATGCCCTGCCGGGCGACACCTACCGCTTCGACCCCAACGCCGTATTCAGTACCGAACAAGCCATCTGGTTCGGTCAACAAATTGAAGACCTCAACAACGATTGTCTCGAAGACCCCGTTTTCGGCCTCAACGCCATGCGCAGAACCCGTGAAAAAGTCCGAGTGCCGCTTGCCACCAACACCGTCGTCGTGGGATTCGAACAGCTTGCCGCCAACATTCTCGACACCGCCGTGGACGTCATCCTTCTCGACACAACGTTCTGGGGCGGAATCCGACCGTGCATCAAAGCCGCCGGAATCTGCGAAACATTCGGTCTCGGCGTCGCTGTCCACTCAAGCGGCGAACTCGGAATCCAACTTGCCTCCATGCTTCACCTCGGAGCCGTCATCCCCAATCTCACCTTCGCCGCCGACGCCCACTATCACCACTTGAAAGACGATGTCATCGAAGGTGGCCTGCTCCCCTACCGAAACGGAAAAATCGCTGTCCCCACCGCTCCCGGCCTGGGCGTCAAGCTCAATCGTGAAAAACTAACCTTCTATTCCGAGGAATTTAAACGTCTCGGGGGCTATCCTTACGACAAAGATCCACTTCGCCCCGATTGGTGCGCCACCGTGCCCAACTCACGCTGGGCCGATCCCGACGACAACCGCATTCCGGATATCCCTCGATGAAGCAATGGTTTGAGTTTGAAGTAAATGCATATCGCGCGCTCTCTCCCGGAACCGATCCAGGGGTGGGGAATTCAGGTGTCTGAAAACTTATGACCATCCTCAGCCGTGTTCAAAGGGCCATCGACAGCGTCCCGATCATCGATCTCCACACCCACCTCTTCGCTCCCCAATTCGGCTCCCTCAATCTCTGGGGCATCGACGAACTCCTCACCTACCACTACCTCATCGCCGAAGTCTTACGGGCAAAACCCAACCTCAACCCCGAAGCTTTTCTTAGTCAGACCATATCCGACCAAGCCGATCAAATCTGGCAAACCCTCTTCGTCGAACGAGCCCCCATTTCCGAAGCCTGCACTGGGGTCTGCACCGTCCTGAGCGAACTCAGCCTCGACCCCGCCGCCCAAAACCTGCACGACATCCGCGCTTGGTTCCAGTCCCAAAATCCCGACCAGCACCTCACCCGAGTCCTTGCGCTCGCCAATATCGAATGCGTGACCATGACGAACGATCCCTTCGATCCCGACGAATCACAGTTCTGGCAATCACAAACCCCTTACGACCCTCGATTCCTACCTGTCCTCCGCATCGACCCCCTCGTCAACAATTTCGAAATAACCCAAACTCAAATCCCCGGAAATTCTGACCCGCTTACAAATGCCACCAACTTCATCGCAGCGAGCATCGACCAAATGCATCCCCGATACATGGCCGTCTCCCTCCCCTACGATTTCCAATATCCCGGGCAAGATTCTCGCACCGAAATCTTCGACAAAATCATTCTTCCCGCCTGTAAAAAGCACAATCTCCCCCTCGCTCTCATGATCGGCACCAATCGCCAAGTCAACCCGCGACTCGGACAAGCCGGAGATGGCATCGGCACCGCCGACCTCCACAGCCTCGAAACCCTTTGCCGCAATCACCCCGAAATCACATTTGTCGTCACAACCCTCTCGCGCGAAAACGCCCAACACCTCTGCGTTATCGCCCGGAAATTCGCCAATCTCAAAATTTTCGGATGTTGGTGGTTTATGAACAATCCAAGCCTCATCGAAGAAGTCACCGACCTCCGTTTCGAACTCCTCGGCGACACGTTCATCCCTCAACACTCCGATGCCCGCATCCTCGAACAACTCATCTACAAATGGAAACACAGCCGAGAAATCATCGCTAAATCCCTCACAAAAAGATTTGAAGCGCTGGAAAAAGCTGGTCGCCGTGTCTCCGACGACGAAATCACCGCCACGTGCCAAAAGCTTCTGCGCACCAACGCTCTGGATATCCTGGAGACAACTTCCTCATCATGAAATCTCCCTTCGACATCACCAACCGCCAAGCCCTCATCATGGGCGGAACATCCGGCCTCGGACGCGAAATCGCCCTCGGATTCGCCCGAGCGGGATGCAACACCATCGCGACCGGACGCCGACAGGCCGAAACCGATTCCGTCACCTCCGAAATCCAAAATCTCGGCGTACAAACCTTCAGTTGCCCGTGCGACGCCACAAACCTAGACTCCCTCAACAACCTGAAATCCCAAATCACATCCCTCGATATCCTCATCTATGCCGCCGGAAAAACCCTCAAAAAACCCACCGAAGAAATCACGCCCGAAGAATGGGCGGATGTTCAAAACGTCAACACCGCCGCCGCTCTCCGCACTTGCCAAACCTTCCTCCTCCTCCTCAAGCAAAGCCAATCCCCCCGGATTATCACCATCGCGAGCCTAAGCAGCTTCGCCGCTTTCTACCAAGTCGCTGCCTACAGCGCGTCCAAAGCCGCCCTCCTCAGCCTCACCCAGTCACTGGCCGTCGAATGGGGCAAGCACGGCATCCGCAGCAACGCAATCGTCCCCGGTGTATTTGTCACTGATCTCAACCGCAAACTCCTCAACGGCACCGCACGAGGTCAAGAACTCCTCACCCGCACACCCCTCAACCGGTTTGGAAATGCCGAAGAGCTTGTGGGTGCCGCCCTATTCCTCGCCTCCGATGCCGCCAGTTTCATCAACGGAATCGCCCTCCCCGTCGATGGCGGTTTCCTCGCTTCTGGGGTGAATCAGTGATAGGCAGACTTCAAAAAACCGCTGTTCATCCCTCCCCCCCGGGGAGGGAAAAAGGGAGGAGAGTATGGGAGCCCGCTACAACTGCAAATGGTGTTTCCGAATGAACATCCGCCCCGCGAATGAAGCAACCTACGACCTCGTCGCCCTCGGAGAAGTCATGCTCCGCTTCGATCCCGGCGATTCACGAATCCACACCGCCCGCCAATTCCAGGTCTGGGAAGGCGGCGGCGAATACAACGTCGCCCGGGGACTCACCGCCTGCTTCAAACTCCGCACCGCCCTCATTTCGGCGTTCCCCGATAACCCGATCGGTCAACTCTGCCAAAACCTCATCCAGGCGGGCGGTGTCGATCAGTCTCACTGCATCATCCGCCCATTCGATGGAATCGGTCGCGAGACTCGCCTCGGCCTCAACTTCACCGAACGCGGATTCGGCCCCCGAGCCGCCGTCGGAATCTCTGACCGCGCCAACTCCGCCGCAAGCCAACTCAAACCCGACGAAATCGACTGGGATCAGTTCTTCACCCAAAACCCCGCGCGATGGTTTCACACCGGTGGAATATTCGCCGCCCTCAGCGAAACCACAGCCGAAGTCGCACTCGAAGCATTACAAGCGGCTAAAAATCACGGTGTCGTCACCAGCTACGACCTCAACTACCGACCCTCCCTCTGGAAGTCAATCGGCGGACAACCCAAAGCCCAATCTGTCAATCGTGAACTCGCGAAATTCGTCGACGTCATGATTGGCAACGAAGAAGATTTCACCGCCGCGCTTGGATTCGAAGTACAAAACTCAACCCAAGACCACGCCACTCTCGACCCCTCCAGCTACCAAGAGATGATCGCCGAAGTACAAAAAACCTTCCCCAACATTAAAGCCGTCGCGACCACTCTCCGGATCGCCACGAACGCCTCCGAAAATTCTTGGTCGGCCATTCTCCAAACCGACAACCACCTCTACCAAGCTCCCAACCGTGACCGACTTCCCATCCTCGATCGGGTCGGTGGCGGAGACAGTTTCGCCTCCGGATTGATTTACGGATTCCTCCAAGGCAAAGACCCTCAATTCTGCGTCGATTGCGGATCCGCCCACGGAGCTCTCGCCATGTCCACCCCCGGCGACACATCCATGGCAACCCTCGACGAAGTTCTCAAAGCCATGAAGCCCGGCACCGCAAGGATCGACCGATGACAAAACACGAAGTAAAAGACTGGATTGAAAAATCAAAAATCGTCCCCGTCGTTCGCGCGGAAACCGCCGAGCAAGCCACCCAAATCTGCGAACTCCTCCTCACCGCCGGTATCACCACCCTCGAAATCACCCTCACCGTCCCCGGTGCCGTTCAAGTCATCCGCGCCTTATCCCAAGAATTCCGAGGCAAAGCCCTCATCGGAGCCGGAACCGTTCTCACTCCCCGCCAAGCCGACGAGTGCATCGATGCCGGAGCAAGGTTCATCGTCGCCCCCAACACTAATTCCAACGTCATAACAACTTGTAGCCAGTCCGGAATCCTCTGCGCCGCCGGTGCCCTCACCCCCACCGAAGTCCTCCACGCCCACAATCTGGGTGCCGATATCGTCAAGGTCTTCCCGGCCGACGCCCTTGGCGGACCCACCTACATCAAGTCTCTCCGCGCTCCCCTCCCCACAATTCCCCTTATGCCAACTGGTGGAGTCACCCTCCAAAACATTCCCGATTACTTCGCCGCCGGTGCCGTCGCCGTGGGTATCGGCAGCAATCTCGTTGACATCAAACTCCTCGCATCAGACCCCGGTGAACTCGCACGCCGTGCCGAAGCTTTCCACCAAGCTGCAAACCAAGCCCCAGACCAAGCCTAAACAAAAAATGGAAACCACCCTCCGCTCCGCTGCCCAAAAACGCAACCTCAAAATCGGGTGCGCCGTCGCAACCCACCTCCTCAACGACCCCGAATACGCAATGATTCTCGGTGCCGAATTCAACCTCATCGAACCCGAAAACGACCTCAAGTTCGGCCCCGTCCACCC
>Ga0075012_10001526_pt1 | contig 23394 bp, 13 predicted proteins | sample All_14_2_FD_71474 | JGI IMG/M metagenome (GOLD analysis project Ga0075012, IMG submission 71474) | Freshwater microbial communities in response to fracking from Pennsylvania, USA - Allegheny Zone_MetaG_DW_15 | ecosystem: Environmental > Aquatic > Deep subsurface > Groundwater > Drilled...
ATCCTGGCCATGTTCATGAACACGGCCATCGACCAGAACCTGGACAAGTTCAAGGCCGACAATGGCCGCGAGCCCACCGAAACGGAAACCGCGAAGATCAAGGAGTGGGTGCTGGCCAACGTGCGCGGCACCGTGCAGGCCGACATCCTGAAAGAAGACCAGGGCCAGAACACCTGCATCTTCAGCACCGAGTTCAGCCTGAAAGTGATGGGCGACATTGCCGAGTACTTCGTACACCACAACGTGCGCAACTTCTACAGCGTGTCCATCAGCGGTTATCACATTGCCGAAGCGGGGGCCAACCCCATCAGCCAGCTGGCCTTCACGCTCAGCAACGGCTTCACCTTCGTGGAGGCCTACTTGGCGCGGGGCATGCACATTGACGACTTTGCGCCGAACCTGAGCTTCTTCTTCAGCAACGGCATGGACCCCGAGTACACGGTGATGGGCCGCGTCGCCCGCCGCATCTGGGCCACCGCCATGAAAGAAAAATACGGTGCCAACGAGCGCAGCCAGAAGCTGAAGTACCACATCCAGACCAGTGGCCGCAGCCTGCATGCGCAGGAGATCCAGTTCAACGACATCCGCACCACGCTGCAGGCGCTGATTGCCATTTACGACAACTGCAACAGCCTGCACACCAACGCGTTTGACGAAGCCATCACCACGCCCACCGAAGACAGCGTGCGCCGCGCCATGGCCATCCAGCTCATCATCAACCGCGAATGGGGCCTGGCCAAGAACGAAAACCCGTCGCAAGGCGCGTTCATCATCGAAGAACTGACCGAGCTGGTGGAAGAAGCCGTGCTGACCGAGTTCGAGCGGATTGCGGAGCGTGGCGGCGTGCTGGGCGCCATGGAAACCGGCTTCCAGCGCGGCAAGATTCAGGATGAATCCATGCACTACGAGATGCTGAAACACACGGGCGAGCTGCCCATCGTCGGGGTCAACACCTTCCGCAACCCCAAAGGCGACACGGTGCCCGAAACCCTGGAGCTGGCGCGCAGCACCGAGGAGGAAAAACAAAGCCAGCTCAACCGGCTGGCAGATTTCCACGCCCGTCACGCAGCCCAGGCGCCCGCCCAGCTCAAGCGCCTGCAACAGGCCGTGATCGACAACGCCAACGTGTTCGATGTGCTGATGGATGCCGTGCGCGTCTGCTCGCTGGGGCAAATCACATCGGCGCTGTTCGAGGTGGGTGGGCAGTACCGGCGGAACATGTGAACCCACCAAATTCATAGCTGTCAACGCTTGCCAGACAAGCGCCAGACGCCAAAATGGCTTGAATTTCCAGAGGCAGCTTGTTCAGATGCCCCCCGGGTTAGCATGCCGCCATGAAGACCAAAGCCCCTCACGCCCCTCCCAGCACCTGGCGCTTGTACCTTCAAATGACCCGGCCGGGTTTTTTGTCGGTCACCGCGCTGGGCTGCTTCATTGGTCTGGCCTCTGCTGCCGCCTGCGGTTGCGGGTTTGATGCACTCAAGGCCTCGGCCACGGTGTTGCTCGCGGTGCTGGCCCACGCGGGGGCCAACGTGCTGAACGACTTCCACGACTCCCGCAGCGGTGCCGATGCCGCCAACCGGCAAGGCATCTACCCCTTTTCCGGTGGTGCACGGCTCATTCAGAACGGACACGTGTCCGAACGCGACACGGCCCTGTGGGGCCGAGCGCTCATGGGTTTGGTCGGACTGGGAGGTTTGCTGCTGGCCGTTCAAAGCGGTGGCGGTCTGCTGCTGATCGGCGCCGCGGGAATGCTGCTGGGCTGGGCTTACTCGGCACCGCCCCTGTCATTGATGTCACGCGGCCTGGGCGAACCCACCGTTGCCGCTTGCTGGTGGCTGATGGTGGTGGGCGCAGACTATGTGCAGCGGGAACGGTTTTTCATCATCCCCGCTCACGTCGCCGTCAGCTACGCCGTGATGGTGTCCACCATTTTGCTGGTGTGTGGCGTGCCCGATATCGAAGCGGACCGGGCCGTGGGCAAACGCACTTTGGCCACCCGACTGCCCCAACGCGGGCTGGCCTTGGTGTACCTCGGGTTGGTGCTGTTTGCACACGCCTGGCTCGCGGTGGGTGTTTGGGCCCTGGTGCCCCCACAGCCCACCCTGTGGGCTTGCCTGGCCCTGGTTCCGGCTGCGTGGGCGGCAGGGTTGCTCTGGCACCGCCCGGTGGATGACCGTCATCAGCTCAGGCAAGCCATCGTGCTCACGCTGTGGGCCACGCACCTGCACGGACTGGGGCTGGTGGCAGGACTGCTGTTGCCCCACGTCTGAAGGAACGGAGCGGGCCAGGAAAAAGCGGCCCCCCCGACCCCGACGGAAGGGTCAACGACTGCCCAGGGGCAAGACGGGCACAGACGGACCGGATGTCCGCGCCGGGGTCTGGTTCGACAGCCGGGGTTGTGCCCACAGCGGCGGCACCTCCGGAACACCGGTTTCCTGATACGGCAACTGCAAAGGCTGTGGCGGCATACCCAAAGCCTGCTGTCCCTCCACCTGCGCCAACCAACGTTGAAGATTGGACAGGTTGGCCGCGATATCGGCCCGGGCAGGTGCGAGCTTTACCGCACGCTGCAACAGTGAAGAAGCCTGCTGATAGCGGCCTTTGGCCGCCTCTGCCACGGCAAGGTTGTTCAGGGCGATGGGGTCAAACGGATTGATGGCAGCCATCTCTGCCGGATCTTGACCGACAACCCCGCCCAAGCTGCCCTGTGACGAATAGCCATAACCCGCATGGGCGGCTGGAAACACCAGCTGCCCTGACTTGGGGCCTGAGCTGCCACAGCCCTGAAGCACCAAAGCGACCCCCAGCCCCAAGCCCCAGCGGGCCCAACGCGACTCCCTGATGTGTTGTGGATTGGCCGTTTTCATGTCACTGCCCCACTTTCAACACACGGGGAGGAAACCGTGTGGGTGTGTAGATGGGATCGAAGCTGTAACGCACATAGACCAACCCACTGGTTTGCGTGTAATCCGACGCGTTGTCGATGGACACCTTGCCACCCACCGACCACTGCGGCGCAAACTGATACTCGGCCTCACCCCCCAAGCGGAAACCCAACCCGGTCTTGGACTGACTGGGGTAAAAAGACCTCCACGTCACACCTGTGGGTGCAGCCACGGCATTGGCCGCCGCGACGGTCTCCCAGTTGGACTGCTGCACGGCATCGCCTGGGAAATAGGCCGCACTGTTCTCGCGGAAGTTCTGAATGCCGATGGAGCCATCGACACGGTAGGACACCTTGCCAGACCGCCCTGCAACCTCCAGGGGCAGTGCAATGCTGAAGTAACGTTGCGGGCTGAAGTACCCGCCATGGCCCAGCGTGAAATACCGCAGATTGCGCTTGTAACCCAAGGCGGTGACGCTGACACCGGCGGTCAACTCCATGTCGCTGTCCTGGATCAACTTGTAGTAGGCCCCGCCACCAATTTCGAACCGGCTGTTGTTGACCACGTTTTTGCCGCGCAGCATGTGGAAACCGCCATAGCCATAGAGACCAAACGCCCCTTGCTCCACACCCACCTCTGCCCGGGCACCTGTGGCGGTCACACCGCCCCAGGTCTTGCCGGTCACATCGTCCACGGTACCGGCATAGGACAACAAGCTGTCGGTCACCGCACGGCGGGACACGTCAAGCTTGAGTTTCATATCGCCGAACGAATCGTTGTACGCCACACCACCGACCGCATTGGTCACCTTGAAGCCCAGGGGGGTTGCGCCCAGGTCCAGCTTCAACCGGGCCGTTTCGTAGGCGACAGACAACCCCACACCGGAGTCCTCCTGGTCGCGGGTGGTCCCCACGCCACCGGTCACATTGGCCAAAGCGTTTGAACCAAACTGTTGCGCGGTATTGAAGTCGGTGGAACTCACACGGCCTGCACTCAAAAAGACAGGCTCCATCCGCAACACCAAATGACCGCTGTCCCCCATGGGGAAACGGCCTTCGATCACCGTGCTGAAGTCGGTCAGCTCGCTGGTACCGGAATCCCCATTTCGCCCCCTCCAGAGGCCGCCTGCGGCAGCCCAACCTGACCGATCCGCACGCAGCTCGTCAATTTCCCGCTGCAAGGATCCGGGTCCCGTGGCTCGGCGCTGTGACACGGAAGGCACCTGCAACGGCGCGGCAGCGGCTGGCTGAACCGGCCGTTCCCAAGTCTGACGGGCAGGCTCCAACGCAGATCCGTTGTCAGCAACGGGCAGGAACTGTTGGGGAGGCGCCTGCAGAGGTGACAGGTAAGGAGTGGGCGCACGTACGCCGTCTGACAAAGCGGTGTTGTTGACCGGATAGCTGCCCGTGACGGGCATCAGAACAGGCGGAGACATCGCGGCAGCGCCCTGAGGCGCGAACACGGACGCTGGTGCCTGAGCCACGGCTTGAGAAGGGTACGCGGCCCCACCCCTGGGGCTGTAATCGGAATACTCCGTGGGATTCACGTAGCGCGGCTCTGGCGCGCGTTCGAATTGGGGCCTAGGGGCCAGATATTGCACCATCCGCATACCGTCCCGAGGCGGTGGGGCGTCGGTGTAGGGGGATTCCGCCACTTGGTCGGCACCTGCAGCCCCAGAAGCAACGCGTCGTTGAGATGCCAAGGGATCGCCCAAAGACGCCACTGGGTTGTCGCCCCGAACACCCCCGCCCGAAGCAGCCGGGCTCATGGAGTACGGTTGTTGGACCAGTGGTTGGCCCACGGGCTGCATCAGCGGGCGATAACCTGGTGTACCAGTGGGCGCAACCTGGCGTCCACCCAGCGGATTTGGAATCAATGGAACCGGTGGAACGCCCGCCCCTTTGGCACCCGCAGAGGGTTGTGGAGGCAGGGAGTAGTCAACCAAGCTGACGCCCAAGGGCCCCGTGCGCTGCAACTGGGCCTGCGCAGCAGACACCTGCTGCGCCTGTTGCAACAAGGCAACCGCTTGTCGGGTCTTGCCTTGGGCACGGGCCAAACGCCCCTGCATGGACAGAACAGCGGGATCAGTGGGGGCCATGCGGCTGGCGGTATCCAGCGCCGACTGGGCATAGGCCAGTTCTCCTGCGGCCAGAGCGGAGCCCCCGGCCGCCACCAAGGTCGGCACATCGGGTTCTGCCTGGGTCAATATCTGGTGGTACCACGCCAGCGCCCGGGCATGTTCCCCCGCACTGCTGTACAACCGGGCCAATGCTTGCTGCGCGGGAATGTCATTGGGCTTTTCACTCAGGAGCTGAGCCGCAATTTCATAAGCGGCAGAAAAATTTCCGGCTTCTCGCTGCGCATCGGTCTGGCGCACACTGTAGGCCCACCGAATGGCGTCCACGTCGGCGCGCTGGGAATTGGTCAAGGGCTGTGCATACAGTTGCCTCAGTTGGGCTGCCAATTCGACATCCTGTCGCGATTTCAGCAACAGACCGGCATACTGAACCAGCAAGTCAACTTCAGGTTTGGGGCTCTGTGCCAGCAAGTTGCGCATCATGGTCAGTGATTTGGGCTCATCCCCCAGATCCAGCATGACCTGGGCAATGGCCGCCAGCAACTCCGGCTCCCGTCCTGCAGCAGACAAGGCCTGATCCAACACCTGCGAAGACTGGTTCTTTTGCCCCATGCGTGCCAGCACTTCAGCCTTCGAAATCTGTGCACGCACCCACAATTTGCGCTGAAGGTCAGACATCTCCCGCGTGCGGGAGTTGGCGGGTATTTTTTCCAGCATCGCCAGCGCAAGCGGATATTCCTTGGCCTCGGCACTCATCAGGGCGGCTGCATGGAGCGCATCAGGCATGTCAGGACTGGTCTGTAACAAACCGTCCATCAAGCCGAATGCCTCACTGGCGGCGCCAGATCGGTGATACAAGCGTGCCAACTCAAGTCGCAGCCACGGGCTGTTGGGGTCCCACAGCAACGCCTCCTCAAGTTGCTGCATGGCTCCGACAGGGTTGCCTTGCGCAATCATTTGCACACCTGCCCGGCGGTATTGCTCGGCCCTGAGGCTTCCATAGCCCAAGGCTTCCTTCTCCTCGTCGGACAATCCCTCTGCCAGCTGCAACGCCTCGTCAACCTTGCCTTCTCTGACAAGCACCCCTGCAAGACCCCGACGGACATCCACGGACTTGGGATAAGCGACCAACACAGAACGGTAAGCCCGCTCCGCGTCCAGCAGTCGCCCCTCTTGAACCAAGAGATCAGCCAGCGCAGCAGGCGGGCGCTCATGCTTTTTGTTCAGCTGTGCCGCACGCTCGTACAAACGGCGCGCGCCACCGATATCACCCGCACTCGCTGCGGCGTCCCCATCATCCAGTGACTGCCAAAACCGTGCACTGGTCAACGCCTCTTCCCATTTGCGGTTGCCGCTGATACGCAAAGCCTCGGACAACAATTTGTCCGCCTCTGTGAAGCGCTCCTGTTTGAGCCGCACCACGCCAAGGCCACCCAATGCATCAGGGTTCTTTGGTCCGGATGCCAGCAAATTCTCAAAGCGTTTCTCCGCTTCCCCCACGTCACCGACGTTGAGGGCCTTGAAGCCATCCCTCAACGCAATGCTTCTGGCATCAAGGGGTTTTGGCGCAAATGCCTGACTCAAGCCTGCAACCCGTGCTCGAACGGCTGCGTCGTTCGGCTGGACATTCAAATAGGCTTGGAACAGTGACAAGTCGGCCTTGCTGGCTTCCAACCAGATCAAAGCCTTGCGCCATGCGTCAATGGCAGGTTTTGCCACTTGCGGTTTGCGGGCCAAATCGGCGAGCAACCGAATGCCCTCACGCCGGGTTGCTGCCCGGTAGGTCAAGTGCTGACCGTATGCCACACCAATGAAGGGACTTTCTGGTTCTTCGGCATACAGTCGCTCCAAACCTTTGCGGGCATCTTCCCATCCGTTGGAAGTTCCCCCCAGTGTCTGGTAGTACTCCAACGCCAAGGGCCCGGACATCGGCCGCCCCTCCAGCAGTTGCCGATACAACCCCACCGCTTCCTCCGCTCGTCCGGCCCTGGCAGCCGCACGTGCCTGATCCAGCAATTTGGAATTGACGGTCTTTTGGGCCGCAGCACCTTCAATGCGCTTGATGGCTTCGCGGTTGGCTTGGGGCTGCTTCTTGAGCTCGTCGGTGATTGCCCTGGCGGCATCCAATCGATTGTTATCCAATTCAAACTGAGCCAGCCCCGCAAGTGCCTCCGGATTCTTGGGCTCGATTTGAAGCAGCCTTTTCCAGGCTGCCGCAGCCAAGTCCGAGCGCCCTTTGCCCTCCCAGAAGCGGGCTTGTTCCGTGAGGGTCTTCACAGCCACGCTGTCGTTTGCCAAAACAAGCGGAGCCCCGACCAACAGCACTGAGGAAATAGACGCACTTGTCAACAGGCTCAACCAGCGGTTTTTCTGAAATGGAAGCGAATGGATCATGGTGATTCAGCCTGAGCAGAGAGTGACAGCCATCTGCTCTTATTTTCCAGAGGAACGCTTCACGGCTTGCCGACGCAATAGCGTGTAAAGCACACCCGCCAGAACCACAGCAATCACGACAATGATGAGCCCCGCCAACCAAGCGTTGTTGGCCAGCGCCCATCTCAGGGCCATCAAGGGGGGCAGGCTGCCCACGAAATACGTGGACGCCGTTTCCATGGCATCCACCTCTTTGCCTCTGATGACCGAAACACCCCCCTGGATTTTGGGGACGACGTCCGCATCCATCAGCGCATTGAGCACGTCGGCCTGACCACTGACCCGGTCACTGGTCAACGCCACAACACTGCGGCCCGATTTCAGCGGCGACTCGAAGCCGTACAAAACGGCATCGGTGGCCAACGTGGATGCCGAAAGGTGTGCCACAGGCAAGAAATCGCCTTTGTGGGACTCGTACCAAGGGATGAGCCTGCGCTTGGTATCAGAAAGAGAGAACAAACGGCTCTCCCCATCGACAGAGAAGGGCATGTACTTTGCCCACTCCTTGAGCAAAGGCTGGTTGCTCGTCCCACCAATCAACAACAAGTCCTTATCTGCATGTTTTTGAACATCCGCAGACCTTGCAACCGACACACCGTAAACAGGCAATCCTGTGGACTCACCCATACGGCCCATCAGGGTCAAATAGGTTCCGATGTCACCGGCACTGTAATTGTCGGGAAGCACAACGGCCGTCTCGGACAAGTCCGCCATTCTCGTAAATGGAAAACCTGTGTTGGCAAATGCACTCATGTCGGGCATTTTCAGGTAATGCGGAAACTTGCTGATGTCGATTTCCGAGTCAGGATCAATCGCTGCCCGCACGTTATCCAACACCACGTCACGGCAGGCTCCTTCTTTGGGATAGTCAAAGCTGAAATGGAACTGCAATTGACTTCTGGCCCGCAACTGGTTCACGGGCATGTGAAATTTGGCGGTCGCTGGCAGCAATTCACCCGGGGCCATACGCGCAATCAAATCCTTGAGTGTGGAATCCGGCGCATCAGACCCCGGATAGGCCAACAAAGGATAGGACGTGATGTATTTCTCGTTGACCAACACGTTCATGTTGGACTTGTCTTGTCTTGGACGTGGGGTGTAGCGGTATTTGAGGTCAAGCGGCACCCCCGCAGACTTCCAAGCGAACAAATCCGGCGGAGTGGTGACATTCAGACGAATCAGATCAGGTGACAGCCCACGCACATTCAGGTCATCCAACGTGGCAATTTCCCCGAATTTCACGGCACGGTCACTGGGCAACCAGCGTGGGGCGTCGTAGGGAACCCGAGGCTTCAACCCGTCAAGCTTGGCATTGGCCACCGTTTGCCCTGAGAGCGCCGGCCGACCAAGACCCAGCGACGTGGCAGCCGTTCTCAATTCGGCAGCATCACGCCCGAGCACATACAAAATTTTGTATCGCACATCTGCCGGATGAGGGGCAACGGCAATGGTGGGACCGTTGATCGCGGGAATATCCACCAAGCCTTGTGGTCGATCATCGCTGGTGGCAAAAACCACCACGTTGTCTGTCGGCAACTTGTTCAAATGTGCTGGAAACCAAGCACCTCGGTAACTGGCCAAGTCACCAAACCACGAGGCCACAATGCCAGCGGCCTCCAATGTGGCAACAGAAGGCGATGCACCAAACACAAATGGGCGCTCCAGCCGTCGTCCATCCCGGCGATCAAAAAACGGAACCGGCAACAACGCCAAATCATTCACGACAGACAAGGGGGTCACCGTGAACTGAATTGAACTCAAGTTGCTGACATTCAACCAAAGACTGGAGTGAAAAGGGTCTTCGCAGTCCAGCGTGTAGTGCCCGATGAACTGCAGACTCAATCGATTGAAGTCGCTGACCAATCGTGGGTCAATTGAAATTTCACGCACCAAGCTGCCACCAGCCTGCTCTTTGGGCAAGGGCACGGTTTGCGCCACCTCACCATTCAGCAGTATTTTCAAATGCGACAGATTCGTCAACAATGAAGGGGAATAGGAAAAATCCAGTTTCAACTTGATCGCGGTAACCACCTCATCTGCGGGAATGCTGAAGGGCACCGAATAAATGGGATCGATACCGCGCAGTTGAAAGGGTTGCAGTACACCCAACTGCTTGAATGTAAAACTGTAGTTTCTGAGAGCAACACCTGGAAAATGGGGTGATGTGAGGGTAACGGCAGGATCGGCGGGCTCCACGGGAAGAGCCTTCGTTTTTTTGTTTTGAGCCCATACATTGGGAGTCATGGAAGATGTGGCAATGGCCGCACCAAACATGAGCGCCGCAAGCAATTGACGTTTGAACATTGAATTTCCCTTGTTTCTCAGATTCAATTCGCGTCAAGTCGACGCTTTCCCGGCGATTGGGGTGACTTCGGCTGCAACCTTGGGTGCAACTCGCCGACGCTTCAGTTCATTCACGAGCAGTGAAGCAAGCACCTTAAATCCCCTCAAACCCATCCAGGTGACTTCGCGCATGGAAGCCAATGGTTTATCGGGTTTTCTCTTGTCACCCCAGACCACCCAACTGTCGGCCCGGGCAAATGTGCATTGAACAAAATCAACCGATTGCTGGGTCGACATCGGAGCAAAGCGCAAGCCCATGTGATTGCCGCGAATCAACGTCACCGAGGCATCAAATTCGAATTCATCCATTCCCCGCTGCAGAGCCAACTTGACGCGCTGACCCACCGGAACCTGAAGGGGCACAGGAAACGTTACGCCAACCCCGCCATCGGAATAATCAGTGGTTGTGCAGACATAGCTGCGCCCATCCTCTGTCCGCACTGCGGCTGGAATCTTCATCGCAACCCGCTGAGAACGTCGCACCTGTCTGGCTTCATTCGCCACGGCAATTGCCGCACCCAACATAATCAGGTTATAAATAGTCCAAATCAAATTGAGAATGATGGTTTCCACATCTGCATCAAAATCCCAAAATAATTTGACAAAGCCAGCCAGCATTCCAAGCAAACTCAGGCTCATCAGAATCAAATACGGTTTGGATATATCCCAATCAAAGAATTCATTCTCATTCAGGCCACCTTTGGCAGTCACGTTGAACTTGCCATACTTTGGATTGATAAATGCAATCAGCGTTGGTCGCAAAATGTACCAAGCAAGCACTGATTCATATACCTCGGCCCAAAAGGAATGGCGAAACTCGCCTTGCATGCGTGAGTTCGTCAAGTTCGCATGCAGCAGGTGAGGCAATGCAAACAATGCAATGGTGATTGCAGACGCCTGTATCACCTGTGAACCAAACAACAGGTAAGCGAGAGGCGCCGTCAAAAACACCAGCCGTGGCAGCCCGTAAAAGAAATGGAGCATGGCATTGGCGTAGCACAACCGTTGAGGAAAGCGAAGCCCTCTGCCAAAAAAAGGGTTGTCAATCCTGAAAATCTGCGCCATGCCCCGTGCCCAGCGAATACGCTGCCCCACGTGGGCGCCCAATGACTCGGTGGCAAAACCGGCGGCTTGAGGCACAGCCAAATAGGCCGTCGAATAGCCACGGCGGTGCATTTTCAACGCGGTGTGGGCATCCTCGGTCACGGTTTCAACTGCAATGCCCCCGATCTCGTCCAACACAGACCTTTTCATGACCGCGCAGGAACCACAGAAAAAGGTGGCATTCCACAAATCATTTCCGTCCTGCACCAGGCCATAGAACAATTCGCCTTCGTTGGGTACCTTTTTAAAGGTGCCCAGGTTTTTCTCGAAAGGATCTGGAGAGAAAAAATGGTGAGGCGTTTGAACCATGGCCAATTTGGAATCGCGTCCGAACCAGCCCATCACGACCTGCAAGAACGTTCGCGTGGGTATGTGGTCGCAATCGAAAACCGCCACATATTCACCTTGTGTCACCTTCAAAGCAGCATTGATGTTGCCCGCTTTGGCGTGCTTGTTGTCTCGCCTGGTCAAATAACCAACCCCAGCCTCTTTGGCAAAGTTGGCAAATTCTTCTCGGCGACCATCATCCAGCACGTATACCTTGATTTTGTCCTTTGGCCAATCGATGGCCATCGCGGCAAACACGGTGGTCCGGACAACCTTCAATGGTTCGTTGTACGTCGGAATGAATATATCGACCGTAGGCCACGTTTGGTTGTCCTGAACCATCGGTGCGGGTTTTCGCTCCAACGGCCACGCGGTCTGGAAGAACCCCAACACCAACACAATCCAGGCATACAGTTCGGCAAGAAACAACCCCGTTCCAAACAACCCGCTGAGCCACGAGTCAAAAGAGATGGTGTCTGTCAGGCGCCAATACAAATAGCGCGTGGATGCCACGACAGACAACACAATCAACGCTTGGGTCACATACCGCCCAGGCAACAACCTCAGAAACAACGCGGCGCAGAACGTCACCAATCCAAAAACCAGTTGCTGCCCTTCCGTGAGGGGGGTGGAAACGGTCAGCCACAGAACAGGGATAACGACCAACCACACAACGAAGCGAAGCATGGTGTTTTGCCACCCTCGCCAGCCAGCCAAATCGCGCACAGCACTGACAGCGAATCCAAACGACCGTTTACGCGCCAGCAAGCGCATCTGCAATCGGGCATGGCGAATGCGCCGGATGTTCATGGCCGCTCCATTCGGGTCCTGCCGGTCAGCTGCGGCTGCATTTTTTGCTCCAACCACCGCACCACTTGTGCAATATCGCTGGATGCCTCGCTGTGGGGGGAATACTGAAGCACCAATTGATCAAAAGCCAATGCCTCGCGGACGGCCTCATCCTGGTGCACCACCATGGGCAAAACACGGTCCCCCAAACCTGCACGGACCACTTTGACCACATCACGAGACAGGGCGCTTCCAGCGTTCACACTGTTCAGCAAATAAGCCGAGCCGATAAAGCCCTCTCTCCCCGCACAGTACCGCTCGATCAAACCCTCCATGGCAGGCAAGGTCGCATACGAGGCCGCATCGGCGTGAACCACCACGAGCACAAAATGAGCTGCCCTGAGCACCTGTTGCTGGTACAGGGACGGACCAGGAGGTGTGTCGACCACCACGACATCTTGATCTGCCAAGCGCAGATTGCCCAACCCTCGGGCCAGCCAATCGGGATGTGATGACAAATGCACCTCGAAAGCATCTCTGTCCCCCTCGTTCAATTCACCGTAAGGCAAAACGACCAGCTCTGGTGACGAAGACTTGAACACGGCGCCAGACCAAGGCCGCCCCTCCAAGGATGCCCGTGCCACGCCATCCACATCGTGGGTGGCCACGCCCAAATGCAAACGCAAGGCGTTTTGCGGATCAAGGTCCAAGGCCACCACAGTTCGCCCCCGCGCCAGGGAAAGGGCCAAATTGGCCGCAAGCGTGGTTTTGCCCACCCCTCCTTTGGCCGAGACGATGGACAGGATTACCACTTGATCAACCTCTTCAACGGACTGGCCACGGGTGTCTCAACCGATTTCGGGGCAGGAGGCACCAAGCGATTGAACACACTTTTGAGATCAGAAGACGACGCCACAGGAACAACAGGAGCGGAGGGAGGGACCATCGGTGCAACGGCTTTCACCCATTGGGGTTGGGTCGCCACAGGAGAAACGGTTTCGGGAGCGATTGCAGGCGCAACCTCGCGGGGCTCGGGAACCGGTGCCGTCACGCGCTTCACGGGGGGCTCATCAGCGGGGACCGGCTTTTCGGCAACCACGTGAACGATCTGGGGAACCGTTTTGGTTTTGTATATCACCACCTCCATTTGTGCCATGCGCTCCCCCACCTCCACCGAACGCTTGGCGGCCGGTGCCTCACCATGAGAAAGTGGCTTCAGTTGCCCCAGCAATGGCCAGTGCTTTTCGGCTGCATCAGCTTGGTCACTGGAAACAATTTCTTGGTATGACGCCGCATCACCTCCAAAACGGCGATACAGCGTGTGGATGTCTTCTGACTTTGACAAATGGCCTCCGTGGCAAAAAGTTCTGTGCTCTGGTCAACGGGCGGTCAACTCGAACACCATGTGCATAGGCAAACCAGAGGCCGGCTGCTGTATCAACACCAGTTCGGCAGGAGCCCCTGCAGCACTCAACCAACCGCTGTAAACGCCTTGGAGAAACCCGCCCGCCACATCGGAGGTCACCTGCAAGGCGGCGGGCAAGGGGCAAGCCCGGTGGGTCACCTGCAGGTGCCGCCCCAAATCCGACACGGATGCGTATCCCCACTGGATACGGCTCCAAACCTGATTGAAAGCCGCTTCCAAAGCCGTGACATCTGCGCACGCGCCCAGTGGATAGGCTTCAGCGAAGCGGGAACCCAGTCGGAACAAAAGCTGTCTGAGCTCATCGTCAGACAGCTGGCTGCTCAACTCGGACCCCAGCAACACCAAAAAGGAAGACCACTGAGGTGAAATGCGCTCCAGCGCCAGATGCTGCAAAAGCGCCATGGAATCAGTGGTGGAGTTGTCAGCTGGGGGCATGGCAGGGTCTGGGTTGAATCGGTCGGATTTTGGATGCTCAAAGGAGCGTTATATAGCACCAAGCAATGAAACATCGCAAGCGCGTGAACCTTTGGATCGCCATGTTGTTTTTGTGCAGAAGTCATAAAAAACAAACACTTGCCCCTCCGCAGAACACCGGGGCAGCTCAAACACCCAGGCATTCGCGGCCCTACCGCCCTCCGGTCAAATACCCTTGCAGGTATTGACTCCGATCAGACAATCGCACCGTTCACACATGATGGCGCACCCCACTCGAGTCTTTTGCACATGAATCTGTTGAAGCGTTTTTTAGGCGGTCTGCCCCGCTCGGCGGCCTTGTATGGGCTGCTTTGGATGCTTTGGTCACAAGCCTGGGCCATTGAAGTGCTGAACACACCTGTGGTTCAAAGTGAGCAGGTAAGGGCCGAGTTGCTGGCACATGCCCCGGAAGGGGTTGGCGCGGGCAAACCCTTGTGGGTGGGCTTGCAACTGCAACACGCCAAAGACTGGCACACCTACTGGAAGAACCCTGGCGACTCCGGTCTGCCCACACAGTTGGAGTGGAAGTTGCCTCCCGGCGTGACCGTGAGCGCCCCTGTATGGCCCACCCCAAAAAAGTTTCCCCTGGGCCCGTTGGCCAACTTCGGCTATGACGGCACTTTGCTGCTGCCGGTGCAAATCACATTGCCGACCGACTGGTCTGCACGGTCCTTGGACGTGAAGCTGAACGCATCGTGGCTGGCTTGCCGCACCGAGTGCATTCCAGAGGAAGGGCTTTTCCGCATCAGTCTGCCAGCCTCGGCGGCCCTGTCGCTGCACGGACTGGCATTTGAAGATGGGCTGAAAAGGGCTCCTTCAGATATAGTGCCCAGCGCAAGCTCTATAAGGGTTGAAGGCCAATTTGTTTTATTTTCATCGAACAACTTGCCTGGCAAATGGCAGGGCCGAACGCTGTCACTTTTTCCGGAGCAGCCCAACATCATCGAGCCCGGCGCCCCGTGGGATCAGCAATGGGAAGGGAGCCGGTGGTCAGCTCGACTGCCGTTGAGCAGCCTGCGCACCGATTCACCCCAAACACTGAGCTTGGTGGTCGCCCACAACGAAGGCTTGGCCCACGGACAGCCTGCGGAGGCCGGGGTCCGGCTGACCCTGCCAGTCCAAGGCCCATGGCCTCCATCCACGGCAGCCCAGGCGATCAGTCCCGAGCTGGCGGCAGCACTTGAGAACAACGTGGTGTCGCCGCCCGCACCGGCGGCCAGCAGCGGGCTGATCATGGCCCTGGCTGGAGCCTTGCTGGGGGGACTGATACTGAACCTCATGCCGTGCGTGTTTCCGGTGCTGGCCATCAAGGTCCTGGCTTTCACCCAACGAAGCGAGACCGCAGGAGCCCAAGCGGTCGCGGAGGTGAGACGCCGCCACAAAGCCTCCGGGCTGGCTTACACCGCCGGGGTTGTGCTGTCGTTTGTGGCACTTGGCGGACTGCTCGTGGGACTGCGTGCCGCAGGAGAACAGTTGGGGTGGGGTTTTCAGTTGCAAAACCCGGCCGTGGTCGCGGCGCTCGCGGCGCTGTTCACCCTGATCGGGTTGAATTTGGCCGGGCTGTTCGAATTTGGCAGCGTGTTGCCCAGCTCGCTGGCCACGGCACAAGCCAAGAACCCCACGGTGGATGCCTTTTTGACGGGTGTGCTGGCCACCGCCATTGCATCGCCCTGCACCGCCCCGTTCATGGGCGCATCGCTCGGATTGGCGGTCGGACTGCCCCCTCTGCAGGCGCTGTCGGTGTTTGGGGCCATCGGACTGGGCATGTCCCTGCCGTATCTGCTCGCCAGCTGGGTGCCCGCCGTGGCCAACGCCCTGCCCCGACCCGGCGCCTGGATGGACACATTCCGGCAATTCATGGCCTTTCCCATGTTTGCCACCGTGGTGTGGCTGGTCTGGGTGCTGGGTCAGCAAACTGGCATGAACGGAGCCGCCGCGCTGCTGGCGTTGCTCGTCGCACTCGCCCTGCTGGTGTGGGCAAGGGGCCAGGCAGGTCGTACCGGAACCTGGCTGACGGCATTGAGCGCCCTGGCCCTGGCCGGCATGCTCCACGGCCTGGGGCCTTGGGTGCTGGCACAGGATGAGCCGCTCACAGGCACAGGCGACGCCCCTTCGGTCAGCGCCTGGGGCCCGTGGTCTCCGCAGCGGGTGAACGAATCGGTTCAGGCGGGACGCACCGTGTTCGTGGACTTCACGGCGGCCTGGTGCATCACCTGCCAATACAACAAGCGCACCACCCTCAGCGACCCGGGGTTGCTCGCGGACTTTGCCCAACGCGACGCCGTGCTGCTGCGCGCAGACTGGACTCGCCGGGACCCAGCGGTGACCACCGCCCTGGCAAGCCTGGGACGCAATGGCGTGCCCACCTATGCCTTGTACCGCCCCGGAAGACCCCCTGTGGTTCTGTCTGAAGTGCTGGGGGTCGATGAAGTTCGCCAGGCCCTGGCCCGGCCCTGACCGAACGCAAGCGCCTGCATCGGGCACCACAGCGGTGCCAGGGATAATCGGCCATCCCGCACTGCGGGGCAAACACCTGCGTTGCCCCCATCAAACACACAGACCATGAGCTTCGCCCCCCTGCAAAACGACACCTTTCTGCGCGCTTGTCTGCGCCAAGCCACCGACCACACCCCTGTCTGGCTGATGCGGCAAGCCGGGCGCTACCTGCCCGAGTACTGCGCCACCCGCGCCAAGGCCGGCAGCTTCATGGGCTTGGCCACCAACGTCGATTACGCCACCGAGGTGACGCTGCAACCGCTGGAGCGCTACCCGCTGGACGCGGCCATTCTGTTCAGCGACATCCTCACCGTGCCCGACGCCATGGGCTTGGGGCTGACCTTTGCCGCCGGTGAAGGCCCCAAGTTCGCAAAAAACGTACGCGACGAAACCGCCGTGGACGCGTTGGCCGTGCCCGACATGGACAAGCTGCGCTACGTGTTCGATGCCGTCACCAGCATCCGCCGGGCACTCAACGGGCGCGTTCCCCTGATCGGGTTTTCGGGCAGTCCCTGGACATTGGCCTGCTACATGGTGGAAGGTGGCGGCTCCGACGACTACCGCGCCGTCAAAAGCCTGATGTACAGCCGCCCCGACCTGATGCACCGCATTCTGTCCATCAACGCCGACGCCGTGGCCCTTTACCTGAACACCCAGATCGATGCGGGTGCCCAGGCCGTGATGGTGTTCGACAGCTGGGGCGGCGTGCTGGCCGATGGCAAATTCCAGGAGTTCAGCTTGGCCTACACCAGCCGGGTGCTGGCACAACTGAAAACCGAAAAGGACGGCCAACGCATCCCCAGCATCGTGTTCACCAAAGGCGGGGGACTGTGGCTCAACGACATGAACCGTTTGTCGTGCGATGTGCTCGGGATGGACTGGACGGTCAATCTGGCCCGGGCACGGGCCATCGTGGGCGGGGATGTGGGCGGCCCCGGCAAGGCTTTGCAAGGCAACCTCGACCCCAACGTGCTGTTTGCGCCTGCCGCGCAGATCGAAGCCGAAGCGATTCGTGTGCTGGAGAACTTTGGCATGCCCCACACCGATCGCAGCACCCGCGGGCCCACACACATCTTCAACCTGGGCCATGGCATCAGCCAATACACCCCACCCGACAGCGTGGCAACCCTGGTGCAAGCCGTGCACAGCCATTCGAAACGCATGCGCCAGAAGGGCTAACCCGGCCTGACCCCACCCTGGTGCGAACGGATTGCTAGCACAAAAATGCCCGTTCACTTGCCAGGAAGGGGTTGGGTTATGCACAAAATCCCGGGGGCCACGCACCACACTGGCGCAAACAGGAGCTGCGTCGCTATCAAAGGACTAGCGTCTGTAAGTCATTGATTTGTATAGGTTTCACCAAATTGCCTTTTTCGTGGGCACCCTAACAAAACCCTTGATTTGCTTGGCTTGGGCGCGTGTTTGGACACGCTATCAACAAAGTTATCCACAGAAAATCTGGATGACTGCGGAAATGATGACGAATCAATGACTTACGCCCGTTTTCACCAGTCCGCGTCAAAAAACCATGGCAACTGAGCCGCACTGGCCTTCCGTGGTCGTGCCCACCCCGGCACACAGTGCCTTGGGCGATGGACTGACCTATACCAGCCACGAACCCCTGCTGCCGGGCACACTGGTGCGGGTGCCCTTGGGCAAGCGCGATCTGCTGGGCGTGGTGTGGGACTGTCCCACTCGGCAGCCCGATGGGCTGTCGGCAGACCAGACGCGGGCCGTTTCCGCTGTGTTGGCAGGCATTGCCCCTCTGAACGCCGAGTGGCGCAAACTGGTGCAGTTTGCAGCGCAGTATTACCAGCGCGCCCTGGGTGAAGTGGCCCTGGCGGCCCTGCCCCCGCAACTGCGCGACTTGCAGCCCGACCAGTGGCTGCGCCGACTGAAAAAAGCCGGAAAAGCTGAAACAACCGCCAAAGCCACCCAAGCGCCAGCCACGGACAGCACCGGCTCGCCCTCCCCGGACCTCAGCCCCGAACAAGCAGCCGCCCTGGCCACGCTGGCCACCGCCACCCAGCCGGTGCTGCTGTTCGGCGCCACCGGCAGCGGCAAAACCGAGGTGTACCTGCACGCCGCCCAACAGGTGCTGACGGCCGACCCCTTGGCCCAAGTGCTGGTGATGGTGCCCGAGATCAACCTCACGCCCCAACTGCATCAGCGGTTCACCGAGCGTTTCGCCCCCCTGTACGGGGCCAGCGCCGTGGTGGCCCTGCACAGCGGCATGACCCCAGCGCAGCGGCTCTCCAGCTGGCTGGCAGCGCACACGGGGGCCGCGCGCATCGTGCTGGGCACCCGCATGGCGGTGCTGGCCAGTCTGCCGCGCCTGCGGCTGATCGTGGTGGACGAAGAACACGACCCCAGCTACAAAAGCCAGGACGGCGCCCGCCACTCCGCCCGCGACCTGGCCATTTACCGAGCCCGCCTGCTCACACGCCACGGCGCGCCCTGCCAGGTGGTTCTGGGCTCGGCCACGCCGTCACTGGAAAGCTGGCACGCCGCCACCACGGGCCGCTACCTTCGGCTGGACATGGCCAGCCGTGTGGGCGGAGGCGCCTTGCCCAGGCTGCGCCTGCTCGACATGGCCCAACAACCCAAAGGGGTGGTGCTGGCCCCGGCCCTGGTGGCTGCACTGATTGAACGGGCGCAACGCGGCGAACAGGCCCTGCTGCTGCTCAACCGCCGGGGCTATGCGCCGGTGTTGGCCTGTCACGCCTGCGGCTGGAAAAGCCAGTGCCCCAGTTGCAGCGCGTTTCGGGTGTTCCACAAAATCGACCGCACGCTGCGCTGCCACCACTGCGGCTTCACCGAACGGGTGCCGCGCGCCTGCCCCGAGTGCGGCAACCTCGACATCGCGCCCGTGGGCAAGGGCACCGAGCAGTTGGAAGAACAGGTCACGGCGCTGCTGACAGGCCAACTGCGGCCCGACGGCCAGCCCTTGCGCGTGGCCCGCATGGACGCCGACAGCACCCGCGCCAAAGGCAGCCTGGAAGCCCAGCTGGCGCGCATGCACAGTGGCGAAGTGGATGTGTTGGTAGGCACGCAGATGGTGGCCAAGGGACACGACTTCCGCCGCATCACCCTGGTGGCCGCGCTGAATGCCGACGCGGCCCTGTTTGCCAGCGACTACCGAGCACCCGAGCGCCTGTTTTCGCTGCTGATGCAGGCCGGGGGACGCGCAGGTCGCGACGCGGCACTCAGCAGCGGGGCCGAGTTGTGGGTGCAAACCTGGCACCCCACCCACCCGCTGTTTGCGGCCCTGAAAAAACACGACTTCCCGGCCTTTGCCGCACAGCAACTGGAAGAACGCCAGGCCGCCCAGCTGCCCCCGTTTGTGTACCAGGCCCTGCTGCGTGCCGAAGCCCGCACCCAGGAAGCCGCGCAGGCGTTTCTGGCGGCGGCCCGAGAAGCGGCGCGCACCTTGGAAGGCGCCGAACACCTCACGTTGTATCCGCCCGTGCCCATGGCCATTCAGCGCGTGGCCAACGTGGAGCGGGCGCAAATGCTGCTGGAAAGCCCCTCACGCCCTGCGCTGCAACACGTGCTGACCCACTGGCACAGGTCTTTGGCCGCCTGCCGGGCCATGCCCGAGGCCAAAGGCTTGATCCGCTGGGCCATCGACGTGGACCCGCTGGCCATATGAGCCCCAAGGAAAAGGCCCAATAACCATAGCTTCTCACGCTTGCTGGAAAAGCGATGAAGGCCAAAAACACTTGAAAAATGGGGACTCAAGTCACCCAGGACACCGCGGCCGAAAACGTGACAAACGCCGCCGCCGTGGACACGAGAATGATGCGGGCAATGCGCCCGTTGTCTGCACCGAACCGCTCGGCCAGCAGCGACACATTGCTGGCACTGGGCAGCGCGGCCACGAGCACCATGACGGTCAGCGTCGCGCCCGACAGCGGCACCCCGAGGTGCATGGCCGCCAAACCAGCCCCCCACACCAGCAAAGGGTGCAGCAGCAGCTTCATCAGTGCCACAGGCACATAGTCGCGCCACGGCGTGGGGTGGTCCACCGTCATCTGGGCCCGTGCCAACACGGCTCCGATGGTGAACAGCGCCACGGGCGACGCCGCGTCGGCCAGCAACCACACCGTCTTCTCCAGCGGCGCAGGCAGTGCGACCCCCACCGCTGAGGCCATCCCCCCCAGCAAAATGGCCCACGGCATGGGATTGGCGGCAATGCCCCTGAGGGCTTTGCTGGCCGCAGCCAGCGCCCCCGATGCCCCCCCGCCCGCACCATCCAGACGCGACAGGGCGATGCACAGCGAACTCGTGACCACCATGTCCACCACGATCGTCACGATCACCGGCCCCGCACTGCTGGGCCCGATGAGTGCGGCCAACAACGGCACGCCCATGAACCCCGTGTTCGGAAACGCCGCCACCAAGGCCCCCAACGCGGCATCGTTCCAACGGATGCGGTGGTTCAGCGACAGGGCGACGGCCAACGCCACCATGACCAGACCACACAGCAGGTACACACCAAACACCGACGCGTCGAGCAGCTGCGCAATGGGTGTCGTGGAGCCAAACCGGTACAGCATGCAAGGCAGCGCAAAAAACAGCACGAACCCGTTCAACCCGGGAATGGCGGCCAACGGCAACATGCCCCTACGTGCCGCCAGAAAGCCGCACAACACGAGCGCAAAGAAAGGAAAGGTGACCCACAGAATGTTCAGCACGCGCGCATTGTGTCAGGCGATGTGAGGGTTCACCGGCTGGTGCGGGTGCGCCCCTGGCGGTAAGCTACCGGGTTACGTGCCACCCGCTGGTTTTGCTCTCCTCCATGCCATCCACCCTCTCCCCCCTGCGCTGGAAACCGCTGGCAAGCGGCCTGGCCGTGCTCGCGCTGCTGTTGACCGGCTGTGCCGCACCCAAATACACCACCGACGACGGACGCCCGGTCAACCCCGAACTGCTGGCCAATATCCAGCACTTTGGCCAGGGTGAGCGGGCCTTGCGCCCCGCCATGGCCCGTGCGGCTCAACTCAAGGACCCCGACTGCGACCGCCAGTGGGAACTGCCTTTTTCCGTGGCCACCAGCCAGCAGTGGGCCGAAGCCGACCGCGTGGCCTGGGTGCGGGCCCTGGGGGTGGACGAACGGCTGACGGTGGTGGCCACCAGCCCGGGCACGACGCTCAAGCCCCGCGACAAGCTGGTGGAGATCGACGGCGTCCACGACAACGACGCCGAAGACATGCTGGAAGCTTTGGCACGTGCGCGTGACCGGGGACAAGCCTTTCAGGTCAAGACCGCCGCTGGGGCCACCGTGAACGTGCAGCCTTTCGGGCTGTGCAGGGGCTACGCGCGGCTTGCCCCACCCAACACGCCCGAACTCCAGGACTACCACTGGCTCATGAGTTACCACCCCCTGGAAGTGGCCCGCGCCGACCTGAGCGACGACGAAGCCCTGTGGACCGTGCTGTGGACGCAAGGCGTGTCCGAAGAAGGGGGCGCCCGCATGAAAACCTACCACTACGGCAGCCAGGTGCTGAGCTCCCTGTACACGCTGGCCACCGTGGCCACCGGGCTCAAGGGCGCCGCAGTGGCCGCCGAGGCGGCGGTGGCGGCCGCTCAGAAAGCGGCGGCGGCAGCGGCAACGGAAATCCTCAAACAACAGCTCATCGACCAAGCCAAGCAGTTCGCGGCCGCTCGCCTGAGAGACGAGCTGGGCAAAACCGTTCAGCAACTCACCCAGGCCCAGGTGGTGGCCAGCATGCAGCAACTGGCAGCCAACAAAGGCATGCTCGGCGGCTTGTCCCGGATCGCGGCCACGGTGTTCGACAAAGCCGACGCCTGGGCCTACACCCGCATGAAACAACTGGGAGCCGACCCGCTGACCGGCTTTGCCTTGCACCAGAAAATGTTGGAACGCGGCCTGCTGCGCAACGCCCTGCCCTTTGACCCTGAGCGCATGACCAGCCTCCAGGCACGGGCAGACAAAGACGGCCGCGCCGACGACGTGGTGGCCATCCTCAAAGGCATCCGCACCGACATGCTGGACTTCGACACAGACCAAATGCCACTGGCCTCCGCCACCACCGATTTCAGCTACGAAGACCCGGTGGCAGTTGACGCCAGCAACCCCTACGCCTTTGGGCTCATCGAAGCCATGCTGGGCACAACGGACAGCGCCATGCCCAGTGGAAAAAAATAAGATTCAGTAGCAAATAAATGACAACAGCAAAGCGTAAAGCGGCTTTTTTACTTACAACTTCAGCACTTTCACTGCTCACTTCCGCCACACAAGCACAAGCCCTGACACCAGTCCAGGTTCAACCCATTGAAACCTCTGCAGTGCCGACACTGGCCCCAGCCGATACCGGCACAGGCCCGTCCGGCAGCCCATCTGCGGATGGCTGCCGCATCGTCACCGACAAAGCCATGACCGCCGACCTGCGGGCCGCCAACGCGCAAACGCAGAAAACCGACGCCGCGCAAATGGGTCGATTGCTGGACGATGCCATCGGCCTTTGGACCCTGGCCACCGAACGCTGCAGTGACCGGGCCCAGGACCGGGCCCGTCGCAACCTGGCAGACAGCCAGCGCGCTCGCCAAGCCCTGAGCGCCGAGCTTGGCGCAGGGCCCGAATGCGCCAGCCGCCAGAAAGACGCCAGCAGCCTGCAGGACCTCGCCCAGCAGGCGGTCAAGGCCCGGCGCTGGTTGGATGCCGCCGTGCTTTACCGCAAAGCCGAAAACATGTGGGACGTGGCCGCAGAACGCTGCACGGGCGAGCCACAGAAACTGGCCCTGCAGCGCCGTGACCAGACAGCCATCGACGCCCACAACGCCGAGTTCTGCGCCCCCGGCTTCGAACGTGCCCGGGAGGCCACCCAGACACTGAGCCGCCAGAACGACCCGGCGCAAAAGGCGGCCCGGCAAACGCAATCTCAAGTGGCAGAAACCCTTTGGCGCGACGCCATGGCCCAGTGCAAGGGTCAACCCCTCGAAATCGCCCAATCCAACGCGCAACGGGTGGCCAAGGAGCGGGGCACGCCCTGGGTGCCCACCCAGCCCCCCGA
>Ga0075012_10001527_pt1 | contig 23392 bp, 18 predicted proteins | sample All_14_2_FD_71474 | JGI IMG/M metagenome (GOLD analysis project Ga0075012, IMG submission 71474) | Freshwater microbial communities in response to fracking from Pennsylvania, USA - Allegheny Zone_MetaG_DW_15 | ecosystem: Environmental > Aquatic > Deep subsurface > Groundwater > Drilled...
GTGTGGGGGGCGCGATGCCCACACCCCGTTTTCCTTGCTCAGCGCATGCAGTAGCGGGCGACCAGTTCGTCCGGCGGCAGAGGCGTTGCGAACAGGTAGCCCTGGCCGACGTTGCAGCCGATGTCGCGCAGCACGCGCAACTGCTCCTCCGTCTCGATGCCTTCGGCGACGACCGAAAAACCCAGCGTCTGTGACATCGCCACGATGGTCTGGGCGATGGCGCGGTCGTCGAGGTTGGTGCCGATGTCGGCGACGAAGGAGCGGTCGATCTTGAGTTCGTCGAGGGCGAAGCGGCGCAGGTAGGCGAGCGACGAGTAGCCGGTGCCGAAATCGTCGATGCTGAGCATGACGCCCAGCGTCTTGAGTTCGCGCAGCATCTGTTGCACGCGCTCGGCGTTCTCCACCAGTGCGCTCTCCGTCAGTTCGATGGTTACGCGCGTGGCATCGAGACGGTAGTGGCCGAGCAGGCGGCGCATCAGCGCCGCCAGGTTGGTGCGGCGCAGCTGTTCGGGCGAGACGTTGATCGACACGCGCGGCACGGCGTAGCCCTGCGCGATCCACGAAGCCATCTGCCGACAGGCGGTGGCCGCCACCCATTCGCCGACGCTGTCGATCATGCCGTTCTTTTCTGCCAGCGGGATGAACTTCAGCGGCGGAATCAGGCCGTCCTCCGGATGCTGCCAGCGCACCAGCGCTTCGACGCCGACGAGGCGGCCGGTGGCGATGTCGATCTGCGGCTGGTAGTGGAGGAAAAGCTCGTTCTTCTCGACGGCATTGCGCAGCCCCGTTTCGATGCGGAGACGCTCGTCGGCCGCGCGCTTGAGCGCATCGGTGAAGAAGTGGTGCGTGTTCTTGCCGCCGTCCTTGGCCTGGTACATGGCACTGTCGGCGTTCTTGAGCAGCGTCTCGGCGTCCTCGCCGTCGTTCGGATAAAGGCAGATGCCGATGCTGGCGCTCGGATAGACGCTCTGACGGCCGATCAGGTGCGGCCGTTGCATGGATTCGGCAAGGCGGCGCGCCGTCATCTCGGCATCCTCGACCGAGGCGTTCTCGACCAGCAGCGCGAATTCGTCGCCGCCGAAGCGGGCGACGGTATCCGAGGCGCGCACGCATTCGCGCATGCGCCGTGCGATTTCGATCAGCAGTTCGTCGCCGGCAGCGTGGCCCATCGAGTCGTTGACCACCTTGAAGTTGTCGAGGTCGATGAACAGCACCGCGAAGGTGGCGCTGGAGCGGGCGGTGCGCGCCACCGCCTGGCGCACGCGGTCGAAGAACAGGGCGCGGTTCGGCAGGCTGGTGAGCTCGTCGTGGGTGGCGAGGAACTCGACGCGGCGCTGCGATTCCTTCACGATCGTGATGTCGCTGAAGATGCCGACGTAGTTGACGATCTTGCCTTCCGTGTCCTTCACCGAGTTGATGGTCAGCCACTCGGGGTAGATCTCGCCGCTCTTGCGGCGGTTCCAGATTTCGCCCTGCCACCATCCCTGGGTTTGGAGGCTGGACCACATTTCGAGGTAGAAGTCCTTGTCGTGCTTGCCTGAGGCGAGCAGCGTCGGCGATGCACCGATGACTTCGTCGGCGGCATAGCCGGTGACCTGCGTGAAGGCCTCGTTGACCGTCAGGATGACCTGCTTCGAATCGGTGACGACGATGCCTTCGCCGGCGCGGTCGAAGACGCGGGCGGCCAGCCGCAACTGGTCCTCGGCGCGCTTGCGGTCGGTGATGTCGATGGACTGCGTGCAGATGCTGTAGACCACGCCGTCTTCGGTGAGCAACGGGAAGCGCACCGAATGCAAGTAGCGGTCGTTCTGCGACGGCGAGACGATATGGTCCTCGAATTCCTGCGGTGCGCGCTGGCGCGCGACATCGAGTTCCCTGGCGCGGAAATCGTCGGCGAGCTTGCGCGGCATCAGCTTGGCGTCGGTCTTGCCGATCACCTTGTCGGCATCGACGTCGAAGAAGGTCTCGAACTTGCGGTTGACGAACTCGTAGCGCCCGGACAGATCCTTGAGGGTGATGATCGAAGTCGAGTTGTTCATGATCGCCAGCAGCATTTCGCGGTTCTTGCGCACTTCGCGCTCCGCCGCCAGGCGTTCGGTGTGGTCGAGCATCACCACGATGGCCCCGCGACTGCCGCGCACCTTGGTGTCGTAGGGCGAGACGTGGACCAGGTAGTGGCGTTCGCTGGAAAAGATCGGCGCCTCGATCTGCCGATTGCTTTCGATGGCCTCGCGGACGAAAGGCAGGAAGTCCTGCATGCCCGGCGGCAGCCGCAGCATGGTCATCGGCTGCTTGATGGAGGCGTTGGAAAGCGAGAACAAGGCCGCGGCAGGGCTGTTGAAGCGCGACAGGCCGAGGTTCTCGTTGCACACCAGGATCGGGAAGCCGACGCTGTTCTGGATGCTCTCGAGGTCGTTGAGCGTGTCCGCCAGTTCGCCGGTGCGAACCTGCAGTTCCTCGTTGACCGTGGTCAGTTCCTCGTTGGTCGATTGCAGTTCCTCGTTGGCGGCCTCGAGTTCCTCGTTGGCCGACTGGAGTTCCTCGTTGGCGGCGACCACCTCCTCGTTGAGGGCCTGCATTTCCTCGTTCGAGGTTTCGAGCTCCTCGATGACGGTCTGGAGCCGCTCGCGCGTGGAAATCAGTTCGTCTTCGAGATCGCGGACGTTGCGGCCGCTGTCCGTCGCCGTGAGGGCGTCGTCGCCCTCCGCTTCGACGGGCTCGACTGCCGGCAGTTGCTCGAAGCAGACCAGAAAGAAGGGGCTGGACACGCCGCGTTCGAGCGGGTGCACCACCAGCCGCACGTCGCGCGGCCCATCCAGCGTCTTGACGCTGTGGCGCCGGCCGAAGGAGGACTCCTGCTTGTGTTCGGCGTGGTGCTGCAGGAGTTGGAGGTCCGCACGCATTTCGCGCCGCAGCAGGTGCTGCAGGTTGAAGTTGGGCTTGCCGGGCATGACCGTCAGATACTGACTGACGTCGCCGTGCATCTGCAGGATGTCGAAGGTGCCGTTGATCAGTACCGAGGCCGGAACGTAGCGGCGTATCGCTGCGTCCAGCAGGCGGCGCTCGGCGTCCGGCGTGCTTGCCGCAGGTGCGGCGCGATCGGCCGTTTCAGGCAGGCGGAACGAGGGGACGCTCAGGCGCGATTCGCCAGCACGGCGAACGTAGATGCGTGCCGACTTGTCGACGACCTCGTAGAGCGATTCCTGCTGGAAGATGCCTTCCGACTTGCCGAGGAACAGGATGCCGCCCGGGTTGAGCCCGTAATGGAAGGTGGCGAGCACCTTGGCTTGCCAGTCGTTCTGCAAGTAGATCAGCAGGTTGCGGCAGCTGACGAGGTCGAGGCGCAGGAAGGGTGGGTCCTGGATGATGTCCTGGCGCGCCACCACCACCATGTCGCGCACGTGGCGTGCGACTTCGAGGCGGTTGCCGACCTTCTGGAAATAGCGCACCACCAGGCCCGGTTCGAGGTCCGCGAGGGCGCTTTCGACGTACGAGCCCTTGCGGGCGATGGCCAGCGCGTTGAGATCGATGTCGGTGGCGAAAATCTGGATCCGGAACTGCGCGACGTTCGGTCCGAGGGTTTCGGCGATGAGGATGGCGATGGTGTACGCCTCCTCGCCCGTGGCGCAACCGGGAACCCAGACGCGGATCTCGTCGCCGGGCTGCTTGGTCTGCAGCATGGAGCGCACGAAGGTGCGCAGCGCCGCGAAGGACTCGGGATCGCGGAAGAACGCCGTGACGGAGATCAGGATGTCCTTGCCAAGATGTTCGAGTTCCTCGGGGTTGGCATCGACAAGCGTCTGGTAGTCGTTGAGGCTGGTGACGTGCTTGGCGGCCATGCGGCGCTCGATGCGCCGCCACAGGGTGCCTTCCTTGTAGCCCGAGAAATCGATGCGTGTCTGCTGCTTGACCTTCATCAGCAGCTTCTTGAGCGCCGTCGCGGCCACCGGTGCCTTGCGGGTGACGGTAACGGTACCGTGCGAGCGCGCGATGATGGCGATCTCGGCGGCGATCTCGTCGGGCGGCATCACCCAGTCGACGCAGCCGGTGTCGATCGCCGACTGCGGCATGCCGGCGTATTTGGCGCTCTGCGGATCCTGGGCGAAGGTATAGCCGCCGCTGGCCTTGATGTCGCGCAGGCCGGTGGCGCCATCGCTGCCGGTGCCGGAAAGCACCACGCCGATCGCGTCCTCGATTTTTTCGGCCGCCAGCGACGTGAAGAAGACGTTCACCGAGGGCCGCGGCATGGCTTCACGCGGGCCCTCGATGAGCACGAAGCAGCCGTCCTTGAGGATGACGTTGCGGCTCGCCGGCGCCACGTAGATGGTGTCGGGCTCTGGCTGTGCGCCGTGTTCCACTTCCTGCACCGCCATCGCCGTTTCGCGCCCCAGCAACTGCACCATCATGCTGCGGTGGGTGGGCGACAGATGCTGCAGAACGACGTAGGAAATGCCGAGGTCGGTAGGCAGCGCCGCGATGAGGGTGGAGAGGGCCTCCAGGCCGCCGGCGGATGCGCCGATGCCGACCAGGTAGGGGCGCAGGGGGACCGCTGCATCGACGGCGGCGATGGCGGTCGGGGCTACTGTAGATGACGTCTTTGCGGTGCGGCGGCGCGGCGCCTTTGGCTTCGCTGACTCTTTCCCGTCGTTGTTTTTCGCTGCTTTTGTGGCGGCCATACAAAAGTCCTGATCGGCAGTGTTGGGGCGGGTTCAGAGCCCACGGCACTATAACCGATAACCCTGTCCTCGCTGCGGGATATGGCACCGCAGCAGCGGAACCCGCCTGCCATTAGAATCTGCGCGTTCGCAGACGGCCATGCGGGGCCTCCCGCGCCCTAAGCTCCATGCCCCACACGATTCTCAATGTTCCCCGCCTCGGCATGATCGAGGGCTTCGAGCGTGCGCTCGCCGAGCGCGGCATCGTCGCCGACGAGACGCAGTACGCGGCCGCCGAGCGCTTGCAGCAGTTCTACGATGAGCTGCTCGCCTTCAAGGCGGCGCGGCGCACGACGCTGCGCCGGCTGCTGGCGCGACCCGACCTGCCGCGCGGCGTCTGGTTCTGGGGCGGCGTCGGCCGCGGCAAGAGCTTCCTGATGGATTGTTTCTTCGAAGCCGTGCCCTACCAGCGCAAGCGGCGCGTGCATTTCCATGCCTTCATGCGCGAGATTCACGAACGCCTGCAGGCGTACCGGAACGAGGCCGATCCGCTTGCCAGGGTGGCGGCGCAAGTGGCGCGTGAGACGCGGCTGATGTGCTTCGACGAGTTCCACGTTTCCGACATCGCCGACGCCATGATCCTCGGCCGCCTGATGCAGGCGTTGTTCGATGCCGGCGTCGTCTTCTGCATCACCTCGAACTACCCGCCGGACGGCCTCTACCCGAACGGCCTCCAGCGCGAGCGCCTGCTGCCGACGATCGCTCTGCTCGAGGAAAAGCTTGACGTCGTCAAGATCGATGCCGGCATCGATTACCGCCTGCGCGCGCTGGAACAGGCGGACATCTATCTCGTGCTTGCCGACGCCGAGGCGAAGCTGATGCGCACGTTTTCGCAGGTGGCGCACGGCGAGGGCCACAAGCGGCCGATCTTCGTCATGGGCCGCGAGGTGCCGGTCATCCATCGCGCACCGGGCGTCGCCTGGTTCGACTTCGCCACGCTATGCGGCGGCCCGCGTTCGCAGAACGACTACCTCGAGATCGCGCACGGCTTCCACACCGTGTTCCTTTCCGGCGTGCCGAGGATGTCCGCGACGATGTCCTCGGAGGCGCGCCGTTTCACCTGGCTCGTCGACGTCTTCTACGACCATCGCGTCAAGCTCGTCATCGCCGCCGAGTGCGCGGCCGAGGCCCTCTACACCGAGGGCACGCAGGCGGTCGAGTTCCAGCGCACCGTCTCGCGCCTGATCGAAATGCGTTCGCACGAATACCTCGCCAGCGGCCACCGCCGCTTCGAGACGCACGCCAAGGATCAGGGCACCAGCACTGCCGCGCCCTGAAGCCGTCCGGCACGCAGGTCGGACAACGCTTCGTTGGCTTGCACGAGCGGATAGCGCGTCACTTCGGTCTCGATGTCCATCGTCGCCGCAAGCGCGAAGAATTCCTCGCCGTCGCGGCGCGTGAGGTTGGCCACCGACTGCACGCTGCGCTCGCCCCAGAGGATTTGGTAGGGGAAGCTGGGTATGTCGCTCATGTGGATGCCGGCGCAGACGACGCGGCCGCCACGGTCGACGGCGCGCAGGGCGGCTGGCACCAGGCTGCCCAAGGGCGCGAAGATCAGCGCCGCGTCGAGCGGCCGCGGCGGCAGGGACGTCGAATCGCCGGCCCAGCTTGCCCCCATGGCGAGCGCGAACGCCTGGCTCTCGACGTCGCCCTCGCGCGTGAAGGCGAAGACGTCGCGGCCCTGTTGCACCGCTACCTGACAGACGATATGGGCGGCGGCGCCGAAGCCGTAGAGGCCGATGCGCCGTGCATCGCCCGCCATGCGCAGTGCGCGGTAGCCGATCAGCCCGGCGCAGAGCAGCGGGGCCAGCGATGCCGCATCGGCGTCGCCGGGCAGCGGAAAGCAGTAGCGCGCATCGGCCACCGTGTGCGTCGCGTAGCCGCCGTCGATCTGGTAGCCGGTGAAGCGCGCGGTGTCACACAGGTTCTCGCGTCCGCTGCGGCAGAAATCGCACTCGCCGCAACTCCAGCCGAGCCATGGCACGCCGACGCGCTGGCCCATGCGCGCATCGTCGCCGCCGACGATGCGGCCGACGATCTCGTGTCCGGGGATCACCGGATAGGCGATGTGCGGAAGTTCGCCGTCAAGCAGGTGCAGGTCGGTGCGGCACACGCCGCACGCCTCGACCTCGAGCAGCAACTGACCCGCGGCAACGTCCGGCAACGGCAGTACTTCGTGCCGCAGCGGGTGGCCGTGCGCGACCAGAACCATCGCTTGTTTCAGGGATTTCACGATGCCATCGTAGACGACGACGCGAAAAAGTTTCGGTCGACTTTTTGCGAGAGCCTTCGGCTAGAATCGATTCGACTTCTGTAGGAGGTGCAGCATGCTCCAAGTCGGTCAAAACGCTCCGGTGTTCACTCTGCCGGACGCGGACATGGAACTCTTCGACTTTGCCTCGTTGCTCGGCAAACACCATGTGGTGCTGTTTTTCTATCCCAAGGACGGCACGCCGTATTGCACGCAGGAAGCGATCGATTTCTCGGATCACGAAGAGGAATTCCAGCGCATCGGTGCGGTGATTCTGGGCATCTCGCGCGACGACTGCCTCGCTCATGCAGAGTTCGCGGACAAGAACGGCATTTCGGTGCGCTTGCTGTCGGACATGGACGGCAAGGTGGGGCACCAGTACGGCGTCTATCAGTACCGGGAACACAACGGACAAAAAAAACTGACGGTGGTACGTTCGACCTTCGTCATCGACAAGCACGGCATCGTGCGTCACGCGCTCTACGACGTGAGTCCCAAGGGCCACGCTGCGGAGATTTTCCAGATGGTCAAGGGGCTCAACCACTCATGCAAATCGGCAAAGACACCGTCGTAACCCTCCAGTATCGCGTCACTGACAGCGACGGCAACCTCGTGGACGAGGGCGCCGAGCCGCTCGTCTACCTGCACGGCGGCTACGGCGGCATCTTCGGCAAGATCGAAGAAGAACTGCAAGGCAAGGAAGCCGGCGCGGCGTTCAGCGTCGGCCTGCAGCCCGAAGACGCCTTCGGCGAGTATGACGCCGAGCTCGTGATGATCGAGCCGCGCAACCTCTTCCCCGACGAGATCGAGGTCGGCATGCAGTTCGAGCGCGCGACCGAAGAAGGCGAGGACGACGAGTTGTTCACCATCACCGACATCGCCGACGACAAGGTGGTCGTCGACGGCAACCATCCGCTCGCCGGCATGGCGCTGATGTTCACGGGCACCGTCACCGAAGTGCGCGTCGCGTCGCCGGAAGAAATCTCGCACGGGCACGCACATGCGCCCGGCGGACATCACCACTGAGCAGGATCAGTTGCCGGCCAGCGCCTTGAGCTGGTAGAGGCGCTCCAGCGCCTCGCGCGGCGAAAGCGCATCCGGGTCGAGGTCGCGCAGCGCGTCCACCGCCGGATGCGGCGCCGCCTCGACGGGCGGCGGCACGGCGGCGAACAGGTCGGGCTGCGCGTCGTCGCCGCCGGTCGCCTCCCGATTCTCCAGCCGCGCCAGGTGGCGCTTGGCGTCGCGGACGACGCTGCCGGGTATGCCAGCGAGTGCGGCGACCTGAATGCCGTAGCTCTGTGAAGCGGGACCCTCTTCCACGGCGTGCATGAATACGATGCGGTGCCCGTGCTCGACGGCGTCGAGGTGTACGTTGGCGCACTCGGGGTAGTCCTGCGACAGCCGCGTCAGCTCGAAGTAGTGCGTGGCGAATAGCGCGTACGCGCGGTTTTTTTCGATCAGATGGCGCGCGATCGCGAAGGCCAGCGCGAGGCCGTCGAAAGTGGATGTGCCGCGGCCGATCTCGTCCATCAGCACCAGGCTTCTGTCGGTGGCGCCGTGGAGGATCGCGGCGGCCTCGGTCATTTCGACCATGAAGGTCGAGCGTCCGGAAGCGAGGTCGTCGGCGGCGCCGATGCGGGTGTAGATCGCGTCGAGCGGGCCGAGTCGGCAACTGGCTGCCGGCACGAAGCTGCCGCAGTGCGCGAGCAGCGCGATCAGGGCCACCTGGCGCATGTAGGTGGACTTGCCGCCCATGTTGGGGCCGGTGATCAGCAGCAGCTTGCGCGAAGCGGCGAGACGCGCGTCGTTGGCGATGTAACTGTCGACCTGCCGCTCGACGACCGGGTGCCGGCCGTCGACGATGTCGATCACCGGCTCGGCGCAAAACTCGGGCTGCACATAGTCGTAGCGCACTGCGGCCTCGGCCAGCGCGGCGAGACCGTCGAGCAGGGCGAGCGCACGCGCGATGCGCTGCAGGTCGGGAATCCACTGCGCCAGCGTCGCCAGCAGTTCCTCGAACAGGCGCTTCTCGAGCGCCAGCGCGCGGTCGTTGGCCGACAGCGCCTTGTCCTCGAAGGCCTTGAGTTCCGGGGTGATGTAGCGCTCGGCGTTCTTCAGCGTTTGCCGGCGGCGGTAGTCGTCCGGAATCTTCTCGACGTGGGCGTGCGTGACCTCGATGTAGAAGCCATGCACCTTGTTGTATTCGACCTTGAGGCTGGCGATGCCGGTGCGCTCGCGCTCGCGCGCTTCGAGGTCGATCAGGAAGCTGCCGCAGTTGGCCTGCAGGCCGCGCAGTTCGTCGAGGTCGGCCGACCAGCCGTCCGCCATGACGCCGCCTTCGCGCAACAGGCTCGAGGGCTCGGGTGCAACGGCCTGCGCCAGCAGTTCGTGGCAGCCGGGCGGCGCGGCGAGGTCGGCGGCGAGCACGGCGACGAGTTGCGGCAGGCCGGCGAGCGTGTCGCGCAGGCTTGAGAGATCGCGCGGCCGGGCATTGCGGAGGGCGACGCGCGCGGTGATGCGCTCGACGTCGGCGATCGACTTCATCGCGGCGCGCACGTGCGGCAGGGCGCCGTCGCCTTCGCCGATCAGCGTAGCGATGGCGGCGTGGCGCGCGGCGGCCTCGTCGCGCTCGGCGAGCGGATGGTGCAGGCAATGGCGCAGCCAGCGGGCGCCCATGCCGGTGACGCAGGTGTCGAGCAGCGAGAGCAGCGTCGGCGCGGGCTGGCCGCGCAGCGTCTCGCTGATCTCGAGGTTGCGCCGCGTCGCCGCGTCGAGGCGCAGCCAGGCGCCTTCGGGTTCGGCAATGATGCTGGTGACGTGCGGCAAGGCCTGCATCTGCGTCGCGCGCGCATAGCCGAAGAGCGCGCCTGCGGCAGCCAGGGCCAGCGGCATGCCGTCGACCGCGAAGCCGGCGAGGTCGCGTGTGCCGAAGTGCGCGCAGAGGTCGCGCGTCGCCGCATCTGCATCGAAATGCCAGTCGGGGAGTCGCTTGCGGATGCCGTCGATCGCAAGTTCGCGCGTCAGCCCGTCGGGCATCAGCAGTTCGGCGGGGCGCAGCCGTTCGAGGTGCGCCGGCAGGCTGGACAGCGGAACTTCGGTGAGGCGAAAGGCGCCGCTGGCGAGGTTGAGCCAGGCCAGCCCGATGCGCTCGCGTTCGACGGCGAGCGCGGCGAGCAGACTGTCGGTCTTCTCGTCGAGCAGGCTGGCGTCAGTCAGCGTTCCCGGTGTGACGACGCGCGCAACGGCGCGCTCGACGGGGCCCTTGGACGTCGCCGGATCGCCGATCTGCTCGCAGATGGCGACGGACTCGCCGAGCCGCACGAGCTTGGCCAGGTATTGTTCGGCGGCGTGGTAAGGCACGCCGGCCATCGGAATCGGCCGGCCGGCGGACTGGCCGCGCGCCGTCAGCGTGATGTCGAGCAGACGCGCCGCCTTTTCGGCGTCGTCGAAGAACAGCTCGTAGAAGTCGCCCATGCGGTAGAACAGCAGCTTGTCGGCGTGCTGCGCCTTGAGGCGCAGGTATTGCTGCATGACGGGAGTATGCCCGTCGAGCTTGCTGTCGGCGCCCGGCGGTTTCGGGTTGTTGTTTTCCATGCGGGGCGCGTGTCGGCCGAAAGGTTCGGGTTCTGGTGGCTGCGCATTTTAGCCTTCGGGCCGGGCATCGGTTAAGGCATTCAACCCGGCACCGGATGGCGGGCGGACCGGCGCCACGTGCCTATTCGTTCGCGAAGGCGCGCGGGACGTAGGTATGCAGCATTGCCACGATCTGGGTGCGCTTGACCGGCTTGGTCAGGTAGTCGGTCATGCCGGCACCGATGCAGAGTTCGCGGTCGCCGGCCATGGCGCTCGCCGTGACGGCGATGATCGGCAGCGGCTGCTGCTCGGGATGCGCTGCCTCCCAGGCGCGAATGGCGCGCGTTGCCTCGTAGCCGTCGAGCACGGGCATGTGGCAGTCCATGAAGACGATGTCGAACGGACCTTCGGTGCGCACCGCGGTGACGCCCTCGGCGCCGTCGCGGGCGGAGGCCACCTGGCAGCCGGCGTGGCGCAACATCGCCTCGAGCAGCATGCGATTGACTTCGTTGTCCTCGACGACCAGCGCACGCAGCCTGCCGGCGCCCGATGCGGCTTTGCCTGCTTCGGCCGGCGTGCCGGCGCGGGCGTCGAGCAGCGAGGCGACGAGGGCATGAAGGTCCTTGAGCAGCACGGGCTTGCGCAGCAGGCCGTCGGCGTCGCCTGCCTGGGCCGGGTCAGCGGCAGTGCTGGCGAGCGGGACCAGGCGGATGCGCAGTTGAGCCGCTCGCCGTGGTCCCAGGCGTTGCCATTCCGGATCGTCGACGATCAGCATGTCGAAGCGCTCATGCCCCGGCGGCAGCGACGCCGCGCTTTCGGCGCGGCAACCGAAGTCGGCCAGTCCGGTCGCAATGTGCCGGCGCGCGAGCGCCACCGGGTGCACGATGAGCACCGACTTGTCGGCGAGCTGGTCGGTCGTCACGCTACGCTTCGCCGGGCTGCCGCCGAGCTGTCCGGGCAACACGATCCAGAACGTGGCGCCGCGCCCTTCCTCGCTCGCGAGCCCGGTGCGACCGCCCATCAGTTCGGCGAGCTGGCGCGTGATGGCGAGGCCGAGGCCGGTGCCGCCGTAGCGGCGCGTCGTCGAGGCGTCGGCCTGGGTGAAGGCGGAGAACAGGTGCTCCCGGGCGGCAGCGGGCACGCCTGGGCCGGTATCGGCGACGAGAATCGCATATTCGTTCGGCGCCAGCGCCTCGTGCGCCGGCATGTCCTCGCTGCGGTTGGTGGCGAAGACCGTCACCTCGCCGCGCTCGGTGAATTTCACGGCGTTGCTGACCAGGTTGCCGATCATCTGGCGGACGCGGTGCGGGTCGCCGATCAGCGTGTCGGGCAGGCCGTCGGCAACGTGGCAGGCAATTTCGACGCCCTTGGCCTGCGCGGCGCCGGCCTGCGCCAGCACCACTTCCTCGATCAGCGGCGCGATGCCGAATGCAGTGGCCTCGAGCACGACCTTGCCGGCCTCGATCTTGGAGAAATCGAGGATCTCGTTGAGCAGGTGCAGCAGCGATTCGGCGGATTTCAGCACCGCGCCGGCGAAGTGCTGCTGCTCGGGAACCAGCGGCGTATCGAGCAGCAGTTCGGTCATGCCGATGACGCCGTTCATCGGCGTGCGCAACTCGTGGCTCATGTTGGCGAGGAACTGCGACTTGGCGCGGTTGGCCGCCTGCGCCTGTTCCATCGCCACGCGCAACTCGGCGGTGCGCGCTTCGACTTCGTCCTCTAGCGCGTCGCGATGTTGCTTGAGTTCGCCGTCGCGCGCGGCGATCTCGTCGAGCATGCGGTTGAAACCGGCGAGCAGGGCGGCCGTCTCGGCGAGGTGCTGGCTACCGTGCGCGCGCAGGTCGTAACGACCTTCCTCGGCGACCCGGCGGCTGGTCTCGGCGAGTTCGAGGATCGGCTGGCTGATGCGCCGCTGCAAGCGCTCGGCGAACCACAGGGCGGCGACGAACACGCCGACCGTCATGGCGACGCCGAGCACGACGCTGGTGACGATGTGCTGCCACATGCCCTCGAGGTCAACGATCACCGACAGCGTGCCGAGCCGTTCGCCCTCATGGACGATCGGCTTGTCGACGCGCATCAGGCGCTGCCCCAGGGACATCGGCAGCCGGTCGCCGACCAGCGGGACGTCGGCAAGCTCGGCAGGGGCGGCTGCGGTCGGGTGGCGTGCCATCGTGCCGCCGTCGGGAAGGGAGATCCAGGCGGCGTGGATGTCGTTGCTGTTGCCGAGGGCGGAAAGCGTGCCGGCGGCCGCGCGCACGTCATTGAAGCGGATGGCGGCCGAGCTGTTGTCGACGATGATTTCGGTGACGACGTCGAGCCGGTGCAGCAGGGCACGCTGCTCGCGCACGACGCTGGTGCCGACGAAGTAGATCAGCGTCAGCGCCAGGCAGAAGCCGGCAGTGACGGCGACGAGCGTGCGCAACTGCGCACGCAGGGTGCGTTTGGGTAGGGCTGGATCGGGTGTCATGATGTGCCTGTTCAGCGCGGACGCGCCTCGATGACGTTGCGAGCCAGCCGCAGCAGTTGCAGGTTGGCCTTCAATTGCGCCTGCTGGATGGCGGTGAGGTTGATTTCGAACTGGAGCCGGTCGTCGAGTTGGACGAGGCCGATCATGCCGCCGGCGTCGATGAAGGCGTCGGCCTCGCTGATCGTCAGCACAGGCTGGTGCTGCAGCGCGCGCAGCGTGCCGACGAAGCGGCGCGCCTCGGGCTCGCGCACGAACAGCACGTTGCAGCCGCGTGCGTCGTCGGCGCCGGCGACGCTCCGCAAGGTGATGGTCCGGCCGCGGACTTGCTTGCCGGCGATGCCGGCCAGCCCGGGCGCGCCGGGATCGCCGCCGAAGGTGCACAGGACGATGTTGGCGTCGCTGCCCGCGAATGCCCGGTCCGGCCAGTCCGTGTAGCGGATGAAGTTGAGCACGTAGGCGGTCCGGATCTGCTGGTCGCTCAGCTTGGCCTGCTGGGCGTCGATTAATGAGGGCACCAGCAGGCCGAGGAACAGCGCCGCGAGGTCGTACGCCAGCGCACGGCTCTTCGCTGCGCTGCGACGTATCGCAGGCACCGGTGGGCGGGCGCTTTCCATTGCCCTAGAACCGGTACTCGGCGCGCAGGTGGGCACTGCGCCCGGTTTCGACCGTCGCCGACGGCAGGCTGTCGGGGAGGTACTCGAGCGTGCGGCGGTGGAGCAGGTTCTGGGCGATCAGCGAGAGCTCGAGATCGCGGCTGGCCTTCCATGCGTAGCGGATGTCGAGGTTGCCGCGCGCCGGGATGCCGAGGTCTTCGTTGCGGGTCTTGTACTTGTACCAGAAGTCGAGGTGGTCGCCGCTACCCAGGTTGTGCTGGGAACGCAGCGAGAGTTGCTGGCGCGGGAGCTTCTTGCGGTAATTGCGCGCATTGGTGTCGGAGAGGTCGTTGCCGATGCCGCTGGCCTTGCCCATCATCCATGTGTAGGACGGCTGCAGGCGCCAGTGGGGCGTCATTTGCACGAACGCGGCCAGTTCGATGCCATGGAGACGAGCGCGCGAGCCGTTGATGTTTTTCGCCGGCTGGGTGATGTAGCCCTGCATGATGGTGCTGGTGTCGACGGGCAGCAAAGAACTGGTCAGGCCGTCGCGGTAGCGGTGCGTGAATACCGCGGCATCCAGCGACAGCGTCGGGCTATAGCGCTCGCGATAGCCGAATTCGAGCGCATCCATCTTCTCCGAGTCCTGCGTTGCCTCGGTGGCGTTGCGGAAGGCGGTGAGCACTTTGGGCGTGCGGACCTGGACGTTCAACGGCATCGAGGCGGAGCCCTCGGCGCGCGAGGGCGTGCGCGTGGCGCGAGAGACGGCACCCCAGAAAGTTTGCTGGGAGGACGGCGTCCATAGGAAGCGCGCCGTCGGCTGAAGGTCGGTGCCCGAGTAATTGTTGTTCTCGAGGCGCGCGCCGAGCGTGACGCTGAAGCGGTCCGGCACTACGGAAATCTCGTCGTTCACGAACACGCTGCCGAGGCGGAAGTCGCGGCTCCGGCTGGCGAAGGTCACGTAGGAGCCCGATGGGCTTGTCGTCGTATCCGTCGACAGCCGGTAGTTGGCGCCGACCATGAGGTCGTGATCGCCATGAGGCGCGAGACGGTACTGGACGTCGACATCGAGGGTGTCGCGCTCCTCGCGCAGCACATGCTGGGCGTCGAGCGTGCGCTGCGTGAAATAGGACTGCAACACGAGTTCGGAGCCGTCGTCGGCCAGCGATTCGTAGCGGCCATGAAGGTGGCTGCCGGACAGGGTCATCACCGAGTTCACGACGCCGATGTTGTTGGGTTTCGTGGGATCGGCGAAGTTGTAGGTGTCGGCATTGCGATCGCGGTAGGTCTCGCCGTTGAGCGAGAAGCGGTTGCCCGGGGAGGGCAGCCAGTCGGCGCGGAAGCCGGCCATGCCGGCCTCGCCCGTGTCGGTGGCGCGGCTGCCGTCGGGCTTGTGGCCGGCGCGGCGGTCCAGGCTCTTGCCATAGACGCGCAGGTGGCCGGCGTCGCCGAGCGGCATGCCGTAGCGCGCGCTGACGTTGTGGCGGTCCTCGGAGCCGGCAACGGCGGCAACCATCCCGCCCTGCGTATCGCGTGCCTTGCGCGTGATGATGTTGATGGCACCGTTGACGGCGTTCGAGCCCCACATCGCCGCGTTGGGGCCGCGGACGACCTCGATGCGCTCGATGTCCTCGAGCACCGTGTCCTCGGCCTCCCAGAACACGCCCGAGAACAGCGGCGAATAGATGCTGCGACCGTCCTTCAGCACCTGCAGCTGATTGGCGAAGCGGCCGTTGCCGCCGCGCGCGGAAACCGCCCAGCGGTTGTTGCCGATGCGCGCGACCTCGAGGCCGGGCGCCATCGCCAGTACATCTGCAAGGCTGCGGGCGCCGGAGCGGACGATATCTTCCTGAGTGATGACGAAAACCGCTGCGGCGACGCGTTGCAGGCTTTGGGAACGTCTCGAGGCGCTGACGACCTCGATGTTGACCAGATCCTCCAGCCCGATGTCGGGCACGGGGTCGTGACCCTCCGCGAAGGATGGGAGAGGATTGGCGATCAGGCCGCAAAGGGCCGCGATGACGATTGAGGTCGGGATGCGCATGGTCGTTGCCGTTCCGGCTGGCGAGCAGGAGGGGCGGGCCTGCGACGATAAGGGTAAGCCTTGTTTTGTTGTAAGCGAAACCCTGTGCATGTTACACAAGAATGACCGCGCCACCCAATCGGCATTTCTACTGGCGAGGGGGAATACCCGTCGCGCGAACGGCGGGCTTACGGAAAAGCGCTCAGGCGGTCAGCTTTGCCGTCTTGTGGGCGGCGACGACCTGGAGCAACTGCGAGAAGACCTTCGGGTTGCCGGCGACGACGTTGCCGGTGGCGAGATAGGCGCTCTCGCCGGCGAGATCGCTGACGAGGCCGCCGGCCTCGGTGATCAGCAGCGTGCCGGCAGCCATGTCCCAGGGGGAGAGGCCGAATTCCCAAAAGGCGTCGAGGCGGCCGGCAGCGACGTAAGCGAGATCGAGCGAGGCGGCGCCCGGACGGCGCAGCCCGGCGGTCTTCTGCGTGAGTTCGCGGAATATCGCCATGTAGGCGTCCGCGTGGTCGAACATGCGGTAAGGGAACCCGGTACCAATCAGGGACTCCGCAAGCTTGGTGCGCTTCGAGACGCGGATGCGCTTTTCGTTGAGGTATGCGCCGGCGCCCTTGCTGGCGGTGAACAGCTCGTTCCGCGTCGGGTCGTAGATGACGGCATGCGCCATCACGCCGCGGTGGGCGAGGCCGATCGAGACAGCATACTGCGGGAAGCCGTGGATGAAGTTCGTCGTGCCGTCGAGCGGATCGATGATCCACTGGTACTCGGAATCGCTGCCGCTGCCGGCGGTCGCGCCGGACTCCTCTGCTAAAATCGCGTGCTGCGGATAAGCCTCGCGCAGGGTATCGATGATCGTGTTTTCCGCCGCGCGATCGACCTCGGTGACGTAGTCGCTCTGCTGCTTGACGCTCACCGTCAGAACGCCGACATCCAGGCTGGCACGATTGATGATCTGGCCGGCGCGGCGTGCAGCCTTGACGGCGATGTTGAGCATGGGATGCATGGAGGCGGACGGCAATGAGGCGCTTGGCGCGAAGGCGCGAATTCTAATATGAACGACCCGTCACCGCTCGCACGCATCCGCGTCGTGCTCTCGCACACCAGCCATCCCGGCAACATAGGCGCTGCGGCGCGCGCGATGAAGACCATGGGGCTGTCGCGCCTCTACCTCGTCAACCCGCGCTGCTTCCCCGACCCGCAAGCCAGTGCGATGGCGGCCGGCGCCGACGACGTTCTGGCGAGCGCGCGGGTCTGCGCGACGCTCGCCGAGGCGCTCGCCGGTACGCGGTTCGCAACGGCGATGACGGCACGTCGCCGCGGCCTTGCGACCGAGCCGCTGTGGGCCCGCGAGGCGGCCGGCGAACTGGCGCAGCTGGCGTGCCATGACGAGGTGGCGCTGGTGTTCGGCAACGAGACGGCCGGCCTCAGCAACGAGGAGGTGTCGTTGTGCGCGCGCTGGGCGAAGATCCCCACCGATCCGGCATGGTCGTCGCTCAACCTCGCGCAAGCCGTGCAGGTGATGTGCTACGAGTTGCGCATGGCGTCCGTTGACGCCGGTGCGCCGCCGCCGATCAATGACGCCGGCGAGCCGGCGAGCCACGAGGAGGTGGAAGGCTTGATCGCCCACCTCGAGCGGGCGGCGGTTGGCTCCGGTTTCCTCGACCCGGCGCAGCCGAAGCGGCTGATCCCGCGCATGCGCCGCATGTTCGCGCGTGCCGGACTCGAGAAGGAGGAAGTCAATATCCTGCGCGGCATGCTTTCGTCCTTCGAGACCGGGCCTTACCGCAGACCCGAGCAAAAAACTTGACCCGGCATGTCGGGTTTTTTACCATTTCACCTTTTGCTGATGGATCAACCCCAATGTTCGCGCGGCTAAAAGAAGACATCGCCTGCGTATTCGAGCGGGACCCGGCGGCGCGCACGATCTGGGAGGTCGTCAGTTGCTATCCGGGCCTGCATGCGCTGACGCTGCACCGGGCGTCACACTGGCTGTGGCGCCAGCGCATGCGCTGGCTTGCTCGCTTTCTTTCGCACTTCACGCGCTGGCTGACCGGCATCGAGATCCATCCCGGCGCGACCATCGGGCGCCGCGTGTTCATCGACCACGGCATGGGGGTGGTCATCGGCGAGACGGCCGAGATCCACGACGAATGCACGCTGTATCACGGCGTCACGCTGGGCGGGACATCATGGAACAAGGGCAAGCGGCATCCGACCCTGGAGCGTGGCGTTGTCGTCGGCGCCGGCGCCAAGGTGCTGGGGCCGATCACGATCCGCGAGGGCGCGAAGGTCGGCTCGAATGCGGTCGTCGTCCGCGACGTGCCGCCGGGCGCTACGGCCGTGGGCATTCCGGCGCGCATCGTCGAGGCCGGCAGGGCCGAACTGCGCGAGGCGAAGGCCGAGACCATGGGCTTCTCTGCGTACGCCGTGACGCGCAACGAGGACGATCCGCTTGCCCAGGCGATCCACGGTCTGCTTGATCATGCAGTCGAGACCGACCGCCGCATCGAGCTTCTGCTGCGTTACATCGAACGGGCCGGGGTTTCGCTTGAAGACGACGTCGCGACGGCCGACAAGTTCGACCCGAAATACTTGTCCAAGATAGTTGACTGACCATAAGGGCTTGGATATAGTCGATCAAAACGGTCAAGTATTTCCTTCGGTCGACCGTTTTCTTTCGCGAGGATCGCATCATGAGATTGACCACCAAAGGGCGTTTCGCCGTGACCGCGATGATCGACCTGGCGCTGCGCCAACACGACGGCCCGGTGACGCTGGCCGGCATCGCCGATCGCCAGAGCATTTCACTTTCCTACCTCGAGCAGTTGTTCGGCAAGCTGCGCCGCAACCAGTTGGTCGCCAGTGTGCGCGGCCCCGGCGGTGGCTACTGCCTGGCCAAGCCACTGGACGCGATTTCGGTTGCCGACATCATCCAGGCCGTCGACGAGCCGCTCGACGCCACCAGCTGCGGCGGCAAGCGCAACTGTCACGACGAGAAGCCCTGCATGACGCACATGCTGTGGACCAGCCTCAACACCCGCATGTACGAATACCTGAGTTCGGTGAAACTGTCCGAACTCGTGCGCCAGCAGCGTCCGGGCAACGAGCCGATCCCGATCAGCGACGAGCGTCCCGCGCGCCGTGCGCGGCGCCCGAGCGCCGCCGTGGCGGCCTGAGGAACGACCGGGGCAAAGTTCGCGATGTTCGCGCCCGCCTATCTCGACCACAACGCGACCACGCCGGTGTTGCCGGCGGCGCTCGACGCCATGCTGCCGTTTTTTGCGCAGCACTATGGCAACGCATCGAGCCGTCACGAATATGGCCGCGCGGCTCGCAAGGCCGTCGACACGGCGCGCGAGCAGGTAGCCGCGGCGTTGGGGGCACACCCGACCGAGGTCGTGTTCACCAGCGGCGGATCCGAGGCGAACAACCTGTTCCTGAAGGGTGCCGCGGCGACGATGAAGCCCGGCGTGATCGCCGTTTCGGCCGTCGAACACCCCTGCGTGCGTCAGCCGGCGCTGGAACTCGCTCGCCAGGGCTGGACGCTGCGTGAGGTCGCCGTCGATGCCGACGGCCGGATCGACGTCGCCGATTATGCGCGCGCCCTCGAGGCGACGCCCAGGCTCGTGTCGGTGATGCTCGCCAACAACGAGACCGGCACGTTGCTGGACGTGCCGACGCTGGCCGAGGCGGCAAAGCACACGCGCGGCTGGTTCCACACCGACGCCGTGCAGGCTTTCGGCAAGGTCGGGCTTGATTTTCGGGCCTTGAATGCAAGCGGCGTCCATGCCCTGACGGTGTCGGCGCACAAGATCGGCGGCCCCAAGGGGGCTGGCGCGCTGGTACTCGACAAGCGCGTCGAGTTGCGCCCGCTGATCTCTGGCGGCGGCCACGAGCGCGGCCTGCGCTCGGGTACGGAGAACGTGCCTGCGATCGTCGGCTTCGGGGTCGCCGCCGAACAGGCTGCGAGCCGTCGCACCGAGCATGCGGCGCGGCTGCGCGGGCTGCGCGAGGCGCTTGAACAGGGCCTCATCCAGCAAGGCGCGACGATCTTCGCGGCCGCCGCCGAGCGCCTGCCGAACACAGTTTATTTCGGCTTCCCGAATCTCGACGGCGAGACGCTGGTCGCCAAGCTCGATCGCGCCGGCTTCGCCGTCGCCAGCGGTGCGGCCTGCTCGAGTGCCAACCCGGAACCCTCGCACGTGCTGCTGGCGATGGGCGTGGCGCCGGAACTCGCGCGCGGCGCGGTGCGGGCGAGCCTCGCACCGGAAACCGCGGACCCGGTGATCGGGCAATTTCTTGCCGCCCTGGCCGAGACCTTGCGCCAGTTGCGCGGCCTGACGGCGCTGGCAGCCTGACATAACTAGAAACAGGATTCCCCAAATGATGACTTTTGGAGCAAAGCGATGCTGAAATTCCCGCTCTACCTCGACTACTCGGCGACGACGCCGGTCGATCCGCGCGTCGCGGAAAAGATGATCCCGTACCTCGTCGAGAAATTCGGCAATCCCGCCTCGCGTTCGCATCCCTTCGGGTGGGAGGCCGAGAAGGCGGTCGAGGAAGCGCGCGAGCAGGTCGCGCTGCTTGTGAACGCTGATCCGAAGGAGATCATCTGGACCTCCGGCGCCACCGAGTCCAACAACCTCGCCATCAAGGGCGCGGCGAACTTCTACGGCCCCACCAAGGGCAAGCACATCGTCACCGTCGCCACCGAGCACAAGGCCGTGCTCGATACCTGCAAGGAACTCGAGCGCCAGGGCTTCGAGGTGACCTACCTGACGCCGCAGGAGAACGGCCTGATCACGCTCGACCAGTTCAAGGCCGCGCTGCGCAAGGACACCGTGCTGGCCTCCGTGATGGCGGTGAACAACGAGATCGGCGTCATCCAGCCGATCGCCGAACTCGGCGAGATCTGCCGCGCAGCCGGCGTGATCTTCCACGTCGATGCCGCCCAGGCCACCGGCAAGATGCCGATCGACCTCGCCAAGCTCAAGGTCGACCTGATGTCGTTCTCGGCGCACAAGAGCTACGGCCCGAAGGGCATCGGTGCGCTCTATGTGCGCCGCAAGCCGCGCATCCGCCTGGAAGCGCAGATGCACGGCGGCGGCCACGAGCGCGGCATGCGCTCCGGCACGCTGGCCACGCACCAGATCGTCGGCATGGGCGAGGCCTTCCGCCTCGCGCGCGAGGAAATGGCGACGGAGAACGAGCGCATCCGCATGCTGCGCGACAAGCTGATGCGCGGCATCGCCGACATCGAGGAAACCTTCGTCAACGGCGACGTCGAGCAGCGCGTGCCGCACAACCTCAACGTCAGCTTCGCCTTCGTCGAAGGCGAGTCGCTGATCATGGCGATCAAGGACATCGCCGTGTCGTCGGGCTCTGCCTGCACCTCGGCGAGTCTCGAACCTTCCTACGTCCTGCGCGCGCTCGGACGCTCGGACGAACTCGCCCACAGCTCGATCCGCTTCACCCTCGGCCGCTTCACGACCGAGGAGGAAATCGACTTCACCGTTAAACTCTTGCACGACAAGCTCGGCAAGCTGCGTGAACTCTCCCCGCTCTGGGAGATGTACAAGGACGGCATCGATCTGAATTCCGTCCAGTGGGCCGCGCACTAAGGAGAACATCATGTCTTACAGCACGAAAGTCATCGATCACTACGAGAACCCGCGCAACGTCGGTTCCTTCGAAAAGGACGACGAGGGCGTCGGCACCGGCATGGTCGGCGCACCCGCCTGCGGCGACGTCATGAAGCTGCAGATCCGCGTCAACAAGGAAGGCGTCATCGAGGACGCCAAGTTCAAGACCTACGGCTGCGGCTCGGCGATCGCCTCCAGCTCGCTCGTCACCGAGTGGGTCAAGGGCAAGACCGTCGACCAGGCGCTCGACATCAAGAACACGCAGATCGCGGAAGAACTGGCGCTGCCGCCGGTGAAGATCCACTGCTCGATCCTCGCCGAGGACGCCATCAAGGCGGCCGTCGCCGATTACAAGAAGAAGCACACCTCCTGAGGACCGACCCATGACAGTTACGCTTTCCGAACGGGCCGCCCAGCACGTCTCCGGCTACATCGCCAAGCGCGGCAAGGGCATCGGCATCCGCCTCGGCGTCAAGACCTCCGGCTGCTCGGGCATGGCCTACAAGCTCGAGTTCGCCGACGCCGCCGAACCGGACGATGTCGTCTTCGAGAGCCACGGCCTCAAGGTGCTGGTCGATCCGCGCAGCCTGCCCTACATCGACGGCACCGAGCTCGACTACGCGCGCGAAGGCCTCAACGAGGGCTTCAAGTTCAACAACCCGAACGTCAAGGACCAGTGCGGCTGCGGCGAGAGCTTCAACGTCTGACCGCCGCCGGCCAATGAACCTGGACCTCAGCTTCGCGCACAAGGATCACTTCGAGCTCTTCGGCCTGCCGCGCACGTTCGCGTTGGATCGTCCGTTGCTCGACCAGCTCTACCGCGACGTCCAGGCGCGGGTGCACCCCGACAAGTACGCCCGCGCGGGCGACGCCGATCGCCGCGTCGCCATGCAGTGGGCTACACAGGTCAACGAGGCCTACCAGACGCTGCTCGATCCGGTGAAGCGCGCGCGCTACCTGCTGCACCTCGAAGGGCACGACCCGCGCATCGAGACCAACACCGCGATGCCGGCCGAGTTCCTGATCGAGCAGATGGAGATGCGCGAGGCCGTCGCCGAGGCGCGTGCCGGCGCCGACGTCGATGCGCTCGAAGATATGCATCGCCGCGTGCGCAAGGACATGGCGGCACGCCAGAGCGAACTTGCCCAGGCGCTCGACGTCCAGCACGATTACCCCCACGCCGGCGAGGTCGTGCGCCGGCTGATGTTCGACCAGAAGCTGCTCGCCGAAGTCGATGCGGCGCTCGAGGCCGTCGAGGCCTGACAAGAGAACGAAAAACAACGATGGCTCTCCTCCAGATATCCGAACCCGGCGCCTCGGCGGCCCCGCACGAACACCGCCTGGCGATAGGCATCGACCTAGGCACCACCAACTCCCTCGTCGCCACCGTCCGCAGCGGCATGGCCGTGGTGCTGAACGACGAAAGCGGCCGTCCCCTGGTCCCCTCGGTCGTGCACTACGACGGCGACGGCGGCGTCGAGGTCGGCTTTGAAGCCCAGGTGCGCCAGTCGGTCGATCCGAAGAACACCATCGTATCCGTCAAGCGCTTCATGGGGCGCGGGCTCAAGGACATTGCCCACATCGAATCCATGCCCTATGACTTCGAGCAAGGCGAGGGCATGATCCGGCTGCGTACCGTGCAGGGCGTCAAGTCGCCGGTCGAGGTTTCCGCCGACATACTCAAGGCGCTGCGCACGCGTGCCGAAAGCGCACTCGCCGGCCAGATCACCGGCGCCGTCATCACCGTGCCGGCCTACTTCGACGACGCCCAGCGGCAGGCGACGAAAGATGCCGCGCGGCTCGCCGGCATCAACGTGCTGCGACTGCTCAACGAGCCGACGGCGGCTGCGATCGCCTACGGCCTCGACAACGCCGCCGAAGGCCTGTTCGCCGTCTACGACCTCGGCGGCGGCACCTTCGACATCTCGATCCTCAAGCTCTCGAAGGGCGTCTTTCAGGTGCTGTCCACCGGCGGCGATTCGGCGCTCGGCGGCGACGACTTCGACCACCGCATCTTCTGCTGGATCATCGAAGAGGCGAAGCTGAAGCCCGTCTCGCCGCACGATGGTCGCCTGCTGCTGACGCGGGCGCGCGAGGCCAAGGAATACCTGACGAC
>Ga0075012_10001529_pt1 | contig 23388 bp, 13 predicted proteins | sample All_14_2_FD_71474 | JGI IMG/M metagenome (GOLD analysis project Ga0075012, IMG submission 71474) | Freshwater microbial communities in response to fracking from Pennsylvania, USA - Allegheny Zone_MetaG_DW_15 | ecosystem: Environmental > Aquatic > Deep subsurface > Groundwater > Drilled...
GACGTCTACAAGCTCTACGCCGAGTCGCTCAAGGGCGAAGAGCATCTGCGCGAGGTGCAGGCGCAGGCGCGCACTGTCGTGTCGGCGGCCCTCGGATCCTAGGAGCTCCGGCGGAACACCCGTGGCGGCACGAAGCTGACCGCCACGGCCAGCGCTGACCCGACGATCGTGTCGACGACCCGCTCCCCGGCGATCGCCACCGAACCGAACTCCCCCGCTGCCGCTCCCGTCAGCACGAGCACCAGGGGAGTGATCAGCACGAGCGCGAGCGCGTAGTTGCGCGCGACGACCAACTCAATTCCGAACTGCAGCGCCGCCAGCAGAACCGCGATCCCCAGCGGTTGCCACGGGAACAGCACGAGCAGCAGGTAGAGGCCGGCGCCGATGACGGTTCCGACCATACGATGGATGCCGCGGCCCACGATCGCGGTGCGAGCCACCGAGATCCCGACCACCGTGACACCCGCGGCAACGATCCAGTAGGCCCTGACCGGATCGACGACCAGTCCGGCGGCAGAGCCCACCAGCGCCACGACGATCGTTCGCTCGAACAGCAGCCGGGCCGTGTCATCCCATCCCGACCGCGGAAGGATCTCCCGCAGCTGGCGGGTCGGCGCGTCAGGTCGCCGTTCGAAGACGGGCAGGATCGCGATGACATACGTCAGCAGGGTTCCGACAACGAGCGCGGCGAGCGACTGCAGGGCCGCGATCTCGGTCGAGATCGCCCGGATGTGGGCGAACATGCCGTAGACCAGGACGAAGAACATGACCCCCGGCGGGCCCACCGAGAAGCCATAGACGAGGGCTGCGGCAGCTATCGCGACGCCGGCAAGGGCGATCACCGTGAGCGGACGCGACCAGCCCACGGCGACCCCGAGGGCTGCCGCCAGCACAAGTCCGGCAGCAATGAAGGGAACTGCCTTGGCGCGTTCCCGCGCCGGGAGCGCGCCGCCGTACAAGGCGGCGAACGATCCGACCGCGGCGCTGTATCCGAGGTGCGGCACACCCAGCAGCGCAGCACCGGCGATCGGCAGCCCGAGGGCGAGGGCAGCTCGCAGTGCTCGAGGAAGCGCCGGGACGGCCAGCGGGTCGAGGCGAAAGAGGCTCGCCCATAGCTCCCGCATGCCCACATCGTAGGGGCTGGGTGGACTCGCCGAGGAACGAGCCCACCCAGCCACCTCACTCTCGCTTGGTCGTGACCAGTCGTTGCAGCAGAACGAAGATGAGGAGCACTCCGCCGGTGATGATGGTCGTCATCTCGGGCGGGATGCTGCCGTCGCGCGTGATCAGCACAGTCATGAGACCCAGCACGAGTGCACCGACGACCGACCCGAGCACATACCCGTAACCACCCGTAAGCAGCGTTCCACCGATGACCACGGCAGCGATCGCGATGAGTTCCCAACCGATGCCGGTGATGTTCTGTGCGATACCGAGTCGCGAGGTGTAAATGACGGCTGCAACGCCGGAGAGGGTCCCGCTGATGACGTACACCAGCAGCTTGGTGCGAAATGCCGCCAGCCCCATGAGCTGGGCTGATTGCTCCGACCCGCCGATCGCATAGACCGTGCGGCCGGTGCGGGTCCGGTGCAGCACGAAGACGGCGATCGCCACGACGAGGATCATGATGATCACACCCGGTGTGATCACGAGATCATTGACCTTCGGACCGTCGATGACCTTGAACTGGGTGCCGAACCACCGGATCGGGGAGTCGTCGGCGAGGCGCTGCGGCTCGGTGCTGAGCATCGAGGCAAGCCCGCGCGCCAGGAACATCATGGCCAAGGTGGCGATGAAGGGCTGCACGCCGAAGTACTGGATCAGGATGCCTGCCAGGAGCCCGAACGCGGTTCCCGAGAGCACCATGACGACCAGCACCAGCCAGGGGTTCCAGCCGGAGTTGGCCAGCATCACGCCCGCGACGCTCGAGAACGCGATCACCGAACCGACGGAGAGGTCGATTCCCCCGGTGAGGATGACGAAGGTCATCCCGACCGCGACGACGATGAGGTGGGCGTTGTTGACGAGCAGGTTCGAGAGCGTGCTGAACTGCACGATGTTGCCATAGGCGACCTCGCCGAAGATGAGCATCGCGATGAAGATCACCAGAGAGGCCGCAGTCGGCAGGGTCGACGGGTTGCTCGTGGCCGCGCGGCGGAACCGGGTCCACAGCGAGTCACGCCGAACCGAGGTGTCGGTGGGAGCTGGCGCGTTGATGACGCTCATGCCGCTACCCCCTCTCGCACGGGCTCAGGTGTGGTGATGGATGCCGGTGGCGGCGCGGATCTGCGCTTCGCGAACCAGCTCCGTACACGCTGCGATTGCGCGAGGCAGAGGAGCACGATCACGACAGCCTTGAATGCCGGTGTCGCCGACGACGAGATGCCAAGGAACAGCACGGTCTTGTCGAGCGTCGCGATCAGCAGCGCCCCGACGACCGCTCCGCCCAGCGAGAACTTCCCACCGGCGAGCGAGGTACCACCGATGACGACAGCGAGGATCGCGTCGAGTTCCATGAGGTAGCCGGTCTGGGTCACGTCAACCGTCATGACGGTTCCCACCGAGAACATGCCGGCGATTCCGGCGAGCGCGCCGCTGAGGATGTAGACCGTCAGGAGCAGTCCGCGGGGACGGATGCCCGCCATCCGGCTCGCCTTCGGGTTGATACCGATCGCCTCGATCATGAGCCCGAGAGCGGTCCGGCGAACCACGAGGGCAACAACGATGACGATCGCGATCGCCAGCAGGAAGACGACGGGAATGCCGAAGACGTACCCGTTGACCATCCAGCGGAAGGGTTCGCTTTGGGCCGCGGTGTTCTGACCGCCGGTAATGACCTTCGCGATACCTCGCGCCGCGAGCATCATGACCAGGGTGCTGATGAACGGCTGCAGACCGACGTAGGCGACGAGCGCACCGTTGACCAGACCCAGCACAGCGGTGATGAGGATCGACAACCCGATCGCGGCGAGAGCCGTGCCCACGGACGTCGAGTCGCCCATGGCGCTCAGGAACTGCATGGATACGGCGCCTCCGACTGCCATCACCGACCCCACGGAAAGGTCGATCCCGCCTGTGGCGATGACGAGCGTCATCCCGACAGCGATCATCAGGATGGGAGCAGAGGCGCGCAGGATGTCGATCACGTTGCCCACGAGGTACCCCGTGGTGGGGCTCACCGTGACAGCGAGATAGGACGGATCCTTGATCGTGTTGAGCACGAGCAGGACCACGATGGCCACGGCGCCCCAGAAGGCCGGCTGGCGCAGCAGGTCACGCATCCGCGACGATGCAGAGCGATCGGTGGAACTCATGACTGGACCCCTTCGGATGCCACGGCTTCATTCGTGCGGGATTCGGCGGTCGACTGGTCGGACATGCGCCACTGTTCTCCTTGTTCGTCGACCGCGTTCTCGTCGTGTTCAGCGATGATCTGGATCACCCGTTCAGCGGTGATGTCGGGGCTGTTGACCAGTTCATCGATCTTCTTACGATCCTTCAAGACCACGATGCGATCACTCAAGCGAACGACCTCCTCGACTTCGGAGGAGATGAACACGACTGCCATCCCTTCGTCTGCGAGGTCGATGACCACATTCTGGATCTCGGCCTTCGCCCCGACGTCGATGCCGCGCGTGGGTTCGTCGAGAATCAGCAGCTCAGGCTTGCTGGCAAGCCAGCGCCCCAGCAGGACCTTCTGCTGGTTGCCGCCGGAGAGGTTCCGGATGAGCGCCTCGGGGTTGGCCGGGCGAACGTTCAGCGCGGTCATGTACCGCTCGACGATCTCATCCTGTTCCTTCCGCGGGAGGGGTCGGGCCCACCCGCGCTTGGCCTGCACGGTGAGGATGAGGTTCTCGCGAACCGTGAGGTCGGCGACGATTCCCTCGTCGCGGCGGTTCTCGGTCGAGTAGGCCACGCGATGGTCGAGCCCGTCGACAGGCGATTTGATCTCCACCGGGGCGCCGTGCAGCTCGAGTTCACCGGTGTCGGCACGATCGGCACCGTAGAGAAGGCGCGCGAGCTCGGTCCGCCCCGATCCGAGCAGACCGGCGAAGCCGACGACCTCACCCTTACGGATGTCGAGGTCGGTGGGTGCGATCACGCCCTTGCGGCCGAAACCGGATGCCGTGAGCAGGGGCTCGCGGTCGTCGGCGTCGCGGCGTGCGCCGCCGTGCGCCGCGAGCGTTGAGAAGTCCTTGCCGATCATGAGCGAGATCAGTTCGGCGCGGGGAAGTTCTGCGGTGAGGTATTCGCCCTCGTAGCGTCCATTGCGAAGCACCGTGAGCCGGTCGCTGATCGCATAGACCTGGTCGAGGAAGTGTGAGACGAAGAGGATCGCGACGCCCTGGTCGCGAAGCGATCGGATAACCGCGAAGAGGCCCTCGACTTCTTTCGCGTCGAGGCTCGAGGTCGGCTCATCCAGAATGAGGACCTTCGCGTTGACGGCCATCGCGCGGCTGATGGCCACGAGCTGCTGCATCGCGATGGAGAGCCTGGACAGCTGCATCCGTGTGTCGAGGTCGTCGAGTCCGAGCCGATTCAGTGCCTGCCGCGCGGCCTTGTGGGTTGCCTTCCAGTCGACGCCGAACGGGCCGCGGGTCTCGTGACCGAGCATGACGTTCTCGCCGATCGTGAGGTTGGCGCACAGGTTCACCTCTTGGTACACGGTCGAGATGCCCGCGGCCTGCGCATCGGCAGTGCTGTGGAACTCACTGGCGGTGCCGCCGACGACGATCGATCCTGAGTCGATGCGATAGACGCCCGTGAGCGCCTTGATCAACGTCGACTTTCCGGCGCCGTTTTCTCCCATCAGCGAGTGCACCTCGCCGGGGAACAGGCGGAAGGCGACGTTGTCGAGAGCCTTCACGCCGGGGAACTCGATGGAGATGTTGCTCATCTCCACGATCGGCTGGGGTTCGGTCATTGTCGTTCTCTCGTGTGGTGCGCTCAGACAGGCGCATATGTGGTCGTTCGGCCAGTCGGCGCGGGTACGGGGATGAACCCCGCACCCGCGCCGCTGTTCTTGCGAACTGCCCGAAGGCTGATCAGCAGATGACGATCAGTACTTGCGGTCAGCGAGCACAGCCTGTGCCGCCTCGGGCGAGTCGAACGCCTCGCTCGGAACGATGATGTACGAGTCGACCTTCTCGCCGGCGAGGGTCTTCTCGACGACCTCGAGGGCGGTGGGCCCGAACAGTGGGTTGTACTCGTGCACGTAGCTGAGGATGCCGTCAGCGAGCGCCTCCATGGCGGCCTTCGTACCGTCGATGGTCGCGATCTTCACGTCCACGCCGGGGGTGAGTCCGGCCTCTTCGACAGCCTGCGCGGCGCCGAGGCCCATCTCGTCGTTCTGTGCGAAGACGAACTGGATGTCGTTGTTGTTGGCCTTGAGCATGGTCTCCATGACGCTCTTGCCCTCTTCAGCCGACCAGTTCGCCGTCTGCGAGTCGAGCAGAACGAGCGACGATCCGTCGACGCCCTCCTGGAAGCCCTCGTTGCGCTCGTTGACCACGCCGACACCGGCGGGACCCTCGAGCACGACGTAGTTGCCGCCGTCGGGGAACTCGGCCTTCGCCCACGCGCCGACCTCCTTGGCGACCTCGACGTTGTCGGGGGCGATGCGGGTCACGTACAGGCTCGTGTCGTTGGGCTCGATACCGCGGTCGAGCAGGATCACGGGGATCTCTGCCTCCTGGGCCCGCTTGAGCGAGTCCTCCCAGCCCGATGCCTCGGTCGCAGACAGCAGGATCACGTCGACACCTTCGTCAACGAACGACGTGAACGCGTCGATCTGCGACTTCTGGTCGAGGTTGGTTGCGGGGGCGTACTTCAGGTCGAAGCCCGCCGCCTCGGTGAACGTGTCCTGGACGTTCTGCTCGTTCGCCTTGCGCCAGGCGCCCTCGGGACCGACCGCAACGAACCCGACAGTCGTCAGCTCGTCGCCGCCCGAACCCGAATCCGTACCACCGTCGCCACTGGCGCAGCCCGCGAGGCCCAGCGCCAGGATGCCGACAGCAGCTACCCCGATTGCTCCAAGAATGCGATTCCTGTGTGCCATTTTGCTCTCTCCTCCTTGAGACGGTCGACCAACGTGGTCGGAACCGAAGTCACGCTCGGGAAGGGACACCCGTGCGGCTATCAGGAATTGTGCACGCTAACATTCAGCAAGCGCAACCCTTTTTCTAGAATTCGTGTCCTGTTCGTGATCGTTCACATTGCGTGGGGTGATCGCTCACAGCGGCCCCCAACGTCGCCTGCTGTGTCCGAGAGGGCTCGGCACCAGGCATCCGACCTCGGTCAGTTCATCGCAAGGCGCTGCAGCACCGGCATGATAGGACCATGCCGGTCGAAGTCGCGCCCGTGGTCGAGGTGGAGGGCGCCTGTGTGCGTTTCGGCTCAGACCTCGCCCTCGACAACGTCGACTTCCGCATGTTCGCAGGCGAGGTGCACTCGCTCATGGGCGAGAACGGCGCCGGCAAGTCGACCCTCATCAAGCTCCTGACCGGTGCCCTTCCTGCCGAATCAGGCGTCGTCCGCGTGGGAGGGGAGAGTGTGCGGTTCAGCTCTCCCCAGACAGCCCGCGCGGCCGGCATCAGCGCGGTGTACCAAGAGATCGACTTGCTGCCGAACCTCAGCGTTGCCGAGAACGTGTTCCTCGGTCAGGAACCCAGACGCTGGGGCAGCGTGGACTGGTCGAGCATGCGGCGCCAGACCCGCGACGTCCTCGGTGAACTCGGCCTCGACCTCGACCCTTCGTCGATGCTCGGCACCCACTCGCTCGCGGTTCAGCAGCTCGTGGCCATCGCGCGGGCGATCGCCACTGACGTGAAGGTGCTCGTCCTGGACGAACCCACGTCGAGTCTCGACCTCGACGACGTCGCCGAGCTCTTCCGCATCATCCGCGAACTCAAGGACCGTGGCGTCGCGATCCTGTTCGTCTCGCACTTCCTCGACCAGGTCTACGAGATCTGCGACCGCATCACGGTGCTGCGCGAGGGCCACGTCGTCGGGGAGTACCTCACCCGCGAACTGCTGCGTGTCGATCTCGTCGCCAAGATGCTCGGCCGCTCTGTCAGCGACATCGGCGAGCGCCAGCGACCACCGGAGCCCGAGGACCACCGCGCACCGCTGCTGGAAGCAACGGGGGTCACGGTGACACCGCGCATCCGCGACGCCGACGTGGCGGTCTACGAAGGAGACGTGCTCGGGATGGCCGGCCTGCTCGGGTCCGGTCGCACCGAGCTCGCTCGCGCCCTGACCGGCGTGGACCGCCTCGGATCGGGTGTGCTGCAGCTCGACGGGAAACGTACGCGGCTCTCCGACCCGCACCAGGGCATTCGCCTCGGCGTCGTCTACTCCTCCGAGAACCGTCGGGCCGAAGGCATCATCGCGGGCCTGAGCATCGAAGACAACATCGCGCTGGCGCTGCAGGCCCAGCGCGGGGTGCTGCGGCGCATGAGCACAGCGCATCGGCGCGAACTCGCACTGAGCTGGATCGACGCCCTCGGCATCCGTCCCGCCGACCCTGCCCGCCCGGTCGGCACCTTGTCGGGAGGGAATCAGCAGAAGGTCGTTCTTGCCCGCCTCTTGGCACTCTCGCCGCGGCTCCTGGTGCTCGACGAGCCGACCCGCGGCATTGATGTCGGCACGAAGGTCGACATTCAGAAACTGGTCGGAGAGCTTGCCGACAACGGACTGTCGCTGGTGTTCATTTCGGCCGAGCTGGAGGAGGTCCTTCGGGTGTCTGACCGGGTCGCGGTCTTGCGCGACGGCGAGATCCTCGAGACGGTTCCGGCGGAGCAGCTCAGCATCGATACCCTGCTGGCTCTCATCGCCCAGGCGACGCCGGTACGCGAGGTGCTCGCCGAGGGGAGCGCGGATGTCTGAAGACAAGGGCCCACGTTCCGCGAACATCTTCGACGTGGCCAAGCTGGCGGGCGTGTCCCACCAGACGGTGTCGCGGGTCCTCAACGACCTGCCCAACGTTCGACCAGCCACACGAGAACGAGTCGAACGCGCGATCGCTCAGCTGCGCTACAGTCCGTCGCCCGCCGCCCGAGCCCTCGTGACCCGCCGCACTCGGACGATCGGGCTCGTCGTGCCCGGCGTCTCGGACTACGGCCCAACATCCGTCGGGCTCCACTTCAACCTGGCGGCCCGGCGCGCCCGCTACAGCGTCGAGACGGTCAGCTCGCTGGATGCCGGCGGCGCAAGTGTTCGAGCCGCCGTCGAAAGCCTCCTACGCCAGCGCGTCGACGCGATCGTGCTCATCATCGCCGATGTCGCGGGGCTCGACGTCGTCAGGTCACTTGATCTCAGTATCCCCGTCGTCGCCGCAGCATCCTCGGCTCGCCGAGACAGGCACATCGTCTCGATCGATCAGTATCGTGGCGCCCGCCAAGCGGTGCGCCACCTTGCCGAGCTCGGCCACACGCAGATCCTGCATGTGGCGGGGCCCGCTACCGCGGCTGACGCCGTTGAACGCATCCGCGGTTGGCGTGACGAACTTGCCGCCCACCGCCTCGCCGTCGCCGATCCTGTTCATGGCGACTGGTCAGCTGCCGACGGGTACCGCATCGGGGCGGAACTGGAGCTCGCACCCGGCAGTGCCATCTTCGTCTCGAACGACCAGATGTCGATCGGCCTGCTGTCGGCCCTGCGCGAACGGGGCCTTCGCGTACCCGACGACATCTCGATCGTCGGGTTCGACGACATCCCCGAGTCGGCGTACTTCTTGCCTCCCCTCACGACAGTGCGCCAGGACTTCGCAGCTCTCGGCGAGCTCATCATGCAGAAGGTCCTCGTGGCGATCGAGGAGCCGGATTCGGTAACCGAAGACACGCCGCTTCCCACCCGACTGGTGCTCCGCTCCTCCACGGCTCCCCCGGCCCGCTGACACGAGCCCGCCGCTCCGGCGCCGGCGTTACACGTGTGCTGCAGTTCCGCGCGAATGCGGCGCACATAAACGCAGCATTCGCGCGGAACTGGCGCAGTCGTGATGGACGGATGCCACGGATGCCGCGGCTCACCCAGACCGCGGCATCCGTCCCCCAGGCCCTGTACCCCCGGCCTCACATCCCCCGACGTGCGCGCCGTGCGGCGGTGACCGCTACCCATCCACCGAGCAACAGGATCGCGCCAGCAAGCGCCCAGCCCAGCGGCGCCACACCGCCCGTGCTGCTCAGTCCACCTGGGGCTGCGGTGACGGTCAGGGAGTACCACCCGATGACCGAGCCCGACGCATCAGTCACGGCAAGACGGTGCTGCCCGGCGGGCAGGTCTGACGGAATGGTCACGGTGATCGTCCCGGCCGCCGTGACGACGGAGGTCCCGAGGTGTCGGGGCACCGAGAAGATCCAGGCATCCACGCTCTGACCCGCGCGTCCCGTTCCGACGTCGACGACGATTGTCTGCCCCGCCGTGACCGTGGCGGCACCGGTGACCAGGTCCTCGAGCGCCGGCGTGAGGTCGCCCTCCGACGGCGGCGTTGCGGAGGTCGTCGGCGTCGGCGTCGCTGTCGGCCCACCGGTGGGCCCACCTGTCGGCTCCGGCGTTGGCGTCGCCGTCGGCTCGCCCGTCGGATCCGGCGTTGGCGTCGCCGTCGGCGTGGTCGTCGGGGTCGGTGTGGGAGTCGGTTCGGTCGTCGATCCGTCCGGACCCGCCGCGAAGGCTGCCGAGACCGCCGCATCGCCCGCGGCCACAGTGCTGATCGTCAGCGCCTGCACTGACCCCTTCCACAGCGGATCGGGATACGAGGACCGTCCGATATAGGCGACCAGATCCGAACCGAACTGACTGACGGTGCGCGTCGTTGCCACGGTGCCGATCTTCTGGTCGTTCAGGTAGAACGTGATCGACCCGGGGCGGATGACGCTCGTGTACAGCGCCAGCTCGCTGGTCGCGGCAGGTCCGGGCACCCCCTTCGACGCCGTCGTGGGCGAGATACCAGCTTCGAGCCCCCAGGGCGCGCTCGGGTTCTGGCCGTCGGTGATGACCGACTTGATCAGGCCGTCGCGGTTGTTGGGGTTGAGCAGCCAGTACTGCCCCGGCGGGTTCCCGGCAGCACCGAAGAACAGCGCAGACAGGTCGGCTCGCGATGATCCGCTTTGCAGCCAAGCAGAGACCGTCAGCGTGTCCTGTCCGTCCACGATCCCGGTGGGCAGCTCGACGTAGGCCGCACCGGAACTGGACGACCCGCCCGGGAGCGTCAGCACACCGTCGGATGCCGTGGCACCGGTACCCCGGATGACGGCGTCGTTCCCGGCATCCGAGCGGTCTTCTACGACGGTTCCCGCGTCGGGCGCAGCCGGCAGGTGGGTGAAGTCGTAGTGCGCAAGGATCTCCGCGCCGACAGGGACGACACGAACGCTCGCCTCGACGGGAAGCCCTGTCCCCGCGAGCGCACCCGTCACCGTGACGGACCCGGTCTGCTGCCAGTTCGCTGCGTCGAGATCATCCCACGTGACCGAGAGTGAACGCGTGCTGGCATCCGAGAAGGTCACGAGCACCTTCTCGGGCAGACTCGGCGCCGACCCGACGGTGGTGGTCACCGCGACATCGGCGACATCGGTGATCGCCGGCACGTACTGCGCGAAGAGGCGTTCGTACTCTGCCTTGGTGACCGGAAGCACCGTCCCGTGCCGAGGCGCGGGGGTCGGCAGGGTCGCCGGGATCACGTGCCAGTCGGCATCTGCCCCGAGCTTCTCGGAGAACAGCGGGATGTACTTGCGGCCGCCGAACTCGTCGAGGAAGAGGTAGTAGCCCTCACCAGCGGGGTCACCCGGATTCGCCTTGACGATGGTCGGACCCTCGACCGCACCGGTACCCGCGCTGCGACCGATGCACTCCTTCTGCATCGTCCACGCGCCCGGCTCGGTCGTGGTCACGGCGCGCAGATCCGTCGAGGTCTCCTCGAACACATCCAGGCATCCGCCGACCTGCGCTTCGTCCTTCGTGAAGCGGTGGTAGACGTCACCCTCCTTGATGACGGTGGAGTCGATGCGGGAGACCCCGGTGTCCTGCCACACCTGAGCCGGTGTGAAGGTGCGGAAGTCGCGCGTGGTCGCGTACATCATCTTGTTGTAGGTCGACCCCGTGTGGCCCGTGTCGGCCTCGTCGTAAATCTTGGATGCCCAGAACACGACGTACGCGCCGATGCTGTCATCCCAGAACGCCTCCGGCGCCCAGGTGTTACCCGCGGTGTCAGGAGACACCTTCACGTGGCGCTGGTCCGACCAGTGGATCAGGTCGGTGGACTCCCACACCTCGAGGTAGGTGCTGCCACTGCGCTGCGAGGCATCCCAGCTCGTGCCGCCACCGATCGAGAGGTCGGTGGCGATCATGTAGAAGCGGTCACCCTCGGGCGAGCGGACGATGAACGGGTCACGAAGACCACCGGTGCCCTTGTCGGAGGTGATCACCGGCTGTCCACCGTTGAGCGGCATCCAGCTGCTCGCGTCATTCCCATCCGACAGGCCGAGGTAGATCTTCTCCCCCTCGACAGAGTCGCCGGTGAAGTAGGCGAAGAGGTACCCCTCGTACGCAGCGTCTGCCGGGAGCGGCTTGACCGTCGCAGTGAACTCCCGCGCAGCCGATGCCTCGCCCTTCGTGAAGGTCGCCGTCAGCGTGACGGTCTTCTGCTCCAAGCCCGTCGCGGGCCGGTTCACCACGCCGTCGCCGTTGATCGTTCCGGCATCCGACGAGCTCCATGTCACGGTGATCCCAGAACCGGCAGCCGAGGGCAGGGTGATGTTGCCGCGGACATCATCGAGGCCGGGAACGGCGAGCAGCGCCGCCGCGGACTCGACCGCCGCCTGATCGGGCGAAGTCGTACCGCGAACGTGAACCGTGACCGGCACCGTGCGGGTGATCTCACCGATCGACACGGTCGCCGTCAGGCGGACGTTCGTGTCGGAGCTCGGGCGGGTGACAGCACCGGACGCCGAGACGACATCGGGGTTCGCACTCTGCCACGAGATCGCAGTGCGACGCTCGCCGCTGGTGGGCAGCGTGATGTCGCTGATGACGTCGTCGAGGGATCCGAGCTGGCCCGTCAGGCCCGCGGCGTCAGCCTCGACGAGGTCCGTCAGCGTCTGCGTCGAGAGCGTCGCAACGTCCTCGGGAAGCAGAGCCCGGTCATAGATCCGGAAGTCACGGATGACACCCCGGAACGAGTTGTCGGCGGCGTACGCGGAACGACCGAGGTAGTTTCGCGTCGTCGTGCCATCGCCGATGTCAGCCGGAGTGATGGTCAACCCGGTGTTCCGAGCCACCTCGACGCCGTTCTCGTACAGGATGCCGGTGGTTCCGGTCTGGGTGTAGGTCAGATGCTTCCAGCTGCCCTTCTCGAGGTTGCGGCCGGCGCTTGTGGCCTGCTCCCGCGCCCACGCCAGATCGCTGATCTTCGCCTGGTACTGAGTGCTCGTGATGAACAGGTAGCCGTTGCCCGACTGCGGGCTGCCCACCGCGAGGTTTCCGAGGTTGAAAATGAAGTGGTTGCCCGTCAGCGCAGGATCGACCCACGCGTCGAACGTGATCGAGATCGAATCGAGTCCCGCGATGACGTTGTCGGGCAGTTTGATCGCGTTGCCCGAGTTGGCCCCGCCGCCACCGAAGACGAAGCCGTCGCCGGCGAGCCAGTTCGCGGAGCCTTCGACCGTCGCGTCACGGTCATTGCCGGAGGTGTCGGAAACGACAGTTCCAGAGGTCTCGTCGAGCGGGTAGTGCACGACGAGGCCTTCATCCAGACCCGGCCCGGAGAGGGGAACCACCGCCGCAGAGGACACAACAGCACCGACGAAGCCGTCGGCTGCGGCCGTCACCGTCACCCGCAGCGGCTTACCCACATCCTCGGGTTGCACGACGTACTGGGCGCTCGTTGCGCCATTGATGGCGACACCATCCCGCTCCCACTGGTAGCTGAGTTCTGGATCCGGGTCGACACCGGTGACCTCGGCGGTCAGCGTCTTGCCGTCGCGCGCATCGCCACTGATCGTCACCGCGCCGACGGCGACAGTGCGCTCGATCGAGATGCGGTACGTCTTCGTGGTTCCGTCGGGAGCCGTGACCAGGATGGTTGCGACATCCGGCTCACCGGTGGTCTGAGCGATCGCCACCGTGGCGTCACGATCGACCGGGACAGCCGAAACGATCGGTCCCGTCGACCCGGACCAGCTCGCGGTGTACTCCGTGCGCTCCGGGGTGAGGTCGGCGAAGATCTGGTCACCCAGAACGACCCGCGCAAGGTCGGCGATGGATGACGGCGCCGTCGACTTCGCGTAGATCTCGACTTCCGAAACGATCATGTGCGTCGCAGCGCGAGCATCGAGCACGACCCGGACCTGGTCGGCGGTGACGTCCTCGAGCGGAATCTCCACGATCGGCGCACCCGAAGCGGGCGCGGGCACCGTGACCGGGTCAGTGCTGGTCCAGGCTCCCGTGCCGACTCGATACTCGACATGCATGGTGGCCGGCCACGTCGTGCCGCCATCGCGGTAGAAGTAGGTCTTCACGCTGCTGACTGTCTCTTCGTTCGCGAGAACGTAGGTGAGCGTGTCTTGCGTGTTCTTGGTTCCCGAGCGCCAGTTCGACCAGCCCTTGTCGGTGGTGACACCGTTGATGGTGCGAGTCACACTGTAGGAGTTGCTCTCGGTGAAGGTCGCAGTCGCGGTCGAGTCCGGAGCAACGTTGCGGTCATCGCGCTCGGTCAGGATGACGGTGAGCGTCGCCGGGATTGCCGTCGCCGCATCCGAGACAGACGCCTGCCCCGAGACCTCGACGGTTCCGGTCTCTGCAAAGTCGGTGTCATGCAGCCCTGCCCAGTCCCACGTGACCGGGATGTCGGTAGCTGCACCACCGGCACGCACCTCTGCCTCGACGGTGGTGGGAGCAGCAGCCTGCACCGCCGTCAGCGAGCTCCCAGCGAACGTCGTGACCGAGGCGGGCCGGGTGAGGGTGAACTCGCCGATGTCGACGGTCGCGGTCGCCTCGAACGCTGCACCGAACAGGTCAGTACCCGCGCCGGCGATCTGCACAGATCCGGGAGTGGACCAGTCAATACCTGCCGTGTTCCAGGTGACCTCGGCGCTGCGCTCGACGCCCCCGCTGTAGCGGACGGTCACGGTCTCGGGCAGAACGGCGGGGACATCGACAGGTGTGCTCACACGGGGAACACTCACCGATTGCACGGCAGTCGAGGCCAGCGTCCACGCCTGGTTCGAGCCGTTGTTCGAGGTCCACAGACCCACGCTCGCGCCATCCGCCGTGCTCGCGCCATTCACGTCGAGCACACGCGTGGTGGCCACGTTCAGGAACGAGAAGGTGCGGCCATCGGTCGTCGTCGGAATCCACTGGAAGTTCGGATCCGCGGCAGCAGCCTCGGGGTCAGCTGCCGTCACTGTCAGGTTCGTTCCGGACGCTGCGAGGTATCCACCGGCGCCGTTGCGAAGCAGCACCTGCTGGCGGTTCGTCCCCTCGCCCGTGAGCGACGTAGCGGTCCAGGCCTGCCCGGCCGCGGCATCCGTCGTGGTCGCGGCAGTACGGATCCGTGCGGTCGCGCCGTCTGCGGCGAGCGCCTTTCCGCTCTGCACACCCACGAGCTGATACGTCTGTCCATCAACCACCTGAGGGGCATCTGCTGAGACGCCCGAGACACCGGAAACGACGAACGTCGTCACGGACTTCGCGGGAACGGTCAGCGTCGCCGACCGCGTCAGGCGGTCGACCGGCACCGCAGCGCCTTCGACAAGAGCGTTCTGCGTCACGTCCCCAGCGGGAGATTCCGTCGTGGTGATCGGGGTGACGGTTGCCCCCGGCGCGATCTGACCGAACTCCGACAGATCGAGGGTCACGGTGCGAGCTGACGCTTCGGTGTTGGCGTGGACCAGGGTCACGCCGTCGCCGCTCTGGTTCAGCGCCGCCGTGGTCTGGGTGTCGTTGGTCGGAACGAGGGTGTCGCCGGGGCGGATGTAGTGCGTGAAGTTTCGGACGGTGTTGTACTTCGCGTTGGTCAGAACCTGGCACGAGGGGTCAGCGTCGCCATCCTGGATGCGGCGCACCGAGTCGCCGTCTGCGTTGCAGTCGAAGTCGATGAAGACGCTGCCCCAGTTGAGCTTTTCGACCTTTTCCATGTTGTACAGGTCTTCGACCGGCTGCCAGAACACCCACGCGGTGGGCTCAAGTTCGCGCAGATCGTCAATCATGCGCGTGGCCATACCGAGGCCGTTATCGATGTTGGTCTGGTTGAACCCCTGACCCGAGGTGTCCCAGTCACCCTCGACTTCGCTCATCCACAGCGGCTTGTCAGAAGACTTCGCAATGTCACGCACCATGACGCGATCGGACGTGCCGTAGGTGTGGACGTTCAGCTGGGAGACGAGATCTTTGGACTCCTGGCTCCAGCCGTTCCAGTTCGTGACGAAGCGGGAAGGGTTGGTCTCGTCCATGGCCGAGATCGGGACATCCGTCGTGGTGGACGACATCGCCAGGCGCTCGGCCAGAGCCTTGATCATCTGGTCTTGCCGCGCGGGGCCGATGTGCGCGCCCTCCTGGCGGCTGGCCGATGTGGGCCACGTCTGACCCTGCGGGATGGTCGTTCCCCAGTAGTTCGTGTTGGGCTCGTTGAACGGGTCGAGTGAGGAGAAGTCGATCCCGTAGGTCTGCTCGAGGTGCTCGACGACATTGACGAGGTACCCGGCGAAGGCATCCATGTCTTCGGGAGCGAGCTGCTCGGCGTTGGCGTCGTTGATGCCACCCGAGACGAAGCCGCTCTCGGTCAAGAAGTACGGCGGGGAGTTGCTGAACGCCTCCCACGTGGTGATCTTGTCTTTCAGCGCCTCGATCCACCACCGCTGGGTCGAATCGGCATCCCAGTTGTAGGCCGCCGGGTCGTCGGCATCCCACGCGGCGGCGTACCTGTCGCGATCCGCGTATGTCGCCGTGATCTGTCCGGAGTCGTCACTGGCGTCGAGGTCAGGATTCCACCACCCCTCGACGGCGCCGCCTGGCCGCAGGTAGGGCGGAACATCCGTCGCGTTGCCGCCGCCGATGTTGTAGCGGGCGATGTTGAGGTTCAGTCCGTCCTCACCGAAGACCTTGTCCAGGAGGTCTTGGCGCACATCCTCCGGGTACCCACCGGTCGCGTTCGCGAACCAGACGAGGCTCGTTCCCCACCCCTCGAAAGGCTCAGCGGCCGCGTACGCCGGGTTCGGCGTAATCGTGACCGTCGTTGCGGCAGCAACCGGGGACGCGTCCACGACGGGGACGGTCAAGCCAACGGCCGATACGCCGACGACGGCAGCGATCGCAAGGGCGCGAGAGGACTTCATCGTCTATCCAATCCGACCGCTTCCGTGCGGCCTGCTGTGGCCTCGGGAAGGCCGGTGACACCATGTTTACGTCAACATGTGAGCGCGAACATTGAGCACACTACGGGTATCTCGAGGGGGAACTCAACCCCGAGTTTCGCGAGGCGAGTCGCGGAGCTGCCGCCGCGGGATAGCCCTTAGGCCAGAAGATGAGCCGGAGCTGCGGTGCTGCTGCGGATGACCAGGGAGGTCGGGACGAGCTCCCGACCTGAGGGACTCTGCCCCTCGATCTCTGCGATGAGAGCGCGCATCGCCGACTCCCCCACCCGGTCGAAACGCTGGCGGATCGTCGTCAACGGCGGCCAGAAATTCGCGGCTTCGGGGACGTCGTCGAACCCGACGATGCTGAGATCCGCCGGCACGGTGCGTCCCCGTTCATGGAACGCTCGCATGACACCGAGCGCCATGTGGTCGTTGGCGACGAAGACAGCCGTTGCCTCGCGGTTCTCCGCAAGACGGCGACCGAGTTCATGCCCCGACTCGGCGGTCCAGTCACCGACGAGCACCTCCGGCACGGGCGCACCGCGCTCCTGCAGAACCGCCATCCAGGCGGTGCGGCGACGCTCAGCCGCATACGACTCCTGCGGGCCGGAGATGTGCCACACGGTCTCGTGCCCAAGATCGAGCAGATGCTCGGTCGCAAGCGTCGCCCCCTGCGCCTGATCGGTGTCGACGACAGGGTAGGAATAGCGAGCGCTGGAGTCGACGACCACGACAGGAAGACCCGTGGGAAGGGCGATCTCTGCCTCGTCGAGCTCGTGGGTTTCGATCAGAATGATGACCCCGTCGACGGCGTGCTCACTCAGGCGATCGAATGCGCCCGAGACGTCTGACTGCGTGGCCGAGTCCAGCGGGATGAGCGCGAGCGAGTACCCGGCACCAGCAGCCTCGGAGGCGATCGCGTCCAGAGTGCGCATGTTGCCGTACGACGACAGCGAGAACATGATGACGCCGATGCTGCGGAAGCGGCCCGAGCGCAGCGCCCGAGCCGCGCTGTTGGGCCGATAGCCCAGCTCTCGCATCGCGGCAATGACGCGATCACGCGTGAGGGGATCGACGTTGTCGCGACCGTTGGCGACACGGGAGACCGTCTGCCCAGACACACCGGCGCGTCGCGCGACGTCGGCCATCGAGGTCTCTCGACGCCGCATCCCTCGCGCTACCTCGCTGTGCCGCCCACCCGACGGCTCCGCTTCAGCCATGTGCCCCACTCCAATGTTGACGTTGACATCCTAGCCGGGCCGAGTTATGTTGACGTAAACATGAGCTTTCGCCACACCGCGATTCCTCATGGAGTCATCAGCAGCAGCATCCCCGAACACCCGTTACGAACGAAACCCGTTACGAACCCCGGGGCTCACGGAAGAGGCAACGGACAATGGCGACCATCAGCGCACAGCCGCCGCGCGTACGCCGGCCAGGCAAATCGCAGTCGCGAACAGAGCAGCGAGGATGGCTGTTCGTCGCCCCCTTCGCCATCGTCTTCGCGCTCGTCTTCCTCGCACCGCTTGTCTATTCGCTCTACCTCAGCCTGTTCCGTGACCAGCTTGTGGGCGGCAACGCCTTCGTCGGGCTCGCAAACTACGTCACCGCGTTCTCCGACCCCCAATTCTGGAGCGGCTTCGGACGAGTCTTCCTGTTCCTGATCGTCCAGGTGCCGATCATGCTGGTGCTGGCACTGGCAGCAGCACTCGCCATCGACTCGGCGAGACTCCACGCATCCGGCTTCTACCGCATCGTTATCTTCCTCCCCTACGCCGTGCCGGCCGTGGTCGCCGTGCTCATGTGGGGATACATCTACGGCGACCAGTTCGGGCTCACCTCGAACCTCAACGACCTCCTCGGTGGTCAGGTGCTCGAGCCTTTCGCACCGCAATGGATGCTGCTGTCGATCGGCAACATCGTCACGTGGGAGTTCGTCGGCTACAACATGCTGATCTTCTACTCGGCACTCAAGACCATCCCCGGTGAGCTCTACGAAGCGGCATCCATCGACGGCGCCGGCGCCTGGCGCCAGATCTTCTCGATCAAGATCCCGGCGGTGCGCGGAGCAATCGTGATCGCGACGATCTTCTCGATCATCGGCAGTTTCCAGCTGTTCAACGAGCCGAACATCCTCAAGCCCCTCGCCCCCAACGTCATCACGACGTACTACACACCGAACATGTACGCCTACAACCTGTCCTTCGCTGGACAGCAGTACAACTACGCCGCGACTATCGCCATCATCATGGGCCTGATCACCGCGATCATCGCCTACGTCGTGCAGCTCCGCGGCAGCCGACAGGAGATCCGCTGATGGCCGCCCCGGCACTGGCCCGCACGTCGCCGACACACACGCGACGCTCCCTCATCCTCACCCTGGTGATGGGTGTGTACCTGATCTACACCCTGCTGCCCCTGTTCTGGCTGCTCATCAACGCGACCAAGACGCAGGCAGACCTCTTCACGACGTTCGGGCTCTGGTTCTCGGATGACTTCGCCCTGTGGGACAACATCGTTCAGACCCTGACCTACAACGACGGGATCTTCCTGCGCTGGCTCGGCAACACGCTGCTCTACGTCGTCGTCGGCGCCGGTGGCGCGACAATCCTCGCGACGATGGCCGGCTACGGCATGGCCAAGTACCGGTTCCGCGGGCGGCGGGCGGTCTTCGCAATCGTCCTGGGTGCGATCGCCGTGCCAGGAACGGCTCTGGCGGTTCCGACCTTCCTGATGTTCAGCCAGCTGGGCCTGACCAACACCCCATGGGCGATCATCATCCCCTCGCTCATCAGCCCCTTCGGCCTCTACCTCATCTGGGTCTACGCGACCGACGCGGTTCCGACCGAGATTCTGGAAGCTGCACGGATGGATGGCGCGGGCGAGTTCCGCACGTTCTTCACGATCTCGATCCGGCTCCTTACCCCCGGCATCGTCACGGTGGCACTGTTCGCCGTCGTCGCGACCTGGAACAACTACTTCCTGCCGTTGATCATGCTGAGCGATCCCACCTGGTACCCCCTCACGGTCGGGCTCAACCAGTGGAACGCGCAGGCCATCGGCGTCGGCGCCCAGCCGATCTACAACCTGGTGATCACGGGCTCCGTGCTCTCGATCATCCCTATCGTCGTCGCTTTCCTCGTGCTGCAGCGGTTCTGGCAGTCGGGGCTGAGCGCCGGAAGCGTCAAGCAATGAGATGAGGGCCATTGCTCCGACGAAACCCCACCCCTCACCGGCGCGTCCTGCACCGGGTTCATCAACAACGAAGTGAGGAACTCTCATGACAATGAAGAAGAAGGTTCTGCGCCGCGCAGGCGTCGCAGTGACCGCGATCCTGCTGGCCGGCGGCTCGCTCGCAGCGTGCTCGTCGACCGACAACGGTGGAGGCAGCGGCTCGGCTGACGACCTCGAGGCGGCCCTGGAGGCCGGCGGCGAGATCACGTACTGGAGCTGGACCCCCTCGGCTGAGGCACAGGTCGCCGCGTTCGAGGCGAAGTACCCGAACGTGACCGTGAACCTCGTCAACGCGGGCACCAACACCGAGGAGTACACCAAGCTGCAGAACGCCATCAAGGCGGGCTCGGGCGCTCCCGACGTCGTGCAGATCGAGTACTACGCGTTCCCGCAGTTCGCCCTCTCGGACTCGCTGCTCGACCTCGCTCCCTACGGCTTCGCCGACCTCGAGGGCGACTACAGCGCCGGCCCCTGGGGCTCGGTCGACTTCGACGGCAAGATCTACGGCCTCCCGCAGGACTCGGGCCCCATGGCCCTGTTCTACAACAAGAGCGTCTACGACCAGTTCGGCATCGAAGTGCCGACCACGTGGGACGAGTTCATCGCCGCAGGCCAGCAGCTCCAGGCTGCCGACCCCACGAAGTTCATCGCTGCTGACACCGGTGACTCGGGCTTCACCACGAGCATGATCTGGCAGGCCGGCGGCCAGCCGTTCCAGACCACCGATGGCACGAACATCACCATCGACCTGCAGGACGAGGGCTCGACGCAGTTCGCCGACATGTGGAACCAGCTTCTCGAGGGTGGCCTGCTCGCCGACATCCCGGCGTGGAGCGACGAGTGGTTCACGGGCCTCGGTGACGGCACGATCGCATCGCTCGTGATCGGCGCCTGGATGCCGGGCGTGCTCGAGTCGTCGGTGCCCGACGGCGCCGGTGACTGGCGTGTTGCCCCCATGCCGAGCTACGACGGCAGCGCCGTCAGCGCCGAGAATGGCGGCGGCGGCCAGGCTGTCACCAAGCAGAGCAAGAACCCCGCCCTCGCGGCAGCGTTCCTGAAGTGGCTGAACAACGACCCCGAGAGCCTGCAGATCTTCGCTGAGAGCGGCGGGTTCCCCTCGACCACGGCTCAGCTGAGCGACCCCGAGTTCGTCGACCAGGAGTCGGAGTACTTCGGTGGCCAGCAGATCAACCAGGTGCTGACGCAGGCTGCTGCCGATGTCGTCGAGGGTTGGCAGTACCTGCCCTACCAGGTCTACGCGAACAGCATCTTCGGTGACACGGTCGGCCAGTCCTACCAGTCCCAGAGCGACCTGAACGTCGGTCTTCAGGCCTGGCAGGACCAGCTCGTCAGCTACGGCAACGAGCAGGGCTTCACGGTCAACAAGTAACACCTGAACACCCCCGCGCGGTGGGGGCGGAATCCTCCCCGATCCGCCCCCACCGCGCATCTTCGAAAGGCCCTCCGCATGACCCGCTCTGCGACGATCACGCTCGACCTCTCCGCCGCGGGCGCAACGGTCTCCCCCCGCATCTTCGGAACGTTCGTCGAGCACATGGGACGCTGCGTCTACGAGGGCATCTACGAACCCACACACTCCACCGCCGACGCTGCCGGTTTCCGCGGCGACGTGCGGGAGCTCGTCCGGGGGCTCGGCGCCACGATCGTGCGCTACCCCGGCGGAAACTTCGTCTCGGGCTACCGCTGGGAAGACGGCGTCGGCCCGCGCGAGAGCCGGCCCCGCCGCCTCGACGCGGCCTGGCACAGCACCGAGTCCAACGCGGTAGGCCTTCACGAGTTCGCCGCGTGGGCCGAGAGCGTCGGCCTCGAGGTCATGGAAGCCGTGAACCTCGGCACCCGGGGCCCTGCCGAGGCCGCAGACCTGCTCGAGTACGCCAACCACCCCTCCGGCACGGCACTGAGCGATCAGCGCCGCAGCAACGGCCGCGAGGAGCCTTTCGGCATCCGCGTCTGGTGCCTGGGCAACGAGATGGACGGTCCGTGGCAGATCGGCCACAAGACCGCCGACGAGTACGGCCGTATCGCCGCCGAAACCGCGCGGCTCATGCGATTCATCGACCCGGATGTCGAACTCGTCGTCGCCGGCAGCTCCAACCACGAGATGCCGACGTTCGGCACGTGGGAGCGCACCGTGCTCACGCACACGGCTGACCTGGTTGACCACATCTCGGTGCACGCCTACTACGAGGAGCAGAACGGCGACACGGCCAGCTTCCTGGCCTCGTCCGTCGGCCTGGATGCCTACCTCGACGAGGTAGCGGGCATCATCGACGAGGTGCGCGCAGAGCGTGGCATCACCCGCCCGATCGGCATCAGCGTCGACGAGTGGAACGTCTGGAACCAGACGCGCTGGAACGAGGTCGACAAGCCCGCAGTCTTCACCGGCGACTGGCCCGAAGCTCCCCGGCTCATCGAGGACGAATACACGGCCCTGGATGCCGTCGTGGTCGGCTCGCTCCTCATCTCCCTGATCTCGCATGCCGACCGGGTCTCGATGGCCAACCTCGCGCAGCTGGTGAACGTCATCGCGCCGATCCGCTGCGAGCCCGGCGGCGCCGCGTGGCGCCAGCCCACGTACTTCCCCTTCGCGGATGCCGCCCACCACGCCCGCGGGCAGGTTGTCGTGCCCGAGATCGAGGTTCACACTCTCGACACTCCCCGGTACGGTGCGGTCCCCGCCATCGCCAGCGTGGCAACGGTCGATGAGAACCGCCTCGCCCTGTTCACCGTGAACCGCAGCCTCACCGATGCAGCGACCGTGAGCTTCACCGCGGCCGGACGCGTCGTCTCGGCTCACGTCCTGAGCGGACCCGACGGCGACGTCCGCGCCACCAACGAGCCGGATGCCGAGCCCGTTGCCCCGCGTGAGATCGCTGTCACGAGCGCGGGCGCGACCCACACGCTCACCCTTCCTCCCGTCAGCTGGGCATGCGTGCGTGTCGAGCTCGATTCCTCCACAGGAGACGCACTGTGACCCGCTTCGCCATCGGCGAGAACGACTTCCTTCTCGACGGCGCCCCGTTCCGCATCCTTGCCGGCGCACTTCACTACTTCCGCATCCACCCCGATCACTGGGCCGACCGCATCCGCAAGGCCCGCCTCATGGGACTGAACACCATCGAGACCTACGTGGCGTGGAACGCCCACGAACCGCACCGCGGGCAGTGGGACGCGACAGGCTGGAATGACCTCGGCGCCTTCCTCGACGCGGTTGCGGCCGAGGGGATGTACGCCATCGTCCGTCCCGGGCCCTACATCTGCGCCGAATGGCACAACGGCGGCCTGCCCGTCTGGCTGACCAACACCCCCGGTATCGGCCTGCGCCGCAGCGAACCGCAGTACATGACTGCCGTCACCGAGTACCTGCAGCGGGTCTATGAGATCGTGACGCCGCGCCAGATCGACCAGGGCGGCAACGTCATCCTGGTGCAGATCGAAAACGAGTACGGGGCCTACGGGTCCGACGTCGCCTATCTGGAAGAGCTCGTGCGGGTGACCGAGGAAGCGGGCATCACGGTGCCGCTGACCACAGTCGACCAGCCGATGCCAGACATGCTGCGAAACGGCAGCCTCCCGACGCTGCACCGCACCGGGTCGTTCGGCTCAAAGGCTAAAGAGCGTCTGGCGACCCTGCGCGAGCACCAGCCCACCGGCCCCCTGATGTGCTCGGAGTTCTGGGATGGCTGGTTTGACTGGTGGGGCAGCGTGCACCACATGACGGATGCCGCGGCATCCGTCATGTGGTGCACGCTGCCCCACCAGTCAAACCAGCCATCCCAGAACTCCG
>Ga0075012_10001531_pt1 | contig 23359 bp, 20 predicted proteins | sample All_14_2_FD_71474 | JGI IMG/M metagenome (GOLD analysis project Ga0075012, IMG submission 71474) | Freshwater microbial communities in response to fracking from Pennsylvania, USA - Allegheny Zone_MetaG_DW_15 | ecosystem: Environmental > Aquatic > Deep subsurface > Groundwater > Drilled...
TGGGCTCGGTAAGACCCACTTGCTTCACGCGATCGGCCACTACGCCGTCAGCCTGTATCCGGGAATCCGGGTTCGCTACGTGTCGAGCGAGGAATTCACCAACGACTTCATCAACTCCATTGCCAATAACAGGGCAAGCCTCTTCCAGTCGCGCTACCGCGAGATCGACATCTTGCTCATCGACGACATCCAGTTCCTCCAGGGCAAAGACTCGACGCAAGAAGCGTTCTTCCACACCTTCAACACGCTGCATGATCACAACAAGCAAGTGGTCATCACCAGCGACCTTCCACCTAAACACCTCACGGGCTTCGAAGACCGCATGCGAAGCCGCTTCGAGTGGGGGCTCATCACCGACGTGCAAGCTCCCGACCTCGAAACGCGCATCGCGATTCTGAGGAAGAAGGCTCAGAACGATCGGCTTCAAGTCAATGACGAGGTGCTCGAGTACATCGCCTCGAAGGTGTCGAGCAACATCCGCGAACTCGAGGGCACGCTCATTCGGGTGACCGCGTTCGCCAATCTCAACCGCACGCCCGTCGATTTGCAGCTCGTGCAAACCGTGCTCAAAGACCTCATCACGCTCGACGAAGAAAACGTCATCGCGCCGGTCGACATCATCAATCACACCGCTGCCTACTTCAAGCTCACCGTTGACGACCTCTACGGTTCGTCGCGGTCGCAAGCAGTCGCGACTGCACGACAGATCGCGATGTACCTCTGCCGAGAGCTCACCAACCTCTCGCTGCCCAAGATCGGCCAGCTCTTCGGCAATCGTGACCACACCACGGTGATGTACGCGAACAAGAAGATCAGCGATCTCATGAAAGAGCGACGCTCGATCTACAACCAAGTGACCGAGCTCACGAGCCGCATCAAGCAGAACCACCGCTACGGCTGACGGGCGGTCTTCCGGGGCGACATCAGGCGGTTCTCAGGAAAGTGACCTGTTTCGCACACTGGGGAGAGCCTGTGGATAACTGCCTCTCGCCATGGGGACGAACTGTTGAACGCGGCCTGAACCATGTGGGAACTGCCGAGGGTGAAACTGTGTCATCCACCGGTGGCTGCACATCCATCCCCCAGTGCTCCACAACTTTCACTGTTGTAGTTCCGCGTGATTCGGCACTTTCCCCTGAGTTATCCACACTGTGCACAACGGTTAATGATGGTCTTCTTCTTTTCTTTCCCAAGAGATCGGGAGACAACCTTGCGCTGAGCGGCCGGAGACGCGGACTGTGCTTCCCCGCGCTGGTCTCGCCACAGAACTAGCTCTCCGCGGCCTGAGTCGCTGTGCCAGTATGGGAGGCCCCGGGTCACGGGTGAGGAATCGACCGAGAGGGAGCCGCGTGAAGTTCCAGGTCAATCGCGACGTGTTCAGCGAGGCAGTGTCATTCGCGGTGAAGCTGCTGCCACAACGCACGACCCTGCCGATTCTCAGCGGTGTGCTGCTGCGTGCTGAAGGAACCACCGTCACGCTCTCCTCGTTCGACTACGAGGTCTCCGCGCAAACCTCGATCACGGCAGACGTCACCGACGAGGGAACCGTGCTCGTGTCAGGCAGACTTCTCGCGGAGATTGCCTCGCGCCTGCCGAACGCTCCCGTCGAGTTCACGACGGATGACGGCAAGATCGCGGTGCGCTGTGGCACCGCTCGCTTCACGCTCTCGAGCATGCCGGTCGAGGAGTACCCGAGTCTGCCGGCCGTCGAGGGACCGAGCGGAGTTCTCCCCGGCGACGCATTCTCTGAGGCCGTTGGGCAGGTCGCCGTCGCGGCCTCCCGCGACGATGTCACTCCCGTCATCACGGGTGTGCAGCTCGAGATCTCCGAGGGGAGACTGTCGCTCGTCGCCACCGACCGCTACCGCGTCGCCGTACGCGAGATCGAGTGGGAGTCGTCGTCGGTCGCCGAGGGCGTCACAGCGCTTGTTCCCTCTCGCACACTGTCGGAGATCGGCAAGATCTTCGCGCACGCCAGCAAGGTCACAGTGACGATCGTGAGTGGAGGAGACCGAGAGCTCATCGCGTTCTCCGCGGATCAGAAGACCGTGACGTCATTGCTCATCAAGGGAAACTTTCCCCCCGTCAAGCGACTCTTCCCCGAAACCGTCGAGAACTACGCGGTCATGAGCACGAGCGAACTCGTCGAGGCGACCCGTCGTGTCTCTCTCGTGTTGGAGCGCGACGCCGCGCTGCGGTACTCCTTCAGTGATGATGGGCTCACTCTCGAGGCGATCGGCAGCGAGAACGCGCAGGCTTCTGAAACCATCGACGCTCACCTCACCGGCGGCGAGACCACAGTGTCACTCAAGCCGCAATTTCTCATCGACGGCCTTTCGGCAGTTCACAGTGAGTTCGTGCGCCTCGGCTTCACGAAGACTGACAACCCGAACAAGCCTGGACCGGTGCTCATCACGAGCCAGTCGTCGAAAGACCAGCCCGGCGCCGACACATATCGCTACTTGCTGCAGCCCAACCTGCTGCTGCGCTGAGCAGAGTGCACGTAACGCACCTTTCCCTCGCCGACTTCCGCAACTACGAGCGCGCCGAGGTCGAACTCACGCCTGGCGCCGTGCTGTTCGTCGGGCGCAACGGTCAAGGCAAGACGAATCTCGTCGAGGCGATCGGCTACGCCGGTTCCGCGTCGTCACACCGTGTTTCCAACGACCACGCGCTCATTCGGTTCGGTGCAGAACAGGCAGTCATTCGCATGCGAGTGCAGCATGATGAGCGTGCCGTGCTCATCGAGCTCGAACTCAATCGGGGCGCGCCGAATCGAGCTCAAGTCAATCGCCAGCCCGTGAAACTTCGCGATCTGCCGCGCACCTTTGCCAGCGTTCTGTTCGCCCCCGAAGACCTCGCTCTCGTTCGTGGCGACCCAGGGGGGCGGCGGACGTTTCTCGACACTCTGGTCGTTCAATGCTCGCCGAGGTACGCGGGCATCATCTCCGACTACGACCGTGTCGTGCGTCAGCGCAACAGCCTGCTCAAGTCAGCGAGGGCCTCGCGACTCGCAGCCGATTCGCTCACGACGCTCGACGTATGGGATGACCGACTCGTCGATCTCGGAACCCAACTCATCGTGGCTCGCGCAGCACTCGTCGCCGACCTCAGCCCCCACGTCGACGCCGCCTACCGGGCGGTTGCGGGAGACGATCATCACACCCGATTGAGCGTGCGACTCTCGATCGATTCCGACACCGACATTGATGCCGCTCCCCTCGACCAGGGTGTCGCCGTCCCCGGGGATGACGATCGTGGCTCGGCGACTGCGGTCGCCGAGCGCTTCCGCGTCAAGCTCGCCTCCCTTCGCCGCAACGAGCTCGACCGCGCAGTGACGCTCGTCGGCCCGCATCGCGACGACCTCGTGCTCGAGCTCAACGGATTGCCGGCTCGCGGATACGCAAGCCATGGCGAGAGCTGGTCGTACGCCCTCGCTCTCAAGCTCGCGTCAGCCGCAGTGTTGCGCACCGATTCTGTTGCGGGCGACCCCGTGCTCGTGCTCGATGATGTCTTCGCTGAACTGGATGAAGGTCGCCGCGAACGACTTGCCGACGCCGTTGCAGACTACGAACAGGTGCTCATCACGGCCGCCGTGGGAGCCGATGTTCCTGAGCGCCTCGCGGCGACGCGCATCGGCATTGCAGCGGGCGCCATTGTGGAGCCCTCATGACCGAGCCTCCTGAGAACGGGTCAGCGTCGTCGATGCACCGAGACGGTCGCGATGAGCATCCATTAGCCGACCTCTCGGAAGCCAGCAACGTGTATCGCAGACTGCGTGCGCTGTTCGGAGACCCTTCGAAGCGAGGGCGGGATGCTCAACGCAGGTCGCATAAGGCGCAAAGCGATTCGAGCCCCTTCGGGGCGGGACGAGACCCCGCCGGACTAGCCGGAGTGCTCGACGGCATGACCCGACAACTTGGCTGGAGCTCACCGCTCGCGCGAGGAGACCTGTTGGCGTCGTGGCCCGAGCTCGTGGGCCCCGAGATCGCTGCTCACTCAACGCCAGCCGGTGTCGACGAGGGAGTGCTCACGGTGCAGTGCGACTCCACCGCCTGGGCGACGCAATTGCGGCTCATGCGCGCTGACATTCTGACGCGGATCATGCAACGTCACCCCGAGGCTGAGGTGTCGAGTGTGACCTTCTTGGGGCCGGGTGCTCCGAGCTGGAAACGCGGGCCGAGATCGATACCCGGTCGAGGGCCCCGCGATACCTACGGGTGAGCATCCTGTTCGCTGAAGTCAAATCACTCCACCAATCTCGCGAAAACTTCCCACAGGGCCCGTCTGAGCCGTTCTAGAGGCATTCACGCGGTAGGATGGACCCGCTGTTCGGAGCCCTCGTGAAGGCTCTGTGATCGGCCACCACGATCGAACTGGCGGGAGCACACGTCCATATGAGCACCAACTCGACCCCTCGCAGCGGCGCCGACTACGGAGCAAGCGACATTCAGGTGCTCGAGGGCCTCGAAGCGGTGCGCAAGCGGCCCGGTATGTACATCGGATCAACTGGGCCCCGTGGTCTGCACCACCTCGTGTACGAGATCGTTGACAACTCGGTCGATGAAGCGCTCGCAGGCTACTGCGACACCATTCACGTCACCCTCCTCGCTGACGGCGGAGTGCGAGTGATCGACAACGGTCGCGGCATTCCGGTCGACGAGCACCCTGTCGAGAAGAAGTCGACGCTCGAGGTCGTGCTTACGGTTCTTCACGCCGGCGGAAAGTTCGGCGGCGGAGGGTATGCCGTCTCGGGCGGTCTCCACGGCGTCGGCAGCTCGGTCGTCAATGCGCTCTCGACGCGACTGGCGGCCGAAGTGCGTCGACAAGGCGGTGTCTGGCACCAAAGCTTCCAGAACGGTGTGCCTGATGGCCCGGTCACGCGAGCAGAAGACACAGACGCCACAGGAACGACGATTACCTTCTGGCCGAACGACGAGATCTTCGAGACCGTCGAGTTCGACTTCGAGACACTCCGGTCGCGATTCCAGCAGATGGCGTTCCTCAACAAGGGGCTGCGCATCACGATCACCGATGAGCGCGCAGCGGTCGAGGGTCCGCGGGGAGACGACGAGGCCGAGGGCCCCACCGGTCACCGCCACGAGGAGTTCCTCTATGAGCAAGGTCTTGTCGACTACGTCACCCACCTCAACTCGGCCAAGAAGACCGAGGTCGTGCATCCCGAAATCATCTCGTTTGAGTCGGAAGACACCGAGCGCCGCATCGCGCTCGAGGTAGCGATGCAATGGACGAACGCATACTCGGAGTCGGTGCACACCTACGCCAACACCATCAACACACACGAGGGCGGCACCCACGAAGAGGGTTTCCGCGCTGCGCTCACGACGCTCGTCAACAAGTACGCCCGCGAGAAGGGCATCCTCAAAGAGAAGGACGAGAACCTCTCTGGTGATGACGTGCGTGAGGGTCTCACTGCGGTCATCTCGATCAAGCTCGGCGAGCCACAGTTCGAAGGCCAGACGAAGACGAAGCTCGGAAACACCGAGGCAAAGTCGTTCGTGCAGCGAGTGACGGGCGAGTTTCTGGGCGACTGGTTCGAGCGCAACCCCTCGCAGGCGAAAGATGTGATTCGCAAAGCCATGCAAGCGGCCGCGGCGCGCATCGCCGCGCGCAAAGCACGCGAACAGACTCGTCGCAAAGGGCTGCTTGAGTCGGGCGGTATGCCGGGCAAGCTCAAAGACTGCCAGTCGAAAGACCCCTCGCTCAGCGAGATCTTCATCGTCGAGGGCGACTCGGCGGGCGGCTCAGCCGTTCAGGGTCGCAACCCCGAAACTCAAGCGATCCTGCCGCTACGCGGCAAGATTCTCAACGTCGAGAAGGCGCGGCTCGATCGCGCCCTCGGCAACGCCGAAGTGCAAGCGATGATCACTGCGTTCGGTGCCGGAATCGGCGAAGACTTCTCGCCCGACAAGGTGCGGTACCACAAGATCGTGCTCATGGCCGATGCCGATGTTGACGGCCAGCACATCACGACGCTGCTGCTCACTCTGCTGTTCCGCTACATGCGGCCGCTCATCGACCTCGGCTACGTCTACCTCGCACAGCCCCCGCTGTACCGATTGAAGTGGACCAACGCCGAACACGAGTACGTCTACAGCGACCGCGAACGGGATGCCCTGCTCGAGGCGGGCCTCGCGGCAGGCAAGCGCATCCCGAAAGACAACGGCGTGCAGCGATACAAAGGTCTCGGTGAGATGAACCACCAAGAGCTGTGGGACACCACGATGAACCCGGCCTCGCGCACGCTACTGCAGGTCACTCTCGAAGACGCCGCAGTCGCCGACAGCGTGTTCTCCACGCTCATGGGCGAAGACGTCGAGTCGCGTCGCACGTTCATTCAGCAGAACGCGAAAGACGTGCGGTTCCTCGACATCTAGAGGGCCAGCCCGGGTGATCCCGGGCATGGGCCGAGCATCCACAGTCTCACCACACCACCACCGGAAAGAAGCACCGCATGGCAGACGACACCACGACCGAACCGGTCGAACACGGCCCAGGAGGCCGCGTGAACCAGGTCGACCTGCAGCTCGAGATGCAACGGTCGTACCTCGACTACGCCATGAGCGTCATCGTCGGCCGTGCGCTGCCCGACGTGCGCGATGGCCTCAAGCCGGTGCACCGTCGTGTGCTGTACGCGATGTTCGACGGCGGGTACCGGCCAGACAAGGCCTTCTCGAAATGCTCGCGCGTCGTCGGCGACGTCATGGGGCAGTTCCACCCCCACGGTGACTCGGCGATCTATGACGCGCTCGTGCGCCTCGTGCAGCCATGGTCGATGCGCTATCCGCTCGCCGCGGGCCAAGGCAACTTCGGCTCGCCTGGCAATGACGGTGCAGCTGCTCCTCGGTATACCGAGACCAAGATGGCCCCGCTCGCCATGGAGATGGTGCGCGACATCGAGGAAGACACCGTCGACTTCCAAGACAACTACGACGGTCGAACGCAAGAACCGAGCATCTTGCCCTCGCGATTCCCGAACCTGCTCGTCAACGGCTCTGTCGGCATCGCTGTCGGCATGGCCACAAACATCCCCCCGCACAACCTTCGCGAAGTCGCCGCGGCGGCGCTCTGGCATCTCGAGCACCCCGATGCCGATCGCGAAGAGCTGCTCGAAGCGATTCTGCAGCGGGTCAAGGGCCCCGACTTTCCGACCGGCGCCCAGATTCTTGGCGTCAAGGGCATTCACGACGCCTACCGCACTGGCCGCGGATCGATCACGATGCGCGCGGTCGTCACGGTCGAAGAAATTCAGAACCGCACGTGCCTCGTCATCACCGAGTTGCCGTACCAGGTCAACCCCGACAACCTCGCGATCAAGATTGCCGACCTCGTCAAAGAGGGCAAGCTCGGGGGCATCGCCGACATTCGCGATGAGTCGTCGGGGCGAACCGGCCAGCGCCTGGTCATCGTGCTCAAGCGCGACGCGGTCGCCAAGGTCGTGCTCAACAACCTCTACAAGCACACGCAACTGCAAGACAACTTCGGCGCGAACATGCTCGCGATTGTCGATGGCGTGCCGCGCACCCTCCCGATCGACGGCTTCATCACCTACTGGGTTTCGCACCAGATCGACGTCATCGTGCGGCGCACCGAGTTCCGGCTCAAGAAGGCTGAAGCTGACGCCCACATTCTCCGCGGGTACCTCAAGGCGCTGGATGCTCTCGACGAGGTCATCGCCCTCATTCGTCGCTCGCCCACCGTCGAGGAGGCGCGCGACGGACTCATCGAGCTGCTCGACGTCGACGAGCTACAGGCCACGGCCATTCTCAACTTGCAGCTACGCCGACTCGCAGCTCTGGAACGCCAGAAGATTCAAGAGCAGGCCGAAGAGCTCGAGCGACTCATCGCCGACTACCGCAGCATTCTGGCGAGCCCCGAGCGACAGCGCACGATCGTCTCTGAAGAACTCGGCGAGATCGTCGCGAAGTATGGCGATGACCGTCGTACCGAGATCATGTTCGGTTTCGACGGCGACATGAGCGTCGAAGACCTGATTCCTGAAGAGGAGATGGTGGTCACCGTGACTCGCGGTGGCTACATCAAGCGCACCCGCAGCGACAACTACCGCTCGCAACACCGCGGCGGCAAGGGCATCAAGGGAGCCCAGTTGCGCGCGGACGACGTGGTCGAGCACTTCTTCGTCACGACGACGCACCACTGGTTGCTCTTCTTCACCACGACCGGCCGTGTATATCGCTTGAAGGCCTACGAGATTCAGGAGGCAGGCCGCGACGCCAAGGGCCAACACGTGGCCAACCTGCTTGCGCTCCAGCCCGATGAAGAGATCGCCCAGATTCTCGACATTCGCGACTACTCAGTGGCGCAGCACCTCGTGCTCGCTACGCAGCGAGGGCTCGTCAAGAAGACGGCGCTCACGGAGTACGACACGAACCGCACCGGTGGCATCATCGCAATCAACCTCCGCGAGGGCGATCAGCTCGTCTCGGCGATGCTCGCGAACGATTCTGACGACATCCTTCTCGTCTCGCGCCTGGGAATGTCACTGAGGTTCACAGCCGATGACTCGGCGTTGCGGCCCATGGGTCGCTCGACCTCGGGAGTCACGGGCATGAAGTTCCGCGAGGGCGACGAACTGCTCTCGGCTTCAGTTGTGGGCGAGCGGGGATTCGTCTTCGTCGTGACCGAGGGCGGCTACGCCAAGCGGACCGAGGTTGAGCAGTACCGCGTTCAGCAGCGAGGTGGGCTCGGCATCAAGGTCGCCAAGCTCAGCGACGATCGAGGGGCGCTCGCCGGAGGCCTCATCGTCGCAGAAGACGACGAGGTTCTCGTGGTGATGCAAAATGGCAAAGTGGTACGCTCCTCCGTGGCCGAGGTGCCCGCAAAGGGCCGCGACACCATGGGTGTCGTCTTTGCCCGGCCGGACGACGACGACCGCATCATCGCGATTGCTCGCAACAGCGAGCGCAACCTGGTGGAGACTGAGGCTGAACCGGCCGAAGCAGCCGGAGAGGACCAGAACCCGTGAGCACTGTCGCCGAGAAGCTCCAGCGCAAATCCCAGCGTCAAGCACCCACCAAGCAGGTGCGACTCAAGCTGGTCTACATCGACTTCTGGTCGGCTGTGAAGTTGTCGTTCCTCATTGCGACGTGCGGTGCGATTCTCACGATCGTTGCATTCTTCTTCGCATGGGTCGTGCTCAACACCATCGGCGTCATCGCGGAGATCGACTCGATCTTCGCCGAGATCACGGGCGGAGACGCGCTCGACCTCAGCGCGGCACTCGGCCTGGGGCCCGTCATGTTCTTCGCAGTCGTCGTGGGCGTGCTCAACCTGCTCGGTGGCACCGCCATCGGCGCGATCGCTGCGTTGCTCTACAACCTCAGCGTGCGACTCACGGGTGGCCTGCTCGTCGGCTTCACCAACAACTAGAGGCAACCCTCGAGCTCGTCGTGCCGGCAATCTGACGCGAATTGGGAGAGGGTGACCGGATGCAGTACAGTCGTATCCGGTCTCACGGGGATATAGCTCAGGCGGTTAGAGCGCTTCGCTGATAACGAAGAGGTCCCAGGTTCAAGTCCTGGTATCCCCACCACAATCCTGTTGCGAGGCTTCGGTAGAATAGAAGCAACGGGGCCTTAGCTCAATTGGTAGAGCGCCTGCTTTGCAAGCAGGAGGTCAGGAGTTCGATTCTCCTAGGCTCCACTCTGAGTTCGAGAACGAACTCCCGGACGAGGCACCCCGTACCCGGACAGCGACAAGACGGGTCAGGGGAGTGACGTCATGTCGTGGGTCATCCTGGTTCTGTCAGGTGTGCTCGAAGCAGTCTGGGCTACTGCGCTTGGGGCATCCAAAGGTTTCACCCGTATCGCTCCGACGGTGATCTTCGTCGTCGCGCTTGCGCTCAGCATGGGGGGCCTCGCGATCGCAATGCGCGAGATTCCGACCGGCACCGCGTACGCGGTCTGGGTGGGAATCGGTGCAGGACTCACCATCGTGTGGGCCATGATGACGGGCGCTGAGACAGCATCGCTCATCAAGGTGCTACTCGTCGTCGGCATTGTCGCGTGCGTCGTCGGACTCAAGCTCGTCAGCGACGCCGAACACTGAGGACGAACACTGAACAGGGACTCGGCAAGCGCCGAGCAGAGCGGCGCGCTTACTCGACGACGTCGTCCGCGACGGGCTCGCTCTCTTCAACCCAGAGATCGTCGTCGGCGCGGAGCGTCTGCCACGCGGCATAGGCGATCGCACCCACGGCCACGACGCCGAGCCCGATGAGAATGTAGCGACCAGGACCGGGCTTCGGTTTGACCTCGACGATGCCGACCTTTTGTCCGGCCTTCGTCGCGAGTTCGCGGCTCGTTGAACCGACCTGGCGGAGCGCGTCACGAATGCGCTTGTCGCGAGCCACGTCGAGCACCGCGATCGCCGAGCCGAGGGCTCCCGTCACCGCGGGAAGCACGTCGTCGACGAACTTCTCGCGCGTGGCGCCAGCAACGTGACGCACCGAGCCGATGCCGGCTTCGACACCGGGCGCAACACGCTTCTCGTACGTCTCGCGCACTCGAGGAGCGACATCGTCACGGGCGACGGCGGCAGCTTGCTTGCTGGCATCGCGAAGAATGCGCGAAGCGTGCTCGAGCACCTCTCGCTGCTCGTCCCAGACGTCACCTGCATGACGGCGGAGCTTCTTGAGTTCACGCTGACGCTTGCGGGACAGTTCCATGACGGTCCTCCTGACTCGGCGGTCGATGGCGTCACTATCCTGTCACTTCCCGAGGTCGCACCCCACAGGCACCGACGGAATGCTCAGGAAGAGGCCAGCAGGCTCCGTGCCAGAATGGTCTCCATGTCGATTCACACTGCCGTCGCCACCATCCGTACGAACCACGGCGACATCGTCGTCAACCTCTTCGGCAACCACGCTCCGAAGACTGTGCGCAACTTCGTCGGGCTCGCGACCGGACAGATTGAGTGGACCCACCCCGCTACGGGTGAGAAGAGCACCGCACCTCTCTATGACGGCGTCATCTTCCACCGGATCATCCAGCAGTTCATGCTGCAGGGCGGTGACCCGCTGGGCCAGGGCATTGGAGGGCCCGGCTACGAGTTCGACGACGAGATCCACCCCGAGCTGCAGTTCTCTGAGCCTTACCTGCTCGCCATGGCAAACGCCGGCAAGCGCATGGGCAAGGGCACCAACGGATCACAGTTCTTCATCACGACGGTCGCGACTCCCTGGCTGAACGGCAACCACACGATCTTCGGTGCTGTCGCCGACGACGCATCGAAGAAGGTCGTCGACGCGATCGAGGCGGTTCCGACCAACGCCAACGACAAGCCGCTCGAGGACGTCGTCATCTCGACTATCGAGGTCGTCGAGCTCGCGTGACCGAGGCCGCTGCTGGCGGTTCTGCGGCGGGCGCGAGCTCGGACACCTGCTACCGCCACCCTGATCGGCGCAGTTTCGTGTTGTGCCAGCGCTGCGGGCGCACCGTGTGCCCACAGTGTCAGATACCCGCGGCGGTGGGTGTGCATTGTCCGGAGTGCGTCGCTCAGGCGAAGGCCGCACAACCGAAGCGGCCGTCAGCGTTTCGTCGCGCACTGCGACCGGGCAGTCGCGTGCCCGTCGTCACGTTTGGCATCCTCGCGCTGACTCTCCTCGTCTATGCGTCGCAGTGGATCTCTGGAGGCGCGGTCTCGAACGCATTGGCCTACTTTCCGCCGCTGACAGCGTTCGAGCCGTGGCGCATGCTGACTACGGCGCTCGTGCACAGCCAGAGCTCCTTCGTGCACATCCTCTTCAACATGTACTCGCTGTTCGTGCTCGGCCCGCTTCTTGAGCAGCTCGTGGGCCGAGCACGCTTTGCCGCGATCTACGTGCTCTCTGCGCTCGGCGGTTCGGCCGCGGTGGCGCTGCTCGCGCCAGCGACCGTCGTCGTTGGGGCATCCGGCGCGATCTTCGGCCTGCTGGGAGCCTTCTTCGTCATCCAACGGCGACTAGGCGGCGGCAACGTTCAACTCATCGTCATCATCGCGCTCAACCTCGTGCTGGGCTTCATCGTGCCCAACGTCGCCTGGCAAGCACACGTCGGCGGACTCGTCGTGGGTGCACTGTGCGCGTGGGTCATGCTGCGCACTCGACGAGCAGATCAGTCGCGGCGGCAGGTGGTGTTGTTGGCTGCGATTGCCGGGGGCATCGTCGTCGTCACAGCCGTCGCACTCGTCGTGCACGGCCTGCTTCCGCGGTAAGCCGCTCGAGCAGCAAGAGGGAGTTATCCACAGGCCCCTCCACAGTGGGGATAATCACACCAGTGTGATTCCGAGGAATCCCCCGGTCAGAGGGTAAGAGCTCAGAACTCAGCGCCAGCGAGTCGCCATGAGGAACCCGATGAACATGATGCCGAAGCCGACCATGATGTTCCACGGACCGAGGCTCGGAACGGGCCACGACGCCTGACTGACGTAGTAGACGATGATCCACACGAGACCGACGAGCATGAAGCCGAACATGATCGGCTTGAACCACACCGGGTTCGGGGCGTCGGCGCCGCGGGGTGAGTCGGAGCTCTCGGGCGTGCGCGCAGTCGAACGGGCCATGGTGCGAGTCTAGCCGGGGAAGGCACCGAGCACCTGCGCCTACAATGAGCGCGTGACGGAGAACGAGACGGCCGGCGAGCGTGGGCTCGGCGAACGCGTCGACGGCGCGGGCCCCGAGAGCGCGGCCGCTGATCGCGTGCCGGTCGCCACGCCGATCTCGAGGCGTGCCTTGCGCGAGGAGCGTGGGTCGACGTCGACGCGCTCTGTGAAGGCCCGGCGACCGATCAGCCTCGTCGGAGTGCTGGGAGAGCTGCTCATCACCGCGGGCGTCATCGTCATGCTCTTTCTCGGCTGGTATGTCTGGCTCAACGACATCGTCGCGGGCAACGAGCAACAGCAGGCTGCCGAAGAGGTGCAGCAAGAGCTGCAGGATCGTTGGGAGCGCGGCGAGGGCGTCGTCGAAAGGCCCAGCGATCCCGGCGAGCCCGTCGTCGCCGAGCCAGCTGCTGCCGGAGAAGTCTTCGCAACCCTTATCGTGCCTCGGTTCGGTGACGACTACGCGCGGCCTATCGCGGGAGGCGTGGATCTGCGCACCGTACTCAACAACCGGCAGATCGGCATCGGGCACTACCTCGAGACCCAAATGCCGGGAGAGATCGGCAACTTCGCTGTCGCCGCTCACCGCACGACCTATGGGGCACCCTTCGCTGACATTGCCGAATTGCGTGTCGGTGATCTCATCTATGTGGAGACGGCGGACGGCTGGTACGAGTATGCGTTCCGGGGTCTTGAATACGTGTGGCCCACGGCGGTGCAGGTGCTCGAACCGGTACCGCAAGCGCCGCAAGTCGAGCCGACCGACCGCATTCTCACGATGACCAGCTGTAACCCGAAGTTCTCCTCCGCCGAGCGCATCATCGCCTATGCCGTGATGGAGAACTGGTATCCGCGCGCCGATGGGCCTCCGGCGAGTCTTGCCGGCGTCGTCGAAGCCTCGACGAACTGAGCTTCAAGAAGGAGCACCGATGTATCTTGCGCTCTGGCGTGTGCTTCCCGGCCCCGTGTGGGTGCGGGTGCTCATTGTGGTCATCCTCGTGGTCGCCGTGCTCGCGGCGCTCGTCGAGTGGGTCTTCCCGTGGGCGGCTGACACTCTGCTACCGCAAGAATCAACGGTGGGAGAATGAGCACTATGCGTGTACTCGTCATCGACAACTACGACAGCTTTGTGTACACGCTCGACGGCTATCTGCAACAACTGGGCGCGACAACCGAGGTCGTGCGAAACGATGTCGTCGACGAGGCAGAAACCCCGTCGTTGCTCGCCGAGTTTGACGCGGTGCTCGTGTCGCCCGGACCAGGAAACCCAGCGTCGGCGGGAATCTCCATCGCGGCCGTGCGCACGGCAATCAGCACCGGCCAGCCCTTGCTCGGCGTGTGCCTCGGGCACCAAGCGATCGCCGAGGCGCTCGGCGCGACTGTCACCCACGCTGATGAGCTCATGCACGGCAAGACCTCGATGATCGAGCACGACGGCAGCGCCTTCTTCGACGGCGTGCCTGCGACATTCCGCGCCACTCGTTACCACTCGCTCGCTGTTGTCGACGGCACGCTGCCGGAGGAGCTCGTCGTGACGGCCCGCACTCAGGGCGGAGTGATCATGGGCGTGCGCCACCGTGACGCCCGCGTGCACGGCGTGCAATTCCATCCGGAATCGGTGCTCACCGAGGGCGGGTATCGGATGCTCGGCAACTGGCTGGCCGAAGCGGGGTTGCCCAGCGCACGCGAGACTGCAATCGGGCTCAGCCCGCTCGTGACTCTCAGCGCCGCAAGCTGAAGCGCGAGCCGTCAGTCGTCGCGACCGTCGCGGCCATTGCTGCGCCCGCCACGACCGCGATCGTCGGCCGAGGCGGTCTGTCCGCCCGACACCCCTGAACCCTCGGTGCTGCCGCTGCAGTAGCGGAGTGTGATTTCACTGCCTTGCGGCTGGTCTCCCGGAGGTAGCGACTGCGCAGTGATGTTCTGGCCGGTGCACCCCGAATCGCCTTGCACCGAGACGATGAGGCCCAGAGCAGTCATCTGCGCGGAACCCTCGCCGATCGGCTGATCACGCACGTCAGGCACTCTGACGAGACCGGTCGAGACCACGAGGTTGACGGCGTCGCCTGCGCGCACGTCGGTGCCCTGCTCGGGGTCACTGCGGATCACGATGTCCTTGCCGATCGACGACGAGTTCTCGGTCGTGACCGTGCCGAGAACGAGACCACGCGCCTCCAGCGCGTCTTCGGCCTCGCTGAGGCTGAGCAGCGAGAGACTCGGCACCTGGATGCGCTCCGGACCAGCCGAGACAACCACGTCGATGACCTGACCAGGCGCCACCGAGACTCCAGCACCCGGATCGGTACTGATGATCTGACCCTCGGGAATGTCTGCGCTCGTCTGAGTGGACGGCTCAGGTACGAGTTCGGCCTCGATGAGAATCTGCGCGCCCTCCTCGTACTGCAGACCAACGACGGCAGGAACGTCGACGGCGATCGAGGGCGCGAGTGGAGTGCGCTCGAGGTTGAAGACCCAGAACAGCACCGCGGCGACCACGACGATCATGACCGTGATGCCCGCCCAGATCCAGGCAACGGGAGGCCGAGACTGAGTGCGGCTGCGGCGCTCATCGTCGTCGACGCTGAGCTGTCGCATCGCGGCCTCAGTGTCAGCCGTGGCCTGAGGGTTCACCCCGAAGAGCGTCGAGGAGAAGTCGGCGGGTGCGTCGATCCTTCGCGTGGGTGCCTCGCCAGCCGCCGCTGCGGTGAGGTCGTCGCGGAACTCGCTCGCGGTCTGGTAGCGCTCGAAGCGGTCCTTCGCGAGGGCGTGCAACACCACGGTGTCGAGCGTCGACGGTACCTGCGGGTTGATGGAGCTTGGCGCGGGAGGCTGCTCGCTCACGTGCTGGTACGCCACGGCGACGGCGGAGTCTGCGTGGAACGGAGCGCGGCCCGTGAGCATCTCGAAGAGCACCACGCCCGTGGCGTAGAGGTCAGTGCGAGCATCCACCGATTCGCCTTTGGCTTGCTCAGGCGAGAAGTACTGGGCGGTGCCGAGAATCGTGCTGGTCTGAGCGACGGTCGCCGCAGAGTCGGAGATCGCGCGCGCGATACCGAAGTCCATGACCTTCACCTGGCCGGTCGTCGTGATCATGACGTTGCCTGGCTTGATATCGCGGTGCACGACTCCTGCGCGGTGCGAGTATTCGAGGGCTGTGAGGATGCCCTCGGCAATGCGCGCCGCCTCAGAAAGCGGAAGCGGGCCGTCGTTGATGAGGTCGCGCAACAGTCGACCCTCGACGTGCTCCATGACGATGAAGGGAACGATCGTCTCGGAGCCGTCGCTCTCGCGCACAATCTCTTCGCCCGCGTCGAAGACGCGAACGATCGTGGGGTGGGCCATCCGCGCGGCTGCGTGCGCTTCTTGGCGGAACCTCGTGCGAAACACCGGGTCGCTCGCGAGCGTTGATTTCAGCAGCTTGACGGCGACCCGGCGACCGAGCTTGGCGTCGGTCGCGCTGTGCACGTCGGACATGCCGCCGCGCCCGATGAGGGGGCCGAGCTCGTAGCGCCCTGCGAGCAGGCGCGTGCTCTGTGCGACCTCGTCCGTCACGCTGGGCTCCTTGCTGTGTCTGGTGCTGCCGCTAGTCAGTGTAGGCGGTCGGCCATTGCTGGGGCCGGGAGCTCGGCACTATCGCCTCACGGTGCGGTGATCGGCACCGCGAGCTCGTTCGAGCGCTCCGAACGCACGCTGCCGCAGATCGCTACGTACGTCACACGCAACTGCCCGCTCTCTGCGAGAGTCACCGGAAGGCTCGTCGTGTCGGCAGACACCGGCAGGGACGACCCGGGTGAACCGCCGACAATAGTGAAGTCGTACCCGCTGAGTGTGAAGCCCGAAGGGCACTCGTTGTATGCGGGCCAGTTGAGCGTGACGTCAGAGCCGCCCATGTAGGGGCCTTCTCCGGGATCGATGGCGAGGTTCGCGGGAGCCTCGGGGGTCGGAATCGGCGCGTAGAAGAAAACCGTGATGGTCGTGCCCGGCTGCACTTGCCCGCTGCGAGGGTTGATCTGGTACGAGACTCCCACTTGCTCGGGCGAGGGGGCGATATTGCGATCGACGGCGTCGAGACGCAAACCGAGCTCGTTCACGAGCGACTCGATTTCATCGCGCGTGCGGCCGAGCCACTGAGTCTCATCGATCGTGATGGTCTCGACGCTCGGACTCGGCGAAGGACTCGTGCTCGGGCTCGCGCTCACCGAAGGCGTATCGGTGGGTTCAGGCGCGGGCTCGTTCGGCTGCGCGAAGATCGCGATGAGTGCCCCGACGAGGAGCACGATGAGAATGCCGATGAGGGCGACGAGCGGCCACGTCCATGGGCTGCGCTTCTTCTCGGGTTCTACCGGAGCCGTGTCTGACCCCATGCTCGGGAGCACGCGCGTGGTCTCTGCGGTGCCGCTGGGCAGCACTCGCGTTGCTGCAGTCGCCATGGCCCCTGAGGCCACCGCGGGCACGATGGCGGCAGCCGCTCCCACGTCGCCTCGGCGCAATGCCTGCGCTGCACGGGCGAAGAGTTGTGCGCTCGCAGGTCGCTCGGCTGGCTTCTTGGCGATCGCCGCGAACACCAGGTTGCGCACCGGTTCGGCGACCGTGACCGGCAACTCGGGTGGAGCTTCGTTGATCTGCGCCATCGCGATCGCCACTTGCGACTCACCGGTGAAGGGCCGACGCCCCGCGAGGGCTTCATACGCGACTATGCCGAGCGAGTAGATGTCGGTCGAGGGCGACGCGGGATGCCCGCTCGCTTGCTCGGGAGACAGGTACTGCACCGTGCCCATCACCTGACCGGTCGCGGTGAGCGGCACCTGGTCGGCGATGCGCGCGATGCCGAAGTCGGTGATCTTCACTCGACCGTCAGGAGTGATGAGCAGGTTGCCCGGCTTGATGTCGCGGTGCACGAGGCCGGCCTGATGGGCCGCGTGCAAGGCAGAAGCCGTCTGGGCGACGATGTCGAGCACTTGGTCTGCGGGCAGAACGCGTTCGCGCTCGAGGATCGTTGAGAGCGCCTCGCCCGGCACGAGCTCCATGACGAGGTAGGCGCTGCCTTCCTCTTCGCCGTAGTCGTAGACATTGGCGATGCCCTCGTGGTTGACGAGCGCCGCATGCCGCGCCTCGGCTCGGAAGCGCTCGAGGAAGCCGGGGTCACCGAGGTACTCGTCCTTGAGAATCTTGATGGCGACGGTACGCCCGATGACGAGGTCGGTAGCCTGCCACACCTCACCCATGCCGCCGATGGCGACGCGGGAGAGCAACTGGTATCGACCGCCGAAGGTCACTCCGCTGGTGGGTCTCATCGGCTCAGCACCGCCTCCATGACTCTCTTCGCGACGGGGGCCGCGACTTGGTTGCCCGAGCCCGATTGGCCGAGCCCACCGCCGTCTTCGATCACGACGGCGACAGCGACTTCAGGGTTCACCGCGGGAGCAAACCCGGTGAACCACAGGGTGTACGGCGCCCCGGTGCCGTTCTCGGCAGTGCCGGTCTTGCCGGCAACCTCGACGCCATCAATTCTGGCATTAGAGGCGACGCCGTTGGAGACGCCCTCGACCAGCATCGACGTGAGCGTCTCCGCGGTCGTGCGACTGATGGGCTGCGCCGCGAGCACCGGCTCTGACTGCTGCACGATCGAGAGATCGGGAGCGATGATGCGGTCGAGCAGTGTGGGCTGCATGAGGTTGCCGCCGTTCGCGACCGCCGCGCTCACGAGCGCCATTTGCAGGGGTGTCGCCCGCACGTCGTATTGCCCGAACGACGACAGCATGAGTTGGGCGTCGTCGAGACCGGTGGGGAACGTGGAAGGAGTGGCCGTCATGGGCACTTCCCACGACGTGCCAAAACCGAAGGCCTCGGCATAGTCGCTCAGAGTGTCTTGCCCGAGCTCACGGCCGAGTTGAGCGAAAGGGATGTTGCAGCTGAGGCTCAGGGCGCGCGCGATCGAGACCTCTTCGGTGCCGCCGCAGGTGCTGCCCCCCGAGTTGGTGATCACCGTCGAACTCAGCGGTAGCTGCAGGCTCGGCGGATTCGGGAAGGTGTCGTCGGGAGTGAAGCGACCGGAGTCGATCGCCGCCGCCGCGACGATGATCTTGAACGTCGAACCCGGAAAGTACAGGTCGCCGGCGATGGCACGGTTGGCGAGGGGCTGATCGGGGTCGCTCTCGAGGTCGTTGTAGGCCTCGAGCACGCTCGAGGTTTCATGAGACGCGAGCCGGTTGGGATCGTAGCTCGGGCTCGAGTACAGCGCGAGAATTCGCCCAGTCGCCGGCTCGATCGCGACAACGGCACCCTTGCGATCACCCAGAGCTTCGGCCGCCGCAGCTTGCACTGCCGGATCGATCGTGAGCTGCACTGCAGCACCGCGAGGACTTTGCCCCGTGACGAGCGCGCCGAGCTGGTCGAGGAACTGCGAGTTGGCGGTGCCTGTGAGGTAGTCGTTATAGGCGCCTTCGATACCTGTCGTTCCCTGATTGAGGGTGAAGTACCCGGTCACGGAGGCGTAGAGCTCGGGCTCGGGGTACGTGCGCAAGAAGGAGTACACCGAGTCGACTTCGACCGACTCGGCGATCGGGTCGCCTCCGATGAGGATGGGCCCGCGTTCTGCTGAATAGCTCGCGTAGAGCGTGCGCACGTTGCGAGCATCCGCGCGCAGTTCGTCGACTTGGAACACCTGGATAACGCTCGACGACACGAACAGCGCGAGGAACATCGCGAGCGTGGCGATGCTGACGCGGCGCAGTTCTTTGTTCACGCGTCCTCCTCGATGATGAGGCGCGGCTGGTGGCGGATGGTATCGCTCAAGCGCAGCAAGAGGGCGGCGATGACCCAGTTGGCGACGAGCGATGAGCCGCCTGCCGCGAGGAACGGAGTTGTGAGACCCGTCAGCGGGATGACGCGCGTGACGCCACCGATGACGATGAAGACCTGCAGGGCGATGACGAACGAGAGCCCGACGCCGAGCAGTCGACCGAAGTCGTCGGTGCCGTTGAAGCCGATGCGGAAACCACGCGCCGTGAAGAGGATGTAGAGCGCGAGAATCGCGAACAGACCGACGAGCCCCAGTTCTTCACCCAGGCTCGCGATGATGAAGTCGCTTTCGGCGAGGGGTACGAGGTCGGGGCGTCCTTGACCGAGACCGGTGCCGATGAGTCCGCCGCTCGCGAGGCCGAAAATGCCTTGAACGAGTTGATAGCTTCCCCCCTGCGCTTCGTAGACCGCGGGGTCGAAAGCGCCGAGCCAGCCCTGCACGCGCCAGCCGACGTAGCTCAATGACTGCGCCGCGATGATGGCACCGCCCACGAAGAGTCCGAGACCGAGCAGTACCCAACTCAGACGACCCGTGGCGACGTAGATCATGACGAGGAAGAGGCCGAAGTACAGCAGCGAGGTGCCGAGGTCGCGCTGGAAGACCAGCACCGCCATCGCGGCGAGCCACACGATGAGAATCGGGCCGAGGTCTTTGCCGCGGGGCAACCGCAGACCGAGGAAGGTGCGCCCGACGATCGAGAGCGATTCGCGAGCGGTCACGAGATATCCGGCGAAGAACACCGCGAGGGCGATCTTGGCGACCTCGCCCGGTTGGAATGAGAACGGACCCACGGCGACCCAGAGTCGCGCTCCGTTGATCGTCACGCCCACACCGGGGAGCATCGGCAAGAGCAGCAGCACGATGCCGACGAGCATCGCAACGTAGCGATAGCGCGCGAGGGCACGGTGGTTGCGCACGACGACGAGCACGACGGTAGCGACCACCATGGCGATCGCGGTCCACGTCATCTGACGCACGCTTTCGCTCGCCCATCCTTCGATGCCGTCGGCGAGGTCGAGTCGATAGATCATGGCGATGCCGATGCCATTGAGCGTCGTCACAATCGGAAGGATGAACGGGTCGGCGTCGGGGGCCACGATGCGCAGTGTCGTGTGCATGACCAAGGCGATGACGCCGAGGCCCGCCCCATAGCCGATGAAGGCCGTGTCGATCTCGCCGAGCGCCCCCAGTTGCACGAGCGCGATCGCCGCGCCTGTGATGCCGATCGCGACAACGAGCAGCACCAGTTCGAGGTTGCGCAACTTGGCTGGCGTGCGCAGCTTGATCGTGATCGCCTCGGTGAATGCCCGAGGCGAGCCGGCGGCGGGCGTGCTCGTGTCAGTCGAGTTCATCGCGCAACCGTTCGATGATGGAGAGGGCGTCGTCGAGGTCGTCGGCGTTGATTGTCGACTCCACGCGCTGACGGGTGAACGTGTTCAGGTCATCGACATCGATGCCGCTCTCGAGATAGACGCTGGAGAGCGGGAACGGGCCGATGCTTTGCTGCACTCCCTGGAACACCGCCACTTGCCCCTCGGAGACGCCGACGAAGTAGCGCGTCTGGGTCCACTCGTAGCCCGCGATGAGCGCTGTGACGATCGCCGCGATCACCAGCAGGAGCCCCACCGACCACGTGATGCGCCGACGCACTTTGCGACGCTCGTCTTCGGCGATGAGCTCACGTAGATACTCTTCGCTCTCGGGTTCGAAGTGTTCGTCGGCGGGAGTCGCGACGGGCTTGAGGGGGTGCAAGAGAAGTTGTTGCAGTCGCACACCGCGCTTCGTTGCGCTCGGTGCGTAGGTGAGCGGCTTCGCGGCCGAGCCCACCATGACGGGGCTGGGTGCTGCGCTCGAGGGTGAGTCATCGACGCCGACAATCACGAGTGTGACGTTGTCGGGAGCACCATTGTCGAGACTCTCGCTGATGAGAGCGTCGACGGCCAAGGCTGCATCGGGGTGCTCGACGAGTAGTGCGGCAATACGTTCCTCGTCGACGTAGCCGCTGAGGCCATCGGAGCAGATGATCCAACGATCACCCGGCCGCACATCGACGATCTCGCTGTCGATCTCCGGTGTGAGGTCGACGTCTCCGAGCACTCGCATGAGTACCGAGCGCCGTGGGTGCACGGCGGCTTCCTCCGGAGTGATGCGCCCGCTGTCGACGAGTCGCTGCACGAACGTGTGGTCTTTCGTGACCTGCCTGAGCTCGCCATCGCGCCACACGTAGATGCGTGAGTCACCGATGTGCGCGAGCGCGAGCTGGTCGCCGACGCGCACGACGCCGCTGACGGTGGTGCCCATTCCGGCAAGTTCAGGATGCTCTGCCACAGTCTCGGCAAGCTCTTGGTTCGCCTCGAGCAGCGCCGCAACGAGTGTCTCGCGGGCCTCATCGACCGATTCGAACGGCCGGTCGACGTGAGCGATCGACTGAATCGTCAGTGCGCTCGCGACGTCTCCGCCCGCGTGCCCTCCCATGCCGTCGGCGACGACGAACAAGTGGTCTCCGGCGTAGCCGGAGTCTTGGTTGTTCGTGCGTACCTTGCCGACGTGAGAGCCGGCGGCCGAGAGGGTCGACATCGTCGGCTACCGCCGCAACTCGAACGTCGTCGTGCCGATGCTGATCGACGCCCCGAGCGGTACCGCGACGCTCGAGGTCACACGCTTGCCCTGAAGGAACGTGCCGTTCGTCGAATCGAGGTCTTCGAGCATCCACTGGTCACCGTGACGCGAGAGCCGCGCATGGTTGGTCGACGTGTAGTCGTCGCGGATGACGAGGCCTGAGTCGCTCGAGCGTCCGATGGTGAGTTCGTCGTCGGGGAGGTCGAGCTCGAGTCCTTCTTTCGCGCCGGAGGTGATGACCAATCGACGCGCAGGGGGGTCGCCCGCCGCTGGCGCGGGAACCGGGTTCGCGACGGGACGGGGGGTCGAGGCTGCCGGCGACGTGGCGCTCCCGGCGGCGGCCGAGGGCATGCGGCGCACTTTCGTGCCGAACAGGTCGGACCGTAAGGCATAGACGATCGCAAAGACGAAGGCCCACATGAGCATGAGGAACCCGATGCGCAACAACAGCAGCGTGAGTTCGCTCACCGGTCGACTCCTCGGTTCGGGCGGGTGGACTGTCGGGGGTCGGCGACCTCGCCGCGTTGCGCGAGCACTCGGAAGAGGATGCGCGTGCGACCGATCTCGATCACGCTATCGGGCTGAAGCACCGCGCGCGTGATCGGCTCACCGTTGAGTAGCGTGCCGTTGGTGCTGCCGAGGTCGTTCACTTGTGCGCGCTCGCCGTCCCACAGAATCTCGATGTGCTTGCGGCTCGTGCCCGAGTCGGCGAGCGTGATGTCGGCGTCACTGCCTCGACCGATCACCGTGCGGGACTTTGTGAGGGCGTGGCGGGAGCCGTCGATGTCGAGCACTGGGCTCCACACCACGGTGCCCTTGACGCTCGTACTCGACACGGCGAGAGTGCCTTCGGTGATGCCGGGGTCGCGGTCGAGTGTGATCGCGATGCCGCCAGGGAACACGTAGCGCTGGGCCGTGGCGTGTTGCTGCACGAGTTGGGTGAGCTCGTCGATGAGCGACTCGCCGAGCGCACTCATGCGCTCGTGGTCGGCCGGGTGCAAGCGCACGTGCAGCTCGTTCGGCACGAGAATGCGGTCGCGCGAGACGACGGCGGCCTTGGTGTCAAGCTCGCGGCGCAGAGCGGCGGCGATCTCGAGCGGCTGAACCGCACTCGAGAAGGTCTTCGCGAAGGCGGAGCCGACGGCGCGCTCAAGACCTCGCTCGAAGCTGTCGAGAAGCCCCACGGGTGTCCTCCCCTCGGCAGATGACGGTTCGATGCTAGTCGGCGCGCCTGTGCGGTCGCGTTCACGCGCGAACTTCTGGGCCTTTTGGTGGGGGTGCATGTGCCGTGGGCGGGGCTTGCGGGGCGCCGATTCAGGA
>Ga0075012_10001532_pt1 | contig 23339 bp, 30 predicted proteins | sample All_14_2_FD_71474 | JGI IMG/M metagenome (GOLD analysis project Ga0075012, IMG submission 71474) | Freshwater microbial communities in response to fracking from Pennsylvania, USA - Allegheny Zone_MetaG_DW_15 | ecosystem: Environmental > Aquatic > Deep subsurface > Groundwater > Drilled...
AATATGCCGTATCGGGAGGACAAGACGAAAACGCGTTTTTGGAAACACTGAACAAATCTTTTGCAGAGTGGAGCAAAGAAAATCCGCAGACCAAGTTTGAAACGATTGAGGGAAAAGTTTGTACGCCCGATAGTGGTTGTAACTAAATAGCGTTTTTTAAAAACAGTATGGAGTATTCATTTTTAGATTTAGTTTATAACAAAGAAAATCAAAGTGTTTCAGAAATAATGCAGGAATTGGGCGTTACCGTCCGTTATGCAGAAGAAAAAGGATATAGCCGTTATTGGTTGGCAGAGCATCACAATATGGTAAGTGTTGCAAGTGTTGCCACGTCTGTTCTAATCGGGTATGCAGCTTCACAGTCGCAAAAAATAAAAGTAGGTTCGGGTGGGATTATGCTTCCCAATCATTCCCCTTTGGTTGTTGCCGAACAGTTTGGCACATTAACGCACATTTACGGCAAACGCATAGATTTAGGGCTTGGCAGAGCACCTGGCACAGACCAATTAACGGCATCATTTCTCAACGAAAATTTTTTTAAGAACGCATACAGCTTTCCGCAAAACGTATCATTACTGCAACAATTTTTTTCCGAAGAAAATCAGCACTCAAAAGTAAGGGCGTATGTGGCAGAGGGAACAGGCGTGCCGTTATACATTTTGGGTTCGAGTACCGACAGTGCGGGAGTAGCGGCAGCAAAAGGATTGCCTTATGTATTTGCAGCCCATTTTTCGCCCTCGCCTATGAAAACCGCATTTAAGATTTATGAACAGGAATTTAAGCCGAGCGACCAACTGCAAAAGCCCTACAAAATAACCTGTGTAAATGTAATCATTGGGGATACAGATGAAGAAGCCCGTTTTTTGGCTTCTACCTATCTGAAAATGATTTTGAACGTAATACGTAATCAGTTTTCAAAATTAAAAGAACCCGATATGCAGTTTTATGAAAATTGGAGCGAACAGGAAAAAGCAAACATTCAAAATATGACTGCGGGCAGTTTTTTTGGAAGTAAAGAAACCGTATTGCAACAGTTAAAAGAGTTCATTAAAAACTACGAACCAAGCGAAATAATGATTTCAACGCCTGTTTACGACCTGCAAAAACGCTTGCAGTCAATGAACAGCTTTGCGGACATTGCTTCAAAACTGTAAAAAAAATTAACCGACAATAATTAAAAAAACAAGAAAATGAAATTATTAGAACCGATACAATTAGGTAGTCAAACCTTGAAAAACAAAATGGTTATGGCTGCAATGACAAGAAGCCGTGCAGACTTAAACGGTGTTGTAAATAATTTGACAGTTGAGTATTACACACAACGGGCAAGTGCGGGTTTAATCCTTACCGAAGCTATCAACATTTCCGAACAAGCTATTGGCAGTCCGTTTACACCCGGACTTTACACGCAAGAACAAATTGAAGCGTGGAAAGAAGTTACAAAATCTGTTCACGACAAAGGTGGCGTTATCTTTGCCCAGCTTTGGCACACAGGACGTGTTGCCCATTCAGTTGATAAAAAAGGTGCTTTACCTGTTGCGCCGTCTGCAATCGCCATTACGGGTATGCAACAATACACATCGCAAGGTGCAAAAGATTTTGAAACGCCACATGAGTTGACGGCTGCGGAAATCAAACAAATCATTAAGGACTACGGGCAAGCTGCAAAAAACGCCATTGAAGCAGGCTTTGATGGTGTTGAATTGCACGGTTCAAACGGATATTTACCGCACCAGTTTTTAGCGGAAAGTGCCAACCAAAGAACGGACGAATATGGTGGAAGCGTTGAAAACCGCAGTCGCTTTATTTTGGAAGTAATGCAGGAGTTGATAAACGCTGTTGGTGGCGACAAAGTTGGTATCAAACTTTCGCCTTTCCAACCTTATGGCGGAATTTCGTTAGACAATCCCATTGAAACATTTACATACTTGATTAAAGAATTGAACAAATTGGATTTTGCGTTTGTTGAGTTAATGAGAAGAAATCCGATGTTCCCATTACTGCCACACTACCCGAAAGACGATGAAATTGAATTGTTCGGCAAACTTTCAACCAACACAGTTATTGCAAATGGAGCTTACACCAAAGAAACAGCAGAAACCGAATTGCAAACAGGAGTGAAAAAACTTATTTCGTTTGGTGCAACATTTTTAGCTAACCCCGATTTGCCAAAGCGTTTTGCATTAAATGCAGAACTAAACCAGCCAGACATTACGACAATGTTTGGTGGTGATGAAAAAGGTTATACCGACTATCCATTTCTTAACTAACAAAGCGACAAAAAAACGAATCATGAAATTGTATCTCAAAATGGTTTATTAGCCTAAAACTTCTGCTAATACTTACTTCATTAATCCCCCAACTTGCAAGCCATGTATTGCCAGTTGGGGGAAATTGTTTTTGAGGGACTGAAAGGATTTGAAGCATGGAGCGTGGACGGCAACGAGGCATCCTACGGCGAACACGTGCTCATTGACGGCAAGCCCCGTTTGCAGAAAACAGGCGACACCTTACAGGAACTAACACTTACATTCAGGCTACACGCCAAATTCTGCAACCCGGCGCAGGAACTTACCCAATTAGACAAAGCAAAAACGGACGGCGAAATACTGCCGCTCCTGATGGGCGACGGCACTTATGTTTCCGACTATGTAATTATTGCTGCTCCCTACACGGTAGATCATGCCCTTGCCGACGGTACGATCGTACAGGCTACCGTTACGCTTTCCCTCAAAGAATTTGTTCCGTATTCCAAAGAGGAGCAGCAGCAGCAGGCGGCGCGTAAAAACGCCTTTGCCACAGGAGATAAAAAGCCGGTAGTAAGCAGACCGCCACAACCGCCAACGGATACCGCAAAAGCGGCAAAGAACGTCACCGAAACCGCACAGCAGGCAAACGAAATAGACGGACTGGTGAGCGATTATGAAAACAACGTTTCGAGCCAGGCTACCCTTGAGCAGAAAATAAAGAACGCCTGCGACAAAGGGAACAAGGCTATCAACGACCTGAACGACAAGCTAACGAACGCGCAATCATTACAGGGTATTTATACCGGCTTGCAAGGCTCCGCGCAAAATGTATCCGGCAGGTTTAACTCTATAAAGGCTTTGTTCCCTATCAACAACATACAGGATTTAAAGGACGCTAATACTTACCTGCAGGCGGCTATGCGCAGCATGTACGGCGCGTCCATTCCTTTATTCAATAACGTGATAACGCGCCGGGGATAGGGTTTATAGGATGGCAAACACGCAATACACGGTGCAGGATGGCGAGCGTTGGGATACAGTTGCATACAAAGCATACGGCAGGGCTGACCTTGCCCATATCATTATTGCCGCAAACTCCGGCGTTCCCGTTACCGCAAGGTTGGAAGGCGGGACGGTACTGGATATACCCATACTGGAGGAAACAGCAGTGAAAACGGACGCGGAACTATTACCGCCGTGGAAAAGAAATGTATAGATGAGCGTTGCGCCCAAACCATATTTTAAGGTACTGTATGACGGTAAGAACATTACCGCAGATATAAGCAAACACCTGCTGTCGCTGTCCTATACCGATAAAACGGAAGGCGAAAGCGACGAACTGGAAATCCAGTTAGAGGACGTGGACAGGCTGTGGCAAAATGAATGGTATCCGGCGAAAGGCAGCGTTATAAAGGCGGAGGTAGGCATGGCGGGCGGTGCGGTACTGTCCTGCGGCTCGTTTATGATAGACGAAATAGAATTTTCCGCGCCGCCGGATATAGTGTGTATCAAAGGGCTTGCCGCCGGTATTCATTCCGGCATACGGACAAAGAAAAGCTACGCGCATGAAAACAAAAGCCTGTCCGAAGTGATACGCACCGTAGCCTCAAACGCGGGCTTCCAGGTATCCGGCAAAATTGACAATATCCGTATCGGTCGGGTCATGCAGCACCGGGAAACCAGCCTTGCGTTCCTACGGCGTTTAAGCCTTGATTATGGCTATGTATTCAGCGTCCGGGATAAAACCCTTGTCTTTACCTCTATCTATGATTTAGAGGCGCGAGGGAAAGTCCTAACGCTGGACAGGACAGACCTGATAAGTTTTTCATTCCGGGATAAAACGGTGGATACCTATAAGGGCGCAAAATCCCGATACCACAATACGCAGAAAAACGAACTGGTCAGCCATAGCGAAGCCGAGGACGGCGGGGAGCAACTGGAGATACGCAGCAAGGCGGAAAATAAACAGCAGGCAGAGGCAAAAGCTAAAGCGGCATTGCACCGGGCAAATACACACGAAAAAACGGGAACCATTGTAACGCCGGGTAACGTGCTGCTCGTGGCGGGACAAAACATAGAGCTGACCGGCTTAGGCGTACTGTCCGGCAAATACCATGTTACCGCTTCCCATCATACACTGGATAAGGGTATGGCTTACGGTACGGAGGCGGAACTGAAACGTATCGGTACGGTTCCCGAAAGCAAACACAAAAGCAAAAAGAAATAGAGCGTGTTAAAGTTTGGATTGATATGTGAGGTGGACGCGGCAAAGGGGCTGGCAAAAGTGCATTTTCAGGATGACGACGTACCGAGCGGCTGGCTACCTATGAGCGTGCAAAAATCTTTGAAGGATAAATACTCCTTTCCTTTTGACGTGAACGAGCATGTATGGTGCATCATGGACGAGCATTGCGAGTACGGCGTTATCGGCGGCGCGGTCTATGATGAGCAGGAGCAGCCCGCCGGTGCGGGGGAAGGAAAGCTCGTCATTCATTTTGCCGATAACTCGTCTATTGAGTATGACCGGAATACTAAAACTTTATCGCTCCTGATTAAAGGTGATATAAAAATTACCAGTGACGAAAAACTGAACGTGGAATGTAAGGAAGCAAATATTACCGTAACGCAAAAGGCAACGGTAAAAGCAAATGAAGTAAACGTCGAGGCGCAGGGCAATGCAACGGTAAAGGCGGCATCTGTAAAGATTGACGCGCCCAATGCGCAAGCTACCGGCAACCTTGATGTAACGGGTACTATCACGGCGGCGGCTATTACGGCTTCCGGCGATGTAAAAGCCGGGGCAATCAGTTTATTAACGCATAAACATACCGCTCCGAGCGGCGGTGGGGCAACTACTCCGTCCATACCATAATGGCAACGGTGAAAGACATACAGGCGACGGACTGGCAGCTATCCATTAGCGGCGTGGGTATCGTGGAGCAGGGATTGAATGATGTAAAGCAATGCGTCAACTTAATACTGCTTACCCGCAAGGGCAGCGATCCCCTGCGCCCGGAGTTCGGCTGTGATATGTACCTGTACATTGACCAGCCGGTACATATAGCCCTGCCGAAAATGAAGAAGGCAATGCTGGAAGCCATACGCCAATGGGAGCCGCGTATTGAAGTATTAGGGATAACACACGATTTGGAAATTGGCAAGTAATACGTTCATAAAGTTTACCATACGCTACCGGCTTGCTGGTAACGCTAAGACCGAAAACCTCGATTTTGTGTTGAACAATCAGGCGGTAAGTCCCGGCACGGCAACGGTGCTGATACTGGAGGCGTTATTGCCGCAGGATATAACAACCGCCTCGCGGCTATTTGTTACCCTCATACTGGACGGTGCGGAAATGTTACCCGAAATACCCGCTACCGGCTTTGCCAGCTATGACGAGTTGTATAACTGGCTTCAGGCAAACTGGTATATATACGGCAAGTGGTTCATTACCGGCAATAAGTTAGTGCTGTACCTGAACGCGGGACTGGCTACACAGGGGACGCTTACTGTTACCACTACGTCCAAGTATGTATATACGGCGGCAATCCCTGAAAAGCAGCAGGAGGCATATTACTATGTCAGCTTTATAAAAGACGGCATAGAGGTATTACCCGCGTTCCCCGAAGATATGGCGGTCACGATAGAGGATATACTGGTATGGGCAAATCAGCACTGGACAGAGTACGGGACATGGCAGGTAGAAAATAACCTGCTGGTACTTTCTACCGGAACGCCCGCAGCTATACAGTTGTCCGTAACGGGGATATTGCCCGGCGGTTTTGGTTTTGGTTTTTCAAAAGGATTTGACACGTAAGATTACGGGAGGAAGGTTTTAGCGGAGGAAGGAACAGAAAGAAATGGAATTGACGAAACCACAATTTATTGATATAGATGCGGCGGCTATTGTAAATGATATGATAGTCGATTATGAAACCGCTACGGGTAAAAAGCTGGCTCCCGCACAGGCGGAGCGTTTGCTTATCAACGGCTTTGCTTACCGGGAGTATTTATTACGCACGGCAATCAATGAAGCCGCCCTGCAAAACCTCGTAGCCTTTGCCCGTTTCCCGGCATTGGATTATCTCGGAGAGCTGGTCGGCGTTCGCCGCCTCCCGGCAAGCAAGGCGGGCTGCCTGATACGGTTTACACTGGTAGCGGGACACGGCAGTCTGGTCATACCTTCCGGCATCCGGGTACAGAGCGTGGACGGTCAGGCGATATTCATTACAACGGAAACAAAGGCGGTTGCCACCAGCGTGCTTACCGTTGATATAAAAGCAGAATGTACAGCCGAGGGAAATATCGGGAATAACTATGCGCCCGGCGACATAGCCCTGATACTTGACCCGCAGCCGTACATTACTACTGCCACCAATCTGGACACCAGCGACGGCGGCGCGGATGAGGAAGGCGATGAACAATTAAGGGAGCGTATCAAATTAGCCCCCGCCGGGTTCAGCAATGCCGGTAGCAAAGGCGCGTATAAATTCTTTGCGAAGTCCGCGCACCCTTCCATTATAGACGTTGCCGTTACTTCACCCGTACCGGGGCAGGTTAATATCTATCCCTTAATGATGGACGGACAGCCGCCTGCTACTGAAATCATAGACGCGGTATTTGCCAAATGTAATGCCGACAAAGTACGCCCCCTGACCGATACGGTGGTGGTACAAGCCCCTGTCATGATCAGCTACGCGCTGGAGGTGAACCTTACGCTTTTAACGGACGCTATGCCTACGCAGGTAGTAAATGAAGTAACCAAAAATTTACAGGCGTATGTGGAGGGGAGGAAAACGCGCTTAGGGATTGACGTAGTAGGCGCACAGATCGTCCGCCAGTCCAACGTGGATAAAGTGTATAAGGCAGAGGTCGTAACCCCCGCAGCAGATATTGTAGTGGGTGAGCATGAATACACAAATTGTACCGGCATTACTGTAAACGTAACAGGTTTTAACGATGAGTAATAAAGACGTGGTACTGGCTAACAGCATTGCGGGCATTCCGCATTTTGCCGCCTTCGACCTGATGGCAAAGAACAGGATGGACGCGGTACAGTTGGACGCACTGCTGGTGTACCTGATTGATACGGTGTCGGAAGACGCGCTTTCTTTCCTTGCGGAGCAATTCGATGTATTAGGGTATAAGGGTATGCGCCTTGCCACAACCACCGCGCAAAAGCGCGAGGTCATAAAAAGGGCTATTGAGTTGCACCGTTTCAAAGGCACGGTATGGGCGGTAAAGGAAGCGTTAAAAACAATCGGTTATCCCGACGCGGTACTGACAGAACACGTACAAAACGGCGCGGGCGGTTGGGCTACCTTTAGGATCGAACTGGACGCGGGCAACAATCCCATATCTGCGGCGGCGGTAGAAGAACTGGTACGCATGATTGAGGAGTATAAAAATGTCCGCAGCCATTTAGTGGACATTTCCTATAAAATAACTTTTGACCCGGATAGTATTACCCTTACCGATGAAAGTTACGAAAACCCCGGCGTGGATGACAGCGACGATATGTACGTCGGCGGGGACTTCCGGTATAATGGAGTATATACTTACAACGGGGACAGGAACTACAGCACGGACACAGATATTTTGACGGTGACAATTATATGATGAGAGAAGGAATAGAGGCGAAGGGATTATTTAGCGTTCAAATCATTGAAGCCGAAAGCGGGAACATACTGGAGCATTACGAGGATAATAATCTTGTGGTCACGCTTGGCAAAGCCAATACCGCGCAGCTACTGGCAGGCGCGGCAACAGGCAAGAAAATAAACAAAATAGCTGTAGGTATAGGAACAACGCCGCCGGACGTTGCAGATACCGCGCTCACCACGCCATTCATCAAGAACATAGACGGCTATTCGTTTCCCAATACCAACGAGGTATTGTTTAGCTGGACAATAGAAACAACGGAGGCAAACGGTTTGAGCATTACGGAGTTTGGTTTGATGAATGATAGCGGCATATTATTCGCAAGGAAGATACGCTCCGCCATTATCAAATCTTCTTCCATCAAACTGGTGGGTACATGGAAAATCACAATCAATTAATAGGGTTTATAGGAGGGCAAGGATAAGGGATGGCAAATCTTACAGAAACGGCAACATGGGAAGCAGGGATATACCAGTTAGAACAGACCGACCTCGTTATTGGCGGTGCGGGCGGTATTTCCAATACGCAGGGGCAACAGTTGGCTAACCGCACGACATGGCTTAAAGGACAGGTGGGCTTGACTAACCGGCTTGCCGGTGTTACATGGATAGACGCGAATACAACACTAACTAATGCACACGCCGGTCATGCTATTGTGGCAAACGCGGATAATAAGACGTTGACCATAACGCTGCCATTAGGCAACACCGTACCCAAAGGAACGGTGATACCGATAACAGCTATTAATGTCAATAAGTCGCAGGTAACGATTAAAACCAATTCTTACACAATCGGTTTTCCTTTTGGTATTACCTATACTGACATTATCCAGTACGGCGGCGTAGGCAGGACAACCATGTTTCTCGGTCAGGGCGACAGTATCTGGCTGGTGAAAGGCGACCCGCCGCCGCCGGTGGGCGGCGTTATTTCACTTACGGACAGCTACTGGTATGTGATAGAGGCAAAGGGAAATTTTGACGGCGTAGGCGAAGCCGTTTACTCGTACAAAATTCTGCTTAACATGGTTGAGGCAAACGGGCAAATTTTGAACCGCGCAGATTATCCCCGTCTATGGGAGTTTGCCCAAAGCATTCCCGGCGGTCTGCCAACGGACGCGCAGTGGCTGGCGGGCATAGGCGGGCAGTCCAATGCGTTCAGGGGTTGCTTCAGTCATGGCAACACCAGTACGACATTCCGGGTTCCTGATTTACGCGCCATGTTTATCCGTGCATTGGATAACGGCAGGGGAATAGACCTCGGCAGGGTGTCCACCGTACCCGGCGGGTATGAAAAGGACGAGGTAATTGCACACAACCACATTAACGGGCAGTATGACCGTTTGCTGCGCTATTCGAACGGTAATAATACGACGAGTACTGCCGCAGATTATTCACCGGGTGAGCCGGATATATATAGCAGCGCAATTATACAGCCCTATGGTGGAGCGGAAACCCGACCCAAGAACGTAGGCTTGTTAGCACAGATAAAAGCATAGCAGGTGAACCCGGTAAAGCAGACAATAAGGAATTTAATATCGCTGAACATACCCGACAATAATGTAAGGGCGATTACGCCCGCCCTGCTGCGTGATGTATTGGAACAGATGCTGGACTTTTCAGAGGAAACGGCGATCGGCGGCTTTCAGGACATTACCACAACGGAGGCAGTTGCGGTGTGGGACGTGGAATTAGGGGGCAGGGCATTTATCCTGCTCGGCAATGACGTTACCCTCTTCATTGAAAATGCGGTGGCGGGTGGTCTTTACTGGCTTATTATCCGGCAGGACAGCGACGGCGGCAATAAGCTGACCTATCCTTCGGACAGTGTTTTTGAAGGTGGGCAGGAATTAGAAATAAACCAGGAGCCGGACGGGATAAGCATCGTAAGCGTATTGTTTGACGGTACACACTATATATGGCTCAACAAAGGAAATGAAACGGCTGCAACCTTATGGCAGCAAATAGATTGGTAGTATTTACAAAAACAAAATAGAATAGACGATGGCAGGAAATGCACAGTTGAAAGTTTTTAAGGTGAACGCATTGCCCGGTACGCTGGTAGCCAATGCAATTTATTATGTACGCTCCGGCGGTTTGTTCCGCACCGTAATTACGGGTAATGCGGGCGAAATCGTGGAGCAGGACTCCGTTACCGCAGGACAACTGGCGGGGAAACAGAACACCAGCGCGGAGCTGACGGCTATTGCCGATATTGTGGCAGTGAGCAATGATATTATCCAGCGTAAGTCGGGGGCTTGGGTCAACAGGACACCGGCGCAACTCAAAGCGGATTTAGCCCTTGCAAAAGGCGACGTTGGATTGGGTAACGTGGACAACACCTCGGACGCTAACAAGCCCATATCTACGGCAACACAAACGGCAATCAATAGTACCAATGCCACTGTTTCCGCACATATCGGCAATACGAGCAACCCGCACAATACGACCTTGGAGCAGGCACGCGCTGCCGGTAATGCGTTGTCCGGTGCTATCAACATGGGCGGCAACCGCATACAGAACGTACCCGATGCAGTAGCCGTCAATGAGCCGTTGACAAAGGGGCAGTTTGATGCCTTAAACAATATTGCGGGAAGGCAGCGCGGGGAAATTAACTGCGCATCCAACCCTAACTATCCCGCCGCAAAAGCCGGTGATCGTTGGGAAGTAATAGCTGCCGGTAAAATTGGTGGCGCAGCCGGTATTGATGTGGACGTTTACGACGAGATAGTTTGTAAGGCGGACAATGCCGGTGGTACGCAGGCAGCCGTGGGCAATAGCTTCTATGTGGTGCAGGGTAATTTGATGCGGGCGACAGAAACGGTAAGCGGTTATTCCCGCATTGCTACGGCGGAAGAGGCAAACGGCGGTAGTGATAATACCACGATCATGACGCCGCTCAAAGTAAAACAGCAGATTGACGCCGTTGCCGTAAAAACAACAGGAGCGCAAACCATAAACGGGGTTAAGCAATTTATTGTATCGCCGATTATTCCTGACGCGGTAAACAACAATGAACCAACATCGCGTGGACAGGTATTGACAATGATTAGTGGTTCAGGGGCACACACGCACGGTAACATTGATGCATTGAACAATATCAGCTATGCGGAGGGAGAAAATGCCCTTGCCTTTGCGGGGTCGCCGGTCATGCGTTGGGAGCTTGTGGAATGGTAAGACGGGATAAAGTTTAAAGGATAGACAGATAGCGTTGGAAATGCAGCGATTGAAATTATTTAAGGTAGCGGGAGAGCCGGGAGATATTACTCCCGACTCCGTTTACCTGATTAAAAGGCACGGTCAGAACGGCTTTGATATGAAGGTGTCCAATTCAGAGGGCAACACCTTACATCCTATGAATTGTTGCGGCGATGAAGGCGGCGGCAATCCGGGCAACGGTACGACACGACCCTATAAATCCTATACCGCAGTATTGTTACAGCAGGGGCAGGAACCGCCGGTGGTCATTGATGAACTGGAAAATGAATTTGGGGTAAGTATAGGCTTCACCTATAACAGCCCAGGTTCATATAGGGGGTTCATGCCCGGAGCATTTGCGGACAGGACTATTGTTTTCTGTAACGCGCGTTACATTCACGAGGGCTTTCCCCGCGCAGCCGCAGGGCGTATGCTCAGCCCGGATGAAATAGAAATAAACTGCGCGGAGGATGACAACTATATCCAGTTGGAAGTAAGGGTGTACAAGTAGTACAAAACATGGACTATTACCTACTTACAGGAATGACCACCTTTGACATACAATGATGACCGCCCGTAAGCGGTACATATCGGGAAGTGAAAAGGAATAGTGAAGTAAGTAATTCGGGAGGCGGCAAAAAGAAAAGAGAAAATGAACAGGTGATAGCGGAAGCCGCCTCCCGTATTCCCGGTACAAGTGCAGATTGATTAGTGATGATAGCAGACAAAATTTTAACCCACACCAGCCCAATGCTTTTAATGGTGAGCGGCTTCGGTGCATTTTTCCAGAAGTATATTTTTAACGATACCGAGTACCTCGCGTGGTTGCTGATTGCGGTCATGCTTGACCTGATTACCGGCATTACCAAAGCGTGGGTACAGGGCGGTCATAAGAACATTACCAGCCAGGGGCTGCGTATGACCGTTATCAAGTTTATCCAGTATGGGGCTTTCCTGATTATTACGCACGTACTGGTGCATTTTACCGTGAACGGGGAAAGTATCTCGCCGGTATCTTTTATTGACAGGTGGGCATATTCGCTGCTGATACTGATAGAAGCTAAAAGCGTGTATGAAAATATTGTCGCCATTAACCCGAAGCTGGATTTTATCAAACCGCTTATAGAGAAAATTACGGAAGCAATAAAGGGAGGAAAAACTGATGAGGAATAGTATGCTTTGCCTGTGCGCCCTTTTGGTGCTTTCTGGCTGTTACACACAAAGAAAAGCGGAGCGGCAGGTGATAAAGGCGCAGGCGCATTACCCGCAAATTGTAGCAAAGAACTGCGGTAACTGGTATCCGCCAAAGGAAACGACCATTACCCAAACGGAGTATAAGCAGGGCGCAACCGTTTACCGTACCGATACCGTTACCGTAGACTGCGACAGCGTGGTAAAAAACGGGAAGGGCAACAACGTCGTTTCCATGCCTTGCCCGCCGCAAACGGAGCGCGTAGATACCTTCTATACCTACAGCGTAACAACGGTTGAAAATACCGCCCGTATAACGGCGTTACAGCAATCTTATGATAAGGAGCATGACCGCGCGGAGCGGTTGTTATGGGAGCGCAATTTGTGGCGGATTGCCGCTTTGATAAGTATCGCCATTATAGCGGTGTATGTGGTAGTAAAGTTTGTTTTATAGACAGGTGATATATGGAGAATGAAAAAGAAAAGAAAGAAAAGCCCAAAGGGTTTAGTTACAAAGAGCAACACGCGGTTATTGTCAGGGTAGCAACGGAGCAGGAGCAGCAACAGGTATTTGAGAAGTTGAAGGAATTAGGTTTTACGGATTTAAAGGTGGTATCGGTATGAGGATAGAAGTACATCACAGTTGCGAAAATTACAAATCGTTCAGGGCGGAAAAAGTAAAGTCCCTGTTCAACCCGGAAAGCGGGCATACATGGAGCCATATCGCCGACCTACCTGTTGAGGGCAATGACTGGCAGATAGGTTTGATCGTTGGCGCGTCCGGTAGTGGTAAATCCAGTTTAGGCAAACAGGTATGGGGAGCTGACCGCGTATATGACCTGTATAGCGGTTGGGACAATGATAAGCCCATAGTGGACTGCATTGCGCCGGAAGGAGATTTTAAAACAGTTACCGGAGCATTAGCATCCGTAGGCTTGGGCGACGTTCCCGCATGGCTAAGACCGTTTAAGGTATTGTCTAACGGGGAGCAGTTCCGGGCGGGGCTGGCAAGGCTAACCGTTGAAGCTCCGGACAAAGTGGTCGTGGATGAGTTTACCTCTGTTATTGACCGGCAGATTGCGCAGGTAGGCGCGGCGGCATTTGCAAAAGCGTGGCGCAGGAATACGGGTAAGCAAATCATTCTTTTGTCCTGCCACTATGATATTATCGAATGGCTGCAGCCGGATTGGGTATATGACACCCGAACGGCGGACGTAAAAAAAAACTCCAGTCAAGGCATCCTATTTCCCTCGACGTATGGAAGGTCAACAGTAGTTACTGGAAGTTTTTTAAAGCGCATTACTATTTAGACCTGCCGTTCCCGCCCTGCGCAGAATACTTTGTCGCAACGGTCAACGGGGAACTGGTAGCGCATCTGGCGGTTACGCCTTTCTTTACGGCTAAGGCATACCGCGCAACGAGGTTAGTCGTAATGCCGGAGTGGCAGGGAACGGGCGTAGGTACGCAGTTCTTAAAATTCGTTTGCCAGTATCATCTCGAAGGTAACGGCAGGAAGGGTAACAAATACCCTGTATTCTTTCATACTTCCCACCCGCAGCTATGTGCCTACTTACGCAAGGCGAAAGGCTGGATACAGACAGGGGCAATGCTGTACGGCGCAAATAAAAAGCGCAGCATGGAAAGTATCAGGCGCACACACAAATCAAAAAATTTCAAAAATTCATCGGCAGGCTACGGCGGGCATTTCCGCGCGGTGCAGGCTTTTAAGTACATAGGAGAGGAAGCGTGAGTAGAGGATTGAAGGTTTTTATATCAGGACAAAAGAAGTTCGGGGAGGAAGTATTACGCCTGTGCCTGCAAAAAGGCTGCGAGGTAAAAGGCGTATGCTGCCCGTTGGAGGATAAGTACATAGCGGCGTTAGCCCGGCTCTATGATATACCCATTATCCCTGCGGGTACATTGAACGCGGGCACTATGGTCGCAGGCGTGGACTTGGGCATTACCGCGCACTCCTTTGATTACATAGGGAAGCGGACGCGCTATATACCGCGTTTGGGCTGGATAGGTTATCATCCGTCCTTATTGCCGCGCCACCGGGGACGCTCCGCCATTGAATGGGCTATCCGTATGAATGACCCTGTTACGGGTGGCTCAGTGTTCTGGCTGAACGCGGGAATTGACCGGGGCGACATTGCATACCAGGACTGGTGCTTTATTGACCCCACGTTACATATCAAAGAGCCTAAGAAAGCCGCCGCAGAGCTGTGGCGGGAAACGCTGCTGCCAATGGGTATAAAGCTGATGGGCAAAGCCATAAGCGATATATCCGCCGGGGTGATTATCAGGATACCGCAGGACAACAGGTTCTCCACATTTGAGCCATGCACGGACGTTAAAGATGTGTTCAAGCCCGACCTGCTCATGTTACCCGCCTCATCTTCCGCAGGGTAATACAAACAATTTTTTCAAAATCAAATCAATACAATGAAGCCGAGCGAATTTGTGAAGGCATACCTACCGTATGCAAAGGAGACAGAACGTAAAACAGGGATTAGTGCCAAAGCTATTTTAGCGCAGGCGGCATTAGAAAGCGGATGGGGCAAAGCGGCTCCGGGCAATATGTTCTTTGGCGTAAAAGATACCGACGGTATCAACGGCAACGAGCAGTTGCTCACGACAACGGAATACAGCCGCAGGCAGGACTTAAAATTTCCGGTCATTATTTCGGTAACGCCGGTTATCCGCAGCGGGCAGAAATGGTTTAAGTACGTGGTAAAAGATTATTTCCGTAAGTACCATACACCGGAGGAATGTTTTACCGACCACGCGAATTTCTTTTTTAAGAACAAGCGGTACAGCCAGGCTCTTGCCGTAAAGCATGACCCGTACAAATTTGCGGAGGCAATAGCCGCAGCCGGTTATGCCACCGATCCCAATTACGCAAAGACGCTGAAACAGATAATCAGCATGATAGAAAAAGCCGGTCAATAGTACCGGCTTTTTTATTGCGCTATGGACATAACACGTATAAAACACGTAAGCCCCAAACGATAGATTAGTTGTACCCGCAATAAAGGGTTGTGAAATGGAATTTGAGAAGAACGGAACAAAGGAAACGGGCAAAACGACACCGGATGACGTATTGAAAATTTATAAGAAACATGGCAGGGAAATCACACCGCATCAAGCGGGTCTTATCTTGGAATTTGCCCGACGATTAGCTACCATTGCTGTAGCGCAGTGCCTTAGAAACGAGGCTGGCAGCGAGTTTCAAGAAAATACTAACAATTAAAATCGTGTTTATGAAAAGAGCGTATTTGTATGCAAGGGTAAATATACCCGAACAGAACCCCGCAGCGTTCCTGCAACGGCAGGAAGAAAAATTGCGGCTCTATTGCGCGAACAACGCAATAGAGCCGGGAGGTTTTTTTATTGACCAATGCTCGGCGCGAACATTTGAAAGACAAGGCTGGCAATGTTTGATTAATGCCCTAAACCACGCAAACGGAAAACCCGACCTTATCCTGTTCACAACATGGGATAGGTTTAGCCGCAATGCCGCCGACGGACTGGAAACTATTAAATGTCTTAATAATATGGGCATTGAGGTTTTGGCTGTAGAGCAAAACGGCATTACATCGAATGATAACATAAGTAGTAAACTTTTAAAACTTTTTCTTGGAAAATGAAAACAGCATATTTATATGTCCGCGTAAGTACGGACGAACAGACAAAAGGATACTCCCCGCAAAATCAGGAGGAGTTGTTAGTGAAATACTGTACCCTGAACGGTATAAAAGTATTGCGCGTTATACGCGAGGATTTTTCGGCAAAGACATTTAACCGTCCTGAATGGAAAAAGCTGCTTGCCGAATTGAAAAAGAACAGGGGTAAGGCAGACTTTGTTTTGTTTACCCGTTGGGATAGGTTTAGCCGGAATGCGGGGGATGCATACCAAATGATAAACATACTGCGCAAATATGGCGTGGAACCGCAAGCCGTTGAGCAACCGCTTGATTTATCCATACCCGAAAACAAAATGATGCTTGCGTTTTACCTTGCCGCTCCTGAAGTAGAAAACGACCGCAGGGCGTTAAATACCTTTCACGGGATGCGCAGGGCAAGAAAGGAAGGTCGGTACATGGGCGTTGCACCTGTAGGGTATGTAAATAAGATTACGGAAAACGGTACTAAGTACATTGCCCCGGAAGAGCCGGAGGCAAGTATCATGCGGTGGGCATTTACGGAAATAGCTGCCGGTACATTTAACACCCAACAGATTTTTAAAGTGGCACAGCAAAAGGGCATAAGGTGTGCAAGAAGTAATTTCTTTGTGGCATTGCGTAACCCTGTGTATTGCGGGAAGATAATTATACCCAAGTATAAGGACGAGGAGGCGACATTCGTGGACGGCAGGCATGAGCCTTTAATTTCAGAAGCCCTGTTCTATCAGGCGCAGGAAGTACTGGAAGGACGTACCCGCCATTTCCGCCCTAAAATCGTGACGGGTGAAACCTTACCGTTACGCGGCTTTCTTATCTGCCCTTTATGCGGTAAAATTTTGACTGGCAGCGTATCAAAAGGGCGAAGCCAGTATTATTCTTATTACCACTGTTTTGAGGGCTGTTCTTCCCGTTACAGGGCGGAATTTGTCAACGGTATATTTGTTGATGAACTAAGAAAATTTGTCCCAACGGCGGAGGCAATAGGTGTTATTAGTAAAGTCGTATCTGAAGCGTTTAAGGACAAAACAAAGGCATTGCAGGACGATAAAAGGCAGGTACTGCAACAACTCACGGAGCAGCAAAACCGACTGACAAAGGCAAGGGAATTACTATTGTCGGGGGATATTGACCCGGCGGATTATAAGACCATGAAAACCGAGTATGAAAAGAAGATAGCAATGCTGGAGGCTAAACTGAGCCAGTTCACCAGTAACAATGATAGCATTGATAAACTACTATACACCGCGATAGATAACCTTTCCAAGCTGGACGTTCTTTATGAAAAAGGCGGGATAGCGGAGAAACGCGACATTATCGGTTCGATGTATCCCGAAAAAATGACTTTTGACGGAATTGCACTTCGAACCGCTCGCGTAAACGAAGCCGCTCTTTATATGTTTAACATTATCAACGAATTAGAGGGAAAGAAAAACGGGACAAGTCGTAATAAAAACAACTTGTCCCGTTTAGTGCCCAAAACAGGAATCGAACCTGCACTACCTTGCGATAATATCAGAAAGTTTAGAGTTAAGTAACAAAGAAGGTCAGAGTTCGTGGCCGGCGCTCTCCCACCCACACTCACTCTGACCTTTGTGCCCAAAACAGGAACCGAACCTGCGCTACCTTGCGATAAGATCAGAAAGTTTAGAGTTAAGTAACAAAAAAGGTCAGAGTGAGGTGTCGCTCTCGCTCCCACACTCACTCTGACCTGTGTGCCCGGAACAGGAATCGAACCTGCACTACCTTGCGATAACCAGATTTTGAGACGGTTTTATCATTGTGCTTTACTTTGCATTACTTGTTCTTAATTGGTGTAGTGGATTGATTTTCAATAAATTATTTAGATTGTTCGTATCTTCGTTTTCGTTGTTTTAGCCTATTTAGTGACTCAATTGCGGTCAAAAAAGTAGGTCAAATGAGGAGTTGATTTTGTGAACCTGAAAAAATTAAAACAATGACCGTTAAGATGACAGTCGCTCTTGATACTAGAAGAGCAAAATTAAAAAGCGAGGTCTTCCCCGTAATTCTGTTAGTAAGGATAGGCAAGAATCCATATCGCTACCCGACAATTTTTCAACTGCCGAAAGCGGATTTTGAAAAGCTATCCGCTCCACGATTGGGAGCAGCCTTACAGGAAATAAAAGATAAGTTACGGCTTATCCAAAGAAAGGCTGATGAGTATCTCGAAAACTGCGGTACTTTCGATAGGATTGACTTCGAGAATGATTTCATTTGCAGCAGCCCAATGTTCAAAGCCAGAAAGAAAAAACTTAAGGCTGTACAGATAAGTGATGGAAATGACTTCGATTATACACCATATCTGTCTCGATTCCCAATTTTTAAGGAAGACCATTCTATACCAGGATGTATTTCCGCTGTATTCTTTATTTACATCAAGAAGCTATTGCAGGAAGAGAGAATTGGCAGTGCCTTAAATTACCAGGACAGCTACAATTCTTTAAAGAAGTTCAAGGGAAATGTAACGTTCGATAAGATAACGGTTAGTTATCTGAATCAATACGAACAAATGATGAGAGCAAAGGGACGTACCAGAGCAACCATTGGAATAAAACTTCGTCCCCTTCGTACGATATTCAATGAAGCTATTGAAATGAAAATTATAAAGCGCGAGAATTGTTACCCCTTCGGAAGAAGAAAGTATATTATTCCAACAGGCAGGAATATCAAGAAAGCCCTTCCATTGGATGATTTAAACATGCTCTACAACTACACACCTGAAAGTGAAGAAGAAAAAAAAGCCAAGCTTTATTGGTTTTTCTGTTATTATGGCAATGGGATGAATACAAAGGATGTAGCTTATCTTAGATACAGGAATATTGATGATGGCTTTATAGTGTTCACTCGAGCGAAAATTGAAAGAACAACGAAAGACGATCCAAAACTGATAATGGTATATATAAGTGAAGAGATCCAGAAAATTATCCATGAAATTGGAAATAAACGTGTAGATGGTAATACATTCTTATTCCCGATATTGAATGATACACTTGATCCATTGGCACAACACTTGCGAGTTAAGGCGTTTACAAAATTTGTCAACGACGGTATGAAAGCTATTTGTCAAAAGGCGGGTATCGACAGGAAATCGACTACAAATGTCGCTAGACACAGTTTGGCTACTGTTTTGAAACGGCAAGGTGCATCTACGGAGTTTATCCAAGAAACTTTAGGCCACTATGAAAAACGTACAACAGAGAACTACATGGATAGTTTTGATACGGATATGAAAAAGGACTTTGCAGAAAGATTAAACGTGTTTAAGAAGTTAGATAATGGGTCTATTAATATGCACCAGTGATATATGCAAGTACATCCGGAGGACTATTACCGTTGCACACGGCTAAGCCGCCACATTCCCCACCATGCGGTCGGGGCAAGGACGACTACGCTTGCCATACCAGGGAAATAGCCGTATGGACGATCCGTAAAGAGGGGGAAGATAAAATGTGCCAGCTCGGTTATGCCCATTGCAGCAAAGAAAGTCCAAGCCAGATAGTATCCAAAGGAATAACCGTGTTTAATCAGATAGGGAATAAACAGCCAACCGCCTACAGAAGCAAGAACGAGCGCAATAAGGGCAGGCGACTTGATTTCCGGAACAGGATTGCCCGTGATTGCAGATAGTTCTTCCTGAAACTTAAACAAGTACTCCTCTACTCGGTGGAGCAGGATGAAGAAAGTCAACGTCAGCCAATATGGAACTTTGATACGCTCGAAGGGGGCTTCATTCGGCATGAATAGCCAAATCAGGAAGCCGCCCAGAAAACCCGAAGCGAAAATAAACGTTGTCCATATGCCAAAGGAAAAATATCCGACTAAAAGTAGTGCAGTAGTAAATAGCAGTGCAATTGTAATTGTGTATCCTCGTTTGTTTCCGATCTCTCTCATGATACTTCTATTTGGTTATTGTGTAGATATATTCATGCGCTGTATTCTGACAGCATTTAATATGGCTAATAATGCGACACCTACGTCCGCTACGACTGCTTCCCAAAGCGTAGCTACACCACCTGCACCGAGTGCTAACACTAGTATTTTCACTACCATCGCGATAATGATATTCTGCCACACAATGTTTTTTGTAATCTTACCTATTCTGATAGCAGCAACAATTTTCGATGGCTGGTCATTTTGAATAACCACATCCGCAGTTTCGATAGTGGCGTCGCTACCGAGTCCGCCCATTGCTATGCCTGCGTCCGCTAATGCTATAACCGGAGCGTCATTGACTCCATCGCCAACAAATGCAATACGTTTTCCCTGATCCTTCAGTGCTTGCACCTTTTTCACTTTTCCTTCCGGTAGCAGATCTCCATATGCCTTGTCTATGCCTATTATGCCCGCGACATTGTTTACGACAGTCTGTTTATCCCCCGAAAGCATTACGGTTTCGATGCCAAGCTGATGCATAGATGCAATGGCAGCTATTGCATCTTCTTTGATTTCATCAGCAATGGTGATATAGCCGGCATATTGATTGTCTATACCTATCACTACTACAGTATCCGCTATCTGCGCCAGCTGAGATGGGTAGGTAACTGCGTATTTCGTCAAAAGCTTTAGGTTTCCTGCGAGCACTTCCTTTCCTGCAACTACACCTCGGAGACCATGACCTGCTATTTCCTCGACTTGGGTAGCTTTCAGCTCACCTGCCGTTCCCGCTGCATATTCAACAACCGCTTTGCCTACGGGATGTGTTGAGTTCCGTTCCAGCGCAGCAGCTATTTTCACCAACTCATTCTCGGATATGCTCTGCGCTTTTACCTCCTGCACTTTAAATACACCTTTGGTGAGCGTTCCTGTTTTATCCATAACGATAGTATCAACCTGTGTCATCACATCCAGGAAGTTGCCCCCTTTGAACAGTATTCCTGTCCGGGATGCTAATCCAATACCGCCAAAATACCCGAGAGGGATGGATACAACCAGGGCGCAGGGGCAACTGATGACCAGGAAAACCAGCGCCCGATAAAACCATGTATTAAAACTATAATCGGAGTCTATAAAGTAAGGAACCAGGCAAACTGCAAGTGCCAGAAAGAATACTATCGGTGTATAAACTTTTGCAAACCTCGATATGAATAACTGTGTTTGTGATTTCCTTGCTGTTGCATCCTGAACCATCTCCAGTACTTTGCTCAACTTACTATCTTTGAATGCAGCAGATACCTTAATCTCGGATACTGTATTGAGGTTTATCATGCCGGCCAATACCTTTTCCCCCTTGTACCTTGTGTCCGGTTTACTTTCGCCGGTAAGTGCGGCCGTATTGAACGAAGCTGATTCAGAAAGCAACTCACCATCTAACGCAACCTTCTCTCCCGGCTTCGACTGAATGGTTTCCCCGACGGCGACCTCCTGCGGGCTGACCACGCTGTTCTGTCCTTCCCTGATCACCGTAACTTTGTCTGGCCGGATATCGAGCAATGCCTTAATACTTCTCTTTGCCCTGCTTACAGCGGCCTCCTGAAACCATTCGCCGATCTGGTAGAAAACCATTACAGCTACACCTTCTTCATATTCACCGATGATAAAAGCGCCGATAGTCGCCACGCTCATAAGCACAAACTCATTAAAGAAGTCGCCCCGGATTGATTTCCGCCAGGCTAGGTTAAGAACATTTCTTCCGGCAAGTAGATACGCTGCCAAGTTGATCACCAGCGCTATGATCCTATTCAGCTCTAAATGGAAACCGTACTCCAGTACCAGCAGTATGATCAGTATAAGCAGTGCCAACAGTAGGTCCCAATGTGCTTTCCAGCCATTATCGTCATTAATGGATACTTTTGAGATTGTTTTATTTTGTTTCATAACTATCGTCATATATCTTGGCTTATCAATTTATTAAGTAATGGCGTGAAACGCGGCACTCTGCGTTTGTACTCAGTGTATTGGGCACCATAGTTCATCGAAAGAAATTCTTCTTCAAGGCGTGCCTGAATTTGCATCAGAATGTATCCTAGGACCATCGTAATAAAGGTCACCGCATTCGGCAATAGAAGAAATAACCCAATTAATGTAACTATCATTCCTAGGAAAATGGGATTACGGGTCAAGCTAAATAGTCCCCCCGTGACGAGGCAAGCAGGGCGCTGTTCGTCTATACCGATCCTCCAGGAGTTTCCCATTTGCCACTGCGCGGCAACCGTCCACGCGAGTGAGAGCAGGCAAAGTACCAGACCGGATAGCTTCACGGCATGATCATCCAGGTAGTAGACCGGCAGCAAATATTTGTAGACGCCCCAGTTTGAATAAAATACGATAATAGACAACGGTATAACTATTAGTACCGCTTTAAATGTTTTGCCTATGTAATCGTGAGCGGAATCGGATGCACCAAACGTCAATAATTTTATGCCTGTACGTTTATACACCCTTACGCTCGGCCATACAAATGCAGCTAACATGTAGATTACAAAGAAGACCCCTGGAAAGTTGTACACTATTTGTCTCATCCTTTTTTCCTTTAGTACAAAGCTATAACCAGCAGACATGCAACTCAGTTGCAATCTTGTAGTGCACAGCTGCCACAAACTCCCTTAGCCATCAAGTTCAACTCTGCCAACTTAAAATGTTCAGGTAGATAGACCTGTGGCACTCTCGTTTTAGGGAGGCAGGTAGTCTCTTTACACTCAGTACAATAAAAATGCAGATGGAGGTCTGTATGATGTTCTCCGAGGCAATCTTCCTGGCACAGCGCGTATTTGATGCTGCCGCTTCCATCGTTAATACTATGAATCAGGAGCTTTTCCTCAAAGGTTTTCAGCGTACGATACAAAGTTGTACGGTCTGAATATTGGAACTCTTGTTCCAAGTCCGGCAGGCTTATGGCTGCTGTCTGGGATGTAAGGAACTCCAATACCAGTAACCGCATAGCCGTTGGCTTTATTTGCCTGCGTGCCAATATCGCTTCCAGCTCTTTATTCATCATTGTTTTTTGCAGCAGTCATCTAACAATTCGTACGCTTTGGGATCAGCTTTTACATCGTCCGCATCAAACCCCACATGAGCTATAGCTTGGCGTATTGCATCCGCAGTAACTTTTTCAGAATTATACGTGACTTCTACGGTTTTTTGTTCCGGATCGATACTAACTTTTCGGATGCCTTTTTGTTCCTGTATTGCGTTATACAGCCGCTTCCCACAGCTTTCGCATTGTTTACAGTGGTCGCAGTAAATAGATGCTTTGACTTTGATCTTAACTACCTTGGACTGTGCGTTTACGCTGAATGTACTTAGCATCAGCATAGCTATACTCAGCATTTGGATTGTTTTCCTCATTTCGAACTGGTTTTGTTTGTAATTATTCGTTGGATATTTTTTCTCCTTTAGATAGT
>Ga0075012_10001534_pt1 | contig 23335 bp, 18 predicted proteins | sample All_14_2_FD_71474 | JGI IMG/M metagenome (GOLD analysis project Ga0075012, IMG submission 71474) | Freshwater microbial communities in response to fracking from Pennsylvania, USA - Allegheny Zone_MetaG_DW_15 | ecosystem: Environmental > Aquatic > Deep subsurface > Groundwater > Drilled...
AGTCCCGGACGACGAGCCTCTCGATGACTGATCGCCGGCAACAAATAAAAAACCCCGCTCCTCAGCGGGGTTTTTTATAGCCTGGCCGACGTTCAATTGCCGGTCTTTTCAGCGGCGGGCGCGGCCTCTTTTTTATCTCCGGCCTCGGGCTTGCCTTCGGGCGCGGGCAGGTTGGCCAGCGCGTCCTTGGCGTCCTGGGCGAAGAAGCTCTCCGGGTTATCCTTGAGGAACTTATTCAGGGCGGCGCGGCCGCCTTCCACGTCCCCGTTGACCACCAGCTCCACGGCCGCGGTGAGCTGGTCCTTTTCTTCGGCCAGCTTTTTCTGGGCCTTCTCGGAAACGCCGCCCTTCCAGTAGAGGGCGTTGTGATCCTCCCCCTGCTTGGCGCCGCGCACGGCGGCCACCGAGCTCACGCGCTGCTTGGATTCCAGCCGCTTCTGCACCTTGGACTTCAGGCCCTTGAGCATGTTGCCGTACCAGCCTTTCCAATCCCTGCCTTCTTCAGCCTGCACCATCCCCACGGCGAAGATCAGCGCCAGCGCCATCAGTAATTTTTTCATAGCACCCTCCGGTTCCTTCGGTTTCCCTATTTGGCTATCTTGTCGCCGAGGCTCTTGAGGCCCGGCTCTATCTTGGCGGCGCGCTCGGCGAACATCTTGGCGTCGTCTTTCTTGCCCAGCTTGGCGGCGGTCCTGGCCAGGTTAAGCCAGATGCCGCCGTCGAACGGGTCGGCCTTGGAGGCCTTGAAGTAATAGTCCCTGGCCTCCTCGTATTTCCCGGCGGTGAAGCGCAGGTTGCCGATGTTGTTGAGGGCCCCGGCGTTGAACGGCTCCTTCTCCAGCACCTTCTCGAAGCACCCCGCGGCCTCGGCGTAAGCCTTGTACTCGGCGTGCACTATCCCCAGGCTGATGTTGGTCTCCGCGTCGTCGGGCATCTCCTGCAGGATGCGGCCGTAGTATTTCTTCAGGTGCTCGTAGCGGGCGGCGTTCAGGGCGGCGATGGCCTCCCTCACGCGGGCCGTCAGGCCCGGGGAGGCGTACTTGTCGCCTTCGGCCTCGGGCAGCGTGACCGGCTCGAACTCGCCCCAGGCGGCGCGCACGTCTATCACCTTCAGCTCTTTCTCCATCTTGCGGTACAGGTCGGCCGCGTGCACCACGGCGTCGTAGAAGCTCTTGCCCACCATGGTGGTCTCCACGCCCACCCAGAAGGTGTTGTTATACTTGATCAGGTACTCTTCCGGGATGCCCACGGCGCTGGCCTCGGTCTCGCCGGTGTCGAACATCAGGGCGATGTGGCCGGGGAAGTCCAGCAGCGCCACGCGCAGGCCGGAGGCCTCGTAGATGCTGGCGAAGAGGGCCGTCAGGTCGTCGCAGTCGCCGCTCTTGAGCTTGAGCGTGTTGCGCGGGAACTGCACGGTGTCGAGCACCAGGTTCTGGGTGGATTTCAGCACGGCGTAGGGGCTGACCGGGTCGGCCAGGTAGGTCACGCCGTACTCGCCCAGCGCCTCCCAGGCCATCAACGCGGTCAGCAGGCTTTCGTCGAGCATCTCGGCCTCGGCCTCTACGTTCTTCTTCTCCAGGAGCGCGAAGGTCCTGAAGGAGGAGATGGGACCGTCCTTGACGGTTATGAAGTTGGCCAGCCTGGCCGTGTTGTCCCAGACTATGGCGTTCTTGGAGAGCACCTTCACCGGCTTGTTGAGGGTGAAGGTCTTCTCCGCGCCGTCCTGGTAATAGGTCAGCGTCATCTGGCACTGTATCGGCGTGTCCTCGGTGATGTTGAGGATGCGGTTGTTGAGCGTGGCGGAAAGGTCCACGTCCACCTTCTCCCCCGCCTTCACCAGCGGCACCACCGTGTCGCTCGGGAAATCCATGAAGTCCTTGAAGAAGAAAGACAGCTTCACGTTCTCGAAGTCGCTCTGGGTGTTGTTCTGCACGGCGATGCGGCCCACGGGGTTCTTCTGGTAATACTTGTAGTTGGCGGAAAAGATGAAGTTCAGCTCGGGCGCCACGATCTCCATCGGCGCCACGTTCTTGCGCTCCGCTTCAACCGCGGGAGCGGCCGCGGCCGTGGCGGCAGCCGCCTCGGCGCCCTTGAAATACACCTCCACCGGCAGGGAAAGCCCGCCCTGCACGCCGCTCACCGAAAGGGCCGCGGCGTAGTAATAGTAGGTGGTGTCGGGTTTGAGCGCGGTATCCTCGAAGGAAGTCTCTTTGGCCGCGCCGGCTTCGGACGGGTCGTCGGCGCCGGCCGCGCGGAAAACCTTGAAGCCGCTGGTCCAGGCGTTGGTTTTGGCCTGCCAGGACAGTTTTACGCCGCTCTTGCCGGCCTTCGCCGCCAGGGCGAAAGGCTGCTCAGGCAGGTAGCTGATGTCGAAAGCCACCAGGCGGGAGGTCTCCTTGTCGGAAACGTAGATCTTGTCGCCGCTGAAGGCCAGGTCCTGCGGGGACCACAGCTCGCGCTCGCTGCGGCCGCGGGCGAAGAAACTGGCGGTGAACTTGCCCTGCGCGTCGAAGATCTTCACGTTGAAGGTGCCGCGGTCCAGGATATAGAAAAAACCCTTGCCGTCGTAGACCAGGGAGGCCGGGTCCTGCAGGCTGCCGGAATCGTCCCAGAGGCGCAGGAACTTGCCCATGGCGTCGGTGACGATAACTTTCTTCAGGGCCGAGTCCAGGATATAGACGTTCTTGTTCTCGTCGCAGGCCACGGAAACCGGGTTGACGAGAGCAACGTTGCCCAGCTCGGGGCCGGCGGCGAACATGAACATGCCGTCGGCGCTGAAGGCCTTGATCTTCTTGTTCTTGGAGTCGGCGACGTAGATGTTGCCCACGGAGTTTATGGCCACGCCGGAAGGCGCGCGGAACTGGCCCTCGCCGGTGCCGCTCTCGCCGAACATGTTGTTATAGGTCCCGTCGGGGTTGAAGACCTGGATCCTGTCGTTGCCGGTGTCGGCCGCGTAGATAAGGCCCTTGGCGTCCACCAGCAGGCTCCGGGGGGCGCGCAGCTGCCCCTGCAGCTTGCCCTCCTTGACCAGGGTCTTCTTGGTGCCGCCTTCCAGCAGGGCCAGCTCTTTGGCCTCCGGCAGCCAGGCTACGATAGCCCCGCCGGGGGCAACCGCGAAAACGTCCGCCTTGTAGGGGTATTTGGCGGTCGGGCCCTTGACCGTAAAGCGGTCCAGGATGTCGGCCTCGGGCAGCCGGGGGCCTGAATAGGCGGTGGTAACCTTTATCACCACCACTTTCTTGTTTTCCTCGTCGCAGAGGTAGAGGTTGCCGTCTTTGTCTATGGCGATGTCGCGCAGCTTGCGGAACTCGCTCTTGCCCTTGCCCTTGGTGCCGAAAGTGCCTATCTTTTCCCCGGCCTCGGAGATCTCCATGATCTTGCCGTCCTTGGAGTTGATGGCGAACTTGTAGCCGTAGCGGTCGAAGGCGGCCCCGTCGTTGGGCATGGAATATTCTTTGAGCAGCTTGCCGGTGCGGTCATAGCGCTGCAGCACGGCTTTTTCCGGGTCGGAAACGAGGATCTCCCCGGAGCGGCTGAGGGAGAGCTTTACGGGCTTGAGCTTGGTGACGCCGTCCTGCCTGACCACGGGGAAGCCGTAGAGGTAAATGCCGTCGGCGTTGAACACTTCCACCCTGGAACCGCCGGTGTTGGAGAGGTAAACCCTGTTGTCGGGGCCGTAGGCGATGCCCCTGGGGCCGTTCACCTGGCCGGGCGCGGCGCCGGGGCTGGAGAAGGCCCAGAGCATTTTCCCTTCCTGGTCGAAAACGATCACGCGGGAGTTGCCGGTGTCGGCCACGTAGAGGTTGCCGCCGCCCACGGCCACGGCCTCGGGGGCCTTCAGCGCGCCCTCTATCTTCCTGAGGAACTTGCCCTCGGCGTCGAAGACGAAAACGGCGTTGACCTTGGCGTCGGCCACGAACAGCTTGCCCCCGGCCACGGCCACGGCGGCCGGCTTCTGGAAAGCCGGGTTCTGCACCATGGTCTTGAACTCTATCTTTTCATAGGCGGCCGCGGAGGACGCCATGGCGAAGACCAGGGCCGAAAAAATCAGTTGTTTCATTATACTGCCTCCCCTTACAGGTTCTATACTCAACTATTTTATTATATTTTGCGCGTTTGGAGCACCGATCGTTATTAATTCTCCTTATAGACCGATTAGCAGATACTTCTTGATTTGGGAGCGCTAATTTTTTTACGATAGCCCTATTCCCCGAAAGCGGAGCGCTATAATTATTTTTATGGATATAACATTTATAAAACGCCTGATAACCACCTCCATCGGGAGGAAGGCCGTAATGGCCGCCTCCGGCCTGCTGCTGGGCGGCTTCATGATCGTACACCTGGCCGAGAACCTGCTGCTCTTCAGCGGGGAAGCCGCCTATAACGGCTGGGTGGACCTGCTGCTCTCCAACCCGGTCACGCCGTTCCTTGAGGTCGGCCTGCTGTTCATCTTCATAGCGCATATCATAACCGGCGCCTGGGTGCGGCTGGAGGACTTCCTCAACGCCCCCCGCGGCTACGAGGCCCGCAAGTGGCAGGGCGGCCGCACCATAGGCTCCGCGACCATGCTCTACACGGCCGCCGCCATCCTCGCCTACCTGGCCTACCACCTGCTCACCTTCCGCTTCGTGGACCATTCCATGGGCTTCTACCAGATGGTCACCTCGGCCTTCCGCAACCCGGTCTTCGTGAGCATCTACATCGCGGGCTCGGCCGCGCTGGCCCTGCACCTCAGCCACGGCATGCAGAGCGCCTTCCAGACGCTGGGCCTGAGCCACCCCAAGTACACGCCGTTCATTAAGATCGGCGGCATGCTGGTGGCGGTCTCCATGGTGGGCTTCGCCCTCATCTCGGTCTATTTCCTGCTCAACATCGACCTCAAGACCGCCGAGGCCGGCTACCAGGTAGTGGTGATAAAGTAAAAGGGAAAAACTATGAAATTAGAAGCCAACATCCCCCCCGGGCCGATAGAGAAGAAATGGGACTCCCATAAATTCAACCTCAAGCTGGTCAATCCCAATAACCGCCGCAAGTACGACATACTGATAGTCGGCTCCGGCCTGGCCGGCGCCAGCGCCGCCGCCTCGCTGGGCGAGCTGGGCTACAACGTCAAGGTCTTCACCCTGCACGACTCCCCCCGCCGCGCGCACTCGATAGCCGCGCAGGGCGGCATCAACGCGGCCAAGAACTATCCCAACGACGGAGACTCGGTCTGGCGGCTGTTCCACGACACCGTGAAGGGCGGCGACTACCGCGCCCGCGAGGCCAACGTCTACCGCCTGGCCCAGATCTCGGGCCAGATCATCGACCACTGCGCGGCCATCGGCGTGCCCTTCGCGCGCGAGTACGGCGGCCTGCTCAGCAACCGCTCCTTCGGCGGCGCGCAGCTGTCGCGCACTTTCTACGCCCGCGGCCAGACCGGCCAGCAGCTGCTGCTGGGCGCTTACTCGGCCATGATGCGCCAGGTGGGCGCCGGCACCGTGACCGTGATGCCCCGCCGCGAGATGCTCGACATCGTCATGAAGAACGGCCGCGCGCGCGGCATAACGGTGCGCAACCTGGTCACCGGCGACCTGGAGGCCTACTCGGGCCACGCCGTGCTGCTAGCCACCGGCGGCTACGCCAACGTCTTCTACCTGTCCACCATGGCCGCCAACTGCAATGTCGGCGCCGCCTGGGCCGCCTACAAGCGCGGGGCCGGCTTCGCGAACCCCTGCTTCACGCAGATCCACCCCACCTGCATCCCCCGCTCGGGCGAGCACCAGAGCAAGCTGACGCTGATGAGCGAGAGCCTGCGCAACGACGGCCGCGTCTGGGTCCCCAAGGCCAAGGGCGACAAGCGCCCCCCGAACGAGATACCCGAGGAGGAGCGCGATTATTTCCTGGAGCGCCGTTACCCGGCCTTCGGCAACCTGGTGCCGCGCGACATAGCGTCGCGCGCCGCCAAGACGGAGGTGGACGCGGGCAAGGGCGTGGGCCCGACGGGCCAGAGCGTGTACCTGGACTTCCGCGATTCCATAAAGCGCAAAGGCGCGGACAAGATAAAGGCGGAGTACGGCAACCTCTTCGACATGTACTACCAGATCACCGACGAGGACGGCTACAAGGCGCCCATGCGCATCTACCCCGCGCCCCATTACACCATGGGCGGGCTGTGGGTGGACTACAACCTGATGACCACCATCCCCGGCCTGTTCGCGCTGGGCGAGGCCAACTTCTCCGACCACGGCGCCAACCGGCTCGGCGCCTCGGCGCTGATGCAGGGCCTGGCCGACGGCTTCTTCATCGCGCCCGCCACCGTGCCCGGCTACCTGGGCGCCAATAAGTTCGATCCCGCCACCACGCTCGACAAGGAATTCGCCGACTCGGCCAAGTACGTGAACGAGCGCGTCACCCGGCTGCTGGCCGTAAAAGGCCAGAAGACGCCCTCCGAGCTGCACCGGCAGCTGGGCAACGTGATGTGGAACGAGGTAGGCATGGCCCGCTCGGAAGCGGCGCTCAAGAAGGCGCTCAAGAAGATCCCCGAGATCCGCGAGGAGTTCTGGAAGAACGTGCGGGTGTCCGGCAGCGACAAAGACCTGAACCAGACGCTGGAGAAGGCCCTGAAGGTGGCCGACTTCCTGGAGTTCTCGGAGCTGTTCGTCAGGGACGCGCTGGAGCGCAAGGAGTCCTGCGGCGGCCATTTCCGCGAGGAAGCGGCCACGGCAGAGGGCGAGGCCAAGCGCGACGACGCTAATTTCTCGCACGCCGCGGTCTGGGAATACCAGGGCGAGGGCAAAGAGGCGCTGCTGCACAAGGAGCCTCTTGCCTTCGATTACATCAAGATGGCGGAGCGCAGCTACAAGTAACGGGGCCAACCATGAACAATAACAAGCATTTTACCGTAAGCGTGCGCGTGTGGCGGCAGCCGGGCCCGGCCGAGCAGGGCAAGATGGTCTCCTACAGGGTCAAGGACGTGTCACCGGACATGTCCTTCCTGGAGATGCTCGACGTCCTTAACGACGAACTGATCAAGAAAGGCGAGGCGCCGATAGCTTTCGAGAGCGACTGCCGCGAGGGCATCTGCGGCTGCTGCGGCCTGGTGGTCAACGGCGACGTGCACGGCCCGGACGAGCACTCCACCGTCTGCCAGCTGCACATGCGCCGCTTCCGCGACGGGGACGTGATCACGGTGGAGCCCTGGCGGGTGAAGGCCTTCCCGGTGATCAAGGACCTGGTGGTGGACCGCTCGGCGCTGGACCGCATCATGACGGCCGGCGGCTTTATTTCGGTGAACGCGGGCGCGGCCCCTGACGCCAACGCGATCCCGGTGGAGAAGGACAAGGCCGAGGAGGCCATGGACGCGGCGGCCTGCATCGGCTGCGGGGCCTGCGTGACGGCCTGCCCCAACGGGGCGGCGATGCTTTTTACGGGGGCGAAGATCTCGCAGCTGGCGCTGCTGCCGCAAGGGGCGCCGGAGCGGGCGGCGCGGGCGCTGAACATGGTGGCGGCGATGGACAGGGAAGGGTTCGGCAACTGCACTAACGAGTATGAGTGCGAGGCGGTGTGTCCGAAGGACGTGAAGATCTCGAACATCGCGCGCATGAACCGCGAGTTCCTGCTCGCCAACCTGCTGTCGAAAAGATAAGCGCTCAGGGAAGCCGCAGCGGGGAGGCACGCAAAAAACGGCGGCGCGGGACACTTCCGGGGGAGGCCGCACCGGGCGGAACGCAAAACCGCCGTCTCGCACACCGTGCTCGCGGCTGCCCGTCTCGGCCTCCGCGCTACGCAAGCGTCGGCCTCCGACAGGCTTTTGCTAACCCGCCCGGCACGTCCTCCCCGAAACCCTCTCGCTTCTAAAAGAACAAAGGACATAAGGTATGGCTGATTTTAAATATAGCGAACTTTTCCAACTGGCCAAGCCTTCGGCCAAGTTCAGGCTTGTTTCGAAGGAAGGGGTGGTGGTGTCGCGGGACGGGGGGAGGGAGATTTTGGAGGTGGAGCCGGGGGCGCTGACGGGGCTGGCGCGCGAGGCGGTGAAGGACGTTTCTTTCCTGCTGCGGCGGGCGCATAACGAGCAGGTGGCGAAAATTTTCACTGACCCGGAGGCCTCGGAGAACGACAGATTCGTGGCTTATTGTCTATTGGAGAACGCGGCGATCTCCGCCAATTTCGAGCTGCCTTTCTGCCAGGATACGGGAACGGCTACGGTAGTGGCCAAGAAGGGAGAGCAGGTGTGGACGCGCTGCGACGATGAGGAAGCGCTCTCCAGGGGTATCTGGGAAGCCTACACCGGCGAGAACCTGCGGTATTCGCAGACGCTGGCGCTGGATATGTACCGGGAGAAGAACTCCGGGACCAACCTGCCGGCGCAGATAGATATTTACGCCAGGCCGGGGATGGCTTACGAGTTCCTATTCGTGACCAAGGGCGGCGGCTCGGCCAACAAGACCCAGCTCTGGCAGGAGACCAAGGCCACGCTCACGCCGGAAAAACTCAAGCCTTTCCTCGTAGAGAAGATGCGCTCGCTGGGCACCGCGGCCTGCCCCCCCTACCATATCGCTTTCGTCATCGGCGGCACTTCCGCCGAGATGTGCCTTAAGACCGTGAAGCTGGCCAGCACCGGGTACCTCGACGGCCTGCCGGACAACCCCGGCGACTCGGGCCGCGCCTTCCGCGACAAGGCGCTGGAGGCTGAACTGCTGGAGGCCTCTCGCTCCCTCGGCTACGGGGCGCAGTTCGGCGGCAGGTATTTCGCCCACGACGTGCGCGTGGTGCGCCTGCCGCGCCACGGCGCCTCGGCGCCCATCGGGCTGGGGGTCTCCTGCTCGGCCGACCGCAACGTGCTGGCCCGCATAGACAGGGACGGCCTCTGGCTGGAAGAGCTGGACCGGGACCCGGGCTCGCTTATCCCCAAAGATATGCGCGCCAAATTCTCCTCCTGCTCCAGCTGTGTCGGCGTGGACCTCAACAAGCCCATGGCCGAAATACAGGCCCAGCTCTCCAAGCACCCGGTGGGAACGCGCCTGTCGCTCAGCGGCCGCATAGTGGTGGCCCGCGACCTGGCGCACGCTAAATTCAAGGAGCTGCTGGACTCGGGCAGGGAACTCCCCGAGTACCTGAAGAAACACCCGGTCTATTACGCCGGCCCGGCCAAGACGCCGCCGGGCAAGGCGTCCGGTTCTTTCGGCCCGACCACGGCCGGCCGCATGGATTCCTACACGGAGATGCTGCAGTCGCGCGGGGCGTCGCTGGTGATGATAGCCAAGGGCAACCGCTCGCGGGCCGTCACAGACGCCTGTAAAAAATACGGCGGCTTCTACCTGGGCTCGCCCGGAGGCCCGGCGGCCCTGCTGGCCGAGCGCCACATAAAAAAAGTGGAGCCGCTGGACTACCCGGAGCTGGGCATGGAGGCGGTCTGGGCCATAGAAGTGGAGGATTTCCCGGCCTTCATCCTGGTGGACGACAAGGGCGGGGATTTCTTCGCCGGCAAGTGACCGCACCGCTTGCCCGGGCCGGGCATTATTTATATATTCTGCCTATGCCGAGGGGGAAGCTGATAGCATCCGTGTTTTTTGCCGGCCTGGCCGCTGTCCTGGCCTCCGGCTGCAATGTGCCCATCGGCACGCCAGAGGAGCGCCTGTTCAAGGCGGCCAAGAACAACTACCTGGAAAATATCCGCCGCCTGCTGGATTCGGGGGTGCCGCCCGACGTCACCGACGGCGCCGGCTGGACCCCGCTGATGTGGGCCGCCGCCAAGGACAACGTGGAAGCGGTCAGGCTGCTGCAGGCCCGCGGCGCGCGCCTGGACGCGAAGAACGCCAAAGGCGAGACGGCGCTGCACATAGCCGCCCGCTGGAGCAGGGTGGATACCGTGCGCTACCTGCTGCGGGCCGGAGCCAGGCCCGGCGCCCTGGACCGGCTGGCCTGGCCGCCGCTGATGTGGGCTGCCCTGCAGGGCCGCACCGAAGTAGCCGAGGCTTTGCTGGAGGGCGGTGCCAGGCTGGAATTCAGGGACACCCTCGGCAATACGCCGCTTATCCTGGCGGCCACCCGCGGCAGGGCTGAAACGGTACGGCTGCTGCTGGACCGGGGAGCAAACCCCTACAGGGTAAACAAGGCCGGGCAGAACGCGGCCGCCGCCGCCCGCCGTAGCGGCTATCCGGAACTGGCCGCCGCCCTGGAAGCCGCGGCCGCTGAGCGCCCCCGCCCGCGCAGAAAATAAATGGCGCCAAAGACAGCATGAATAACAAAACAGAGCGCCTGGACAAATACCGGCTGCAGATCCCCCCCTCTTACAAGCCGGGCATGAACGGTCCAGTGATAATATATGCCGACGCGGCCATAGAAAAGGACATCGAGCCCGGCGCGCTGGAGCAGGCCGCCAACACCGCCACCCTGCCGGGCCTGGCCGGCCCCGCCCTGGCCATGCCCGACATACATTCAGGCTACGGCTTTCCCATCGGAGGGGTGGCCGCCTTCAGCGCGCGCGACGGGATCATCTCGCCCGGCGGCGTGGGCTACGACATCAACTGCGGCGTGCGCTTGCTGGCCTCGTCGCTGGAAGCCAAGACCGCCGCCAAAACCCTGGAAGACCTGGCCCATAAACTTTATGCCGGCATCCCGGCCGGGGTCGGCGCCGGCGGCGGCCTGCGCCTGGACAGGCGGCTGCAGGACGCCCCCCTCATAGAAGGCGCCGGCTGGGCGGTCAAGAACGGCCTTGGCCGGCCCGAAGACCTGGCCTGCGCGGAGTCAGGCGGCGCCATGCCCGGCGCCGACCCCCGTGAAATCAGCAAAAGGGCCATGGAGCGCGGCCGCGACCAGCTGGGCACGCTGGGCTCGGGCAACCATTTCCTGGAAGTGCAGGAAGTCACCGACATCTACGACGAGGCCGCGGCGCGCGCCTTCGGGGTGTTCAAGGGGCAGCTGACGGTGATGCTCCATACCGGCTCGCGCGGTTTCGGCCACCAGGTCTGCTCCGACTTCATAGAGGTGATGCGCGGGGCCGCGAGCCGCTACGCCATCGGCACCTGCGACCCGCAACTGGCGGCCGCGCCCTTCCGCAGCACCGAGGGCCAGCGGTATTTCGGCGCCATGCAGGCGGCCGCCAACTACGCCTGGGCCAACCGCCAGGCCCTGACCGGCATGACCCGGGAGATCTTTGAAAAGACTTTCGGGCTGGGCGAGGCAAAGCTGGATATGCGCCTGGTCTACGACGTGGCCCACAATATAGCCAAATTAGAGGAGCACTGCCTGGCCGGCGCCAAGGTAAACCTCATCGTCCACCGCAAGGGCGCCACGCGCGCCTTCGGCCCGGGCCACCCGGAACTGCCCCCCGCCTACGCCGCCGTCGGCCAGCCGGTCATAATCCCCGGCGACATGGGACGCTGCTCTTATCTTTTAGCCGGCACCGCCAAGGCCATGGCCAGCACCTTCGGCTCGTCCTGCCACGGCGCCGGCCGCCTGCTCAGCCGCGGCGAAGCCGTGCGCCGCGCCCGCGGCCGCCGCATCGCCGACGAGCTGGCGGAGAAAGGCGTGTGGGTGCGCTCTTCCGGCCGGGATACCCTGGCCGAAGAGATGCCCGAAGCCTACAAAGATGTGGAGGATGTGGTGGGAGTGATGGACGGCGCCGGCATAGCCCGCAAAGTGGCCCGCTTCCGCCCGCTGATAGTTATAAAGGGTTAGAACGCGGTTACTTGTCGCGCAGGCCCACGCGGCCTACCAGCGGCAGCTTAAGCGCCGGGCGCAGCAGGTCCACGCCGAAGGTCAGGCCGAGCAGGTTAATCTCTATCCCGTCCCTGGCCCCTACCGTCACGCCGGCCGCCCCTAAGAGCGACACCTGCGCGCCGGTGCGGGTCTCCGAGACGCCGGCCACGCCGCCCAGCCAGTCGCGGCCGACGGCGTTGGGCGGCAGCTCCACTCCGATCTCCGGCACGCGGCGCAGGATGTGCGAAATGAAAGTGTTGCTGTTGGGGCCGGGCCAGGCGCGGTACTTGTCCGGCCAGGGATAGGAAGCCGCGGCCTCGGCTATGCGCGGGATCACACGGGCGGCCCTCTCCCCCCGCAGGTCGAACAGCAGGCGCGGTTTTTTTCCGTACCAATGCCTGTCCGGCAGGTCCTCCTCTATCGAGACGGCGCTGCGCCCTCCTCTTTAACCGCGATCCAGGAATGCACCGCGAAGACGCCGCGCCAGTCATAGGCGCGGGCGGCGAACCCCTGCACCACGGCCCCCTTTTCGTCGGACGGCAGCGGCGAGAGGCCGGCGCTCGAGCGGTCAGCGGTGCGCCAGTCGCCTCCGGCCCATGGCGCGGCGTCTATCACTGCGGCGCAGAGGGTCAGCAGGGCCGCCAGCCAAAATACCCGGCGCAAGAAGATCCTGTCCTTCATGCAGAAAGTTTACCAGATTCTTCGGTGGAATTACTGAAACTGTCTCCGGCGGGTCGCCGAGAGTCCCGCTTCACCAGCAGCGTCACCCACCAGGCGCCGGCGAGCGCCAGGGCCAGGCCTATCAGCTGATAGGCCTGTATTTTTTCTATGCCGAAGAGGTGCGACAGCAGCGCGGTCAGCACCGGGTAGGAGAGGACTATAGCCGTGGCTTTGGACAGGTCCATGTTCAGGATGGCCTTGTACCAGAGCACATTGTTAAGCGCCGTCAGTGCCACGCCCCAGGCCAGGATTATGCCCAGCAGTTCCAGGCTGGGGTTAAAATCCGCCACCGGCATGAAGAAACCCAGTGCGAACACCGGCAGTATGCCCAGCGTGGCGAACAGCGCGCGCGCTGAGGCCACGAAAACCGGCGACAGGTCCTTAGGAAGCCTCTTGCTGAACAGGTGCGACACCTGGTACATCAGCGGCACCGCCAGCACTATCAGGTCGCCGGTCCAGCGCACGGAAAACCTTTCCTTGAAGGCTATCAGCAGCGTGCCGGACAGCACCAGCGCCGTGCCGAAGAGCTGGCTCAGGGAGATCTTTTCTTTCAGGAACAGCCTGGAAAGGATTACCGTATAAACAGCCTCTATCTGCCCCAGTATAGCCGCGTTAGCCGGCGTGGTATAGTTCAGTGCCAGCACCAGCGCGGCCATGGGCAGCGCGCTGCCGAAGAAGCCGATAGCCAGCAGGCGCGGCCACAGGTCACGGTGGAAATACACCGGGAGAATATTGTTCCTAACGGCCCAGGGCAGGAAGCAGGCGAAGCCCACCGCCGACCCGGCCAGCGCGAAGAGGGGCGGCGACATGCGCCCCGCGGCCAGGTAGCCCATGATGGGCATGAATGAATTTATGCAGACGGTCAGCCAGATGGCGCCCAGCGGGGTAATTGCAGGAAGCATAAGCCCAGTTATCCTTGGTTCACCTGCCTTTTTCCTTCCCCGGCGCGTTTTCACGAAACCGGCGGAGCGGCGAGAGTTTGTTTATAATATCAAAAACCGGCCGCCTTCGCGCGTATTTTGCGCGGCTGAACAGCGTCGAACCGGCGCCGATTTACAACCCATATTAAAACTGATAAAGTTAGCCTGAATCCTGTAGTTCAGGGTAATTCTCATTTAGAAAAACAGGGAACAGAAGTATTCTGCAGGATTCCCCGCTATGCGGGCGGAGGGCCCAGCGCTATGCGCGCCCGGCCCGACGAGGTGTATGCCTCCCGAAGGGCGCCCGCTATGCGGGCGGAAAACTTCAACTGAAGTTTTCAGGCTAGGCTGGCACCGGCGGTTTTCACCGCGTGCCGTCTGAATTTCGGTCACGAGGTTTATCATGGCAAAGCTGGCTATCGTAGGGGCGGGGTCGAGCTACACCCCCCTCCTTATCGACCACATATTGAATTCCGGGCTGGACCAGGCCGTGTCCGAGGTCTGCCTGATGGACATAGACGCCGGGCGCCTGAAGGCCGTGCACGGCTTCACAAAGCGTTTGGCCGAAAAGTCCAAGTCGAAGCTGGCTATCAAGGCCACTCTGAATCTTAACGAGGCGGTGAAGGGGGCCAAGATAGTGGTGCCGCAGATCCGCGTGGGCATGATGGCCGCGCGCCGGAAGGACGAGGAGCTCGGCCGCAAATACGGCATCATCGGCCAGGAGACCACCGGCGTGGGCGGCTTCTCCAAGGCCCTGCGCACCATACCGCAGATCCGCAAGATCGCCGACGCCCTGCTGCGCTGCGGCGCCAAGGACCCCTGGCTTGTTAATTTCACCAACCCGGTGGGCATAGTCACCGAGTCGCTGGTGCGCTTCCACGAGATCAGGGCCGTGGGCATCTGCAACGGCTCGCTTACCATGCACAAGGGCGTGAGCGACCTGATCGGCGCGCGCATGGAGGACACCGAGATAGATTATGTCGGCCCCAACCATTTCGCCTGGGTGCTGGATGTGCGCCGCAACGGCCGCTCCGTTCTCCCCGCGGTCATAAAGAAGATGATAGAGAAAGAGGGCCTGCCGACGGCGCTCAATATCACCAAGGTCAAAATGACGCCGGAGATCATGGCCCGCGCCAAAATAATCCCGACCGGCTACCATAAATATTTCTTCCACGCCGGCGCGGTGGTGAAGGAAGACAAAACCACCCCGTCGCGCGCGGCCAAGGTGGCCGAGATAGAGCGGCGCATCTTCGCGGCCTACCGCTCGCCCACGGTTTCAGAGATCCCCGAGGCCGTCAAGGAGCGCGGCGGCGCCTTCTACAACGTGGTCGCCTACGACGTCATCGCCTGCCTGCTGGGTTTGCAGAAGAAGCGCGTCACCGTGGCCGTGCCCAATAACGGCACCTACGACGGCTTCGAGAAAGATCATGTGCTTGAGATGCCCTGTATGATAGATAAAGCTGGCTATAAGCCGGTAAAGACCGCGCAGCTGCCGGTCTTCGCCAAGGGCCTGTCGCAGAGGATAAAGGCTTACGAGGCGCTTACCGCCGAGGCCGCGTGGAAATGCGACTTCGACCTGGCCTACCAGGCGCTGCTCCTGAACCCGCTCACGCCTGACGCCGACGTCACCTTCCGCCTGCTAAAGGCGGTACTCGCCCAGAACAAGGCCTTCCTGCCGCCCTACAAGGGGGCCCGGTGAAATATTTTCTCGGCGTGGACGGCGGCGGCACCAAGATAGCCGTGGCCTTGCGTTCGGAAGCCGGGGTGGTGCGCGTGGCCCGGGTGCCGGGCGCCAACCTGGAGACAAAGGGCGTGAAGACCGTTTACGCCCTTATCAAGCAGGGCGTGGACAAACTCTCACGCGGCAAAAAGATAGAACTGTCCGGCGCCCGCTTCTGCCTTTGCGGCATAGATTTCCCCCGCGACCCCGAAATGGTAGAACCTTATTTCAGGGAGCACCTTAAACGCGATTTCGGCTATACCGGGCCAATGTCTTTCGAGAACGACGCTTTCGCGGCGCTGCGCGCCGGCACGACGGCCCGCCCGGGCTTCATCATCTCCCTCGGCACCGGCTTTACCATAGCCGCCATAGACGCTAAAGGCCGCGAGCGCCTGGTCTGCGATTACCAGGTAAGGAATCTGCTCATCACCATGACACTCGGCCTCTCGAGCGCGGCCCACGGCCTGCTGCCGGGCAACAAACCCTCGCGCCTGCTCGCCGAAGTAATGAAGCTCGCGCGCTGCAAGACGCCCACCGACCTGCTGGCGCGGCTTTGGGCGGTAGATTTCAGGAAATACGCCCGCCCCCTGCCGCAGGAACTTAAATTCAAATTCGTGCCGCTTTTCTACAAGTATTACGCCAAAGGCGACCCGCTGGCCGTCATGATACTGGGCGAATACGTGGAAAGGATAAGCCGCGCCCTCGCCGCCCTCAAGAAATTCGCCGGGAGCGAAGGCACCGTGGTCTTCTCCGGCAGCTCTTTCGCCAAGTATCCCAAAGAGAGCGCCTTCTTCAGGAAGGAAATACTGCGCCGCGCCGGCTTCCGCCAGGCGCGCCAGGTAACCCTGGACCGGGAACCGGTCTACGGCGCCGTCCTCCCCTAACCATCCCGAAAGTTTAATTAGACCATTGACAATTAAACTTTACCACACTATAATTTAATTATGAGCAATGATATTCCAGGCAAGAGCTCCAGGTCTGGCCGTTGGGAGAAACAACCAGGACCAGAGCCATACTATTGCTTTTTTCCGGCGCCGCTTCCGCCAAATCCCCCCATCCGGTATGATGAGCGACTCCAGGCCCTGACCGAAAAAGCCGGGCGGGCTTTGGGACGCCTGGATTCAATAACCCTGCATCTGCCCAACCCCCAGCTGCTGCTGTATACCTATATCAGGAAAGAAGCCGTGCTTTCCTCCCAGATAGAAGGCACGCAGTCTTCGCTTTCAGACCTGCTCTTGTTCGAGAACGCGGAAACTCCCGGCGTACCGGTGAACGACGTACGGGAAGTCTCCAACTATGTCGCCGCCCTGGAATACGGCCTCGAAAGACTGAAGGAACTGCCGCTCAGCCTGCGGCTCCTCAGGGAGATACACGCCCTCCTCCTGAAAGAAGGGCGCGGCGGCAATAAAGAGCCCGGGGAATTGCGCCGCTCGCAGAACTGGATAGGCGGCAGCCGGCCGGGCAACGCCAAATACGTGCCGCCGCCCCCGCATGAAGTGCTCCCGGCGCTGGGAGCGCTCGAAAAATTCATCCACGGCGGACCGGCGCAGACACCCACGCTGATAAAAGCGGGACTGGCACACGCTCAATTTGAAAGCATCCACCCGTTCCTGGACGGCAACGGCCGCCTGGGGCGGCTGCTGATCCCGTTCATCATGATCGCGGAAGGGGTGCTCTCTTCGCCGCTCCTTTACCTGAGCCTGTATTTCAAGACCCGGCGGACGGAGTACTACGAGGCCCTGCAAAGAGTGCGCACTGACGGGGACTGGGAGGGCTGGCTGGCGTTCTACCTCGACGGCGTGGCCGAAGTGGCCAACCAGGCCAGCGACACCGCCGCGAGGCTGGTGGACATCTTCAAGGAACACTCGGCTGCGATCGAAGGCCTGGGCAGGTCCAGGTATACGGCTTTGAGGGTGCACGACCTGTTCAAGAAGCGGTGCGTCCTTTCCCTTCCGGTCATCAGCAAGGAACTAAACGTATCTTTTCCTACCGCTAACAAAACTTTGGGGAAACTCCGGGAATTGGGTTTTGTGAAAGAGCTCACCGGCAAGCGCCGTCACCGGGTTTTCTCCTACGAACCCTACCTGCGGCTCCTCCAGGCGGGAATGGAGTAAAACTGCAGGAAACATAAGCACGGTTGTCGCCAGGGCAGAGCAACAAGGGGACGCTGCTTCCTATCTTCCTATTGTAAATAGTTCCGGACGTAATTAGGAAGATAGGAAGCAGCGTCCCCTATCTCCCTGGCTTGTGAGGCGGCAACCCGCACCGGCACCGACCTCGGCGAAGGCACGGCCCGGGCTCGCGAGTAGCCGCGGGCTCCCCCGGACGCAAAAAGGCCCGCCGTAACCCGGCGGGCCTTTTCTTTTCGTCTCCAGACCGCGGGTCAGTCCTTCGGCTTGAGGGTAAGGCTTATCGTGACCGCCGCCTTATCCTTTGAATTCTCGTACATGTTCAGGTAATTCCTGTACTTGGCCAGCATGTCGCTCATGATGCTTTCCGCTATCGGCAGTTTCTCGAACAGGCCGTTATTCTTTTCCAGCTCGGCCGCGATGAGTTCCGTCTTTTTGCGAATCTCCTTCAGGGTATTGTCGCTGCGGTTGCTGCTGGCGGAATAGTTCTTCAGCCGGGCCAGTGTGAGGAGCTTCTGGCAGAAGGCCTCGGCCTTGTCGGCCTTGGGATAGAAGGAGAGCATCCGGTTGGTGGAACCGCGGCTATAGGCGTACTGCTGCGGGTTCTTGGGTATGTCCAGCTTTTCCGCCAGGGAATAGATAGTGTTTTCCAGGCCGTCCAAGTCCCCGGTCTCCAGGGAGACTGAGTAGCTATAAGCATGCTGCGGGGGGGAATAGTTCAACTGCCAGTAGGACGCGGGCTGCTTGCGGGTGTCGCTGCCGTCCGGGACCAACACGGCGAAACTGTCGGCGGCGGCCCGGCCGGCCAGGGAAAGGACTATCGCGGAGAATATCGCAGCTATCTTCATGCATCTGCCCCCTTTGCCGGCAGGGCCGGCCGGATTATTCTAACACATTTTTTTAAGACGTACCGCGTGTTACTGCCTAGGGGCGCTTCCCCTGGGCCGGAGGTTTATGCTGACCCGTAAAAGCGCCTGTTCACCGGCCTTCTCCAAGTCGGACAGGTACTCCATGCGCCGGGCCAGGAGGTCGTTCATCAGTGAACCGGCGATGGGGAGCTGCTCGAAGATATCCCTGTTGTTTTCCAATTCCGAAGAAATGCGTTAAGCTTTCGTCCTTATCTTTACCATCTCTTCGTCGTTTTTGTGGATAGCGGACGAATAACGTCCGGCTCTTCCCTGCCACATCAGTTCCTTGCACAACTCTTCCGCCTTGTCGGCCCTGACAAGGGAAAAGATCCTCCGGTTTTCGATTGTCAAAAACCGGGCGGTTTTTCGGAAATTCGGACAGGTTATTTCCGCCCGGCGGGGCGCCGGGCTGGTGAGTGTCAGAGTTAATCTTCGGGTGAGGGCGGGTGAGGTGGTGGGCGCATGTGCTAAATTATATAATTGAGGCTGGCCACCAATGAAAACTTACCACTTCCTGCCGGTCTTCATCATATTGATAGTCTCCTACGTGGGGCTGCATTTCTACGCCGCCCGCTGGCTGGCCCGCGCCTTCGCGCTGGCGCCGGCGCCGGCCCAATGGGTGCGCGTAGCGCTGCTGCTGCTGGCCTTCCTGTCCCCGCTGACGATGTTCCTCAAGCGCTTCTGGCACGGCCCCGCGCTGGGCGTGGTTTACGCCGCCGGCTACGCGTGGATGGGCGTGATACTATTGGCGGCTTTTTTCTTCGCCTGCTCGGACCTGGCCGCGCTGGCGCTGCGCAAATATTCCTGGTTCCGCCCCGCCCAGTACGCCTGGCTTACCCTGCTGCTGTTCGCCGGCGTGACCGCCTGGGCGATATACGGCGGCCAGAGAACCCCTGACATCAGGGAAGTGGAGGTGCGCCTGCGCGACCTCCCCCCCGCCCTGGAAGGCTTTAAGATAGCGCAGATCTCCGATATGCACGTGGACTCCGCCTGGAAGATGCGGCAGTTCAGGGGCATAGCAGAAAGAATAAATTCAGCTAAGCCCGACCTGGTGCTGGTCACCGGGGACCTGCTGGACCCGGGCATCACCTGCGTGGAGGACATGGCGGAGGTGACAGCCGGCCTGCAGAGCCGCCTGGGTGTTTTTGGCGCACTGGGCAACCACGAATATTATTACGGCCTGGAAGGGGCCATGGAATGCTATAAAGCCTTCGGGGTCAAAATGCTCAAGAACCAGGCGCAGGACCTGGGGGACCTGCGGCTGATAGGCCTGGGCGACATACACACTGAGCACATGACGCGGGAGGACGTGACCGGCCTGCTCAATAAGCACAAGGACGGCAAGTTCACGGTGCTCATGTCCCACCAGCCGGTTTTCTACCCTGAAATCGCGGCCGCGGGCGATTACCTGGTCCTCTCCGGCCATACACATAAGGGGCAGATCTTCCCCTTCCATATATTCACGCGCCTGTTTTATAAATACTTTTACGGCCTATACCGTATAAACAACAGCGCGTTTTATGTTACTTCCGGCTCCGGTACCTGGGGACCTCCCCTGCGCTGGCTGGCCCCGGCCGAAATACCGCTGCTTACCCTCAGGAAAGAATAGGACCCAAAGGGCCCAGACGGGCCTGGTCTATTTAACTCCGCGGGCCTGGGCCCCGCGAACCTTGCCGTTTTTGCCCCCTCTGATAAACTATAGGTGTAGACAGCCCAAGGAGGGAGTTAATGAACTGCACCAAAACCCTTACTCTTCTATCGGTACTTTTCAGCTTCACCGCGCAGGCTTTCGCCACAGGGACTCCACCCGCGGATGAATTCCGCCACAGATCCGAAACCACCAGCCTCATAGAGCAGGCCAATAACCCCTCGGCCGACAAGGGCAGCCGCGACGCCGCCATCAACGCCCTGCTGGCCAATATCGAAAATTACCAGGCTGCCGCCAGGACCCCCAACAAGGGCGTCTACGAAGACAACCTCAAGGCCCGCCTCAAGGCCATCGATTCCATCTGGTCGCTGGGCGAGATAGGCGACCCCAGGCTGATGACCAGCCTCCAGAAGTTCTACGCCGAATCCGATGATGTGATAAAGATGAACATCATCATCAGCATGAGCAAGCTCAAGAAGACCGACAAGGCCGGCCCCTACGTTTTCGGCATCGCCGCCAACCCCCGCGAGACCGAGGTCGTCCGGGCCCTGGCTTTCGAAGTGCTGGACCTCATAAAGTATCCCTCCACCGTGGTCAACCTGACCCGCTCGGCCGAAGTCGGCATCGATAAAGCGGACCTGCTCTTTACCGGCGGCATCACCGGCAGCATCAGCGGCTGGGTCAGCCCCGACCTGCCCGTAGGCCACGCCGGCCTGTTCATAGGCACCGAGGCCAAGGACGGCAAGATCAAGGTAGTGATAGCGGACTGCGTGCCGGACTTCTTCAAGCCGGGCGGGGTGCGCAACATAGATTCCTGGCACGCTTTCACCCACGACTTCATGTACCCCTACTACGGCAGCCGCACCACCCCCGTAAAGCCCACTCCCGCCCAGCGCGAGCGCATAGCCAAGCTGGCCATAGAGATGGGCGGTAAGGGCCTGACCTACAGCGACACGCACTTCTCGCAGAAAGGCCCGGTCAAGTTCGACTGCGTGGGCTATACCGAATTCCTCTACGAAGCCGTGGGCCTGAACCCCACCGAGAACAGCTACGAGACCGGCTGGGGCTGGCCCCTGACCCCGTGGGAGCAGTTCATAGCCGTACGCCCTACCAGCAAGCCCCAGGGCCAGATCATACTGCCCAACAACGGCAATATAATAATGCCCAGTCAGGCCATAATCACCCAGGGCTTCAACTCGCTGACCGGCGCCTTCGGCCTCAGCGGCGTCCGCGCCCCCGAGGTCGCCACCGACATACAGCCCGAGATCGTCAACTAGATCATTCAGTTCAGCAAAAGAAGAGCGCCCCGGCAGCGGGGCGCTCTTCTTTTGCCACGGGAATACAAAAGCCCCGCTGCCGGGGCTTTTGCGCCTGGCCGGGCGGGGGGCCTAGCGGTATTTCACTTTGTAAACGTCGAAGGTGGTGCCGCCTATGGTCACGTGCTTGGAATAATCGGTGCGGAACTTCCCCTTGATCATGGCGTTCACCTGGCCGCTGACTATCAGCTCGTCCTTGGCCGCGATATCCTCGCCCAGCTTGAAGGCCACGTTGACGGCGGGGCCGTAGGCGTCGTTGGCGAAGCGCAGCAGCTGGCCGTGGTGTATGCCCACGCAGATGTTGTACTGCTTGTGGGCCGGCAGGCCCACGTTGCGGCGCTTCAGCCAGCGGTGCATCTCTATGGAGCAGGCGGCGGCCTTGAGCGGCTCGGGGAAAAGGAGCATCAGGTTGTCGGCCTTGTCGGAGAGGGTCACGCCGCCGTGGCGCGCCACTATCTTCTCCAGCGCGTCGTGGCACTTGGTCATGTTGTCCATGAACTCTATAATGCCGTGCTCGTGCGTCTTCTTGGAGAAACCGGAGGAGTCGCAGGACACTACCGTCAGTTCGGCCCCGCATTCCTTTTCTATGCGGGCGTCGAGGGCGGCCGCGTTGCGCTTGTTGCGGGAGCGCATCAGGTCGAAAAATTTCCGCGTGGTCATCGGGGTTTTCTTCATGGAAAAAGTATAACAAAAACCCGGCGGCGCGGGCCACGGTGAGCGGGAAGAGGGAAGCGGGAAAGCGTCAGTCCGCGAAGTGGAAGATGAAGCGGTTGGCCGGCCCGGCGGCCATCGCGCCTACGAAGGCTATGGCCCAAGGCTTGCCGGCCAGGGCCGCCTTGGCCACTTTGGAGAGCGGGATGGGGACCAGCAGCATGGCGAAAACGGCGGAATGGAAGACCAGTTTTGCGGCGTCGCCGGCTATTACCCCGGCGCCTGCTCCGGCGCCGACGTCCCAGCCCAGCCGGGCGGCGGCTATTTCCACGTTATCGAGGTTGCTCAGCCACAGCAGGCCGCCGAACCCGGCGCCGGCGGCGGCTTTGGCCAGCGCCTTGGCCTTAGCCGCGCCTGAAAGCTCCCCGCCTTTATAGGCGGCCCAGTTCTCTTTTCGCAGGGCGGCCCAGTAAGCCATGGCCCGGTGCACCCGGCCGTCCTCGCCCAGGCCCTCGGGCCTTTCCGGCGGCGTCACCGCCGCGCGCAGGCGGCCGGGCAGGGCGGGAACGGCTGAAGAAAGGGGTCTGGGAGCGGGAGCCGCGCTCCCGGCGGAAGCCTGCGCCTCTGGCCCGGGAGCGGCGCGCCCGGCTGAAACGGCCGGGAGCGCGCCCCCGCGTCCCGCCGCGCCGTCGAAGAAAGCCGCGGCGCCTTCGGTGGTGGCCAGCCGGCCGGAAGCGGCCAGATCCTGCATCCCGTCCAAGCCGGGACTGGCGATAGCGGCCGAGCCGGCGGCGGACTTTTTGAACTCGGCGCAGCCGCCGTTGACGAAATAGGCCACTTCGGCCTGGAACTCCGGGGTGAAATATTTTTCAGAGGTCTCGAGGTCGGAGCGGTCCAGGGCGCAGCCGCCGAAGCGGCCGAGCAGGGCGCCGACTTTTTCTTTTTTCTCGGCTAGGGCGGCGGCGGCGGCCTTGCCGTAAGAACTTTCGACTTCCTTGATGAAAGAGGGAGTTATGGCCGGGGGCAACTTCACGGCATGCTCAACCGACCAGCGGGCGGCGGCGGCCTTATAAAGAGCCGGAGCGGCGAGGAGCGGCGCCGTCCAGGACAGGAGCAGCGCTGTGCAGATGAAAATATTTTTACGGGATAACATCTCTATATATAGTTTAGCCCAGGCAGGCCGCGCGCGACAGCGGCCAAGTACCCAGGGCGGCAAGAAAAAAGGGCCCACCCGCGGGTAGGCCCTTTTGCGCCGGAGGGGCCGGCTTACAGCTGGTTGAACATCAGCTTGTGGATCAGGCCCTTGATGGGCATGTAGGGGATGCCGAGGTCCTTCACTTTTTTGGCGTGCTTGGCCGCCGCGATATCGGCGCGGAAGGCCGCGTCCAGCTCGGCCACGGCCTGGCGGTCGCTGAAGTTAAGCGTGACCTCCATCACGTAGCGCTGCGAGCGGGGCTGCAGGTTGTAGGAGCCGATGGTGCCGTAGGCGCCGTCCACGGTCATGAACTTGGAGTGCAGGCGGTTGGGCAGCCCGCCCTCTTTAAGATAGACGTTGGCGCCGGCTTTCACCAGCTCGGGGAAGCTGCCCAGTATCATGGCGCCCATGATCTTGTCGCCTATGGTCTCGAGCGAGTTGGA
>Ga0075012_10001536_pt1 | contig 23335 bp, 27 predicted proteins | sample All_14_2_FD_71474 | JGI IMG/M metagenome (GOLD analysis project Ga0075012, IMG submission 71474) | Freshwater microbial communities in response to fracking from Pennsylvania, USA - Allegheny Zone_MetaG_DW_15 | ecosystem: Environmental > Aquatic > Deep subsurface > Groundwater > Drilled...
TATCAGGAGCGATGCCATAGCGAGGTAAGAAGTAAACTGATAACCTTAAAAATATATGGAGATGATCTGGAAAATCAGATAGTACTTCTGGTAGAGGCAGGATTACTGAATGAAGAAAGGTATGCCCGTGCCTTTGCAAGGGGCAGATGGCGACTGAAGAGATGGGGAAGGAATAAAATACGCCAGCATCTGAAGTTGAAAAAAGTATCAGAATATTGTATAAAAAAGGGCCTTTCTGAGATAGATAGTGATGAGTATGAAAAAGTGCTGTTTTCCATTTTTTCTAAAAAGCTTCAGGAAAATGCATCAGAAAAGAACATTTTTGTAAAAAAAGGTAAAATTCAGCGTTTTTTGATGCAAAGAGGTTTTGAGCAGGATATGATACAGGATTGCCTCAAAACAATGGATGAATAATTATAATATAAATTATACATAGTGTGTTAAATATAAAACAATATATTTTGTTTAATATTTTATCAGGCAATATTTCTATTCAGTAACTTATTTTTGCCGCGCTCCCTAATTTTTGTCAGTAAAGCATATAAGCTATGAGAAAAAGCATACATGGCATTGTAATCCTTATTTTTCTTTCTATGCACCATGTAATGGCGCAGGAGAGTTATGCCGACAGAGCAAAAAAATACGTGAAACAATATGCTGCATATGCTATTGCCGATCAGCGACTATCAGGAGTTCCGGCATCAATAACATTAGGACAGGGACTGCTGGAAACAGAAGCCGGTATCAGTGAGCTGGCAACAGAAGCAAATAATCACTTTGGTATAAAATGTAAGAATGGATGGAACGGGCCTACCTTCCTGCACACTGATGATGCAAAGAATGAATGTTTTAAGAAGTATCAGAGTGCACTGGAATCATATAATGATCATTCGGCGCACCTTCACAGAAACCCACGCTATAAGCCACTATTTAAACACTCCGTTACAGACTATGCCAGCTGGGCCCATGGACTGAAAAAATGCGGATACGCAACCAATCCCCGTTATGCACAGCAGCTTATTAAAATAATAGAAGATTATAAGCTGCAACAATATACCTATGCGGCACTTGACAGTACTTACGAGCTGCCGGGAGAAGAAGAAGAGCTTATAGTAGAAACAAGGACAGATCCACCAAAAGCCGAAACAACATTTGTAAAAGACCCCCTGGAACCAGCTATTACAAGAACTGTAGTTACCACTACTGCTACAACTGTAAAAACAATAAGTGTGGCCCGAAGGCCAATTGGCACAGAAACAGTAGCTAATAAAGAACAGTCTACAGATGGTACAACGGTACAGTCGAAAGTAGAAACATCAAAAGCGGGTATGGTAGCAGCATCGCCTACCGGTACAAATACGGAAATCAAAAAGACAGCTACAGATTCAGATACAGTAATAGCTGATAATAGTCCGTATATGGAAGAGCAGCCAATAGAAGATACAGAAGGTGCAGAAGGGGTACAAATGGTAAATGGTCTGAAGGCAATACGTGTACGCAGAGATGAGGCACTGCTGCCATATGCTGTTAAGTATAAAATACGTTATGCTCACCTGCTGGAGATGAACGACCTGCCCGATCAGCCACTGGCATTTGACTCCTGGATATACCTGGAAAAAAAGAATCCTACTGGTACCAGAGAGCGTCATATAGTGCGTGAGGGAGAAACTCTTATTCAGATAGCACAGCAGGAGGGTATGCAGCTGAAAAGACTGGCCGCGCTGAACCTGCTGAATCCATATGAGCAACCCGTTACAGGTACAGTACTGAATCTGAGAACTATTGCTGAAAAAAAACCTGAGACAACTGATTATAAAGCGCCGAGAGAGCTACCAAAAGATGAGGTAGCTGCAAAAGTACCGGCAACAGAAAGTAGTGCAGTATCTGCTAAAGCAAAATACGCTACCAGTTACGAAACGGTGGCTTCTGATAGCACAAAGGAAAAAAAAGATGGACTGGTAAAACAGCCATTCATGAAAGAAGACCCTCCGCAGAGACAGATGAATAAACCTGTACCGGCTCCCAGCTACAGTAAAGAAGATAAAAAGTATGTAGTGAAACGAGGAGAGACAGCGTATTCAATAGCGAAAAAACATAACATCACCGTAAAGCAGTTACTGGATTGGAACCATCTGGACCCACAGGACCTGAAAGCGGGACAAACACTCATTATAAAGCAATAAATGGCACAGGAAGTAACCGTACTGGACAAGGTATTTGTACCATATATCACCCGCGCTGAGATAAGCAGCAGAATTAGCGAAATGGCCGCCCGTATTAATGAAGATTATGCAGGCAAAAACCCATTGTTTATAGCTATACTCAATGGTTCATTCATTTTTGCAGCTGATCTGTTCAGAGAGGTAACAATAGATGCAGCTATCACATTTGTAAAGCTCGCATCCTATAAAGGCACTACCTCTACCGGTAATGTAGTCACTGCTATAGGAATGGAAGAGCGCCTTACAGACCGCCATGTGGTGATAGTGGAAGATATTATTGATACCGGAAAAACACTGAGCGCATTTATACCTGAAATAGAAAGCCAGAAGCCGGCCAGCATAAATATTGCTACCTTTCTCAGTAAACCATCAGCACTGAAGTATGATGTGAAAGCAGCATACACAGCATTTGAAATTGAGAATAAGTTTGTAGTAGGCTATGGTCTTGACTATGATGGTCATGGCCGCAACCTGCCAGAACTGTACATACTGAAATAGTATTTATCGTTTCTTATAAACGGGAACAGTAGAGCAGGGCTCTCCATACATAAGCGACTTTACCACAGGTTGCAGATGGCTGGTGAGAGCCAGATAGGCAGCATCGGGAACGGGTACATCGCCGCATCCTTTTATTACCACACGCTTATCGGTATACTCATCGGTGGGTATTGCTGCAATACTGGCCAGCATCAGGTGGCGTGTCATCTCTTCTTCGGTGCCGAAGAAGACTGATGCGGCAAAAGGCTTCAGGTTTACAGCAGCCAGCATCCATGCCCATGCCGGTATTATAGCATCGGCAGAGCAGTAAACAGCTACATGCTTTCCGGCATATTGCTGCCAGTCGTGTTGTGGCAGTGCAGCACGGTAGTCTTTCTCACGTAATATCATCTCACGAAACAGGAACGGCTTCAGGTCAAAACTGACAACTTCCTGCTTGGGCAAAAATTCTGCCGGGTCCAGTGTTATGATGCCGCTCTCTGCTACTTTGTTTACTATTGTTTCCATGCCGTTGTCCAGAATATGATAATGCAAATGTACGCAACATGCCCGAGGCCGGGCTTATAACCCAATGAACACTATCTATATATCCCCGGCTGATAACCGTCAATAGCTGTCAGCACTCATTTCTATAAATTTGCGCCATGAAAAAGCTGATGCTTGTGTTGCTGGTGGGTATAGTGTGTATTGCATTTATCAATGTTCCACGTGGTGAGGAGCTCAGCTTTTCCGGCATGCCATCAACTCCGGCACAACTGGGGGAAATGCTTTTTCATGAAAAAATGCTGTCAGCAGATGGTAGTATAAGTTGTGCATCCTGTCATATACCGGCTTTTGGCTTTGCCGATACAACAGCATTCAGCAAAGGAGTGGGAGGAAGGAGAGGCCTGCGTAATGCACCTTCATGCACTAATATAAGTGACAGACCTTATCTGTTCTATGACGGACGTGCAGCAACGCTGGAAGATCAGGTGCAGTTTCCCATAGAGGATACCAACGAAATGGCACTACCCATAGCTACAGCAGTGAGCCGCTTAAGTAATGATAAGTTATATGCATCCTTATTTCAGAAACTGTATGGAGCACCGCCTACAGTAAAAAACCTTAAAGCGGCAATAGCTGCCTTTGAGCGCACACTTGAAACATCAAAAACACCGTTTGACAGATATATGGATGACGATGAGCAGGCCATATCAGAATCGGCAAAGCGTGGCAGGGAGCTGTTTATGAGCGATAAGGCTAAGTGTTTTGACTGTCATTTTTCGCCCGACTTTACAGGAGATGAATTCAGGAATATAGGTTTATATGATGGTGTAAAATATACAGATGCCGGCCGATATAAAATAAGCGGAGATACTGCCGACCTGGGAAAGTTTAAAGTACCGGGTCTGCGTAACGTGGCGGTTACTGCGCCCTATATGCACAATGGTATGTTCCGCACACTGAAAGAAGTAATCAGTTATTATAACGACCCATATAAAGTTGTATCCCAGCCGGTGAACATAGATACGCTGTTACTAAAACCACTGGGCCTTACACAGCAGGAAATGGATGACCTGGAAGCATTCCTGTATACACTTACAGACGACAGATTCATGCAAAAGAAATAATACAGGCTCATCAAATATGTGCATCTTTATGTGATGAAAAGAAATATACTCCTGTTCCTTACCTGTGTATTTTATACATCATCTTTTGCACAGATTACAGAAACAGATAAATATGCATCACTATGCAGGGTCTGGGGTTTTCTTAAATACTATCATCCACAGGCAGCAAAAAGAAGTGCAGACTGGGACAGAGAGCTGATGAGCAGGGTTAGTAGTGTAGCTGCAGCAAATGACCGTGAGCAACTGAGCAAAATATACCTGCAATGGATAGGCTCACTGAAAAAGGTTCCTGTGCTGAAGACTCCCCGAAATAATGTGGCTGACACAACAGATAAAAACTATGAGAACGAGTGGATGGATAATGACCGGGTATTCACTGACTCATTAAAAACACTGTTGCACTACATAGAAGACAACAAAAAGAAAAAAGTAAGAAGTCATTATATACGCAGGCACTTTCCTCAGATGAATCAGAGTTTCAGGAATGAAAAAAGATATCGTGACTCTGTAATGCCATCACTGAATATGCGATTGCTGTGTATGGCCCGTTACTGGAACATAGTACAGTATTACTATCCGTACAAGTATATGACAGATACCCCGTGGCAGCGGGTATTGGAGAATGTAATACCTGTATTTGTGGCGGCTAACGATACACCACAGTACTACTGGGCTATGGCAACACTGATAGCAAATATCAATGATAGCCATGGCTATTTATCAATGCGTAAGGATTTAAGAATAGGGGGAATCAATAAAGCAATTCCGGCCGGTTACAGCATTACCCATGACGATACTGTAGTCATAAACGAGATATATAATGACTCTCTGGCAGCAAGGGAGGATGTGAAGCCGGGAGAGGTGATACTGAAAGTAAATGGCAGGCTGGTAAAAGAAATCATAGACGAAAAGCTGAAACATGTGTGTGCTTCCAACAGAGATGCGGCATACCTGAGGCTGTCGTGGTATAACAGTCTTACATACGGGAATAAAGACAGCATTGTTGTGCTCACAGCACGGGACGGAGTTATTAAGGAAAAGACCGTAAAAAGATATGCACCACAACTTATGAAGGTAACCTATGGCGAAAAGAAGGGAAAGCAATACTACCGCTGCATAGATGACAGTATTGGGTACCTGGACCTGGATGTACTACGGATAAGGCATGTGCGCCGTGCAATGAAAAAAGCAGCAAACACGAAAACACTCATAGTAGATGTAAGAAACTACCCAAAGATGACCATGTTCAGACTGGCACGCTTTCTTAACGGACACAGAACAAAGTTTGCAACATTCGTATTTCCGCAATGGTCATATCCGGGACATTTCAGACGTAAGGGTACCAATAAGATAGGCTGGAATCACCACAGCACATACAATGGCAAGGTTATACTACTCTTCAACGCACGTACACAAAGTCATGGCGAGTTTACCTGCATGGGGTTACAGCAGGGCCGTGATGTAACCTGCATAGGAAGCCAGACGGCCGGTGCCGATGGGGATGTAGCAGCAATACATTTGCCAGGTGGATATGATACAAGGATAACAGGACTGGGTGTGTACTATCCCGATGGTACACCTACGCAGCGCATTGGCATCGTGCCAGATATAACGGTATATCCTACAGCCGCCGGCATCGCCGCACAGCGCGATGAAGTACTGGAGCGCGCGCTGCAATACATACGCACAGGAAAGTGATGTATAACAAACCTACTTTTACAGAATGACGGATGTGGCAAAACTGAAGCAACTACTGGATGAAAAAGTAAAGGTGTATAACACGCCATCGTTTATCAAGAATGACCCCATTATCATACCACATAGTTATACCCGTAAGCAGGATATAGAAGTAGCAGGTTTATTTTCAGCAACGCTGGCTTGGGGCAACCGTACAACCATTATCAATAGCTGCCGGAGACTGATGCAGCTGATGGATAATGCTCCCTATGATTTTGTAACACAGCATAAAGAAACCGATCTGCGTAGTTTTTTGCAGTTTGTACATCGCACATATAATGCTACAGACTTATTGTATTTCATCTCGTTTCTCCGGCGCCATTATGCAGTAAGCAATACTCTTGAAGATGCTTTTGTACCCGGTGCCAGGTATACGGAAGTAAATACAGGCGAAGCACTGATACATTATCATAACTACTTTTTTGCAGAGGAGCATCCGGAGCGTACCCGCAAGCATGTGGCTACCCCTGTGCGCAACTCGGCCTGCAAACGGCTGAATATGTACCTGCGGTGGATGGTGCGCAAAGACCGTCAGGGTGTGGACTTTGGTATATGGAAAAAGATAAAACCGCATCAGCTTATATGCCCGCTGGATGTGCACGTAGCCAGGGTGGCATACAGGCTCAATCTGATACCAACAGAAAAGGCTGACTGGAAAAATGCAGTGGCGCTTACAGAACAACTAAAACAACTAAAACAACTAAACCCTGCCGACCCTGCAGTGTATGATTATGCACTTTTTGGTCTGGGGGCAGAAGAGCGCTTCTAACCTTAATGAAAGCGCAGCAGATAATACTGCTTCATGGCAGTTGCTCTGGTTTTGGGGTTCAGAAACTCAGGAGTAAGCTCACTTACTTTATAGAATGAACCGGTACGAACCACTTCATATTTCAGGTTTGTTTTCAGCAGGTCTTCCATGCCCCTGCCCGATGTGAGAAGGTAGGGCTTTTGCAATGCTGCAAGTGTATCTATACCGCTTATTACCCCCTGCGCATAAAAGTGCATTGCATTGAGCGGGTCATCTGCCTTATATGATACTACATCTGACGCAGCTATGTGCTGCTGCTGCATATACCTGCCTACCTGTGAGCCTACCTGATACTGCAGCAGCGGTGCATAGAAGAAATTAGTAAAGAAGATATTGACAATGATAATAGCTGCAGCGGGTAGCCATAGCAGCTTGCCCGTGAGGTTTTTGCTGAATACCAGAAATACCCATACTACAGTAAGTACCATCCACAATAAAATGACCATATTGCCCGCAGGGAAAACATAGCTGATGATGAGCAGAATAACCGACAGCAGCAGAAAGGAGATAGTGCCATGTGAATATAGCAGTACCTTGTTCAGACGAATGTTTTCCATAGACACTGCTATATACCGTGCGGTAATAATAGCAGCCAGCGGAAAAGCAACGAATATGTAGTGTGGCAGCTGGTATGCCGATGACCCAAGTGCCAGATATGCCAGGATGAAACCGCCGGTAGTAATCCACTCCTGCCCTTGCTGCAGCCGGAACCGCTGACGCACCAGTACAATACAGTTGGTAATAAGCCCGGTCATAAACAGGAATATCCATGGCAGGAACGACCACAACATATTGAGCAGCAGAAAGTCAATCCCGGCGCCATTATTCCACGGGCTCTCCCCTGTAATGCGGCCAAAGCTCTGCGACCAATAGAAAAACCTGAGGCCGGATACGCCTGTGGTTCCATTCACAAGTTTTTCCGGATGCATATCGAACTGCTGGTACAGACCTATGCTCATGGGTATGAGCAACAGCGCTATTACTACAATAGCCAGCAGATGTGCCGGATTAAAAATGTTTTTCCAGTTGCGCTGCAGCAGCCAGTGCGTACCAAAGCCAAATACGGGCACCATAAGTGCTATAGGACCTTTTGTCATCATGCCACAGGCGATCGCTGCCGCACCACCCATCAGAAACAATATTTTACGGCTGTGTGCCCATTCCTGTATGAGCCACATTGCAGTTATAACCCATGCCATTAGTATAGTATCGCACCGTATATCATTTGTCATGAGAAACATACCCTGGCAGGATGCCAGTATCAGCGCAGCCATGCGCCCTGTAGCATCGTCATATAACCTTTTGCCCAGGCGGTAAGTAGGGAATAGGGACCATATAGCGAAAAATACAGAGGGGAGTTTATAACCAATATTACCTACCCCGAAGATGCGCATACTAAGGGCACTGAGCCAGAATAGCATTGGTGGCTTGTCCAGATATTCTGCGCCACGGTCATAAATATGCAGATAGTCACCACTACGCATCATTTCCCTGCTTATCTCGGCATATTGCGAGGCATCTACATCCATAGTATCTACCCGCAGCGCAGTAAGATATAGCAGACCTATTATAATGAATATCCAGAATGGAATCTTTGGCATGATAAAGTCATATTCTGTTTCCGGTAACCTGGAAACCTTTTCTGTGCGCAAAATTAGTCGCAATTTTATCCCATGCTGCAATTAAAACATTATTCCTTTGAGCTGCCTTTCCAATATCCCTTCACAACAGGTAAGGGAACCAAGACACACCAGCCTACATTGGTGGTTAGTCTTGGGCTGGCAGCGCTCAGGGGGTTCGGAGAGGCTCCGGCTATCAGTTACTATGATGTGACCGTAGATGATATGGTGGCCTTGCTGGAAAGCAAACGACCGCTAATAGAGCGTTATGCTTTAATAGACCCGCAGCGATTCTGGCATTTTCTGCATCATCTTATCCCGGGACAGCACTTTCTCACCGCGGCGCTGGATATAGCGGCATGGGACCTTTTTGCACAGATGCGACGCATGCCACTGCACAAGCTGCTGGGCATAACATGGAATGATGGACCTCTTACTGACTACACCATAGGCGTGGGTACTGGTGAGGAAATGGTTGATAAGATACTGGCTCATCCATGGCCCATATATAAAGTAAAGTGCAGCAGCCCCCATGATATAGATAAGCTGCGGATGATAAGAGCAGCTACCGCAGCCCGCCTGCGGGTAGATGCCAACGAGAGCTGGACGCTGGAAGATGCGCGCCTGCTGCTGCCAGAGCTGCAGCAATTGGGTGTGGAGCTGGTGGAGCAACCCCTGCACCGCGATGCATGGGGTGAGATGAAAGAACTGAAGGAGTCTTCTCCCCTGCCACTATATGCCGATGAAAGCTGCCGTACTGAGGATGATGTGAAAAAATGTGCTGAATCGTTTCATGGCATTAATATAAAACTCACCAAGTGTGGCGGTATTACCCCCGCCATGCGTATGATAAAAGAAGCCCGCACACTGGACCTGAAAGTAATGATGGGCTGCATGAGTGAAAGTACTATAGGTATAGCAGCCATAGCTCAGTTAATGCCACTGCTGGATGAGCTGGATGCAGATGGCCCCCTGCTGCTGGCAGAAGATGTAGCGGAAGGAATACGGTATGATAATGGCAGGCTTATACCCTCCGGTATGCCCGGGCTGGGAATAAGATTTACCGGGCAAAGGAAATCGCAACTGTTTAATGCAGGATAAGAGCGCAGTTATTCGTCTATCTGCTGCTTTCTGCGGCTTAGTGCAAAAAGTACATAAAACACAGTGAGAAATATCAGATAGTCTATAAAGAAGAATACCAGATATACCTTACCGGCCAGACCGCTGAAAAAAGGAATGCCCCGCAGATGGGTGAACCGCCACATGAACAGCAGACTAACCGGTATAGAAAACACCAGACAACTAACCAGTACGCGCCGGTTAAAAAACTCTTTGATGGCACTCATATGTATGAAAGTATGGTTGCCGGGGGAAATTACATAGAAAATGGCAATCGGTTACTTCCCTTCCATCATCCGCTTCATTTCCATTACATCCATTTCCAGGTCTGCAAGACGGTGATATACTTCAGCCGGTTCGCTGAAGTCGCTACTTATTTTCATGCGGCCATACCATACTTCTTTTACGTCTTCGGGGTCTATTTCTATAGTGGGAAACTCGTGTCTGTGTACAACTGTATCTGATTTCAGATAGAGTTTGCCCCGCTCTTTGAGGCGGTTCACTACACGTTTAATGGCTACCCCTCCTTTATGTACCACAATATATACGCGGTTGTCGCGTATTTTGTCCAGACTTTCTATCCACTCACCTATCACACGGTCGCCATGTAGTACATTAGGTGCCATTGAGGGCCCTTCTACCTCAAACATTCTGTATGTAGCATTACTCAGCCCTGGCAGGCGGAAGGTGGGTAGCGTTTCTATAAACTCTGCATCGCCAAACCCCAGCAGATAGCCAGCCCGTGCCTTTACCGGCACATAAATGATATTATCATTTCCGCTGCTGTCTACGGTTATGATACGGGGCATGCTACTGTAACCCTGCTGCTCTGGAAATGCTCCCCGCAGCATAAGGTCTTTTTCCATGCTTTTCACATCCTCATCTTCCTGAGCGTTTTCCATGTTCTTTGACAAAAGTTTGTCAAGACTTACACCAAAGTATCTGGCCAGTGAACGGAGGGTTTCCACATTTGGCTCGCTTATACCAGCTTCATAGTTGGCTATGGTGGTACGGCCTATACCTATGTCAGAGCTAAGCGCATCCTGCGTTTTGCCCATTTTCTTTCTCAGAAACTTCAGGTTGTTTGCTAAGTACATGGCTACAAAGTTAGGAATATTTTTCCATAAAATTTGGAATTGCCAAAATAATTGGAATATCTTTGTGTCGTGATTGATGACAATCGTTCATAAAAATACAAATAACCTGACAATAATGCCAGAATGTTTGTCGGAACACAAAAGGAAGATACTCCCAATAAAGAAAAACCCAACCACTATCATAAACATAAAAAACCAGAAGGCTATGACACACGAACAGAAAAAACAGGTAAGAGACGCTCTGCTGCGCTATGTGAATAACTTTCCCACACAGGCTGCTGCTGCACAGACACTGGACCGGGTGAGCGCATCTACCATATCATTAATAAAAAATCATAACTGGGATTTACTCAGTGACCGATTGTGGCAGCACATATCACGCCAGGTAGGCTTTTACTGTGGCGACTGGCAACCGGCAGATACCAGCGTATATATGCTGATGCGCATTTTGCTGGGCGATGCACAACGCTACGGAATGGCATATGGCATCACTATGCCGGTCGGTTCAGGAAAAACATTCAGCGCTACACACTATGCTCATGCTTATGATAATGTACTGTATATAGCCGGAAGGGAGCATTATAATCGTAAATCTTTCCTCACTGCGCTGCTGCGTATAGCTGGTTGTGAAGAACCGGCCGGTACAACCCCGGGAATGCTGCGCCAGCTGGCACAGGAAATAACAGAAAAAGATCAGCCACTGGTGCTGATAGATGATGCACACCTGCTCCGTGACAGAGTATTACATCTGGTGGTACTGTTGCTCAACAGTTTGCACAGTTCTGCAGGTATCATCCTGCTGGGCGATGCACAGCTCCGCATGCGCATAATAGATGGTGTAAGACTAAAGAAACCGGGATTTGAGGAAATATTTCAGAGCATAGGCCGGCGCTTTGTAACAATGAGCAGTATGGCGCCATCAGACATTCCTATGCTGTGCCGGGCCAATGGAGTACATGATGAGGATGTAATAGCATACATATCGGGAGAGTCTGGCAACAATCTGCATACGGCTACCCTGCTCATTAATCAGTATGTGCCACAGCAACAGGCCGCATAGCAGTAATAACAAAAAAACAAAAACAGATATATTATGCAATACGCAACACTTCCCGCAGCAATGGCTGCAACTCAGGTATCATATGCCAGCTTTAATACAGGAGCGGAAACCATAACACAGCCGTTTACTGTACTACAATATCCTACCCTGCAGGTAAACCGCACACCACAGCGTCTGCTGCATGTGATAGCGCTGGCCCTGGATATGAATCCCGAATGCTATCGTACACGGTCCCGTGTACGCAGCATTGTAGAGCTGCGCTTTCTGGCCAGCCTGCTGCTGAGACGCTATTTTCCTGCACTTACGCTGCAGCAGATAGGCGCTTACTTCGGGGGTCAGGACCATACCTCTGTTATCAACGGCATCAGCAGGGCAAATGAGCTCATTTATGTGCGGGATGCATCCTTTGTCAAAAAATATAACACCGTAATAAACTCTGTAAACTCATGGCTAAAAAGAGGTGTATAAGATTACGCATAAACCGCCAGCGCGTAGAGGCCCTTCATGAGATATGCGGGGAAATGCTGGACGACTTCACGCCCGATAATGAACACCGTCAGCTACTGCGGGAGTACATGGTGGAGCTGCGCTACAGACTGGAGGAGCTCCTGGAGCGCAATCAGGAACTATATACCCTTATGCTGGGCAATACCGAGGCTGTAGCATTTTATCAGCTATGGCAAATGCTGGATATAAGGCATGATAAGTATGCGCATCTTATAGTAAACGACCTGCTGCGCAAAATGAGCAATCTGGCAGCATAACAAAACAATAAACCCTGAATCATTAAAAACAAACAAAATGAAGAAAGCGAAGGAGAAGATAAGCAAGGCAAAGTTTGAAGAAGCAGTAGCGCGCTACACAAATGCACTGCAGCGCGAAGCAGAGATAAACAGAGTGATGGAAGATGAGATAAATGAGATATTGGCAAAGCATGAAGAATCATTGCACAGCATAGCAGACGAGAAGAAAAAAGCTTTCGATATAGCACATGCATACTGCACCGCCAATAAGCAGCAGCTTTTTACAAAACGACGCAGTATAGGTCTTCCGCAGGGAATTGCGGGCTTCAGATTAGGTACCCCCCGGTTATGTATCACCTCGGGCAGCGGATGGCAGGATGTGGTAGGCCGGCTTAAAGAATTGCTTCCGGATTATGTGCGCACTACTGATGAGCCTGCCCGTGATATGTTGCTGGCCGACAGGCACAAACCAGATGTAGCTCCGCTGCTGGTACAGCTGGGCCTGCAGGTAGTACAGGACGACCTTTTCTATATACAGCCGCATAGAGCGGCAGCATAATAAAACATAACTAACCAAAAACAACCAATATGCAACAGGATTATACAGATTTTCTGCACACGGGCAATGAAGTGCCACCGGCTGTTTACCACGCTATTCCCAAACGTTCCGTTACCCGCAGACAATATAAGCATGACATGCTGCTGACCTTTATCACTTATGCTAATACCCCTGGCCGTAAACGAAAACAATATGCAGCCCCTGTATTGCAGCCTGTCATACGCGCTCTGAGATTCCTGTTTCTGTAAGCAAATACCTGTACCCTTATCCTGCTGTCCCGCTACCGGGCGGCAGGATATTATGTTTCAGGAATATTAGAAAAACACAATGTATAACCAACATATAAAATGACTGAAACGGTCACAAGGTAAAATCACTCGATTTGCAAAAATGTAAAAAGGAAATATCGCATAATCTGCTAATTATCAATAAAATAATTTGGCAGTAAGTTGGAAATAATTAAATTTGTATTGATGGATGCCAAATATACAGACCGCTATGTCCGTACATCAGATGTTACCACTTACATATTAGTGGCATTTGTGGTGCTTACTGTAATGGTAGGTGCAGTAAAAATCTTCTTCTTCTGATTCCGTTATTAACGGACACCCCTATTTTTTACCGGCAGTTAAAAGGGCCTTATACTCGGCCGGAGAGCTTAGTACAGAAATCGCTTTAGCTATCTCTTTATCGTACTGCATAGTTTGTGCCATGCGGCCGCGGGTATAGTAATAGCGCGATGCTATCTCACTTTCCAGTATCTGTTTTACCTGCTCTTTATGCTTCAGCAAATCCTGCTTCTTGTCATGTGAGAGTTTATTGCGCAGTGCCTCAAACTCTGATTTGATGTTGGCATAATACTTCTCGTCCTCAGCTTTCTTTTTCAGCGAGTCCAGTTGTGACTCTGTTTCTGTTTTGTAAGAAAAATCCTTGTTTTCTACCCATTTGGCAAAGTCGTTAAACTCAGCTTCTGTAAGTGTGAATTTTGTAGGGTCTGCAATGGTCTTATGCTTTGATGCATATATCGTAGCATAATCAAAAATGTAGTTTTTGCTATAAAGGGTTACTGATACCATGCTCATGGGCTCATCCTTTACTATAATATCGGGCGTTACACCGCCGCCGCTTTTTACTTTACGGCCGGCAGCGGTAGTGAAGGTTTTCTTCATAGAGTCAGAAAAAGCATTAACTGTTCCGTCAGCATTGCGGTGCGTGTAGTCCAGTGCCTGTATGCACCTGCCGCTGGGTGTATAGTAGCGGGCTACAGTTAGCTTCAGTTGCGACTTAAAGCCCAGCGGGCGTGTTACCTGAACCAGCCCTTTACCAAAAGAGCGCTCTCCTATTATCACACCACGGTCCAGATCCTGTATAGAACCAGATACGATTTCTGATGCCGATGCAGAAGATTTATTTACCAGCACGGCCAGTGGCAGGTCTTTATTCCATGCCGGTAATGCTGTTTTATATTCTTTATCCATATCGGGAATACGGTAGCGGGTAGTAAGTACCGATGTTCCTTTATCAAGGAATATGTTACAGGTTACGATAGCCTCATCCAGCAATCCGCCGGGATTGTTACGCAAATCCAGTACCAGTCCTTTAATTTCCGGCTTCACTTTTTTCAGACTGTCATAAGCGTCTTTTACCAGTGTGCCACAGTGCTGTGTAAACTGTGTGAGGCGTACATATGCGATGTCTTCCTGCGGGCCTACAAAACCAGCATATTGCACAGATGAAATTTCTATTTCTCCTCTTGTTATAAGTCTCTCTGAGGTTTGCTGTGTATATGCATCTTTTATTTTCATTCGTAGCTGAGTACCAGGTGAGCCTTTTAGCAGTACACCCAGGTCGTCAACGTTTTTCCCCTTCAGCGACTGTCCGTCTATGGATTCTATCAAATCGCCGGGATGCAGTCCTGCCATTTGTGCCGGGCTGTTTTCATACACATCTGCTACATATATATCATCACCCTTGCGCTGCATGTTGGCACCTATGCCGCCATACCTGCCTGTGGTCATAAATTCATATTCTTCTATATCGGCCTCTGTAATCAGATTGGTATATGGGTCCAGTTCTTCCAGCATAGCATCTACACCAGTCTTTACCAGTTTCCCGGGTTCTATAGGGTCCACATAGTAAGTGTTGAGTTCTTTAAACAGGTTGGTGTATATGTCCAGGTTCTTGGATATTTCAAAATAAGGATCGCTGGTAGCAGCGTTTATAAAAAAGAAACCTGTAGCAGATAACAATGCCCCTGCAAGAAATCCGCGTGGCGTACCCAGCTTGCTCATTCGTCTCATTCTGTGTCTATATTATATGCTACGAATTTACAGCTTTTACAGGCCGGGCCTATACTTAAAAACGGCATTCCGGGTATTAATTGTTAGAATATTGGTAATTTGTAACCCCAATAGGGTTAGGTTATCGTTTGAATAATCCGGCAATTTGTTCTGTGAAGCGGCTGAGCTACATATTATTTTGTCTGGCACTGATGCTATCTGTAAGGGCTGGTGCACAGGTTTCCTTTGAGGAAGGCGAGATAGTGTACCATGTAGCGCTGACAACGGCCGATAATTATACGATAAAAGGCATTTATGTCTTTTCTATAAAAAACAGGCAGATACGAAAGGAGCTTACCATGGACAATGGTTATAAGGACATAACGCTCATAAATGCTGCCCGTGGCACATTATATTCATTACAGGAGCGGGATGGCCATAAATATGCTATTCAGCTGGATATGGAAAATGATTTGCTGAAAAAGCAGACACGTTTCAAGGGCCTGATTGTAACAAAAGAAGAGCCGTGTGCACACCCGCTGGCAGGACAGAAGTGCTACAAAGGAACTGTTATGTATAAAGACAGTACCACAACAGAGATAATATACACTAAAGCATGGAAACCGGATGTTCCATCTACATGGAACCGTTTTCCCGATGCGCCGTTTATTCCACTCATGTTTTCATACAAGGAGGAGAATGGCGTAAGTATGGTATTTACTGCCGAAAGAATAGAAGCAGTACCGGTACATACTTCTCTTTTTTCCATTCCGCAGGGATATAAAATGATATCTAATACAGAGTACCTGCAGCTGAAGAGATAATAGCATATGTTGGTTTTTCTAAGGGTTCCCTTATTACTTGTATCCTTACTGCTTCTGGCTGTTTTATTTCCGCATGTTGTTGTAGCACAGTCGGGAGAAATAACCGGATTAAAAGTGCTGAACGAGCAGCGTAATGCAGCTGGTGACCTTGTAAGAACGGTACAATATTATCAGAACGGTAAGCGCGTGGTAGAAACACGTATCATAAGACCGGTACCCTTACTCAATATTCCGCTGGACCCCGATACGCTCAATCAGGAGTATATGATGGTGGTGATAAACAAGAGCCGTTTTGTACTGGATGTTTACTACCGGCGCACAAAGGTGAGGTCTTATAAAGTGGTTTTCGGGCCTAAGCCGGCAGAGAATAAAATGATGAAAGGAGACCGGCGCACACCTGAGGGCTGGTTCAGAGTACTGGAAAAACACCGTAGTGCCCGCTATAACAAGTTTGTACACCTTGATTATCCCAATGACTCCTCATACAGACGATTTGCCATCCTGAAAAAGAAAGGACTGATACCGCAGGATGCAGAAATAGGCGGTGATGTGGGTATACATGGTGTATGGAAGGGGGGAGACAATACTATAGATATGGGTGTGGGCTGGACAGACGGATGTATAGCGCTGAAGAATAAAGACATGGACGACCTTTATGATTTACTGGGAGTAGGCGCAAGGGTCCTGATACGGAAGTAACCTTCATGAGGGCTTCCTTTTTTCATTAAATTCGCAATTCAAATATCAAAAGATGAATAAAGTAGTAGCAGGTGCAGATATAGCGGTTCAGGATATACCATCGGGCGCCACGCTCATGCTGGGTGGCTTTGGTCTTTGCGGTATACCGGAAAACTGTATTACGGCACTGGTAAAGAAAGGAGTAAACGGTCTTACCTGTATTTCCAACAATGCCGGTGTAGATGATTTCGGTATAGGGCTTATGCTGCAGCAGAAGCAGGTAAAGAAAATGATATCGTCTTACGTGGGCGAAAATGCAGAGTTTGAGCGGCAGCTGCTGAGCGGAGAGCTGGAGGTAGAGCTGATACCACAAGGTACGCTGGCTACCCGTTGTATGGCTGCCGGTTATGGTATGCCCGCAGTCTATCTGCTGGCCGGCGTAGGAACTGAGGTGGCTGAAGGTAAAGAGGTGCGTGAGTTCAACGGAAAGAAGTATCTGCTGGAGTATGCGTTTGATGCAGACTTTGCAATAGTAAAAGCATGGAAAGGCGATACACAGGGCAATCTCATATTCAAGGATACAGCCCGCAACTTTAATCCCATGATGGCAATGGCCGGCAAAATAACAATTGCTGAGGTAGAAGAGCTGGTTCCTGTGGGAGAGCTGGACCCTAACCAGATTCATGTACCGGGCATATATGTACACCGCATATTTCAGGGTACTGATTATGAAAAGCGTATAGAGCAGCGCACAGTAAGAAAGCGTTAATAAACGGCTACGGTACTGATAGAAAAGCACTGGCTGCATAACAAAAGACAAAAGATATAGGTGTGCAGAGCGCACCGTGTCGCATTAACCACATTTATTGCATTTTATAAAATGGCACTCAACAAAGAACAAATAGCAAAACGTATAGCACAGGAGCTTCAGGATGGTTTCTATGTGAATCTGGGCATAGGTATACCTACTCTGGTTGCTAACTATATACCGGAAGGTGTAAACGTAGTATTGCAGAGTGAGAATGGCCTGCTGGGAATGGGTCCCTTTCCCTGGGAGGGAGAAGAAGATGCCGATCTCATCAATGCAGGAAAGCAGACTATTACCACACTCCCCGGCTCTGCCTTTTTTGACAGCGCCATGAGTTTTGGTATGATACGCGCCGGAAAGGTAGACCTTACTGTACTGGGCGCTATGGAGGTAGCAGATAATGGAGACATAGCCAACTGGAAAATACCAGGCAAAATGGTTAAAGGTATGGGTGGCGCTATGGACCTCGTGGCAGCAGCAAAGAACATCATAGTTGCAATGCAGCATACTAACCCCAAAGGGCAGAGCAAGCTGTTACCATCCTGCACACTACCTCTTACCGGCGTGGGCTGTGTAAAAAAGATAGTAACAGACCTGGGAGTGTTTGAGGTAACGCCTGATGGCTTCCTGTGTACAGAATATGCACCCGGTGTTACTATTGATGAAATAAAAGCAAAGACAGCAGGCCGTCTTGTGATAGCTGCTGATGTAAAAGAAATAGCGGTGTAGCTACACCCCCCATAATAACCGGTATTCCGGAAAAGAAACGGCCCCTGCAAACAAAAGCAGGGGCCGTTTATATATGCTGTAATGTTTATCAGATATCGCGGTTGGGGTCAAAAGCTTCCAGCTCCTTAGCTACCGCAGTGAGGAAACTGGCACCCAGTGAGCCATCTACCGTACGGTGATCATAGCTCATAGACAGATACATCATGTGGCGTATTGCTATCACGTCTCCATCTTCTGTTTCCAGTACCATAGGGCGTTTTTTGATGGCGCCCAGCGCCAGTATAGCTACCTGTGGCTGGTTTATGATAGGCGTACCCATAAGGCTGCCAAATGTACCCACGTTAGTAACGGTGAATGTACCGCCCTGTGTATCATCAGCTTTCAGCTTATTATTACGGGCAGCATTGGCCATAGCATTTACATCTTTGGTAAGGCCCAGCAGGTTTTTGGTTTCTGCATTTTTTATCACCGGCACTATCAGGTTACCTGAAGGCAGTGCGGTAGCCATTCCTATATTGATGTCTTTCTTCACTATTACGTTATACCCGTCTACACTTGCGTTTATCATCGGGTACTTGCGTATACAGTTCACGATGGCTTCAAAGAAGATGGGCGTAAAGGTTATTTTCTCACCATATTTCTTCAGGAAAGAACCCTTCATCTTATCGCGCCACTTTACAATGTTGGTTACATCGGCCTCTGTGAAGCTGGTAACGTGTGGCGATGTAGCCTTACTGCGCACCATATGGTCTGCTATAAGCCTGCGCATGCGGTCCATCTCTATTATTTCCACATTGCCTGATATAGCTGCAGGTGCCGCTGCCGGCTGTGGTGCGGGTGTCGCCACAGGAGCCTGTGGTACAGGAGCTGCTACCGGTTGCGGAGCAGGCTGTGCAGGCGCCGCGCTGCGGTTAGCTACATATGCCAGAATATCTTTTTTGGTTACCCTACCCTCATTGCCGGTACCCGGTATGCGCTCCAGCTCGGCCATTCCTATGCCTTCTTTGCTGGCTATATTCAGCACCAGTGGAGAGTAGAAGCGGCTACCGCCATCAGCTACAGCTACCGGTGCGGCAGGCTGGGCTGCCATAACGGGTGCAGCCTGTACAGGCGCAGCCGCTGGTGTGGCTACGGGAGCCGCAGGAACTGTGGCAACGCCACCGGCATCTATGCGTGCAATTACCGCACCTACGGGTATTACATCATTCTCATTGCACAAAAGCTCTGTTATAACGCCGGCGGCTGTAGAGGGTACCTCGCTGTCTACCTTATCAGTAGCTATGTCCAGCAGGGTCTCATCCATCTTTACAGTATCGCCTGGTTTCTTGTGCCATTTCAGCACAGTGGCTTCCATTATGCTTTCTCCCATTTTGGGCATTACAACATCAACTATGGCCATAATATTTTCTTGTATGTACGAAAAAACAGTGCAAAAATAATCAAATAGAGGGCATTCTGAATTGTTTTTTAATAGTGTTTACATGCATATAACTTCACGGCAGTATGTTAGCGTAAGAATAATATTAACCGAGGGTAATACGGTGTAGATAATCAGATAAATATCATCATTCAGATATTTGATTGTTTAGATGTTTTTTACACATTTGCATAGCATTATGTTCTTTTTGTAAACAGCAGAATAGTATAATGCTTCACCTATAAGCCGGTATTATATAGTAATGACAATCAGCAGTTCAGACATACTTGCATCAGTTATGTATTGTGTGAGGGACGCTATCGTGGTTACAGATCTGCAGCATAATATAATTTACTTCAATGACCGTGCTGCCACCATCTCGCCACATCATAGCCATACCCGCATGTGTGAGGGTGATGACTACCGCAGGCACATAAGCAGTGATAATATAGCAGCCTATAAGTCGGCATGGCAAAAGGTAATGCTGGGTGCCACCATACGTGCCGAGCAGCAGCTGGTGGTAAACGGGCGCAAAGTATGGTGCCGCCTGGGTATGAGCCCGGTATATAATAGTAGCAATGGCATTATTGGTATAACGATAATAGTTACAGATATAGAAGAGCAGAAAAGCCGGCAGCACGTGCTGGAAGCATCAGAGCAGCGGTTTCGCAGTGCATTTGAACACTCCTCTATAGGTATGGCTATTGTAGCCCCCGATGGGCGATGGCTGAGAGTAAATGATACTCTTTGTAAAATAGTGGGCTATACTCATGAAGAAATGCTGGGTATGACCGCCGCCAACATCACTCACCCGGATGACCAGGCAGAAAGTGTAAGGTTAATAGCAACAATAACAGAGCAGCATGCAGACCATTACAGTATGGAACTGCGGTTACTGCACAAAACCGGCTCGCATGAGTGGATAAGTGGGGTGGTATCAGCTATACGTGACCGTAAGGGTGCGCTATCTTACTATGTATGGCAGCTGAGACATGTGGCAGAGCGCCGGCAGATGATAGACCGGTTAAGGGCCAGTGAGAATCTGCTGAACCTGTTTGTAGAGCATAGCCCGGCGGCCATTGCTATGTTCGACCGGAATATGTGCTACCTGCAGGTGAGCCGTCGCTGGATGAGGGATTTCGGGCTGGGAGATGAGACGCTTGTGGGTCGCAGCCATTATGATGTATTTCCCGGTATGAAGCAGGAATGGAAAGACATTCATGCCCGCTGTATGACCGGAGTATCTGAGCGGCGGGAAGAAGACACATTTATAAGACAAGACGGGCAGCAGGAGTGGGGCCGCTGGGAGATACACCCATGGTATAATGCAGCAGGAGAGGTAGGCGGCATAATAATGATGAGTGAGTTAATTACAGACCGAAAAAGAATGGAACTGGAGCGTGAAAGTATGCTGGAAGCGCTGCTGTCCCGAAACCGTGATCTGAGCAGCTTTGCCAGTCTGGTATCGCACAACCTGCGGGGGCCACTGGCTACCATACTGGGCCTGTGCGACTTACTGAATCAGGATATACCGGAAGTACAGAAAGATACCATTATAGCCGGTGTAAAAGAATGTGCTACCCGGCTGGATGCCGTGGTAAAGGAAATGAACATGCTGCTCAATGCAACGCAGCGAAAATAAAAACAGATATTTCTTTTTTTCTGAAAAAACACTACATTTGCACTCCATTTTTGACGATTTCGTCATAGGGCCTATAGCTCAGTTGGTTAGTAGCACCTGACTCATAATCAGGGGGTCCCAGGTTCAAGTCCTGGTGGGCCCACCCCCCAAAAGCCGTTACGGACTCTGTAACGGCTTTTTTGTTTGTAACATAGGTCCTGTATGGTTGCACTTGATGGATAATGATACTAGCCCTCAGTTTTGGACTCATGAAAACCTTGCCATTTATGTAACAACAAAAGACCTTTTCATGCATAATATCGAATATATATATTCGTCAGAGCCTGATAAGGGCTGATATAGTGTTTAATATAGGAAGATTACGATTATATTAGTGCATCTATCCTATTCTGTAATAAAGAAGGGTTGATGCTATTTAAGATTTGGTGCTGTGTGTGTAGTACTGCACACTCAGATTGCCTCCCGATAGTGGCGTAGCCTCCAGCTAAGTCACTATCAGGTCTGTCTACTTATGTCTGAACGGTAAAGGGGATTGCTGTTCAGTACAATTCAAATGGTAGTAAGAGAGGCAGTATCCGTCAACACTCACTTATATAAGGAACCATACACATGAAGGGATTTTTAATGGTATTTTGTTTGATGTTTCTAACCAATAATAGTGTTTTATCACAGGTAGATGATGTAGATAGTGTAATTGCTTACATGTTGTCTCCAGATTTAATGACTCCGAAATCTTTGAGTTGTGATGATATTCAAACAAGATACGATGTCGTGAAAGTGGATTTAACATCATATACGAGTAGAATATTTAGTGGCTTAAAAAGCGAGAATGCAATACAATTACCGGAGCATGCCAGCAATAGTATAGATGCCAGGTATCAAATCAATATATATCAAAAAAATAAGTCGCTTGTTCGTGTCTGTTTCAGTGGGAATGCACCTCAGGATATAATTTATATTGAGGGTAAGTATTACAAATTAAAAAACATGGACGTGAAGTATATTTTGGATAGTATATATGATAAGAATATTGACTTGTTTTTTGAGAAGGATTGATACAACTGATATCTGGTGCTGAGTATGCAGTATTGCAATCAGAGATTGCCTCCCATATTAGCTTAATCGGGGATGTAGTATCTATGTGTTATTATGTGACATCGAGGAATACCAAAGGCCTCTCAAAACAGCATGTATTACCAAGAACGTATTTGAAACATTTCTCCAAATCAGGATATGGGAGAGTTTGTGTTTACTTCATTATAATCACAAGTATAAGAAAGGAATTGAGCTCAAGGACTCAGGTAGTTTGGTCTTTATTTGACACAATTTTTACGATAGTCCTCATTTTTAGATCCCCAAAGAAATTGAGCTGTTTTTTGCGAAGAAAATTGAACCTAACTACAACGACATTGTAGCAATGATTAAGAAGAAATCACCGATTATTTGCTAAAAATAAGGTTGCTGGAGTGGGTGATTTATGCAAAAATCAGAAGCGTTTAATGGAGAGATATGTTCCGAATAGAATTAGAACAGTCGGGACACAATTATGATTTTGGCAGTGAGGAGTTGCGCGAAGAACATCTATTGAATACCGAGTAACCCTGAACTTAACGACTGGGTTTTGGGTTACTATGACAAGGTGTTATGTTCAAAAAGGTGGATCATACTACAATCGCCAGCGGAGAAGTATTGGGTTACATCAGGCAACCCCCGGATTTACAATTACTGTCGATGGTTTTGCTGATAGAATTTGGGTGTATTTTGCATACCCTCCGGCAAGAACTCCTTTCTCTGCCAGTCCGCCTATCCAATCATTTCAAATTTGAATGACGTCAAAAGCGGCTTTCGAATGAGCAGTGGGAATATGGGTATCGCCACCTCTGAAA
>Ga0075012_10001540_pt1 | contig 23309 bp, 19 predicted proteins | sample All_14_2_FD_71474 | JGI IMG/M metagenome (GOLD analysis project Ga0075012, IMG submission 71474) | Freshwater microbial communities in response to fracking from Pennsylvania, USA - Allegheny Zone_MetaG_DW_15 | ecosystem: Environmental > Aquatic > Deep subsurface > Groundwater > Drilled...
GCGCCAGGCGCGGCTTCACTTCCTTGTGGAACAGGGCCCGCATGTCGTCGGCCGAGCGGGTGCTTTCCACCACGACCACGATCTCCGGCTTGTTGGAACTGGCCCGGACCAGAACCCAGCTGCCGTCGTCCAGAGCGACGCGGACGCCGTTGACGGTGATGACCTCGGTGATCTTGCGGCCGAGGATCTCGCCGCCCTTTGCGGCCAGCGCCTCGTACTCACCGACGATGTTTTGTACGACTTGGTATTTTTCCTCGTCGGCGCAGTGGGGGCTCATGGTCAGGGAGGTGTAGGCCACCGGCAGGGCGTCCTTCAGCTCGCTGAGTTTCTTGCCGGGATTGCGATCCAGCATCGCCAGGATGGCGGCGGCGGCGGTCAGGCCGCAGTCGTAACCCCTGCCCAGCGGCTCATTGAGGAAGAAGTGGCCGCTCTTCTCGAACCCGGCCAGGGCGCCCAGTTCTGCGGACTTGCGTTTGATGTAGCTGTGGCCGGTCTTCCAGTAGACGGTGGTGGCGCCATTGGCCTCGAGGATGGGATCAGTGGCGAACAGGCCGGTCGACTTCACATCGACGACGAAGGTTGCGCCCGGGTTCAGCGGGGCCAGATCGCGGGCCAGCATCAGGCCGATCTTGTCGGCGAAAATTTCCTCGCCGGTATCGTCGACCACGCCGCAGCGGTCGCCGTCGCCGTCGAAGCCCAGAGCCAGATCGGCGCCGAATTTGCGCACCGCCTTGCTCATCTCCTGGAGCATCTCGTGGTCTTCGGGGTTGGGATTGTACTTGGGGAAGGTCCAGTCGAGCTCGCAATCCATTTCATAGACCACGGCCACCCCCATGCGGCGCAGGGCGTCTGGCACAAAAGCGCCGGCCGTGCCGTTGCCGCAGGCGGCCACGACCTTCAGCGGCCGGGTCAGGGAAACGCGGCGCGAGACGTCGGCGATGAAGCGCTCGTGCATGCCCTCGATGCGGGTCACCTTGCCGCCGTCGCGCGGCTGGAACTTCGCGTTCAGCACGATGTCCTTCAGGGCGCCCATTTCGTCGGGGCCAAAGGTCAGGGGCCGTGCGGCGCCCATCTTCACCCCGGTCCAGCCGTTCTCGTTGTGGCTGGCGGTGACCATGGCCACGCAAGGAGCGTCGAGGTCGAACTGGGCGTAGTAGGCGGTCGGCGACAGAGCCAGGCCGATGTCCAGCACCTCGCAGCCGGCTTCGATCAGGCCGAGAGTCAGGGCCTGTTTGATGGTCAGGCTATAGCTGCGGAAGTCATGGCCGACGACGATGCGGCTGTGGCCCAGTGACTGGATATAGGTCCCCAGCCCCAGCCCGAGGGTCTGGATACCCAGCAGGTTGATGTCCGGCCCGAACAGCCAGCGGGCGTCGTATTCGCGAAAGCCGGTCGCCTTGACCAGCGGCTCGGTCTCATAGGCGACGGTGTTGGGGACGAGGTCGGAACGGGGAATGAAGGACATGGGCTCAGCGAGTTCCTTAGGCGTCTGACTGGAGATTCCGCTGGCCGGTCACAGATTCAAGCGGCAGCAAAATTATTATACAATCCATTGCATTTGTTTGGCCGTATTTGGCAGATAGGGGCGTGTGTGCGAACCCAAAATCCAATTGGATTTTCGAAAGAGCCATTAGCTTGAATTTTGTAGATCGACTGATCCGGCGAAGGGCCCCTCGCCCCCCCGTTGCGCTCGAAGGACGCCGAGTATTCGCTATTGGCGACATCCATGGCTGCGATGATCTGCTGCAGTCGCTGATTGACACCCTGATCGACCATTCCAGATCAGATCCCGAGCCGCCATTATTCGTTTTTCTGGGCGACTATGTCGACCGCGGACCTGCAACGAGACAGGTCATTGAGCGGCTTATCCGGCTGACCGAAGGCGGACATCGAGCCAGATTTCTATGCGGCAATCATGAAGAGGCCATGCTGAAATTTCTCACCGACGTTGAGAGCGGTCTTGCTTGGCCGGGCTATGGTGGGGTGGCCACCTTGCGGTCCTACGGCGTAACTCCCCCCAAAGATGAAACCAGTCTGGACGGTTGGCGAAAGGCACAGAAGCAGTTCAAGGACGCGCTCCCCGCCTCCCATCGACGTTTCTTCTGGAGTCTCGAGGATAGCGTCGTTCTTGGCGACTATGTGTTTGTTCATGCGGGCGTTGATCCAGACATGCCTCTCGCCAGGCAGGCGGTCCGAGACCTCCGTTGGATGCGGGAGCCCTTCCTGTCCGACACCCGACGCCTTGAGAAGGTCGTCGTGCATGGTCACACGCCCACGTCCCATCCGCACCGTGACCACCGGAGGATCGGGGTCGATAGTTGGGCCTACAAGAATGGCGTCCTTACGGCCGTCGAGCTGAGCGGCGAGAACCAGAGTTTCTGGCAAGCTCGACGTGGCCCCGACGGCATTGCTTGCGCGCCCCATCAGGGAGATGAGGAAGCACAACAACAAACCGCCGGGTGAAGTTCGCTGCCCTTGGACCGAGATCCACTGGTTAGTTCATATAAAAGCTTCGATCTGATAGCTGGTGGCGGGATAATGCGCTGCCTATGATCCATGCTGGTTTGGCACGGCATCGCCGGCTCAGACGGGGGGCCTCTCCTTTGACCGACCAAATCCCGTGCCAGTTCCTTAAGGGCCAACGCCAAATCGGCTATCGCCACAGCAGACCGTAGGATCGGCTCCCCCATTTTGCGTGCCCACGACGCGTCATGGATCACAGCCATCACAAATGACCGCGCTCAGGATCGCCTGGGTGGCGGCATAACGAGGCAACCACACAACAGCGCAAACACGACGGCCAACGACTGAGTCCGCAGTGGATAGTCGACCACAGAATGTAAGAGCAGCACGGTAATACCGCTCAGCGCGGCAAAGCCGAGAGCCTGCGACGCTCCGGGGCCATGTCTGAAAACGCGAAAGCCTGACCAGAAAACCCACACCAGAAACAGACCGAAAAGAATGGGAAAAAATAAGCCCAACTCCATCCAGAGTTGGAGATATTCATTGTGGGCTTCATTTACGTAGTTTGGCCCGAGGTTTTCGGTTCTTTCAACAGACCGAAAAACCGCATCAAACGAGCCGGTGCCGCTGCCAAACGGTTGCTGGTGTTCAGCCTCGGCCAGGATGGCGGGCCAGAACTTGAAGCGCCCCTCCGTTTCCGCAAAATTATCGAAGCGGCTCAGTACCGCTCCAAGGCCGAGCTGCGCCACCACCACAACGACACCGACAGCGATCAGAACAGCGACTCGCCGTCGACCTGCCCCTGCTACGCTGACGGTTGGAGCGGCGAAGATCATCAGGCTCAACACCAGGGCCACGCTTCCCAGGACCGATCCGGCCCGGGACAAGGTTGCGAGCATGCCAACGGCAATGAGGCCGGTAGCACCGATCCATATCATCCGAGCCAGGTCCTGCCGGCCAGGCGCCCTTTCGCTCCAAAGGCGCGTCAAGGCTCCCAACAGGGGAAGGCATACCGCCAAGGCGATGGCCTGGTGATTACGGTTGGCGAAGAAGCCAATCGGTAGTCCGGGATGAAAATAGTCGAACTGGCTCCACACCTTCTGGATATCGGTGGTGACCTGCAGCGCCCCGAGCGCCAGGCCGGCGCCCATAAGCGTCAGGAACACAGTGCACATTCGAATCCGTGCCGGAGCCGAGAGGATCGCAGTCCCCAGAAAGAAAATGACCGGGGGAATCAGCCAAAACAACGCATCCACTGTCTTGTCCGGAGTCAGGCTGAGCGGTCTTGCGCCGGGCGGAGCTGAGATGAGCTCCAGCGATCCTGCCACGATCTCCCGGCCCGGTAGCTTGATCCACATGCTGAAGGGAATTGGGACCAACTGCAGAAGCAGAACCAACACCGTCAAAAGCAAAATTGTCGTCGGCCAGATCAGAGATCGATGGCCTTTGCCAGCCGCCTTCCATGCGATCAGCGGAAGGATCGACAACCCGACGGCCTGAAGTGCAAAGAGCGCCAGTTCCCGGTGGCGGGTTACACCAGCCATGGTCACAGCGATGATCAGCATCACGGCCAATCCAAGCGTGACCAAATGCTCCCCAGGCTCCGCAAGGATTTGCCATGTGGAGCGGGGACGCGATCCCTTTGGGGAGCTCGTTCTTGCAATTCGGTGTCGGCCCCGACTGTTCATAGCAACTCATCAGTCAGCGGCAGCGCGGGAACTCCCTGCCTCAACACAGCAATATCGATTTGCTGAACGCGAAGTTCGACGTCCTCTCGATACTCACGGGGAACGGGCAGAATGGTCAGCCATTGAGCCTCGCAACCGCTGTCAGGAACAGTGAATATGATTGCTCTGTGGGAAGCCGCATCAGCGCCGCTTCGGATCAGATATCTGAGGAGGATATTGGCGCCTATGCAACGCACCTCGACACGAAACGCCCCCTCTGCGGCTGGTGTAGCCACAGTCGAGCGAATGCCCAAGCGATAGGCGCCGGGTTTCAACAGGGTCATCTGGCGAAGTATAGGAGCGACCGAACTATAGAGATCATGCCGAAGCACAATTCCGCCAGCTTGGTCCTGATCAGACAGCCACTCCACCTCGGCTCCTCGTGCCCGCGGCGCCTGCCAATCAAACGGTGTTTCGCCAGGGCCACCTGAGAAATCGGCATCGTGAACCAACGCCGCGTCCATGCTGCCCCGGTGCGCGGTCTTCCAGACTTTGAGCGCCTCCGAGAAGTTTTGATTGGAGATCAGCCGTTGGACCAAGGGCGCTAGATCCTTCATCTCAGCCGGGCTTGGTGAAGCCGCCAGATCGGAGATCAACTGAACCGCAGCCGCCGGCGCAGCCCGACGCCCAGCGGCGCTGAGATACTCAGAACGCCAGGGCGGATCAGAGACCAAGAGCAAGGCCAGTTGCTTTCGCGCGACGTCACGGTCCAACAACGAGTTGAAAATATCAAAAATGTTGGCGCGAGGCCACGCTCTGCGGCGCAACAGGACATCCGCATGATCGAACGCCAGTGCGTAGTCTCCCCGCTGGACTGCGTCATTCATTAGCCAGAGCTGGGTCAGATTCTCCCGACGGCTAAGGCGGGAGGCATGCTGGTAGATCGATCGTGCTCGCACAGTCTGGCCCGGTCCCTGAGCCCTTGCCAGGAGTTCTGCCGCCTTCGCATTCATCGGGCTCTCCGAGAACGCCAATGTTGCAAGACGCTGCGCCTCCGGAATGTCGCCTTGCTCGAGCTTGGCTTTGGCAAGCATAAGCAGCGCGTCCGCAAACTGTGGCCGCACACTCAAGGCCTGGGCCGGTCGCGAAGCCCGAACCATGGCTTCGCTCACGGCTCGCCTGCCTGCCTCAATCAGGAACAGGAGGCTGACAACAGCCACAAGGGCTACAAAGCCCAACCGCCAGCTGAGCCAGGGACTTGATTGCGATTCAAAGTGCGACACCTGACGACTTTCCATTTGCCGCGTCAGGCGGCTGCGTCCTTAATTTTCTTCTGACCGTAGTTATAGTCGTAGGAGTAGCCGTAGCCGTAACCGTAGCCATAGCTATATCCTGCTGTCTTGGCGTTGAATTTCGTCAGTACAGATCCGATCAGATTGGCTCGGGCAAGCTGAAGTCTTTTGAGCGCCATCCGCACAACACTCCGCCGTGCACTCCCTGACTCGATGACCAGGACGGTGGATGCGGCTCGAGACGAGAGGATCGGCGCATCCGCCAGGCCGATTACGGGCGGTCCGTCGATGATGACAATATCAAAATGCGTCTTTGCAAACTGGAGGAGATTCGGGAGTCTCTGACTCGCCAATAGCTCGGCGGGGTTGGGCGGCAGCGGCCCACTGGGCACGGCCACGAGGCCCGACTGATCGGTGACGCAGACGCATTCCTCCAAGGGCGTGCCCGTCAGAACGTTTGAAAGGCCGACCGCATTATCCAGCCCCAGCAATCGATGGATCGAGGGGTTTCTAAGATCCGCATCAATCAGCAAAACCCTCTGCCCAAGGTGGGCAAAGCTCCTGGCAAGCGCGAGCGACGTGGTGCTCTTTCCCTCAGACGGTCGGCTGCTGGTCACCAGAATATTCTCCGGCGCCCCACGAGGGGTTGCGAACTGAACAGCGGTTCTTGCAGAAGAGTACGCCTCGGAAATGCCGGACTTTGGGTCATCCAGCGCCTGGATCGGCCGGACACCTTTGTCGAGTTCCGGGATAACGCCCAGGACCGTCATGTTCATTTTGGTCTGCACATCGTCCGGAGTCCGAACAGATTCGTCGAGAAGCTCGAGGAGAAGGGTCGCTGCACCGGCAATGGCCATCCCCAAGACCAAGGCAATTGCGAGATTGAGCGGCAGCTTCGGCGACGAAGGCGCAGCGGGAGGCCGAGCGCGATCGACAATCGCGATATTGTTGGAGCTGACGCCGCCCGCGACACCAACCTCCTTGTACCTCTGCAGCAATCCATCATAGAGGGTTCGGTTCGTATCCACCTCGCGCTGCAAGATGGTGTTGCGAATATTCCTCTCACGCAGGTCGATAAAGGACCCCTTCTGGCGTTCAACCTGTTGCGAAAGCGATTGTTCCTGACGAAGCGCCACATTGTACTTGGATCTGATCGCGTTCTTAAGGCCTTGGGCGGTTGACGCAAGTTGACGGTCAACCTCGTCCATCTGGGCCTTCAGCTGCTGCATTTCGGGCATGCCCGGCGCGAAAACTTTCAGTTTCTCTTGATAGTTGGCGGCAAGGGTCGCGCGTCGCTGAAGCAGGCTTTGGACCGTGGGGTCGCTCAAGGCTTCGGGCAACGAAAGCGGGTCAGCGTTAGCTGCTTCCCTCCAACGCTGCTCAGACTTGATCCGCTCGCCCTGGGCCTGGGTCAGCATGCTGCTCAAAGCTGACAGGTTGGCGGCCGTCAGAGACTGGCTGGCTCCGTCCGAGCTCCCGCCCTCCATCGAGGGGGATACATTGATAATCTGCTGGTTAGCGCCGTAGGCCACCAGTTCCTTTTCAGAGTCCTCGAGGCGCTGCTTCACCTGCGCCAATCGCTCTTCAAGAAACTTGCGCGCGTAGGCCGATGATTCGAAGCGCCGCTCCATAGCCAAGACCTGGAAATCCTGAGAGAGAGCATTGGCGACGCGCGCTGATAGTCCCGGGTCCCGGCTCGTAAAAGCAACTTTCACCAACCGCGACAGGCCCTGCTGACGGACCTCGGTACCCTGCATGACGAATCCAGTTAGCCTGTCTTCAATCTTGGTATCCGACGGCGGATTGGCGCCTGCTTTGACAGGTTCAAGTCCTGCGAACTCACGCGCTGTGGGATCCCTGGCCAAGTCGAGCGTTTGAACGACGCGCCTCGCCAAGGATTCGCTCTTCAGCAACCCGACTTGAGTGTCGAGAAACTCATTGCCAGTCAGGGCTTCTGTCGGTGTCAGCCCCTCGACATCCAGCACCTTGCTCGCTTCCCTGTCGATCTGCAGGGTGGCTTCAGCGGTGTAGAGACGCTTCATCATGAGCGTCGCGCCGAGGCCCAACATCAGACTTGCAACGACGATCCCAACAATCAGCCAACGATGTTTGAGGATCGCGCCCCAGATGGCGGCGACCTGCATCCGCTGACGATCATCGAACTGACCCGCATCGTAGTCGTCGTAGTAGTCGAGCGCCTGCTGAGGCCGAACTATGATCGGGCGGTTGTCTCTGGAAGATGACACTGAATACCCTTCAGGCTCATCCTCGTACGCATCACGATCACCCAACGCCATTCGAAATCGTCCTGTCTTCGCGCCCCTGCGCGATTAGAAAACTCTGAAGATCGCCAGACCGGGGAGAGCCCCCAGCACTTCTCGCCAGGCGCCTTTGACCTGGGATCCATCAACGACGATGACGTCGTTGCCCAGGATCACAGGATCAGGCTCTTTTCCCTGACGAATTTTCTTGAGGTCAAACACGGCTGCGTTTCGCTTGCCGTCGATCTGACGAAACACCACCACCCGGCGGAGGTTGGCGTATTTGTTGTCGGGGCCTTGGGCCATCGCCACAGCTTCGATGAGCGTTGTCGGGCCTGACAGTGCGTAGACGCCAGGTTTAATCACAGCGCCATCCACTGTGACCTTCTGGCTGAGAGACTCGGCGACCCAGACGGCAACCTGGGGCGACTGGAGAAACTCGCCACGAAGCCTGTCGGCAATTTCAATCGAGAGTTCGGGGGCCGTCTTACCGGCCGCGACCACACTGCCAATCAGAGGGAGAAGGAGCCGGCCGCTAGAATCGACCTGAACGCCCTCCATGGTCAGGTCCTTGACCTGATAGACCGTAATATTCAGCTTATCCAACGGGCCAATGCGGTAATCTTGAATTACCGGGTCAGCGGCCGATGTGGCGGCGGGGAACTGAGCGTATGCTGGCCCCGCAGACATGTACCCAAGCCCAACGACGATCGCGAGAAGCGGAACAAGAAAGAGGGCCTTAACTAGGCTCATCTGGTAACTCCTGTAGGGCGACACGCTCGCCCAAAAGCTCCCCAATCACCCCGCCTTTGACAAGGTGGTGACAACCTTTCTGAACGGAACGATCTTATCAACTGGATATTCGCACGCGCTCCTTTGGAGCGCTATTTCAGTCGGAACATCCCTCATTCCACCGTTAGTGTGCTTTGTACCACAGCAGGTGCGGGAGCGTCATCAGAATGATCCTCAAATCTTCTGCATAGCTCCAATTTGAAATGTACTGGCAATCCAGCTCAGCCCGTCGGCATATATCGGCAATTTCGCCTCCGCCGCGAGATCCGCTAATCTGCGCCAGCCCGGTCAAACCGGGCCGAGCGGCGAAGCGATCCGCGTAACCTGGAACCTCTTTGATATAGACCATGTCATGCTCAACAGCATGAGGGCGCGGCCCCACAAGCGACATCTCACCGCGGAGCACGTTAAATAGCTGGGGCAGTTCATCGATGCTTGACCGACGAATGAGGGAGCCCAACCCGGTGATCCGATCGTCACCGACAACCGCAGGAGCCGTTGCTGCCGCTTCCCGGCGCATGCTCCTGAACTTGTAGACAACAAACCGCCGGCCACCCAAGCCGGTCCGCCACTGCTTGAAAATTGCAGGACCAGGGCTTTCAACCTTGATCAACAAGGCAAGTAGAAGCAGCGCCGGCAACAGGGCACCAAGAGCCACGGCCGACAAAATTACGTCGGTGACCCTTTTGAAGGCGCTGGATGCGACACGGGATGGCGACGGGTAGAAGTAATTGCTGTCCAAGCCACCGAGTTGGGGGGCCGGTTGAGACACATCAGCCATTCTATCCCCTCCCCCCAATGCACGCACAGTGAACCGCCCCGCAAATCGCTGGCTTAGAGACCGGCGACGCGCCGGCACTTTTCTGAAATCAGACTCATCCGGCTGACGGAGCGCGAGACAGACCCCGCGCCCCCGCGCCCTACGGGCTGGACGGCGAGTCGTCCCGGGTCGCTTCATAGACAGCACCACCCACGACGATCCCGCCAAACACCGCGAAACCGATTAGCTCCGGCGTCCAAATAAAGGGCTCGATGGGCCCGACATTGGGCTCGACAAACCCGTTCTTCCGACCAGTCGACTTGGGGCCGGCGCGCTTGATGCCCTGCTGAACACTAGCCCGCTTGGCGTCGATGGTGGACGACGCCTGGACCCGCTCAACCTTGGCTGAACTAACGTTGGGGGTTTGCGCCAAAGCCTGACCGGAGAGCAGTCCCCCGGCCACAGCGGCAACAGCAATCCATCTGGCTTTCATATCTCGGACCTTTCTGAATGAACCACAGCGACAACGATCTGAGGAGATTTTGGATAACGGCAATTTGCCGCACATACAATATCCATCTCTACTTTTTGGTGCGCCGACAACGCCTTCGGAGGCGATCGCAAAACGACTTCGTTGACTCTCGCTCCGTACGATCAACCATATCGAAAGCTGAAAGCCGATCACAGATGGCCGCAGAGGCGTAGATGGTAAATTACATGTCACATAGCTTGTTTGATGTTGATTTATTAAATGATCATGGCGATTTATTTGAGATTTGCTTATATAACATTTATATTGTGTTTGAACATTAGCATGGAAAATACCCCTTCATATTGGTATGCTTTACATTCTAGTGCTGATGGTTACTGGACATGGAAAGTCATGGATGGCTCATCCGACCTCGAAATTACTGGAAGCGCCTCTGATGAAAATTCCGCCCGGGAAATGGCTCTCTCGACCATTTCGCAGCTGAACAACCAGCTGGGCGGCGCCGATTTGACCAATATTTCTTGATTATATGGCGGTTTTTGGCGCCGACAAATTGGTCACACTGTTCTTTTTTTGGGCACACGCGGTTATCGCGTTGACTCTCAGTCCCCACCCTTGCTTACGCTAAGTCCACTTCCTTTTACGCTTGGAACTTTCGGGAGGGGCTTTGATTTATCCGGTTATCATGTGCGGCGGATCTGGCACCCGACTGTGGCCTGCGTCTCGCCCGAACCTCCCCAAACCCTTCCTCGCTCTGGGCGGCGGTCGGTCAACGTTTTCCATGACCGTCAGCAGGCTCGCAGCGCTTTCGGGATGCGCTGCGCCGATTGTTGTCGCTGGCAGTCTGCACGCCCGCCCAATCGGTGATCAGTGCCAGGAACTCGGTGTCGAACCTGTCGTGCTCATTGAGCCAGAAGGGCGCGACAGTGCGCCCGCCATGGCCGCCGCTGCGGCCTTTGTATTTGAGAACGACCCCAACGGCATCTGCCTGTTTCTAGCCGCTGACCACCACATTCCAGATGCAAAGGCTTTTGCGCGGGTCGTCGAAGTCGCCGCCGAGGCGGCAAGGCTGGGCCATATCTCAACGCTGGGCGTAACCCCGACATCGCCTTCCCCTGCTTATGGGTACATCCAACCTGGAGCCTTCATAGGGAAGGATGGGGCCGTACGCGCTGTGGCAGCCTTCCTTGAGAAGCCGGACTCCGCTTTGGCTGGCAGGCTGATCGAGCAGGGATGTCTGTGGAACAGCGGAATGTTTGTCGCGTCTGCGGCCACCTTGCTGGGCGAGCTTGAAGCCTTTGCTCCAGAGATCGCAGCCGGCGCCCGCCAGTCGGTAGAAAACCGCCTGACAGAGTCAGGGTTCTTTGTGCTTGGCGACGCCTTCCGAAGCTGCCCCAAGATCTCCATTGACTATGCCGTCATGGAGCGCACGCAAAGGGCCGTAGTGGTGCCTGCGACCTTTGAATGGTCCGATCTTGGCTCGTGGGACGCCATTCTGGCGACGGCCAAAAAGGATCAGGACGGAAACAACGTCAGCGGGACAGCCATTCTCAAGGCGAGTTCGGGATGCCTGGTCCACGCCGGGCAGGGCATTCGTGTTGCCGTCGCAGGAGCTCGCAACCTCGCCATTGTCGCCGACGCGGGCGGGGTCATGGTTTGCGACATAGACGACACTGGGAACCTGAAAGCTCTGGTCGAAGAAATCTTCAAGCAAGGAGATGGCTCTGAAGAAGGATCCATTGGCGCCGTTGCGTCGCGGTTCAACAAATGGCTTCGAACCAACGCCCTGCCACTATGGTGGTCACTGGGAGCAGACCACGTCCAGGGAGGCTTTCACGAATCCCTGACCCATGAAGGAAGGCCCACCAGAGCGGTTCGGCGCGTTCGGGTACAGGCACGACAGACGCATGTCTTTGCAAGGGCAGGAATCAGCGGGTGGCAGGGCCCGTGGCGACAGGCGGTTCAGCACGGACTGAAGGTGCTGTCGTCAGACTTCAAGCGAAGTGATGGGCTGTACAGAACGACGGTGGGTGAGGACCGGGAGATTTTTGACGTCTCGGCTCGCCTCTATGACCAAGCCTTTGTTCTGCTGGCGCTTGCGTCTGCAGCTAACGCTGCGGTCACACCCGAAGCATGCGAAGCCGAAGCGCTGGCCCTTCTGCGGTGCATCCATCGCGAATACAGACATGCATCTGGAGCCTGGCGCGAAAATGATCAGCGGCCATTCCAGTCAAACCCATTGATGCACCTTTTCGAGGCGGCGCTTGCCTGGCTTGAGGCGGGTTCCTCCCAGGAGTGGCGCAACCTCGCGACTGAACTGGCAGACCACGCCCTGCTTAGGATGATTGAGCGCCATCCTGTACGGATTGGCGAATACTTCGACGCATCCTGGGCGCCCATCATCGATGGCCCGGACGCGGTAATCGAGCCAGGTCACCAGTTTGAATGGTCATGGCTGTTGGCGCGTTGGTCCAAGCATTCAGGAAGCAAGGACGCCCTGACGGTGGCGATCGAGCTGTTTGGGGGAGGCCAAAAGGGCATTGATCAAGGCCGTGGCGTCGCTATTGATGCCTTGGACGGCCATGGAAAGCCTGCCCGTCTCTCCGCACGGCTTTGGCCTCAGGCCGAGCGCGCCAAGGCCGCAGCGCTTCTGGCTGAACTGGCCCCTCGACATAGCAACGGGTTCCATACGGTCGCCCAGGAAGCTGGCGCAAGCCTCTGGAAGTACCTGGATAGCCCGACTTCCGGTCTCTATCGCGATCGCCTGACTATCGCCCATGAGTTCGTGGAAGAGCCCTGTCCTGCCAGTTCACTCTATCATATCGCCGGCGCCATCGAGAGTCTGGCGCGCCTAGACGCCTTGGGTGTGGACAGTTCGATGAAGCCCCCAACACCCGTCCCCGGCCTCTCGCCTTTAAGGCTGTAACAGGCCGCTCGGCGCCTGCCCCTTTCGGAAATTCTTACCTATTTGCTGTGGTGTACAAATGACGCCGATCTGGCGATCTTCGATATCCGCTAACCTTGTTCGGATTCCAGGCAGCCGACGCCGGCTGAACCTGTGGTTAGCCCGATGCCGAGGATAACTTTTCAGATCGAATTGGAAGTGGAGATCGGGGGCTATCTGCGTCAGCAGCGCTTGGCGATGGGGCTTACCCAAAAGGAACTCGCCCAGCTTCTGGATCTTACAGCCCAGCAAGTTCAACGGTATGAGACCGGTTCGAACAGGATCCCAGCCTCGACCTTGCTGTTGGCGGCTCGGAAACTAAATGTCCCGGCGTGCAGCTTTCTGGGTGTGCTGCATGTAGCAGCGCCTGCGCCGATGCCGCGCCCCAAGCCAGCCAAATCAGTAGCGATAACGACGAGGCGACGGAGAAGAAAATCCAAGCTCTCCTGAATTTTCACCATGTCAGTATAGGCTATCGTATCTTCCTGCGGCATTTTGAAGCGACCCACCCAAGACTGCGCTTTAATGAGACGGGAAACCGGTATCATGTACAGAGCGCGACGGCGCATCCATTCCTGAGACCACCCACAACAAGAATCTAAGCAAGCCCGCCAATTGCTATAAGAAATGACAACTTGACATTTCCACTACGTTAATTTTTCAGACCCATAACTCTGACTCTTCACGATTGCTCGCCATATTCTCCACCATCACACTTTCAAATACTACGTTCTATCGAATATTATGCATGCCCCACCCACCCTCCGATCTCGCCCGTCGTAGGACAACATGTTGACAACCTACGAATGCGCATTGAAGAAGGCTTTTCGGCATTCTCCCTTCTGCTTGAAATCTCGCTTAGCGTGAGTGACAGAAACGCTAAAACTTTCGAGGCGTTGAGTGATTGTCGGCATCGCTGTACGCAAGCGTCATCAAAGAGCGCGATCTGGAGATTTGAGACTGAAATGGAAAATAAAGAAGAAAAACTGAGAGAACTGGTGGCGGAGGTAGCTGCCGCCTACTTTACCAACTCTCACGTCGGCGTTTCAGAAATTCAGGTTGTAATTCAGGAAATTGCGTCAAGCCTCGGCAGTGTCGTCGACACCGCTTCGTCCGCCCCGACCAAGACAGAGATACCCGTAGAGGCCTATCCGCTGGATCTCCCTAGCGCCGCGCAAATTCGCAAGTCAATCACGCCAGACGCATTGATAAGCTTTGAGGACGGGCGCGGTTACAAGACCCTGAAAAGACACCTCTCCCTCCGCGGACTGACGCCGGATCAGTATCGCGACAAATGGGGCCTGCCGCGTGACTATCCGATGGTGTCCCCAAACTACAGCATCGCCAGATCCACCATGGCCAAGAGCCTCGGGCTTGGACGTAAGCCGGGGACGAAAATCAAAAAAACGCGGTCCTTAAAGGCTTAGTCGACCGGCAGCCAAGCCTGCACGACTGAGTTCTGAACGAGCAAAATAAAATAGCCCGATCTATATCGGGGGCCAGCGGTTTGCTTTGGTTGGCCCCCATTAGCACCGGGCGGCTGCACGTGACTGTGGTCCCGTGCGTCCGGCCCCGGGACAAATCGTCATCTTGAAATGCAAGTCGTTGATCCGACGCTATTGGCTTCGCTGACTAAGACCAATAGCGCAAAGCGGCCGTTGCCAAGATAACAAGGCCCCACCACATCAAAACGGCGACTGCTGATAGCGCCAGGCACCCAATTGGACGCCAGAAATCTATGCGCTTTTCGCCTCCATCGGACCCAGCGCCGCTGTCCTGAACAGGTAAATCATCCACCTTGGTCAGAATGATCAATTGTAGAATCCGCGCAAAGTCGCCGCACAACACTGTTGGATGGGCTCTGTCGACACATTAGCGGTCATAGGTGAAGAACGGGTCAATCGTTCAGCCGATTTGGACCGCCTCCTATGCAGAAGCGACAACGAAGGGAACTGGCGAAGACACGGCGCCTGACAGCGCCCCCGTCAGCGCGCGTTAAGGCCCCTTGTAGGTAGCTTGAGCCCATAACTGCCGTAAGCAGCCAGCTAATGCCGGATCAGATTGACACTGTCGCCAGATAGGGCGCCTGAGCCAAAGAGCGACGCTGCAAATTGAACTGCCTGGTCACACGGCAGCGAAATTCTTTGAGACTGATCGTCCACTGACGTCAAAACCACGTCAACATAGCCAGGTTTCGATGGAACGATGACAAATGATCTGATCGAAGCGCTGGCCAATGGATAGCGCACCCGGTGCGATTTCCTTTCTACCGTCACTTTTCGAGCAGCGATCACGAGCGCCGCGGCTACCGCGTCCGCAGCCTCTCCGTCCAACCCAACCCTTGCCGGCCCCGATTCATGTCCAATTTCCAGCTCGACATGACCATCCCCCGTAACAAACACGCGTACCGCGCCCTTCGACATCCTCAGCCGACCGCTCATGTCACCCCCACGATACCATAAATACAGCGCTACCGCTGACTGTCAGAAACCCAATTCAATTAGACAATTCAAAATTGTCTAAGCCCGGGAGCAGCTAATTTCAACACCTATTAATTGTACGATCTTGCGGGGGGGATGCAGTCTGCAGAAATGATATGTTTTTTGTCAGACAGTGAGCGCGAGATACATTCTTATGAGTAAAATTTAACCAATCCAACCTTGGGGTGAAAGATCAATTTTCAAGACATTTTCGATCATAAATATACCCCCAAAAAGGGGGGCTTGCTTTCCGCGCCAACCGAAGCTCATCGGGCACGGGGCGAGGCTGGCGCCTAGATTTTCCGTCCGATCGGAGTCTTCGTTCGGGGAGTGATAGCGGGGACAGTCCAGACCGAATTTGACCTAACCGTGCAGTCATCGGTTGCTGGTTTGCGTTGTAGTAGAGAGGCGTTCGCCCCGCCGCTGCTACTGGTGCCGCCGGCTCTGCTAGACGTCGGTGAATTGGCTGCGTCGGTCCTTATTGATTGGAAACGGTCAGCTTCCCTCCAGCGAAGTTTTGGTCGGGCAGCGCCTCTACCGCCGCCGCCCGACCGCCAGGCCGACAATCGTCAGCCCCGCGACGACGATCATCGCATCTTCCAGAAGTCCGCTCGGCGTCTGGCCGATATCGTCCATGGCCCGCTTGCGGCCGGCCAGGGTGAGGTAGGCCAGAGGCACGGCGACGGCGACCGAGATGGCGGCGCCTGTCCGCTCCCGGCCTTTGGGCGCAAGGGCGGCGCCGGCGATGCCCGCGCTCATCACCCGGGCCAGTAAGCCGAGCGGGACGGTCCGGTCTGGCGCGGATTTCATCTTGTCGCCGAACAGCTCTCCCACACCCATTGCCAGAGCGCCAAGTTTGAACAGCGGCCTGTCGAGCAGGATCAGGTGTCCCGGTGTGCGGCCTCCGACGAGACGGGCCGAGGCCAGGGCCGCCATGGGCGTCATCGAACGGGCGCTGGCGACGGCGCCGATCAGGGCGGAGGGGAGAAAGGCTGAAAGTCTCATGCCCCGATAACACCGCAAGGGCCTGGAGGTTCAGCGGCCCGTCCAGCCAGGCCGGCGAGGCCCTGAGGCAACCCGAGCGGCCTCAGTCCGTTTCACGACTTCCTTGAACTCCAGGCCGACAGATTGATGAACCCGAGACCCGCCGCATGACTGACGAGACCAAACCCCAAACGGACAATGACTCCCGGTTTATGCGCCGGGTATTGTTGATTGCCGGTCTGGCGGCTGTCCTCGCCTTGTTGCTGAAACTGATCCCGGTCCTGCTGCTGGCGTTCGCCGCGGTGATCATTGCGGTTCTGGTTCGAAGCCTGGCGGATCCTATTCGCGCGGTCACCAGGCTGCCGACCGGCGTCAGCATCGCCGCCGCGACGATCGCCATTCTGGCCGGCCTCGGCGGGGCCGGCTGGCTGTTTGGCTCCACTGTATCGGCCCAGGTGGAAGCCTTGGCCAATCGCCTTCCAGGGTCTCTGACCGAGTTGAAGGCGCTGATCGAGACCCTGCCGTTCGGATCGCAGATCGCCGATCAGCTGAACGGCGGCGGCGGCCTGCCCGACATCCAGGGCATGGTGGGTCAGGTCGGGGGCTATGTCATGGCGGTGATCGGCGCCGGCGCGAACCTGCTGCTGGTGGTGTTCGCGGGGCTGTTCTTCGCCGCAGGCCCCGAACGGATGAGAGACGGGCTGCTTATGCTCGTGCCGCGGCCTTCCCGCGATCCGCTGCGGGAGGCGGCCAACGAAAGCGCCCGGGCGCTGAGGTTGTGGCTGCTGGGAACGCTTGCCGACATGGTGGTTGTGGGGGTGCTGACCGGCATCGGCACGGCGCTGATCGGCCTGCCCTCTCCCGTCGCTCTGGGTCTATTCGCCGGCCTGGCGGCCTTTGTGCCGATTGTGGGCCCTATTGTATCGGTCGTCCCTGGGGTTCTGCTGGCGCTGGAGCAGGGTCCGGAGATGATCCTGTGGACGGTCGCGGTCTACTTCATTGTCCAGCAGATCGAGAGCAACCTTTTCTATCCGTTTATCCAGAAGCGGGCGGTCGACCTGCCCCCCGTGCTCACCCTGTTCGGCGTCCTCGCCCTGGGCACGCTTCTGGGCCCGCTGGGCGTGGTTTTCGCCTCCCCTCTGCTCGTTGTCGCCCTGGTGTGGATCAAGCTGCTCTACCTGCGGAACACGCTGGGCGAAGACATCCAGCTGCCTGGACGGACGGACTAAACGAGGGCTTCAGGCTCCAATTCAATGCCGGATGCCTCGATCCCCCAATACTCAATTTGCGCATATCTTCGACCGCAACCCTGAATATCTATCAAGATAGTAAGCATACCGCCGTTATTCAAAGGCCTGCGTCACGTCGCCACACTGGCGATAGCAGTAAGTCGAGCGGCAGGTTAGACTGTCAATAGCGGCCTCTCCACTTAACTCGATCTTAAGTGCGCAGCACCATAGATGACCCCAACATACGGGGCATCCAATGAAAAATTACTACACCTTAATACTTGCCGGCGTTGCGTTGGCCGCAACAGCAACCGCCAGCCAAGCGGCCGAGCCGCTTAAGGTGCAGGTCGGCGCGGCCAGCGAGTACACGGGCAAAGGCCTTGGCAAGAGCGATGGCAACACAGCAGCCTTCGGCTCGGTCCGCTGGAATGTCGGCAAGGGCTTCTATCTGAACGCCTTCGCGTCCGAAGCGGCCTCCTCCAAGGGCGCTGACGCCGAGGTCATCCTGTCCGGCGGCTACGAGCGCGAATTCGGCGACACCTCAATCGACGTCATGGTCATGCACCGTAAGCTGACCGGCGAGACTAACGGCGTCGACAGCGCCTACTGGGAATACCAGGCGGATGTCTCGCGCGACTTCGGCAAGCGCTTCAGCGGCCGCCTGCGGGTCAATTACTCCAGTGAGGCTTACGGCTCCGCCGACGAAGCCTGGTGGGTGGAGGCGCAGGGCTCCTTCAAGATCACCTCCGCCGACAAGCTGACCGTCGCCTACGCTCAGCGCCGTCTCGACCGTGGCGTCGAGTACGACGCATGGAACATCGGCGTGAAGCACAAGTTCAGCAAGGCCGTCTCCGGCGACCTGCGCTGGTACGACACCGACGGACACGAGTTCGGCGAACGCTACGAAGGTCGTCTCGTCGCTCAACTCGCCGTCAACTTCTGATCTTAACGCCGGCCTGCCGCGCCGTCTTTATCGAGGATCCACAGTGCAGTTTTCAAACTGGAAGATATCCCGAAAGCTATCGGCGGGCTTTGGCCTTGTCGTCCTGATCATCGCAATCGTCGGCGCCGTGGGCGTCGTTGAGCTGCAGATGGTCGAAAGACACCGCATCACCCTGGAGCAGGCCACGGACCGGCTTGCCGAGTTGCGAGAGGCGAAGTTCGCCCTGGCGCGTCAGGAAAACAGCTTCCGGGGCTGGGTCATCTCCCAGGATCCCTACTATGTCGGCCGCGCGGAAAAGCATCGCGGGACCTTTCTGGATCGCCTGAACAAGATCTCTGAACTCTCCGAAGGCGATCAGGCCTCGCTGGCCCAGATCCAGACGGTCCGGGGGCTGTCCAAGAAGTGGTACGACACCATTGTCGTCGGAGGCCAGAAAATGGTCGCGGACGGCAGCGGGATGCCCGCCGTGGCGGCCCTTGTCGGAAACGACGGCCTGTCCGACCGTATGATGGGTCCGACGGAAGACGCCCTGGAAGTTATGGTCGAAAAGGCCATCGCGGGCCGTCAGACCACGCATGAGGAGCTTCAGGCGACCGTTGCGACCGCGACCTCGGTCCTGATCATCGGCGTGCTCGGCGCGGCCCTGGTGGCCGGCTTCCTGGGCTGGCTGCTCACCCGCCTGATCGCCCGACCGATCGTCGACGCCACGGCCGGCATGAACCGGCTCGCCGCCGGCGACCTGACGGTCGAGGTCAAGGGTCGTGACCGTCTCGACGAAGTCGGCATGATGGCCAAATCGGTTCAGGTATTCAAAGACAACGGCATCGAGAAGATCCGGATCGAGGCGGAAGCGGAAACCACCCGGACCACCGCCGACGCCGACCGCCGTCGCAACGAGAGCCTGCAGTCCCACGCCGCCGAACAGCAGGCGCAGGTTGTCAACGAACTGGCCGGCGGCCTGTCGCGGCTGTCGTCGGGTGAACTGACCTTCCGGCTCAACAACCCCTTCGCGCCTGACTATGAGAAGCTTCGCAACGACTTCAACAGTGCGATGGAGAACCTGCAGGACGCGATGAAGGTCATCACGACCAACGTCGCCGGCATCACCGCCGGGGCCGGCGAAATCAGCCAGGCCTCCGACGACCTGTCGCGTCGCACCGAGCAGCAGGCGGCCAGCCTGGAAGAAACCGCCGCGGCTCTGGACCAGATCACCGCCACGGTGAAGCGGACCGCGTCCGGCGCCCGCCAGGCCAGCGAGACCGTCACCGCCGCCAAGGGCGAGGCTGAACATTCCGGCGTCATCGTCAAAGACGCGGTGACCGCCATGGGCGAAATCGAAACCTCGTCGCAGCAGATCAGCCAGATCATCGGCGTGATCGACGAGATCGCCTTCCAGACCAACCTGCTGGCGCTGAACGCCGGGGTCGAAGCGGCCCGGGCCGGTGACGCCGGACGCGGCTTCGCCGTCGTCGCCCAGGAAGTCCGGGCTCTGGCCCAACGGTCGGCCGAGGCCGCCAAGGAAATCAAGGCGCTGATCTCGACCTCGTCCAAGCAGGTCGCTCAAGGGGTGGATCTCGTCGGCCAGACCGGCGCCGCGCTTCAGTCCATCGTCACCAAGGTGGCCGAGATCGACGCGCTGGTCTCGGAAATCTCCTCCTCCGCCCAGGAGCAGGCCACCGGCCTCAATGAGGTCAATACCGCCGTTAACCAGATGGACCAGGTCGTTCAGCAGAACGCCGCCATGGTTGAGGAATCGACCGCCGCCAGCCACTCCCTGGCCCAGGAAGCCCAGGAGATGTCCCGGCTGGTCATGCGCTTCCAGGTCGGAGACACCCCGGTGCACCACGGCGCGCCCAAGCGGGCCACTCGCCAGTCGACCCCGGTCCCCTCTCCTGCCCGTGAACTGCACCAGAAGGTCGCGGCCAGCTTCGGCGGCAGGGCGCCGGCCCGTCCGCAGGAAGATGGCTGGGAGGAATTCTGACCATGAGCGACGCCTTGCTGCTTGAGCCTGTGCTCGACCTGAAAGCCGCCACGCCCCTCCAGTCGGCCTTGCTAGGCCGTCGGGGACAGGCCCTGGAAATTGACGCCTCCGCGGTTGAGCGACTGGGCGGCCTCTGCCTCCAGGTCCTGATCTCCGCTCACAAGACCTGGGGGGACGACGGTGTTCCCCTGCACGTAGCGCCCCGCTCCGAGGCGTTCACGGAAGCCCTGCGCCTGTTCGGCGCCACAACCCGACTCGACGAGTCGCAACTGGAAGAGATGGACGCGAAATGAATATCCTTACGGTTGATGACTCCCGGACGATGCGCGACATGCTTCGCATGGCCCTGGTGAAGGCCGGCTTCAACGTCGTTGCGGCGGTCGATGGCGAACATGGCCTGGAAGTGCTCAGCGAGAATGGCGCCGACGTCATTATCACCGACATCAACATGCCCAAGCTTGACGGTTTCGGCTTCATCGAGCGGGTCCGCGAAGACCACAATCACCGCGCGACGCCCATCCTGGTGCTGACGACTGAAAGTGATCCGAGCAAGAAGGACCGCGCCCGCCGGGCCGGCGCCACCGGCTGGATCGTCAAGCCGTTCCATCCGGACAAGCTGATCGAAGCTATCCGTCGCGTGGCGGCCTGACCCCATGGACGAGCTCGAGGAAATCAAGGTCACCTTCTTTCAGGAGTGCGACGAACTTCTGGGAGATCTGGAAGCCGGACTGCTGATCCTGCAGGACGGAACCGGCGATGCCGAGACCGTCAACTCGGTGTTCCGCGCCGTGCATTCGGTCAAGGGTGGCGCCGGCGCCTTCGGGCTCGACGCCCTCGTTCGTTATGCTCACGTCTTCGAAACCCTGATGGACGCCGTCAGGGCCGGCCGCATGTCGGCCGAACAGGAGCTTGTCCGCGTCCTTCTCAGAGCCGCCGACGTCCTCGCCGATCAGGTGGCCGCCGCACGCGCCGGCAGTCTGCCCGACGAGGCGGCGACGGCGAGCATGGTCGCCGAACTGGAGACCTGGATCTCCGGCGGTGGACCCGCGACTTCTGTTGAAGTGGCGGCGCCTGCCCCTGTCGTTGCGCCCGCGGCGATTGACGACACCGAAGGTGACGACGTCGACTTCGGGTTTACGCCGATGAAAATCGAGATGATCAGCCTCGAGCCCGAGCCCGAGCCTGAAACCGCCGGCGCCAAGCGCTGGACCGTCGTTTTCAAACCCTCCCCCTCGCTCTACGCCAAGGCCAATGAAGCGGGTCTGCTCTTGCGTGAGCTGGCCCGGCTGGGCCCGGTTGAAACCACGGTTGACGATTCCGCCATCCCCAATCTGGACGTCCTCGACCCTGAGGGCGGCTATCTGACCTGGACGGTTCACGTGACCACCGACCAGGGCGAGGACGCCATTCGCGAAGCCTTCGAATTTGTCGATGGCGACTGCGAACTGTCGGTGACCGCCGCGCCTGACGACGACGCCACGTCGGCCGAAGACGACGGCTTTGATATCGCCCGGCTCCTGGCCATGGCGACGGCCGAGCCGGAAGCGCCCGCCCCCATCCCGCTGTCCCTTGATCCGTTGCCGACGCCTCAGGCTGCGACAGCCGATGTCGCTCCGGCCGCCCCGGCCGTCGCCGCGCAGCGTCAACCGGCCCCCGCGGCCGAGCATGCGCCGGTCCAGGCGACCATCCGGGTTGATCCCGAACGTATCGACCGCCTGATCGATCTGGTCGGCGAACTGGTCATCAACCAATCCATGCTGGCCCAGCGGGTCTCCGCCCACGGCTTTGCCCCGTCATCCGACGTGGCCATGGGGCTGGACGAGCTCGAGCAGCTGACGCGCGCCATCCAGGACAGCGTCATGGCCATCCGCGCCCAGCCCGTGAAGTCGGTGTTCCAGCGCATGCCCCGCCTGCTGCGCGAGGTCGCCAGCCAGACGCGCAAACAGGCCCGCCTGGTCATGGAAGGCGAGAACACCGAGGTCGACAAGACGGTCATCGAACGTCTCGCCGAGCCGATCACCCACATGCTGCGCAACGCCATCGACCACGGTCTGGAGTCGCCGGAGGAGCGCATCGCCGCCGGAAAGCCCGCTGAAGGCACCGTGCGTCTGGCGGCCCTGCATCGCGGCGGCCGGATCGTTATCGAGGTCCAGGACGACGGCAAGGGCATCAACCGTCCCCGGGTCCGCCAGATCGCTATCGACAAGGGCCTGCTGGCCGCGGACGCCCAGCTGACTGACGAGGAAACCGACAACCTGATCTTCCTGCCCGGCTTCTCCACCGCCGGCGTGGTGTCGGATATTTCGGGGCGCGGCGTCGGGATGGATGTGGTTCGTCGGAGCGTTCAGGCGCTGGGCGGCCGTATCTCCATTGCCTCGACGCCCGGCGCCGGCTCGGTGTTCACGCTGAGCCTGCCCCTGACGCTCGCGGTGCTCGACGGCATGGTCGTCGATGTCGCCGGACAGACCCTGGTCATTCCGCTGACCGCCATCATCGAAAGCCTGCGTCCCAAACCTGAGGAAATTCACGCCCTTGGGTCACAGGGCTCTGTTCTGGCTGTTCGCGAAACCTATGTGCGCCTCGTCGATATCGGCAAGGTTCTCGGCTTCCGGGAGACGCCGACGCCGCCGAGCGACGGCGTCGTCCTTCTGGTCGAAGGCGAGGACGGCAGCCGTTCGGCCCTGGTCGCCGACGCCATCCATGGCCAGCGCCAGGTCGTCATCAAGTCTCTGGAAGCCAACTATCGTCAGGTCGAGGGCATCGCCGCCGCCACCATCCTCGGAGATGGCCGCGTCGCTTTGATTGTCGATGTCGACGCCTTGGTGGCCGTTCGTCGCGAACCCTCGCGTCCCACCGAACCAGTACTCATCGCCGCGGAGTAAATTATGACCCAATCCCCTTCCCTGGCGACCTCTGATCGCCGCGAGATGATCTCCTTCTGCATCGGCGAGCAGGAGTTTGCCGTCGACATCATGTCGGTTCGCGAGATTCGCGGATGGAGCCCGGCCACCCCGCTGCCCCAG